>JACCDK011543105.1_pt1 | contig 41679 bp, 6 predicted proteins | sample 7445871 | NCBI WGS metagenome assembly JACCDK01 (sample SAMN15323436, study PRJNA562643) | freshwater metagenome | isolation source: river surface water | place: USA:Blue River Watershed | collected 2017-08-15 | reverse complement strand
TTTGTGAAGGCGACTCTTACCACATTACAACAGCAACGGCATCTAATAATATTGGAGTGCAATGGAGCACCAGTGGAGATGGAACATTTACAGGAGGATCTACAATTTCACCTACCTATACACCAGGACCTAGTGATAATAACAACGGAACCGTTACTTTAACCTTAGTTGCCACAAAGAATTTCCCTTGTAATGCGAATGCAGTGGATCAAATGACTTTGATTATTAATAAAATACCAGTTATTACGGTAATCAATCCGGATGTAGATTTATGCGTGGGTGATCCATCGTATATTGTTACTGGTGTTGTACCGACAAATTATGATAACTTATCATGGAGCTCTTCTGGTTCAGGAACATTTGCACCAAATAATACCGTAATTGCTCCAACCTATTTCCCATCGGCAAGTGATTATACTTTAGGAACAGTTACTTTAACTTTAACAGCATCTCGAAATCCGTTAAATTGTAATTCTTCCTCTTCAAATACGATAACCTTACATTTTATAAGTCCACCAACAGCTGATGCAGGACCTGTAAACGCAACAATTTGCGAAGGATCTAGTTATGTAACCATAGGAACAAGTGCTACGAATTACTCAAATGTAACCTGGTCAACTACAGGGACAGGAACCTTTACCAATGCTACAACTTTATTGGCTACCTATACGCCTTCGGCGGCCGATTACAATTTAGGATTTGTGGATTTAACTTTAATGGCTAATCCACTTACACCATGTACAGCTCCAGTTACTGACGTAATTCGATTGAATTTACAAAAATTACCTGTAATCAATTTAACTGCAACTGATGCTATTTGTGTAACTCAAAATTCTTATGGAATTGGTGGTACCACCGTAACAGATTATGACACTAATTCAATTATATGGACCACAAGCGGAACCGGAACGTTCTCACCTTCTGGAGATGCTTTAAATCCTATTTACAATCCGTCAAATGCTGATTTGGCTTCAGGATCTGTAACCTTAACACTTACAGTAAATTCAATTGCGCCTTGTGTAATTCCGGTATCAGACACATTAGTATTATCTTTCCAAAAACTTCCTGTTGCTAGTGCAGGAGCAAATTTAACACGATGCGCCTTACCATTTCAAATTCAAACTGCAACCGCCGATTTAACTACAATTTCAAATTTAGTTTGGTCAACTTCAGGAACAGGAACATTTGATTTTACTAATATCATTGATCCTAATTATACTCCTAGTGCAGCAGATATTTTAAACGGAACTGTTCGTTTAACTTTAACCGCAAATCCTATTGCTCCTTGCGCTGTGCCACTAGTTACCTATATTGATGTTACTTTAGTAAAAGAACCATTAATAACCGTAGTAACACCTCAGCCTACAATATGTGAAGATGAAACAAATGTATTGGTTAATGGAACAGTAGTTCAAAATGCTACATCATTCATTTGGACCTCTACCACTGGCACAACTATCTCTAATGCAACTACATTAACTCCAATAGTTACACCAAGTGCAACTGATATTACTAATGGATACATTGATATCACAATCACTGCCGTACCTAATGCACCTTGTAGTACAAATGCAACAAAAACAGTTCGAATTCCGGTTCAGAAAAAACCAAGTGTAGCCTCTGGTGCTTCTCAAACCATTTGTGAAGGTACTGTAATTACTACCTCAGATGCATTATCTAGCGATGTAACCAATTTACATTGGGATAATAATGGTGGTGATGGTACATTTACAACTTCCAACTTAAATACAGTAACTGAATATACTCCAGGTCCAAATGAAATTGCTAATGGTCAAGTACTATTAACAATTCACGGAGATGCAGTAGCTCCATGTTCTGGAAGTGTATCAAGCACTACAGTTTATACAATTGTAAAAAATCCAATTGTAACTATTAACCCAACAGAGGTTACAATTTGCGAAACAGACACCTATACAATTCCGTTAAACTATATAACAATTGTTAATCCAACATCCATTTTATCACAACAATGGACTACCACTACAATGTCAAGCATAACGGGTGCAACTACGTGGACTCCTACGTATACTCCTACTGCGGCAGATATTGTTGCTGGATTTGTAAACCTAACACTTACAGTTACACCTATTGCACCTTGTGCAACGCCAATAGTAAGAACATTTAAAATTAATATTGCTAAAAAAGCAACTATTGATGCTACACAATCCAATTACATTTTCTGTGAAAATACTCCTAAACAATTATCTGCATTAATTGCAAATCATGATGCAGCAACCATTCAATGGCAAATTGTATCGGGAGCAGGAACATTATCGGGAGCCAATACTGCAACACCAATTTTTACTCCAGATGCATCAAGTACTACTGTAGTAATTCAGGTTAGCGCTTCAAGTGTATCACCTTGTACCTTAGTAGCGAGTCAACAATTTACGCTGAATGTGGTTAAAAAACCAATTGTAAGTTTTGCTAATACATCGGATACAATTTGTAACACTCAAATTTCTTATCCATTAAATGGAAATTCAGTAGCTAATGCCACTGCAAATACTACCTATTTATGGACTACAACAGGAACTGGAACTTTTGCAAATAATACCGCACTAGTTACAACTTATAATTTCTCTGCTGCAGATTTATTGTTAAGTTCTGTTACTCTAAGATTATTAGCAACTTCGGATAGTATCTGTGCCTTGACCGATTATCAGGAAATTACAATTAACATTACACAAGCACCAACTGTAGCAACAGCACCAGTTGAAAATATTTGTGAGGATACCGTATTTACTGCATCGGCTACAGCTACAAATGCAACTTCGGTATTATGGACAACTGTTGGAACTTCAAATGGAACCTTTGCTAATGCAAATCAGTTGGTTTCTCAATATACTCAAGGTTCTAACGATACCACTTCCTTTACAATTCAAATTACAGCAAATGGAAATGCACCTTGTACCGCTGTAACTGCAACCAAAGTGGTAAATGTTCAGAAAAAACCAATTTTAGATGCAGGAACAGAAAACAGATTTAACTGTTCTTCATTGCCATATCAAATAACGGGAGTTACAGGACAAAATTTAGGAGCAGTTCTTTGGACTTCAAATAGTGTAAATCCTGGCACTTTTAGTAATCCAACGGTATTAAATCCAATCTATACTCCAAGTGCAGCCGAGCTGAATGCAGGAACACCGATTATATTAACGGTAACTGCTCAAGCTGTAGCTCCTTGTACCGGATCGGTTACTGATTTCATTATCCTTAATTTAACTCCAAACCAAGTGGTAGATGCAGGAACTTATCCATCTATTTGCGAAGGAGATGTAGTTACTTTAATTGGATCTGCAACAAATGCATCTAGCGTTAACTGGACTTCATCAGGTACAGGAACTTTTAGTGCTGTAAATGCATTAACTACAAATTACATCCCTAGTAATGCGGATATTATTTCTGGTTCGGTTACCCTAACATTACATGCAATTAGTGATTCCAATTGTCCTGAAGAAATAGATACCACGGTTATCACAATATTGAAAAAACCAACTGCAAATGCAGGGGCTGCTGTTTCTATTTGTGAAGGATCAAGTTACACATTAGCTGCCGGAGAAGCTACCGCTGCTAATTATACCTCTATTACCTGGACTGCAACTGGTCCTGGTGCCTTAGATGTAACTACAATAAATACACTTACCCCTACTTACATTCCTGCAGCAGGACAAACAGGTACTGTTACATTAACTTTAACTGCAACTGGTTACACTGCTTGTGGAATAAATGCGGTTTCACAAAAAACAATAACTATTGTGCCAAGTCCTATGGTTACTGTTGTACCTACCAAAACTATTTGTGAAGGAAACGCATTAACAATTAGTGCAACCGATGCATCGGCAATTAATTTTGCTAGTTTACAATGGAGTTCTTCTAACGGTTTAGGAACATTTACTCCAAATAATACAGCTGCTACAATATACACTCCTGCAACAGGACAAACCGGATTAGTAACCCTTACTTTAACAGCTACTTCTGGAAATGGAGTTTGCCCTACTAGTTCCGGAAATATTTTATTAGACATTATTGCAAAACCTATCGTAGAGGCAGGAACTAATGGAACAATTTGCCAAACGGGAACGTATACAGTAACGGGTGCAAGTGTTCAAAATTCAAATCTATTTACATGGAACGTTTCTGGGCCAGCAACAATTCAAGCCGGTTCTGAAACTACTTTAAGTCCGGTTATTGTGCCAAATGCGGGAGCATCAGGAACGATAACTGTTACCTTAACTGCTGTTGGAAACGGAATTTGTCCGGTTTCTATTTCAGATTCATTAACCATTCAAATCAATCCAGCTCCAGTAGTAAGTGCAGGAACTAACGGATATTTATGTGAAGGTACGGGATCCTTCCAATTAAACGGAACAGGTTCAAATGCAAATACCTATTCTTGGACGACAACGGGAGGTGGATTAATTCAACAAACAGGAAATCCATTAACTCCATTGTATGTTCCGAGTGCAAGTGATTACAATACACCAACAGGTGTAAATGTTATTACAATTACATTAAATGGAACGAGTACAAATGGTTGTAGTTCTGCTACAGACAGCATCCAACTGACTTTATATGCACTTCCAAAAATTAATGCAGGTTTAGACATTGTAGCTTGTGAAAATAATACCTCTGCACTATTAAATAATGCTAGCATAAGCAATTATAATTCGGGGTATACGATTTCATGGAGTTCTACTGGAAATGGAACTTGGGATTATTCCAATTCAAATGGTGGAATCAACCCAGTGTATATTTTTGGATCTAACGACACCTCAAGTGTAACCTTAACCATGTCGGTTTTACCAAATGCAAATTGTCCTCAAGTTGCAGTTACTGATTCGATGACGATTACAATAAATCAAAACCCTATCATTACAGCTTCAACAAATGCCATAACTATGTGTGGTGAAACATTCACCTTACCAGATTTGGTTACTGTAAATAATAGCGCTTCTATTGTATGGACGGATACAACAGGAGGAACTCCGGGTACATTAACGAATGCTACAACTGAAACTCCAATTTTTACACCATCTGCAACTGAAATTGCTAATGGATTTGCATTATTAACGTTAACTGCATTACCTCCATCTGGATGTACTATTCCTGCTACAACAACGATTACCGTTAATTTACAACCTAAAGCAACGGTAAATGCCGGAACTAATATAACTGCATGTCAAGGTGAAATCGTGACTGTAAATAACAATGCTTCGGTACAGGATTATTCTACATTTACATGGACAGAAAACGGAACAGGTTTCATTGAAGCTTCAACAGTAAATTCATTACATCCAATTTATCACCCTGGAACTAATGAATCGGGTGTGGTAACCTTTACTCTGCAAGCTACTAATTTGGCCCCTTGTACCGGAACGGTTTCGCAAACAATGACTTTGACAATTACGGCGCAACCAACTGCAACTGCTGGTCCAGATGCTACCATTTGTCAGAATTCAAACTATACTTTAGGCGCAGCTTCGGCAACAAATTATACTTCAATAACATGGTCTAGTTCACCAAATCCTACAGGTATAATCCCAGGAAATTACAATTCGGGAACATTTAACAATGCTACTATTGTAAATCCAATCTATACTCCAAGTCAGGATGATATTACTTTAGGATATGTTTACTTAACAATTAAGGCAATAAACCCAGCTTGTAATTCTATTGTTTCTGATGTAATCAAAATAACAATAAATTCAGGTCCATCTGTCACGGCTGGATCAAATGCAACTATATGTGAAGGAAGTACCTTTACTTTATCTGGAACAAGTCAGGCCAATACTACACCAAGTATCATTTGGACAGCATCAGATAACAGCAATGGAATTAGTACTCCATCTCATATTTTTGGAACTTTTAGTAACAATGCAATATTAAATCCAGTATATACTCCAAGTGTTGATGATATTAACACCGGTCATGTATATTTAACATTAACAGGAAACGCAAGTGCTAATTGCCCTAGTGACTCAAGTACCATTCTTTTAACTATCGTTAAAAAACCATCCGTTTCTACAACAGATGTTCAAATGTGTATGGATACGCCTCAGGTAACTTTAATTGGAAATGCAACCAATTATCAAAGTTTAAACTGGAGTATTTTTAGTGGTCCTGGAAGCATCATCGATAACAATACAAATCCGTTACAACCTACATTTGTTTCGGGTGTATCTGGCTCAACAACAGGAACTACTACTGTAGTCCGATTATTTGTAACTCCGTTACCAGGATGTCCTCAAAGCACATCAGTATATAGTGATTTAACTATTACTATTCAGCCTTTACCAGTTGTTAATGCGGGTCAAGATGGATGGTTGTGCTACACGCCAGGAACTCCAATTGGACTATTCACAATTAATGGAACTTCGGTAACCAACAACGGTGTGAATATTACCAATACTCTAGGAGTTCAAAACTGGACTTCCTCATCTGCATTTGGAATCTTTAATGGAGGAAATCCATTTACGTATCAATCAAACAGCAACAGTTGTAATACAGAAACTTTAACTTTATCTGTAAATGGAACTGGTGCTTGTGCGAGTCATGCTCCAGTAACTGATACGGTTACCTTGAATTTAACATGTGCAAGTCCGAATTTAGGTCCAATATTCCCAGCAACATCACAAATTTGTGAAGGACAAACGGTAACCTATAATGTTCAAAATACATTCAGCACTACAACTAATAATGCGGTGCAAAATTATATTTGGACTGTTCCAACCGGTGCGACAATACTATCTGGTCAAGGCACTAATTCAATTCAGGTTTTATTTGGATCGAATTCTGGAGATGTTTCCGTTACTGCTACTAACGCATGTGGCGTATCTACAGTAACACTTCCTATTACAACTTCAATATTACCAACTGCTATAGCAACTATTTCGGGACCTCAAACAGTTTGCGCAGGTTCTACCGGAAATATTTATACGGCAACAACAATTCCAGGTGCGACTAGTTACCTATGGACCTTACCAAATGGAAGTACTGTAACTACAACTACGAATACCATTACTATTGCATTTGGAGCTAACGAAGTTTCGGGTAGTTTAACTGTAATGGGAAGTAATTCATGTGGTTCTGGAACTGCATCTGCGGCTTATTCTATTACAATAAATCCGCAACCTTCTTTATCTAGTTCATTAACTCCACCTGCTATTTGTAGCGGAACTGCTTTTGCATATACCCCAACTTCAACAATTGCGGGCTCAACTTTTGCATGGACATTAACTCCACCAATAGGAATTACAGTTTCTGGAGCAACTTCTGGAAATGGATTAATTAATCAAATAGTAACAAATACAACGCCTAATGCAATTACAGTTGTATATCAAATAACAACTACTTCTCCATTAGGATGTACCAATACCGAGTCTGTGAGTGTAGTTGTAAATGAAGCACCACAGTTAACATCTAATCCAACTCCGGGTCCAATTTGTTCCGGAACTGTATTTAATTATACACCTACAAGTGCATCGATAGGTACCATATCATGGGTTAGAAATACAGTCCCTGGAATTTTAGAAACTGGATCTAACGGATCGGGCAGTATAAATGAAGTATTAACAAATACTACCAACGCCCCAATAACAGTTACTTATTTAATTACCCTTCCAGCTACTGCAAATGGATGTACTAATTCAAGTCCGATTTCATTAACTGTAGTAGTAAATCCTGCTGGGCAAGTAACTACTCCGGCTTCTGATGTAGTATGTAATGGTACAAACGAAAATATAGTATTAACAACTCTTAGTACTGGAGGTTCTACTACCTATGCGTGGACAAATTCTGCTCCAAGCATTGGATTATCAAATGGATCTGGTGCAAACCTTCCATCTTTTGTAGCTTCGAATACAACAAATTCACCTGTTGTAGGAACCATATCGGTTACACCAACATTTACAAATGCTGGTGTAGGTTGTATAGGTGCCCCAATAACATTTACAATTACTGTAAATCCTTCTGCACAAGTAGATCAACCAGCAACTCAAGTATTCTGTAATGGAACTGCTGCAACCGTAAACCTTACCACTTCAAACACAGGTGGTACAACAAATTATTCTTGGACAAATACAGACCAATCAATTGGATTAAATAATGGATCGGGAGCCTTTATTCCATCATTTACTGCAGTTAATACCGGATCAAATCCGATAAACGCTACGATTGTGGTTACTCCTACCTATACTAATTTAGGTGTAACTTGTACGGGGCCATCAAAAACATTTACAATTATTGTAAATCCATCCGCACAAGTTAACCAACCAGCGCCAGTGGTGTACTGTAATGGAAATTCGGCAACTATCAACTTTACTACTGTAAATACCGGTGGTACTTCAAGTTATTCTTGGACTAATGTTGACCCAAGTATTGGATTAAGCGCAACAGGTACAGGAACAAGTCAAACATTTATAGCTACAAACTCAGGTTCAACACCTGTTGTTGCTTCGATAATTGTCACACCAACATTTACTAACGGAGGAGTTACTTGTTCAGGTCCAACTAAATCGTACACAATTACTGTTAATCCATCAGCAGATGTAAATCAACCTGCATCACAAGTAGTGTGTGCTGGAACTGCCACTGCTGCAATTGCATTTACTTCTAATAACACTTTAGGTACTACAACCTATACTTGGACCAATAATAATCCAAGTATCGGATTGGGAGCTTCAGGTTCTAATGATACAATTCCTTCATTTACAGCAATTAATAACGGAACTGCTCCAGCTGTAGCGACTATTATTGTAACTCCGACATACACATATAACGGAGTAACATGTAATGGCCCTACTAAAACATTTACAATTACTGTAAATCCAAACGGGCAAGTAAATCAAACTGCTGCTCAAGTTTTCTGTAATGGAAATCAAGCAGTAATTAATCTTACTACTCAAAATACTGTTGGAATTACAAATTATTCTTGGACTACAACAAATTCAGGTATTGGTTTAGCAAATGGATCTGGAACTAATCTTCCTTCTTTTGTGGCTATTAATACCGGTTTAGTTCCTGAAACCGCTACTGTTGTAGTAACTCCTACATTTACATTTGGTGGCGTAAGTTGTACAGGTACTCCGCAAACATTTACAATTACCGTAAATCCATCGGCGCAAGTGAATCAAGTAGCTTCTCAAGTTGTATGTAATGGAGCAGGAACAACTGCAATAACATTTACTACAAATAATAACTTAGGTACAACTACTTATGCTTGGACCAATAATAATCCAACTATTGGTTTAGCTGCAAGTGGTGGAAGTAATTCTATTCCAGCATTTAACGCAATTAATTTAGGAACTACTCCTCAAGTTGCTACAATTACGGTTACGCCAACGTATACCAATGCAGGAACAAGTTGTGTTCAAAATCAAATGACATTTACAATCACTGTAAATCCAGCTGCTCAAGTGAACCAATTAGCATCACAAGTATTCTGTAATGGAAGCAATGCAACTATTAATTTGACCTCTCAAAATATTGGTGGAACTACAAGTTATTCTTGGACAAATACCGATCAAAGTATTGGATTAATAAACGGAACAGGAGCTTCAATTCCGTCGTTTATTGCAATTAATAATAGTTCAATTCCAAAAGTTGCAACCGTTACCGTAACGCCTACATTTACCAATGCAGGTGTAAGTTGTACTGGAACTGCTATGACATTTACAGTTGTAATCAACCCGAATGCACAAGTAAATCAACCAAATGATCAAGTTTTCTGTAACGGAAATCAGGCTACAATAAATCTTACAACAACAACCGCAGGTGGAGCCACTACTTATGCTTGGACAAATACCGATTCGAGTATTGGATTAGCTGCAAGTGGATCAAGTAACAATTTACCTTCTTTCACTGCAAGTAACACAGGAACAACTCCTGTGACAGCAACTGTTGTGGTTACGCCTACTTATTCTAATGCAGGTGGAACTTGTACTAGTGCTCCGGTGACTTTTACAATTACGGTGAACCCAGCAGCGCTAGTTGATGCTGTTCCTTCTCAAGTTTTATGTAATGGAACGACAAGTGCGGCAATAAACTTTACTACTCCAAATACGTCTGGAACAACTACTTATGTATGGACCAATTCGGATCCATCTATTGGATTAAGTGCTTCTGGTAGTGGAGCTACTATACCTGCTTTTATTGCGGTTAATACGGGAAACACTCCTAAAGTAGCAACTGTATCTGTAACATCAACTTATACTAATGCTGGCGTAAGTTGTGTGGGTACACCAATGACGTTTACAATAACAGTAAATCCATCGGCGCAAGTAAATCAATCAAATCCTCAGGTATTCTGTAACGGAAATCCTGCAATTATTAATTTATCTTCAATAAATACGGGAGGTATTAATAGCTTTACATGGACCAATACCGATCCAAGCATTGGATTAGCTGCTTCATCAACGGGAGTAATTCCGCCATTTATTGCAACTAATATAGGCTCTTCTCCTGTAACAGCATTGATAACGGTAACTCCAACATTTACAAATGCTGGTGTAACCTGTACAAGTGCTCCGTCAACATTTACTATTACAGTAAACCCATCGGCACAAATTAATCCAATTGCTTCACAAGTATTGTGTAAAGGTGCTACTAGTTCAATAATTAATTTCACCTCAACTAATTTTGGTGGAACAACAACTTATACGTGGACGAATTCAAATCCAAATATTGGATTATTCCCTACTACAGGTTCAGGAGATTATATTTTACCATTTACTGCAACCAACAATGGAAATACACCATTGGTATCTACTATTACGGTTACTCCTACTTATACTAATGCCGGCTTAAGTTGTACAGGAGCTCCAATTTCATTTACAATTACTGTAAATCCTTTGGCACAAGTGAATCAACCAAACCCTCAGGTATTCTGTAATGGAAGTACTGCATTTGTTAATTTTACAACTTTAAATACTGCAGGTGCGTCTTCATATACATGGACTAATAGTAATACAACTATAGGTTTAGCACCTAGTGGAATTGGAAATATACTTCCATTTACCGCAATAAATACCGGAACTGTGCCTCAAGTTGCAACAATAATAGTTACACCTACATTTACAAATGCAGGTTTAAACTGTGACGGTGACCCAATTATATTTACAATTACGGTAAATCCATCGGCGCAAGTGAACCAACTTGTTCCACAAGTATTCTGTAATGGAACATCAGCATCAATAAATCTAAGTTCACTAAATACAGGAGGCATTACAACATACGCTTGGACCAATTCTGAGCCAAGTATTGGATTACCTGCTAACGGAACAAGTAATAATTTACCAACATTTACTGCTACTAACACCGGCACTTTACCCGTTGTAGCAAATATTATTATTACACCAACTTATTCAAATGCAGGTGTTAGCTGTACTGGTGCTCCTATGGCATTTACAATAACTGTAAATCCATCGGCACAAGTAAATCAACCAGCTCCACAAGTTTTCTGTAATGGAAGTACAACTTCATTAATTAACTTTACAACCGATAATATTGGTGGTGCAACTACCTATGATTGGTCAATAAATAATTTAAATGTTGGATTAACCCCAACAAGTGGAACTGGTTCAATTCCTTCTTTTATTGCAAGCAATATAGGAACCACTCCAGTGGTTGCTACTGTAACAGTAACTCCTAATTACACCAATAATGGCGTAACTTGTGCTGGAGCTCCGAAAACATTTACAATTACCATCAATCCTTCTGCTCAAGTGAATCAACCAGCTCCACAAGTATTCTGTAATGGAAGTACGGCAAATATCAACCTTACAACAATAAATACAGGAGGAACTACCACTTATGCATGGACCAATTCGGATCCATCAATTGGATTGGCGGCTTCAGGAAATGGCATCATTCCTTCATTTGTTGCAAATAATACAGGAAATGCTCCTGTAGTTGCAACCATAGTAATCACTCCAATATATACCAATATGGGAGTAAGTTGTATAGGTGCACCAAAAACATTTACAGTAACCATTAATCCTTCTGCACAAGTAGATCAACCTACTTCGCAGGTATTATGTAATGGAAGTGCTTCTTCGGTAGTATTATTTACATCAACTAATACTAATGGAACTACAACTTATTCTTGGACTAATGACAACCCAAGTATAGGATTATTGGCAAGTGGAACAAGTAACAATATCCCTTCGTTTATTGCTACTAACGTAAGTAATGCTGTACAAGTTGCAACTATAACTGTAACGCCAATTTTTACTTTTGATGGTATAGATTGTACAGGTCCTTCAAAAACATTTACATTCACTGTAAATCCTTCTCCGCAAGTAGATCAAATGAATCCGCAGATTTTCTGTAATGGAAGTGCTACGAATATGATTTCATTTACTACTTCAAATACGGGAGGTACCACAACATATGATTGGCAAAATAGTAATCCAAATATTGGATTGGCTAGTACAGGAATTGGATTTATCCCTTCATTTACTCCAATAAATAATGGAACCATTCCTATAAGTTCAACCATCACCGTTACTCCTACTTACACTTATTCAGGTGTTAGTTGTATTGGAAGCCCGATGACATTTACAATTACAATAAATCCATCGGCGCAGGTAAATCCAATTGCATCAATTGTAAAATGTAATGGTGAAACTGTAACTCTTAATTTATCAACTGTAAATAGTGTTGGAACAACAACCTATTCTTGGACAAATTCGGCTCCAAGCATCGGATTAATGAATAATTCTGGAAACAGCATACCTTCATTTATTGCAATAAATAATGGAACTACCCCTGTAGTTGCCAATATTATTGTGACACCAACTTACACCAATAATGGGGTAATATGTACCGGTGCTCCAATGACATTTACAATTACTGTAAATCCTACTGCACAGGTAGATCAACCAGCTAATCAAGTTTTCTGTAATGGAACGAATACTTCATTGATTAACTTCTCTACAGCAAATACTTTAGGAACGACTACCTACACTTGGACTAATAATAATCCAAGTATTGGTTTACTTGGTAACGGTACAGGACCAATTCCAACCTTCCAAGCGATTAATATTGGATCGATTCCTTTGGTAGCAACGATTACGGTTACACCTACTTACAGTTATGCAGGTATTACATGTACAGGAGCTCCAAAAACATTTACAATTACCATAAATCCTTCTGCAGAATTGCAGCAACCTGATCCGCAAGTATTTTGTAATGGAACCATGGCAACCATAAACTTAATTACTCCTACAACCGTTGGAACAACTAGTTATTCTTGGACTAATTCGGCACCAAGTATTGGTTTACCTAGCGGTACTGGAAGTAACATTCCAACATTTATGGCTTCAAACTCTGGAAGTTTCCCTGTGGTTGGAACTATCGTGGTAACTCCTACTTATACTTATGGTGGATTAAGTTGTAACGGTAATTCTAAAACATTTACGGTTACTGTGAATCCATCACCTCAAGTTAATACTGTAAATGATCAAGTAATTTGTAATTTAAACCCAACAACCATTATTAATTTCACTACTAGTAATACTGTTGGAACTACTACATACCATTGGGTAAATAATAACCCAAATATTGGTTTATTACTTGAAGGAGATGGAGACATTCTTCCGTTTATAGCATTAAACACTGGAACAAATGTACAGGTAGCAACAATTACAGTTACACCAACTTACACCAATGCTGGAGTAAGTTGTACAGGAAACCCTATTACATTTACTATTACTGTAAATCCGAAAGCGCAAGTTATTCAACCTGCTCCTTATGTATTCTGTGATGGAAGTGCGGCTGTTGTAAATCTTAACTCAATAAATACAGGTGGAACTACTTCTTACCAATGGACGAACTCTGCTCCAAGTATTGGATTACCAAATGGATCTGGAAGTAACATTCCAACGTTTGTAGCAACCAATGCTGGTCCGGTTCCAGTAGTAGCAACAATTACGGTTACTCCTACTTTCACTAATGCAGGAATAAGCTGTTTAGGAACTCCTATTGTATTTACAATAACAGTTAATCCTAAAGCACAAATCAATGCGATTTCCTCATTAGTAAGATGTAATGGAAATACTATTGCTACAATTCCATTCAGTACAACAAATACTGGTGGCATTACTACTTATGAGTGGACCAATACCATTCCAAGTATTGGATTACCAGATCACGGTTTGACCAATTATATTCCAACATTTACTGCAACAAATACAGGCACTGTTCCGTTAGTAGCCACAATTACAGTAACTCCTACTTATACAAATGCTGGAGTAAGTTGTACCGGAAATCCGGTTGTATTTACAATAACTGTAAATCCTACAGGACAAGCCAACCAAATTGCTCCTCAAGCATTTTGTAATGGCGTAAATACGAATTCAATTAATTTATCTACAAATAATGTAGGTGGAGTAACTACTTATGCATGGACTAATTCAAACCCTAACATTGGATTATCAGGGCCTGGAATTGATTTTATTCCACCATTTTTAGCAACAAATTCCGGAACAAATCCAAATGTAGGTTCTATTAATGTAACGCCAACATTCACCTATGCAGGTTTAAGTTGTGTTGGAAATCCGATGACATTTACAATTTCAATTAATCCAAATGGGCAAGTTGATCCAATTGCTTCATTATTGAATTGTAGTGGAGATTCGGTAGCGATAAATCTTTCAACTATTAATAGTGGAGGTACAACTACTTACACATGGACAAATTCGGACCCAAGTATTGGTTTAACAAATGGTTCAGGTACGATTATGCCTCCGTTTACGGCAACTAATTCGGGAACAGTTCCGATTGTAGCAACTGTAGTTGTGACTCCAACTTATACTTATTCTGGAGTAAGTTGTACGGGACCATCGATAACATTTACTAGTACTGTAAATCCTGCTGCTCAAGTAAATCAAACCAACCCACAAGTATTGTGTGATGGGGATGCTTCAACAGCAATTATATTCAATACTTCAAATGTTGGAGGTACAACAAATTATACATGGACCAATAGTAACCCAAGTATTAATTTACCAGCAAATGGTATAGGAAATACTATCCCTACTTTTATTGCTACTAACCCAGGTACAGCACCTATTGTTTCTACAATAACCGTAACTCCAACATATACTAACAATGGTATTACTTGTAATGGTACACCTAAAATATTTACAATTACGGTGAATCCGAAAGCACAGGTGAATCCAGTGGCTTCTCAATCATTATGTAATGGAAGCTTAACTGCCTTGGTTAACTTTACTACTACTAATTCAGGTGGAATTACTACCTATAATTGGACCAATTCGGTACCTAGTATTGGATTGCCATCAGGTGGAATTGGATCAATACCTGCTTTTGCAGCTGTAAATACAGGTGCAGTTCCTTTAGTTGCAACAATTACAGTAACTCCAAGCTTTACTAATGCTGGAATAACTTGTACTGGAGCTCCAGTAATATTTACAATTACTGTAAATCCAACGCCACAAGTTACACCGCCTACTCAACAGGTATACTGTAACGGCGATATTGTTAACTTTAACTTAAGTTCAACTACTGCTGCTGCAGGAACTACTTATACGTGGACGAATACTAATCCAAGTATCGGATTAATTGCAAGTGGAACTGGAAATAACCTTCCAACATTTACTGCAATTAATAATGGATCTACACCAGTGGTAGCAACCATAACCGTTACTCCTATCTATACGAATTCAGGAGTTACTTGTTCGGGATCTCCAATCTCGTTCACAATTACGGTTAATCCAAGTCCAACTGCAAGTATAACAGGACCAATTAATTTTGTAGCTTGTCAAAACGGTACACAACCGCTAATAACATTTACAGGTGCAAACGGAATTGCTCCATACACCTTCAATTACCAAATTGTAGGACCTAATGGGACCTTTGTATTAAGCGCACAATCTTCTGGAAATAGTGCTACGGTTTCAATTCCAACTGCAGTGTTTGGCAACTTTACAATTACTTTATTAAGTGTTCAAGATTCTAGTACAAACTCGTGCAGTACCTCTGTGAATCCGGCATTAAATACTGCTTTTGTTCAAGTTCAAGAGACAGGAACTGTTGTTCCATTGAATGCTGCTGTAGTATCACAAACAGTATGTGAAAATGTAGCTATTACCCCAATTTTATTTACTATTGGTGGTTCATCTAATAATGCATTTGTTACCAATTTACCTGCAGGTTTGACACAAAGTTATGCTTCGAATATATTAACCATCTCTGGAACTCCAACTTCTACAGGTGTGTATAATTATCAAGTTCAAACAACAGGATCAACTAATGGTTGTAATACTACCTATACTTCGGGAACAATTACTGTAAATGCAAACGGAAACATAGCTGCAATTACACCAGTAAATCAATCGGTTTGTGCTAATGCTTCTTTAGTTCCTATTATGTTTAATCTAGGTGGTGGAGCAACTGGAGGTGTGGTAACATTCACACCGCAACAACCAGCTGGAATAACTTGGTCTATAAGCCCAACTAACATATTAATTATTCAAGGAGCTTCAGCAAATGCCGGAACCTACAGCTACACCGTTCAATCAATTGGTATTTGTGGTCAATCAACAATGACTGGAACTATTACAATAAATAATTTGGCCACTGTTGCTCTTACTTCAGGAAATGCATCGCCAACAGTTTGTGTAGGCAGTTCATTTGCAACTCCAATCCAATATAGCATTAGTCCAGCTTCTGCAACGATGGTTCTTTCCGGATCAATTCCAACTGGGGTAACATTTAATGCTACTACAGGAATAATTTCTGGTACTCCTACTCAAAGTGGTACGTTCCCTTATTCAATTTCTTCAGCATCAGGTTGTGGAAATACGCTTTCAGGAACTATTACTGTGAATCCGTTACAATCTATATCGTATGTATCTGGAAATACGAATCAAGTAGGATGTCAAAACTCACCTATTGATACTATAAGTTTATTAACTTCAACTGGCGTAACAGCATTAACTGTTTCACCGGCACTTCCAGCAGGAATAAATATGGTGTTATTTAATGGTGTAATTACCATTTCGGGAACGCCTACAGCTGCAACTAGTATTGCTCAAAACTATATCATTACAACTCAAGGTGGTTGTGGTGCTCCTGCAACATTTAGCGTTACTTTTGACATCCGTCCAGCGGCAACAATTACATTGAACTCAGGTTCTGGAGTTGCAACACAATCAGTTTGTCAAAGTTCGGCAATTGTCCCAATTGTATTTACAATTGGAGGTGGAGCAACAGGAATTAACCCTCCAAGTTTACCAGCAGGTTTAACAATTACTTCGCTAGGTGGAGGTTCATATTCTATTCAAGGTAACCCACAAGTAAATGGAATTTACAATTTCACAATTACTACAACAGGATGTTATAGTGCTTTACCTATAAGCATTTCTAATGTAAATACTTCTGTTGGAATTGTATTGATTTCTCCATCTGGAACCGATAATCAGACGTTATGTCAAACCGGATTTAATTCACCAATCCAACCGATTGTTTACAACGTGCTTGGTGCAACGAATATCGTCGCAAGTGGATTGCCAGCGGGAGTTACAGCTGTTTTTGCAGGTGGTCAAGTGACTATTTCGGGTACTCCTACGCAATCGGGAGTCTTTAATTATACCATTACTTCACAGCCTTGTGCTATTGTAAAAGCAGGTGTAATTAAAATCTCTACTCCAATGTTTTTAACAAATGAAGTAGTTACTAATGTTTCTTGTTACAGTAATACTGATGGTGCAATTTCGGTAACGATAGTGGGTGGAGTTTCGTTTAATGGATTGTATGCTATTCATTGGACTGGACCAAATGGTTTCCAACAAAATCAAACTACGATTACGGGTCTTGAACCTGGTCAATATACCTTAACAGGTACTGATGCTATAGGATGTCCTATACCAACAATGACCTATACCGTATTACCTGCGTTACCAATTAATATTTCATTAATATCATCAACAAACGTAAGTTGTAATAATGTATTAGGATGTGCTAACTTTAATATAACTGGTGGAAGTGGAATATTTACAACGTTTACTTTACAATATTTAGATCCAGCAAATCAAACTTTACAAACTATAATTCCTGCTAACAACAATTATTATAACATTTGTAATTTACAAGCTGGACTGTATTATCTAACTGTAAAAGACAGTCGCAACTGTACCTCTACTCCTTACTTATTTACTATTTATGACTACAGTGCATTGTCTATTGATTATTTAACTTTAGATGATACTTTATGTCAAGACACACCGGGAAAAATTAGAATTAAAGTAAATAGTTTAGATACCAATTTAACTTTCTACTACAACAATATTCTAGTTCCATTTATTGATTTAGGAAATGGTATTTATGAATTGTCTGTCAATAATCCTACGGTTCCTAACGGAGTTGTTAAAGTTAAAAATGGCCAAAATTGTTGGATAAGTAGAATGGTTTCAACCGGAATTATTACTCCAAACTTCTCATTTACCTCAAGTAGTTTCCAAAATTATGGTTACTTCTCAGTGAATGGCAGTGTACAATTTACCAACTTAGTAAATATGAGTAGTATTCCAGCCGAATACGATCATATAGTATGGGATTTTGGAGACAATACTCCGTTTAAAGTATTCTATAACCCAGACGATTTATTACCAAATTCAAATGGAGAAAACTTCCAAACAGTATTCCATACGTATACCACAGATGGAATATATCAAATTACTCTAACTGTTTATAACCAATTTGGTTGTTCAAGAAAAGTAACTAAAACAATAATTGTTGGAAGTGGGGCTACGATGATGTTGCCAAATATATTTACTCCAAATAATGATGGCATTAATGACTTATTCCGTCCTTCATTATTGGGTCTTAAAGATGTTGCCATGTACATTTATGATGGATGGGGTAATTTAGTTTATGAATTTTCTTCAGAGGTTTCGTTATTAACTTCAGATTGGGGTTGGAACGGAATTGAAAAAGGAAAAAGTGAGCCAATAAATAACGATTACAGATACTATATCATGGCTACAACTATAAATGATGTTAAAATTGAGAAAGAAGGTAGATTCTTACTTGTAAAATAATAGAATATGAAAAATAATAACAGCTTTTTACTTTTGATATTATTAGTTTCGACTACCGTTTTTAGTCAAGATTATATCTATAAAAATCAAAACGAGGTAATGGGATCAATGAATCCAAGTTTCTATGGATTTGGAGATTCCTCAAAGGCAGGTATCATATATGGGACCGAAGGATTTAATCAAAACAGCAAGTTGGATAATCGATTCGCCTATGTTAATCATTTCTTTGAAAACTATGATTTTTCATTAGCAATTGATGTCAATACACTTCAAATTAGTTCTTTGGGATATTCTATTACTTCTACTAATTTACATTACATTTATAAAACTAAATTAGATGAAGAATGGGTATTTAACCCGTCTGTTTCGATAGGTTATGGAAATACTGCATTGGATTATAATTCATTAATTTTTGAAGATCAATTAAATGCGTTGACAGGAACTATTGCTGGAGTTTCAAACGATCCAATTAACATTAACAACAAAGTTAATTTCTTAGATGTTGGTGCTGGAGTTAGTTTTTACAATACAGGGAATGTATTAGATGAAATTTTGGGAGAAGACTCTCATGTTATTTTTGGTGCAAATTTAAAACACATCAACAGACCCGAAACTTCATTTAATTCAAATAAATCAAATCTAAAAGACATGTTTATTTCAATGCAAATTGGTGCTCAATTTGATATTAATAAATATGACCAAGGATTTTTACCCTATTATTCTTATTTGTATTTATACAATTCTTTTTCAAAACAAGGATCTAAATCAAGAATCGATTTATATCAAGAGGCCATATTAGGTAATGTAGGTTTCGGTATCAATCAACATTTCAATAACTATGATGGATTCTCAGTAAATCAATTTGGTACTTCATTAAATATATATATTGAAGAAATTCAAATTGGCGCAAACTATTCTTTTGAAATGGGAAGAAAAGTGGGAGGTTCTCCCTACAACACCTTTGAAATGTATATTATTTTTGATTTTAATCCGTTTAAGAAAAACCGAAGAGGAGATAATAGTAAATTCTACGATATGCAATAACAATTGCTACAACAATAAAAAAGGCTGTCACAAGACAGCCTTTTTTATTTAAATGATATCTTAATTATTTCACCAATTCAAAATTGCTTTTTAAACGAATATCTGCAGAGGAAGCTCCAATAAATAAATTAAAAGCACCTGGTTCTGAAGTAAATTCCAATTTGTTATTATAAAAAGAAAGCTTTTGGTTGTCAATTATAAAAGAAATGGTTTTTGTTTCTCCGGCCGCTAATTTTATTTTCTGAAAATCTTTCAGCTCCAGTATTGGACGAATTAATGAAGCAAATTGATCCTGAATATACAACTGCACAATTTCTTCCCCGTCGTATTTACCCGTGTTGCTGATATCCATTGTGACCGTTATTTTTTCATTTGATTTCATTTTGGTATTCGATAATTTCAAATTCGAATAATTGAAAGTCGTATAACTCAATCCATATCCAAAAGGGAATTTTGGTGTATTTGGCAAATCTATATAACTTGATTTATACAGCTTTTCCTCATTAATAGAAGGTCTTCCGGTGTTGAAATGATTGTAATAAATAGGAATTTGACCTTCGGTTCTTGGGAAAGTCATGGGTAATTTAGCTGCAGGATTATAATCTCCAAAAAGCACATCGGCAATGGCATTTCCTGCCTCCGACCCTAACCACCAAGTATACAAAACCGTTGGCATATTATCGGCTATCCAATTAAAAACCAACGGACGCCCCGCATTAATAAGTACCACAATTGGTTTTCCTGTTTTTTGTAATTCTTTAATTAATTCTTCTTGAATACCCGGTAAATGAATGTTGCTTCTACTTTTGGCTTCACCGCTCATGTTGTAGCGTTCACCAATGCTAACAATCACCACATCGGATTGATTAGCCACATCAAGTGCCTCTTGAAATCCTGCTCTACTCTCCCCTTCTATATCACATCCTTTTGCATAAAACAACTTGGTATTTTTCCCAACTTTATTTTCAATTCCTTCCCATTGTGAGACGATATAAGTTGAATCAACATCCTTTAAATTAACTGCCCAAAAACCATGGTTGATTCTTTTTGGTTTAACCATTGGCCCAATAACGGCAATCGTTTTAGTTTGTTTTGAAAGAGGTAAAGTATTTGTTTCATTTTTTAGTAAGACCACACATTTGGCCGCCACTTCTCTTGCTGCTTTGGTATGTTCTGGATTGTTTAACGCAGCTGTTTGACGGTCTTTATTGCAAAAGCGATACGGATCTTCAAACAAACCTAATTCAAATTTCTTACGAAGAATTCGTTTTACCGCATCGTCAATTAAAGCAACTGATATTCTTTTTTCTTTTACCAATTGCGCTAAAGTATTGCGGTAGGTATTGCTTTCCATGTCCATGTCTGATCCTGCTGTAATGGCAGAATAGGCTGCTTCAATTCCGTCTTTAGAATAGCCATGCGTATACATTTCACCAATAGAACCCCAGTCGGAAACAACAAATCCTTTATAATTCCATTTTCCTTTTAAGATGTCCCTTTGAAGGAATTTATTCCCTGTGGAAGGAATTCCATTTATTTCATTAAATGCGTTCATAAAAGTGGCAGCACCTGCATCAACTGCCGCTTTAAAAGGAGGCAAATACACTTCCCACAGCATTCGATCGCTCAAGTCAACCGAATTGTATTCTCTTCCACCAACTGCTGCTCCATAAGCCGCGAAATGTTTGGCGCAAGCCATAACCGAATTCAAATCACCTAATTTACCTTGAAATCCTTTTACACGGGCAGTAGCAATTTTGGTTCCTAAATAGGTGTCTTCCCCAGCTCCTTCCATAACTCTACCCCATCGCGGATCGCGGCTAATATCTACCATTGGCGCAAAAGTCCAATGAATTCCGCTTGCAGCTGCTTCAGTTGCAGCAATACGCGCCGAAAGCTCCATGGCCGATAAATCCCAAGAGGCCGCTTCTGCCAAAGGAATTGGAAAGGTCGTTTTGTATCCGTGTATCACATCAAAACCAAACAACAACGGAATTTTCAACCGCGATTGCATGGCTAATTCTTGGTATTTTCTTGTTCGCTCCACGCCGTTTACATTCAGCATTGAGCCTAACATTCCGGCTTTGATATCGGCTTCTTTATTCGGATTTACAATTAATGGTCCTGTAATATTCCAATCATCTGTATATTGATTTAGTTGCCCTATTTTTTCTTCTAAAGTCATTTTCTTCAATAACGCATCTACGCGCAAGTCAATTGATTTGCTTTGCGAAAAAGAAATTGAAAAGACAAGAAATAGAACTGTGCTTACTATATATTTCATTTTTTAATAAACTAAAGTTTGAATGGCATGAGGCAAAATAGTCACTTCTGAAGCCCTATTTCCAACACATAAATAATAAATAATTTTAGCATTACTCTGATTCATCACCACAGTTACTACTTTCCCATCTGGGTTTAAAAAGGAGGTGGTAAGCAATTGACTTCTGCTGGCACTACTACTAATTCTTTTGGCTCCTTTATTTATAAATTTTGAAAAATGTCCGATAAAATAATACGAAGGGGTATAAATTAATTCGCCGGTTTCTAAATTACCGTGAATGGGTGCAAAACAGAAATTTCCAACATGATTCGGACCGCCATTTTGATCCAAAAGCACATTCCAATCGGTCCAACCCACCGTGCCATTATTAAAATCGTTAATCATCGATTTTCCATAACGCTCACCGTTTTTCCATAACTGATAATTTGAAGGATTGAATCGCTCTACGCAACCTTCGGTAAATAATAAGTTTTTATTTGGATACATTTCATTTACTTTTCCAATATTATCGAACATCATTTCGCCACCACTCCAGTTTTCATACCAATGAAATCCAATTCCCCATACATATTTGCTTGCAGCAGCATCCGATAAAATAGTGCTCACGCGTTGTGAAATTAGGTCGCGGTTGTGGTCCCAAATAATAATTTTTTTAGATACAAGTCCGGACTTTTCCAAGATAGGCCCGAGGTAATTTTTTAGAAAATCTCTTTCTTCTTCTGCAGAAAAAATACAAGATTCCCAACGTTGTTTTGCCATGGGCTCGTTTTGAATGGTCAATCCCCAAACCGGAATTCCCTCTTTTTGTAACGCATTGATGTATTTCACATAATAATTTGCCCATGATTGATGGTATTCAGGAAGTAATTTTCCGCCTTGAAGTTTGCTGTTATTGTCTTTCATAAAAGCTGGCGGCGACCATGGACTAATATACAAACTGGCCTCTTTCCCTATAGATTGCAATGCTTTTTGAATTAAAGGAATTTTGAATTTTTTATCGTGTTCTATAGAAAACGAATTTAAGCTTTTATCCCCTTCCTTAATGTAATCGTACATATCCGAACTAAAATCACAGCTGGACATGTTGGTTCTAATAAGCGAATAGCCAATTCCTTTTTCTTTGGAATAATAGGCTTCAATAAATTGGGATTGTTTATTGGGAGGTAATTTTGCAAATACTTCAGCACTGGCATCGGTAATGGCACCACCAATCCCTAGGAATGTTTGGAATTTTTTATCGGGATTAACAAAAATGCAAACTTGAGTTTCTAGTGGTTGTTTCAACTCTACAAACTTCAAATCGGAGTTTGTTTTCGATAAACGAAGTGACGTACTATCGGCAGAAGTGTATACTTCAATTGATTTATTTTTTATCTGCGAAAAAGATGCTGTCGCTAAAAATGATAAGGTAAAAAACAGAAAATTTTTCATTATTTGTTTATATAAATAGTTTCAAATATATTAAAATGGAATTAAGTATAAAAGCGTTTATTGTTTGTGCATTAAGGGAAGTTATTTTTTTTATTGAGTGGTTTATGGTTACGAGTTACAAAATATATTTTCTGGGTTTCTAAATAAAAGGTGATTTTGTAGGATTATATAGTATATTTGAAAAGTTAAATGTCTTGTTTATCAAAACTTAACATATCCAAAAATCTATACAAATTGAAGATTTAACAGCCTATTTACCAAAATAAAATTTTACAAATTAAAATTGTTTTATTTTAAATTTATGAACATATTAAATTCTGTCTTTTAAACTTACTAAGTTATGAATATATTTTTCACAAAAAATAATTTGTATTATTATAACTTTCTTTTTTTCTTTTTTTTTCTTTTTCTTTCAATACAATTAAATGCTCAATGTATTGGAACTTCTCAAAATCAATTAATTAATCCATCTTTTGAAATACCTGCACAAAGTAATGTTGGAAATAATATTATTACTTGGCCAATAAATGGTTGGAATGGGTTTGGAGCAAATCCAAATATTGTTAAAACTAATGGTGGTCCAAGTACTGGTGGCCCAAACAATGCACACCATGGTGTTCAATATTTAGAAATTGTTGGTTCGTCAGCTGATTTTTTCCAACAATTCAATTTTCAATGTAATACAGAAGTATACTTTTCGGGTTATTTTTCTGTTCGCGACAATAGAGCTTCTACAGGAAGAATTGATTTATTGCGCGTAAATAACAATAATACAACAACTCTAGTTGCCAGTTCTAACCAATTAAATATGCCATCTACACCCAATATTTGGTATTTGGCTTCAGGTAGTACTACTCTAACACCAGGGACATATAGATTTAACATCACAATGGGAGAAGATTCTAATTTTGATGATGCTTGTTTTTCTTTTAACTATCAAGTAATTAATACTGGTTCCTATGGACCATTGTGTGAAAATAGTGGCTCTATAATTCTTACTGGCACACCAACAGATAGTTTTGGAACTTGGTCTGGTAGTGGCGTAGTTGATAATGGAAATGGAACTGCAGTTTTCAATCCATCAGGATTAGGAGGAACTATAGTTCCAGTAACTTATTCTCATTTTAATGCTTCTGGTTTTGGTTGTACACAAAGTACTAATATAACAGTAAATCCAAGTATAACTCCAATATTTACGCAAGTGGCTCCAATTTGTAGTGGAACTAACTTAGCTGATTTGCCAACAACATCCAACAATGGAATTGCAGGAACTTGGTCACCTGCTCTTAATAATACCGCAACAACTACTTATACTTTTACACCAGATTCAGTTCAATGTGCAACAACAACCATGACTATTGTTGTAGATCCACCATCAATATTGTACATAACAAGCAATGATCCTAATTGTAATCCTAATACATTAAGTTGGAGTACTCTAAATAACATTAATGCAAATACAGCCACTGCATCTATAGGTACAAATTTGATAACTATAAATAAACCCACAGGGGGACTTTTTTCAACTTCTAATGTATATAGTGGTAATATATTTCCACCACAATATAATTTACCCATAAATAATCTTACTCTTGCAAACAATGAATCGGGATTGTTTACTTTTTGTTTTAATACACCAGTACAAAATCCGCAAATTGCAATTGCTAGTATTGGAAGGCCAGGTTTATCTGTGCCGATAAATACATCTGTACCTTATCAAGTAATATGGGCAGGACCTGGAATGAATTTTATAAACAATCAATCTTTATCAGGTGAAGAGGGTTATTGTATTATAGTTTTTCCTGGCACGCATCAATGTATTTCGTTTGACTATTTAGTTTCTGAAAATTATTGTAATATTGTTTTTGGAACACAAGATAATAACTGTCAAATTGAACCAATTTGCATGGGAGGATCAGTAGAATTAGTTCCACATGGCTCTACAAATGTTACCTGGTCACCAAATAATGATTTAACATTTTTACCTAATAGTAACCATGTAATTGCTTCTCCATCTCAAACTACAACATATACAATTACATCAAATGATTTATGTCAAAATCAAGCAAATATAACAGTAACTGTAAATCCAAACATTACACCAAATTTTACTCCTGTAGCTAATATATGTTCAGGCGCTACATTAAATGCACTTCCAACAACATCCAACAATGGAATTACAGGAACTTGGTCGCCAGCTCTTAATAATACCGCAACAACTACTTATACTTTTACACCAAATTCAGGGCAATGTGCTTTAAGCCAAACAATGACCATAACTGTTGATCCATTAATTACTCCTAGTTTTACTCCTGTAGCTGATATATGTTCAGGTGCTACATTAAATGCACTTCCAACAACATCCAACAATGGAATTACAGGAACTTGGTCACCTGCTCTTAATAATACAGCAACAACCACTTATACTTTTACACCAAATTCAGGGCAATGTGCCAATAATTTTGATATGATCATTGAAGTTTTTGACATCAATACATACCCAATTCCTAAAGGTATATCTCCTAATGGTGATGAAAAAAATGAAAATTGGGATTTAGAATCACTTAATGTCGTTTCATTAAAACTATTTAATAGATATGGCCAATTAGTTTATGAAAAAGAAAATTACACTAATGAATGGTTTGGCCAAAACAATACTAGTCAATCACTACCAGATGGCACCTACTTTTATGTTTTACAATTAAAATGTGGTTCAAAAACCGGATGGGTTTATATCATTAAATAATAACTACATTTATAAATTATTATATAATAAGATTGGTTAAAAATACTCTAAAAAAAATAGCCCCTAAATAATTTAGAGGCTATTTAATATTCGGTTGAATTAAATTTATCTGATAATAAATGTACTTCTTCTATTTTGTTGGTGTTGTTCTTTAGAACAAGGAACTCCGTCTTTACATTTATTAACCAATCTCGACTCACCATATCCAACAGCAATTAACCTAGAAGCATCAATACCTTCACTTACTAGATAATTCAATGTAGATTGTGCTCTCTTTTGAGATAAAAATAAGTTGTATTGCGTCGTATCAATACTGTCTGTATGCGAGCCAATTTCAATATTAATAGTTGGATTTAATTTTAAATATGCCACTAACATATCCAAATCAATTTTAGCGTCTGGACGAATGTCGTATTTATTTGAATCAAAATAAATTTGATCAATTTTTAATGCAGTCGCAACATCAACTCCCGTTTTGGTAGTTACTTTAGATATATCCACTTTTGGAATTACTAAATTTTTATTTACACTGATAGTTGGTGTATCCACATTTTTGTCAGCAACAGAAACCGGAATTGTTCTAACTACTTTGTCAAATTTATTTACTTTGATTTCATAATCAGTATTTGGAGTTAATTGATTAAAAGTATAGGCACCGTTTTCATCTGTTTTTGATCTAGCGATTTCTTTATTTTCTTTATCAACTAATACTAAATTAACATTTGGTAATGCTTCATTTGTTACATCATCTTTAATTGCTCCTTTAATTGCAAGATTAGGCACTTCTATAACAGCTGGTTTTGGAAGTTCTTTTACATCAAATGAATAGATGTCATCATCACCGTTTCCTGATGGTTTATTACTTGAATAAAAACCTTTAGTTCCTGTTGAATCAAAAGCCAAACCAAAGTCATCATAAGCAGAATTAATAACAGAACCTAAGGAAATAACTTCTGCTTTTGGATCGGTTAAATCATAAGAATATAAATCCAATCCCCCTAAGCCAGGGTGACCATTAGAAGCAAAAATAAGCGTATTGCTTTTTGTAATAAATGGGAATGATTCTCTTCCTTCGGTATTAATTTTATTATTTAAATGCTCAATAGCGCCAAAGCTTCCGTCTTCATTTAAAGCAATTTTATATAAGTCAGAATCACCTTGTGTACCTGGCATATCAGATGCAAAAAATAAATATTTCCCATCCGGACTGAGTGCTGGATGTGCAATTTTTACTGAATCTTTTTGTGAGAAAGTAATAAATTCTTGATTCTGCCACTTGTTTTTATTCCATACTGCTTTTTGTAACTTAAAACCATCATTAACTAATTTCTTTTTGGAGTTTTTTACAAAAAGATTCTGAGTATAATAAACGGCTTTATTATCACTTGAGAAAGCTGGAGTTGCATCATTATAAATAGAATAAAATGCAAAAGAATACAACTTAGGCTGTGTGTATACACCTTTTTCCTTATATGTTTTATATAAGTTTGAACTTGATTGACCTGTTCTTAATGATGGTCTATCTGAAAGAATATGCCCTCTTGAACTAGAAAAAATTAAAGTATCTCCTTTAAAAAATGCACCATAATCTGAAGCATCCGAATTCACAGCTAAATTTTGAATATTAGACACCTCAAATCTCGTTGGGATTTCTTTGTGTTCTTTTAAAAGTTTAGCTCGAATTTGGTTCGAATTTGCTTGAGCAAATAAGTTTAATTGTTTTTCTGCCTCTTGCGTGTTTCCTACCGACTTTAATGTCAATGCATAACGATATTGATTTTCGGCACCCATATCTGGATTCATTTCATACAATTTAGCAAACCATTTATTTGCAGTTGCATAAGAAGCATTATTATAGTATGCATTAGCCAAATTGGCTAATATCTCTGGAGTTGCTTTACCTTTTTTGGCAATGGTTTCATATATTTTAATTGCTTCAAGGTATTCTAAATTATTGAATTTTTTATTTGCTTTTATCACAGCAGGCTTTTGAGAAAAAGCAATAAAAGGAGACAATATTAAAATAATTATTATTTTTTTCATGATGTAATTTTATTAAAAGAATCTAGGATTATCAACTTTTGGAGATTTACCAAATAAGTCAAATAGTAAAAATAGTTCGTGAGAACCTGAGTTGTAATTTGACAATTTAGTAGTTTCTCTATCATAGCCATATCCAATAAACATCTTATTGCTAACTTGAAAACCAGCCATAGCACTCACAGAAGCACTCCATCTGTATCCCAAACCAATAGTAAATTTTTCATTAAACATGAAGTTTCCAGATATATCTACTTGAAGTGGAGCTCCAGCAACCGCTTTTGTAACAAATGCAGGTTTGAACTTTAAATTATAATCTAAGTCAAAAACCTTACCTCCAATAAAGTAAACATGGTATCTTTGATTCACTGTAGAGTTAGCGACATCGTCATATCTTTTGGTATCCAATAACATTGGAACAGATAATCCAATATAACTTGTATTGTTATAATAAAAAGCTCCAGTACCAATATTTGGAGAAAAACGATTCACTACATTGTTTTGTAAAATTCCTTCCCCTGGAGTGTATTGATTTAATTTATAGTAATCCACATTTAATAAATTACCAGCAACTTTTACCCCAAACGCCAATCGATTGTCTTTATTAAAAAATATTGTATAGGATAAATCAGCAGCCAATTGTGTTTCGTCGCTAGGTCCAATTCTATCATTTAATACAGACACACCATAACCTAAATTAGTTCCATTTATTGGCTTATGCATTGCAAGGTTGGCTGTTGTAGGCGCCCCATCTAGGCCAATCCACTGTGCTCGGTACAAACCATAAACATTAGTTATCCCTTTAGATCCAGCGTAAGCTGGGTTTATCATGCTTGTATTATACATGTATTGTGTATAATGAGGCTCTTGTTGTCCATAGAATGTAACACTCACTAAGAGTAACATTGCAATAAAGGCTTTTTTTGTCATTTTATTATTCGTTTCTAATGATTCTTGTAACTTCATAAATCCTATTTATTTAAATATAAATATCCTGATCTTGATTTTTGTACTCCTTGTGAATTAACATATCGTAGAGTATAGAAATAAGTTCCAATTGGTAACTCTTCTAATTGACGTAATGTAGTTCTACCTTCAGAAATTCCTTTGAAGAATTTATTGTCTTGTCCGTATGAATCAACTTCATACACAACAACTCCCCATCTGTTAAATATAGTTACTGTATTGTTTGGATATAATTGGATATTACGTATTACAAATACATCATTATCACCATTTCCGTTAGGAGTTACAGCATTATAAATTTCTAAGTCGTCTTCATTTGAAGTATGATTATTATATTCTAAATAATCTGGAATGTTATTATTATCAAAATCATTTGGACTTGAAGGTATTGAACCAATTTCATCTCCATTTGTTAATCCATCACCATCACAATCTCCAGCTAAGAAGCTTTGAGATAATGGTAAAGTAACATGACTTGAATTAGAATCACATGAATTATTTACATCCGTACCGTCAATGATCTCTTGACCATTTGTAACACCGTCTCCATCGCAATCTGCATTTAACCAAGCTGAAGTTGGAGTTACTGTTTGGTGATTTACAACTAATGAACAAGGATCTAATAAATCGGTTTGATCAATAATCTCTTGATTATTTGTTACACCATCTCCATCGCAATCTGAGTTGTTCCAAGTGGTACTTGTAACTGCTGTTTGATTATTTGGATTTAATGAACATAAATCTAATGGATTAGTACCATCAATTATTTCTTGACCATTAGTAACACCATCACCATCACAATCTAAATTATTCCATGCTGCAGAGGTTGTTGCAGTTTGATTAGAAGGATTAAATGAACATGAAACTGTCGGATTCGTTCCATCTATTATTTCTTGTCCATTAGTTACACCATCGCCATCACAGTCTAATGAATTCCAAGTAGAACTTGGCGCAACTACAATATGAATGTAATTTAATGAGCAGGAGTCAGATGGATTAGTTCCGTCTAAAATTTCTTGACCATTCAACACACCGTCACCATCACAATCTAAGTTATTCCATGCAGAACTTGTTGTGGTAGTAATATGAATAGAATTAAATGAACATAGATCTAACGGATTTGTTCCGTCTATCATTTCTTGTCCGTTTTTAACACCATCACCATCACAATCAGAATTATTCCAATTCGCACTAGTTGCAGTTGATTGACTAGCTAATATAAATGAACATAAATCAGTTGGGTTGGTTCCATTTACTATTTCTTGACCATTCAATACACCATCACCATCACAATCTAAGTTATTCCATGCAGTAGTAGCTGGCAAAGTTTGACTTAAATATACCATAGAACATGAATCGCTTGGGTTGGTTCCATCAATGATCTCTTGACCATTTGTAACACCGTCGCCATCACAATCATTTAAAGGGAAGGCTAAACAATCAACCACGGTAACAACTACAGTTGTTTGATCAATATTAGTTGGATTTAAATTTTCAGAAATTGAATACGTTACTACATATATTCCTGGAGGTGTTCCTGGAAGAATAGTTATTGTACCGTTAGGATTCATTACTAATCCTGTTGGAATTGATACAACAGATAATGTAATTTCACTTGGAATTACTAAAGCTCCATTTAATAAATCATTTTCTAAAACCGAAGTAGTAACACTTCCAATGAAACCATTCATCATTCCGTAATTGTCCGTTACGGCATCAATTACAGCAGGTGCAACTACTATTGTAGCAATTGCTTGACTACAATTAGAAGGATTTAATAATTCACAAATACTATATGTAAGTTGGTAGTTTCCTGCCGGAGTACCTGCTGGAATAGTTACCGTTCCATTAGCATTAAATGTAAATCCAGTTGGAACAGATGTACCTGTTAAAATAACGTTTGATGGAACTAATGTTGATCCATTCATTAAGTCATTCGATAATACAGATGTTGTAGTACCTCCAGTATATCCATTAATTGGAGCTAAATTATCTACAACAGCATTAACTGAACAAGTTAAAATAATTGATACCGCTGTTCTTGTAATGCTCTCACATCCAGAAACAGTTTGGGTAGCATAATAAGTTGTACCTGTAACAAGAGGTGTAGAAGTACTTAATGCAACTCCGCCTGTTGGTACTGCATACCATTGAACATTTGTAGCTGAAGTAGTAACTAAATTAGCAACTGTTGGATTGTCTAAATAGCAATAATTTTGATTTGCATTAGCACTTGGTGCAACTGGTGAATTAATTGCAAGAATTATTGCATCTGTTGCAGTATTTGAAGTACATCCACTAGCTGAACCAGTAACTAACATCGTTAATACTACCGATCCATTAGTTTGATCTGCACTACTTGGTGTATAAGTAGTAACTGGGTTCGTTGCATCTGCAAATGTTCCAGTTCCACTAGTTGACCATAAAGCTGTACCGTTTGTTGCAACTCCTGATGTTGTATAAGTTGTACCTGCACAGATTGAAGCTGTTACAGGACCTGCATTAGACACTGGCAACGGATTAACAACTACCGTTGTAGCGGTTGTAGCTGCAGAACAAACTCCACTAGTGCTTACTGCTCTATAATAAGTCGTTACCGTTAAGTTTGTTGCTGTTAAAGTAGCAGCGTTTGCACCAACAATAGTTGTAAAGTTGATATTATCTGTAGAAGACTGCCACTGAATTGTACCAACATTACCAGTTAGAGTAAGTGTTGTACTATTTGTGCCATAACATACTGGTGCTGCACCAGAAATTGTTCCAGCTACAGAAGTTGTGCTTACATTTATTGTAGCAGTTGCTGTAGTAGCAGAACTACATACTCCGCTAGTTACAATTGCTCTGTAATAAGTTGTAGCAACTAAGTTAGTAGCAGTATAAGTTGGCGCAGTTGCAGAAGGTATGTTATTGAAAACAATGTTATCTGTAGAAACCTGCCATTGAATAGTTCCTGTATATTCAGAAAGTGTCAATGTAGTACTGTTTACACCTTGACAAACAGATGTAGCTCCAGAAATTAGACCTGCATTTGAAGTAGGGTAAATAGTTACTACCACTGAGTCTGTCGCAGTAGGAACATTACAAGATCCAGGCGCAATTACTGTCATTGTTAATTGTACACTTCCCGTTGCAATATCAGCAGCACTTGGGTTATATACAGCATTTGCTATTGTAGCATCTGTAAAAGTTCCCGATCCACTTGTAGTCCATAAAATGCTTCCATTAGATGCAGAACCAGTAGATGTGTATGTAAATCCAGCACAAATACTATCTGTTGCAGGACCTGCATCAGCAGTAGGTGTTGGAATTAATGGCGATTCTGTAATTACAAATGTTTTAGTAATTACTGCACCATTGGCATCGGTAATGGTACATACATAAGTACCTGCTGCCAAGTTACTAGCAGTAGCTGAAGTACCTCCTGATGGTGACCATGAATAGGTATATGGACCTACTGCCCCACTTGCAACTACACTTGCAACTCCAGTTGTAGCTCCATTACAAAGTACATTGGTTTGCGTTGTGGTTGCTGTTAAAGCTGTTGGCTCTGTGATTGTAAATGTATTTGTTACTGTACATCCATTGGCATCGGTAACCGTACAAGTATACGTTCCAGCTGCTAAGTTACTAGCTGTTGCTGATGTGCCTCCCGATGGTGACCATGAATACGTATATCCTGATGTTCCACCGCTTACAGAAACACTAGCAGCTCCTGTTGAACCTCCGTTTATTGATACATTCGTTTGCGTGGTGGTTACTGTTAAAGCCGTTGGTTGTGTAATCGTAAATGATTTTGTTAATGTACATCCATTAGCATCGGTAATCGTACAAGTATAAGCTCCAGCAACTAAGTTACTCGCTGTTGCTCCTGTTCCTCCCGATGGTGACCATGAATACGTATATCCTGATGTCCCTCCTGATACTACTACACTTGCTGTAGCATTTGATCCTGAGTTACATGTTACATTAGTTTGTGTTGTTGTAGCAGTTAATGCAGTTGGCTCTGTAATTGTAATTGTTCTTGTAATTACTGCTCCATTAGCATCGGTAATCGTACATACATAAGTACCTGCAGTTAATCCATTTAATGACGCTCCAGATCCAACTGATGGATTCCAAGAATACGTATATGGTGAAACTCCTCCAGATACACTAACACTTGCAGCCCCAGTTGTAGCTCCATTACAAAGTACATTGGTTTGTGAAGTAGTTGCTGTTAATGCAGTTGGCTCTGTAATAGTATAATTTTTAGTTATGCTACATCCATTTGCATCGATAACTGTACAAGTATACGCTCCAGCTGCTAAGTTACTAGCTGTTGCTGATGTACCTCCTGTTGGTGACCATGAATAAGTGATTGGAGCAACTCCTCCTGTAACTGTAACTGTTGCAGCTCCAGTTGATGCTCCGTTGATAGAAACATTGGTTTGTGAAGTGGTTCCTGCTAATAAATTAGGCTGAGTAATTGTAAATGTTTTAACTAATAATGCACCATTACTATCGGTGATACTACAAGTATATACTCCCGCAACTAAGTTAGTAGCTGTTGCTGATGTACCTCCTGTTGGTGACCATAAATAACTGTAAGTAGAACTTCCTCCTGATACACTAACACTAGCGCTTCCTGTTGCAGCTCCATTACAAAGAATATTCGTTTGTGATGTTGTAGCTACTAAAGAACTTGGTTGGGTAATAGTAACTGTTTTTGTTAATGTACATCCATTAGCATCGGTAATCGTACATACATAAGTGCCCGCTGCCAAGTTGATTGCTGATGCTCCTGTTCCTCCTGATGGTGACCATGAATACGTATATGGTAATGCACCTCCTGATACTACTACTCCAGCAGATCCTGTTGATGCTCCAAATACCGTAACATTAGTTTGGGTAACCGTTGCACTTAATACGTCCACTGTAACTGTAATCGAAGTTGGATGAGCACAAGCAACACTTGGGTCAATTACAGAATACGTTGTTGTAACTGTCGGATTTGCTACTACTGAAGCTCCTGATGTTGAGCTTAAACCAGTTGAAGGTGACCACAAATAATTTGTAGATCCCGACGCTGTTAAGGTCAAGTTATTTCCGAGACATATAGTTGGATTGTAAGCCGTTTGATTTTCAAATCCAAAGGCCATAGTTGAGTATATTTCTGGACTTGCATAAAAATAACTAATACAAGAATGTGTACCTGGAATTCGAATGATAGTAAATCCTTCACAACCAGTAAACATTGTATCTGAATTATATGTGACATCTGAACCTGACCACACTTGAGAATATGGAGACGAAGTTGTGACTTGAATACAGGAACCTGGTTGGCCTATACTAGCAAAAGCTATTACAGGATTAGTTACGGGAGAACTAAAACAAACGGTAATGGTACCTGCTAGATCATTTCGGATGACAGAAGAACCATTTCCTGGCACACTAAATTGATTTGGAAAGTTACTTCCGGATACCATTCCATTATGGGTTTGCATACCACCAGCAGAATGGGTAATTGTAGCCGAAACCCCATTTGGTAGGGTGCCCGTTGCAGAAGTAGAGGTAATATTACTTAGAGTAGCCCATTGTAAACTGTTTGTTGAATTCAAAGAGTTGGTTATTGAAAGCAAAGGGGGCATTGAACTAAACACTAAGGCTTGATTAACATAAGTTGATGTGTATGCTACTATCCCTGAATCCACATTTGTTTCAATGCCGTTAGCCAAGCCATTTGCACCATAAGGTCCTTGAGCAACTGACCCTGAAACAAGAACTCCTGTAACACCAGATTCTTTGGCATCTGAACAATTATCTCCATCTGAATCCAAGTCTAAAGAATTAATAATTCCATCACTATCTGTATCCTGAAAACATTCAGTTGTAATTTTAATATTCGATGCTGGGTTTCCTTTTAACAACTTCACTCTAATTGAAGTAACAGGAGAAGTAATTATTGACCAATTTTCATTTATATTATTTGAATTAGAAGGCTGCAGAGCTCCGAAAATAATATTTCCGGAAGCGTTTTCAGTAACTGAAATATTTCCAGCTGGATCCGAAACTAAATAATTCGTTGAATTTGATGCTTCTATTTTCCATAAATCTCCATTATCAAAATTACCAAAACCAGTATTTGTACCATGAACAAACTTTAATACTGTCGGTTTAGAAAAAACTAAATCTATATAAACATTAGAATTAATTAATGTTGAATTTGGTGAAGAAATTTTTATATTTCCATTTATATCTCCAGTAAATCCTCCAGTAGATGACTTAGTTTGAATTACATTATTATTCCCTATTGCATAAGTCGTTCCTGTTGTAGTTAAACTAGAAAAATTAAAGGTTGTTGTACAATTTTCTGTAGTATCTAAAACTCCATCATTATCATCGTCAATATCTATATTATCATTAACTCCATCATTATCTGAATCAATTATTGGCAATAAATAATCTGATGTATTTAATATTGTTACATATACATTTTGCTGAGAAAAATTTCCAAATGAATCTGTAGCTGTTAATATGATTTCATAAATATTATCAAGGTTAAAATCTAATGGATTTTCATAATCTGGAGAACTATTAAAAATTAATTGCCCAGATGAATTAATACTGAAAAAACTCGAATCAATTCCACCAGAAATTGCCCAAATAACTGGCCAGTTTGAAGTAAATGTGTAAACCCCTTGGGAATTTTCAACAATAGATATTGCACTAGGACCTATGATATTTAGTGTAGTATCCACTACCAAGTTCCCTGTGCCTGCAGTAGAGGTATTGCCTGCTGCATCCGTAGCTGTGGCGCTTACCGTATAAGTACCATCTGTTAATGCGGTAGTAACATTCACAGACCAGGCTCCACTTGAATCTGCTGTGGTTGTGTAAGTCGTTCCATTAACTACTACACTTACTGAACTTCCAGCTTCTGCTGTTCCACTTACTGTTGGAGTTGTATCATTGGTAGTTTGTGAAGTAACTACTGGTGCACTTGGTGCTGTAGTGTCCGAAACAGAACAATTTGCAGAATTAGAAACAACCAACGAAGCCTTAAAATTACCAATAGGAGGATTGGCACTATCATTTGCTTGACTACCTTGTTTAATATAAAAAGTTGGTAAGGCAACCGGAGTAGTTTGGGTTACTAATAACTGTAGTAATTGAGAAGTTAAAGGAATTGTAAATTTTCTTAAACCCGCTGATGCTCCGGGAAAAGGGGCTGATGTATTTGATAAAGAAAACAAAGCTCCACTAGGAGTTTGCATTTTTAAATAAACTTGTTCAATGTTAACTATTGATGAGCTAAGACTTGATAAATCCACTAAAAATATTAAATTCCCACTAGTTTGTGCTTCACAATTATCCAGTAAATCATCAGTACCACCAGTCATAATATTTGTCCAGCTATGAGCACTTCCCATAACAAGATTGGCTGTTGAGCTTGACGTTTGACCAGCAGCAGGTGCAATAGGACATAGAACTGCTCCATTATCGTTGTTTGAACCAGCAGCTTGTGATCTATCAATCGTAAAAGACGACCCACCAAAACTCATTGAATTTCCACCTAAAGAAGCCTTGAATTCAAATTTTACACCATTAGGATAATCAGCAGCTGTTAAACTTTGTAAAAATGTATTGGGAATAGTAAACGAAAGTGGAGTTGCAGAAGATAATCGAGAATCTGTAACTGTATATGTTTGTAAACTACCATCGGATAAGGTATAAATTAGACTATAAGTAGCTCCTGAACCAGCAGGAGGACCTCCTGCTGGACGTAAATAAACTGTTCCATTACTTAGATCTTCCCCATTTTGAAGAATACATTTCCAAGAATTAAAAAATTGTGTGATTGTCGTGGCGCCACTCGAAGTCCCTCCCCCACTACCCCCTGTACTCGCAGCTTGAGCAATTGAATAGGGATAAGTGGTATTCGCTAAAGCTGCGTATACAGGATCTGCAGAAGCACTAGTACTAATATTAATAGATTGTGAAGTAAGGTTACCTATACCATTATTAAAATTTGTAGCACTTGAAGTTAATAAATTCCCATTTTGCCCCATTAAAAAAACAGAAGCTGTAACTGTTTGAGGAGTAGTTCCATTTTGAGGAGTAAAATTCAAAATTAAGTTTTGATTTGTGCCAAGTTTAATTGGATACATTTTGGATTCACCTGGATTACCTGAGCCCGGAGGATTTGGTATTGAATAAGCCGGTACTGATAAACTAACACTTACATTATTTGTGGGTAGTGAAGCCAATGCAACTGTAAATGTCACACTTGAATTACCAGTCCATGTTAAACCTGTTGGAAAAGTAGTTGGAGAAATGACCACTTTAGCATCGTTATCAATTCCTGTAACATTTAAAGTTAAAGGTTGACTATAAAAGTTTGTTTGATCAGATAAGGTTATAGTTCCTGTAAAATTTCCATAATTAGAATTTTCAATCGCTTTAACACTTAAAACAATTCCATTGATTAGACCTGTTCCACTAAAAGCTAAGTTAGTTTGAGTAATTTCAAATAAAGATGGATCATTATTGGTTATTGTAATATTCTTTGGGAGGTCATTTAAATAAATTTTAAAGTTTTTTGTTGCCCCCTCTGGAATATCTTGACTTGTTAAATTATTTTCACTTAATATCAATGGAACATCTATATCATTTACATTTATTAATGCTGTAGAAGAAAGATTCGTGAAAGGTGTTACTGTACCAGTAGTTGAAACATTATAAGTTGAAGGATTATTAAAATCAATTGTACATGGAAAAGATCCATTACAAGTAACATTATATGTTTTTTCAACAGTAAATTTCAGACGAACAGTTTGATTTCCATCTGCAATGTTGTCTAATAAAGTATTAAAATTAATATCTTTAGAAATTATTGTTTCATATCCCCCACCCGATTGATTATTTGTAAAGAAAAAATAATCCGGAAATCCACTAATTTCTGTATTATCTGTACTTGTAGTGCCATCAATATTAATTTTTGTTATAAATACTTTTACAACTTCATTTGTAGGGTTTACCTGAGGAAATATGTTTAAACTGACATTTACAATTTTATTTGATTCTCCTTCATAAAATGTAGATGTTGAAGGAGTAATTGTCAAAGTAGGAATATCATTATCTATAGGTGTTAATTTAGGATTAGGAATTGATTGTAGGAAATAAATTGGCGTGGGACTTACATAGTCACTATCTACATTTGAGTTCATTTCCTTAATTATTAATTCAACAACAGAATTGTTTGTATTTACAATATTGTCATCAGAAATTGAAACAGTAATTGGAATTTCCAAATTGTTTAATGTGGCATTGTTTGGTATGACTAAATATTTATTTTGAATCATTATTGAACTACCTGTACTTTGTGGAAGACTAATTGTCTTAAAATATGACGAATTAGATGAAAACGAAAACCGGTTATCATATCTAGAAAAATTAATTTTAAGTAGATATGAAGGTGTTGCTCCATCCATATAATCATTAGCTGAAGTAGGAATAGTACCATTCAAAACTAAATAATATGTACTCTGACCTCCTTCAGTTTGAGTAGATTCATAAGTTTGCTTCCATGAAATGCTGAAAGGAAGTGCAGGTGGAGCAACAGGATTTACATAAACTATACATTCCTGTGTAGAAACAGCATCTAAATTATCAACGAAATTTAATAAAGTAAATGTTTTTGTGTCTGTTGCAGGCGTTTCATCTGTATTAAAATATTTTATTCCGTAAATAAAAGAAGATAATGTTGTACCAGAAGAATTACCAAAATTTATTGAATCAGAACCAAACGTCAAAAGTGTAATATGACTATTTTGATTGTAATTTACTAAAACTGGTACTCCATTAATAGTGGTAGAAGTGCTTAATCCTAAGTCTAATAATGTCCCAGATACCTCAATTTTTTCAGTCCCACTTGTCTGATTTGAATTAGGATAAACATTGCTTATTTTTAAGCTAAATTTTTTAATATATTGGGATGTTTCATTGTATCCTGGAGATTCTTTGTATGCAGACCATATAACTAATTTTGTTCTATTTGTAGGATAATCTGGAAGTATGGTGCCACAATCTGGAGTAGAAAGGTAAGTGTATGGTGTAGCATTTAAAACAGCTGTAGGCTTAAATGTTATTATTATTGTATTTTGATCATTGTTATACGTTAAATTAGAGAAATTTTTATTGAAAATAGAATTAATTGAAGCGATTTCATTAAAACCATTATCTGTTATTGATTTAAATGTAAATATTCGTGTTGGATTTGAATTGATGTTTGGCGAAGGAGCATTTGTCGAATAATACATACTTGATAACAAATTTGTAATATCTTGTATAGACTTATTAAGAGGATTATCTAACGTACAAGTTAAAACATTACCTAATACACTAAATGTGAAGTTGAGACCATCTTCTACAAACGTACTCGAAATTAATTTATGAGCATTATTATTAATTATTAAATATTCTTGAACATAACTATTGACTGTAATCCAAGAATCTGAAGCTGTAATATTAAATTTAATTTGGCTAATGCTTTGATTTGCCTCAATCGAAGAAATTGAAACGGGAATAGCAACTAAATTATTCGAAGAATTTAGTTTTTCAAATAATTTAATTTTACTATACTCAATTACCGAACCATTTTGACCAATTTGTTGTCCAGGCAAAAATTCTTTATTAGTAACAGATTCAAAACTAAATGTTGGAGGATCATTAATTGGAATACACAAAAAGAAATTTGAACCAGTTATTTCATTAGATAATTTACTTAATCGCCAATCAATCTGAATTGCTTTAAGTGCTGGGTCTTGAGATATATTTGAATATGTAAATGACTTGATTAATTCATCCACTAGAGTTGGATTTGCAGCTGAATTAAGCGTACAAGTGACCACATTGTTTGTAATTGAATAAGTACCAATATTGGTATTATTTACACTTATATTGTTACCACTAATTGAAACATTATTGGCAATAAATTCATATTGATCATCTGATTGTATCAAGGCGCTTGATCCTCCATTAAGAAGCGGACTAAATGTTAAAATAGCAGAAGAAAAATCGAAAGAATTATTGAAAACGCTTGAACCAATTGGAGTATGTGTTGAATTGAAAATAGTAAATTTTGTGATGTCATTTTCAAAATATTTATCTGCATTCCCTATTACGTTTAAATAGGCAACCAATGGATTAGTAATTTCAAAATTTGTAGTTGCATATTTTTGAATAGATGTTATTGTAATGGTTTTTTGGCCATCAGTCCATTTATCTAAATTTCCAAATTTTATCTGATATTGTAATGAATTTATAAAATCCTTAAGTTGTAAATTAGAGTATCCTGAAGGAAAAGTAAATTTTATTGTAGAGGAAGTTTTATCATTATTTGGTGTAACAACATAAGTTACCGAACCATTAAATAAAGTTCCATTTGTAATTACGTTTTTTAATAAAATTAAATCGTTTGAAATATTTGTTTTGATATATTCATCCAAAAAATATTCTAATCCGTCTACTTTTAAAGTAACAGATTTAAATCCTTTTATTGTTTGATCTCCATCTACATAATCTACATCATTTATTGTAAACAAATTATTCGTTGGAAAATAGGACACATTGTTTGTAAAACTTGGATAATTAGAAATACCTGAGAAAATAATATCATCAACTACAAATGTTGGGGTGAAATCAAATGCAAAATACCCTTGAAATTCATTGGTTGTGATATTTTTATATACAAATCGTAATAGACCTGAACCAATGTCTTGAGGAGTAAATCGGTTAATAGGTTTAAAAGTTAAGCTAAATTGTTGAGAAACAAGTTGCCCAGAAACATTTGTATTAAAATTATTTATTGTATTAGGGACAGTCAATACAAACATATCATTCTCAAGTGTGGTTATATTTGTATTGTTATCAATTGTTTTAGTAGTTATAAGATTTGGAAAATCATATCTCAAATCAAGAATACTTTCAGAATAATCATCAAAATCTTGAAAAGAAAAAGTTTTAGTTATAGGAGAAGGTGTAGAGTCATTTCCAGGAGTATCTAAATAATTTCCAAAAGTATCTGTATAGCCTACAAATCCAGG
>JACCDK011024487.1_pt1 | contig 41982 bp, 33 predicted proteins | sample 7445871 | NCBI WGS metagenome assembly JACCDK01 (sample SAMN15323436, study PRJNA562643) | freshwater metagenome | isolation source: river surface water | place: USA:Blue River Watershed | collected 2017-08-15 | reverse complement strand
GGTAGAAATCAACTTTTTGAAAATGAAATTTTAAAAAATATTGCCTTTAAACATCAAAAAAGTATTGCTCAGGTGGTTTTAAAATGGTTGGTGCAAAGAGGAGTAATCGTAATTCCTAAAACCGTACAAAAGCAACGCATGATTGAAAATTTCTCCATTTTTGATTTTGAATTAGACGTGAAAGATATGGAACTAATTAAAGGTTTAGATCAAAATGCGAGTAGCTTTTTTGATCATAGAGATCCTGCCATTGTCAAATGGATGGGAACTTATAAAAGATAAGATTTGAATTTTGTAATTTTTTATTTGATTCACATAATTATTCGAAGTTAAAATTGTGCAAATTTGTAGATGATTAATTCCAATTAACATAAAATGCTATGGCAAACTACCAATTAAAAGTAAATGGAAAAACATTGAGTGTAAATGTGGATCCAACAACACCTGTTTTGTGGGTTTTAAGGGATCATCTTGATCTTGTTGGAACTAAATATGGGTGTGGAGTGGGTTCATGTGGTGCTTGCACCATTCACCTGAATGGTCGCGCACTTAAATCATGTCAATTACCTGTTTCTGCTGTTGGGGCACAGGAAATTACAACTATAGAAGGACTTTCAGAAACGGGAGATCATCCTGTTCAAAAGGCATGGTTGGAATTGGATGTAGCACAATGTGGGTATTGCCAGACTGGACAAATCATGGCAGCGGCCTCTTTATTGAAGTCGAAACCAAAGCCAACTGATGAAGATATCGACAATTTTATGAGTGGAAATATATGTCGCTGTGGTACTTATAAAAGAATCAAAGCTGCTATTAACAAAGCAGTAGAAACCTCTAAATAATCAAATCATGGAAAATACTAATAACAAATACGATAGACGTTCTTTCCTAAAAATATCCTCTCTCTCTGGTGGAGGTTTAATGATTGGATTTAGCTGGTTGGCCAATTTAGTGCCAAATGAGGCCCTGGCAGCAGAGGTAGCCGCAAGTTCAGAGGGGGTCCTTTTAACTGGTTTTATTAAAATTACACCAGATAATAAAATTACTTTATTCTCTCCAAATCCTGAATTTGGAACCAATGTGATGACCTCTCTTCCAATGATGATCGCGGAAGAATTGGAAGTAGATTGGCAATCTGTTCTGGTTGAGCAAGGAGATTACGATACACCACGTTTTAAAAACCAATTTACGGGAGGAAGCAATGCAATGTCGCAAGCATGGATTCCTTTGCGAACAGCCGGGGCAACTGCACGTCAATTATTATTGCAAGCTGCAGCCAATCAGTGGAATGTTCCAACAACCGAATTAAAAGCTGACAAAGGAATAATCACCCATTCTGCAACTGGAAAAACTGCTACATATGGTTCTTTAGCTGCTTCTGCTTCTAAACTACCTGCACCATCTAATGTAACATTGAAAAAACCAGGAGAATTTTCGTTGATTGGTACTCCACAAAAGAACAAAGTGGGGAAGGATATTGTGAGTGGACATTCTTTGTTTACTTTGGATTATAAGCACAAAGATATGATGATTGCCATGGTCATTCATCCACCCGCATTCGGTTTGGAATTACAATCATTTGATGCAACGGAGGCTTTGAAAATGCCAGGAATTAAAAATGTATTTTCATTTGAAGTCTATAAGGAGGATTATGAGCGGGCTGGCTTTGATACCCGAGCTTTCAATAAATTAATTGCCGTGGTAGGAAATTCTACCTGGGAAGTGATGAATGCCCGAAAAAAGGTAAAAGCTGAGTGGGTACCAATCCAAACCAAAAAAGAAATAGTTGCAGCATGGGGACGTAAAAAAGAAGAGATAGTACCAGCAGGACTCGAAAGCACCGAGCAGCATCTCAAAACAATGTATGAAATGCAGCAAAAGCCTGCAAAATTATTGCGCAAAGATGGAAATCCGGAAGAGGCTTTCGCGAAAGCAAAAAGGGTCCTAGAACGTACTTACACTGCGCCATTCTTGGCTCACAACCCAATGGAGCCTATTTCCTGTTTTGCGCACATTACCCCTGAAAAAGCCTATTTTGTGGCACCTATTCAGATTCCGGAAATGATGAAACAAAATCTTTTGAAGAATTTGGATCTAAAGGAGGGTCAAATTGAAATGAAATTGGCCCGTATGGGAGGAGGCTTTGGTAGAAGAGCTTATGGACATTATATTGTGGAGGCCGGACATATCTCCAAAAAAATGAATGCGCCGATTAAGCTCATTTACACTCGTGAAGATGATATGACCAATGGAATATATCGTCCATCCTATATGATTACGTATCGAGCAGCTATCGATGAAAATAATCAAGTGACAGCCTTTGGGATAAAAGGGGGAGGTATACCAGAAGGAGCAATCCATGAAAATAGATTTCCAGCTGGGGCTTTTGACAATTATATGGCAGAGGGTTGGGAGATTCCTTCCAATATCACCATTGGAGCTTTCAGAGCGCCAGGTTCTAATTTCAATGCAAGTGCCGAACAATCCTTTTTAGATGAATTAGCTGAAACTATTGGCAAGGATCCTTTGGATTATCGCATAGAATTACTAAAACGCGCTAAGGCAAATCCAGTGGGTAAGCGTAATGAATATGATGCTAACCGATACCTTGGAGTATTGGAATTAGTAAAAGAAAAATCAAATTGGAATTCACCTGCCAATAAAAATAACAAAAGAGGCGTGGCTGCCTATTTTTGTCACCGTTCCTATGCTGCTCATGTGATTGATGTGAGCATTAAAGATGGACAACCAGTGGTAGAAAATGTGGTATCTGCATTAGATTGTGGTTTTGTGGTGAATCCAGAAGGAGCCAAAAACATGGTTGAGGGTGCCGTAATTGATGGAATAGGTAATGCCCTTTATGGCAATTTGAAATTCGAAAAAGGGGCAACTGTTCAAAAGAATTTAAATCAATACCGTATTATTCGTCACAGAGAAGCGCCTAAGAAAATTGATGTACATTTTGTTCAAAATACCATTGAGCCAACAGGATTAGGCGAGCCGCCTTTCCCGCCTGTGTTTGCAGCATTGGCAAATGCATTGTATAAAGCTACTGGAAAGCGTTTGTATCATCAACCTTATATCAACGAAATAAACAAAGCATAATTGATGAGAAAAGTCCTATTTATCGTTTGTTTCATTTTGGGATTTTCTTTTACCAAATTACATGCACAAAATCCTTCTATTCAAAGGGGAAAAGCGATTTATGCAACTTATTGCCAGTCGTGCCACATGGAAGAAGGGGAGGGAGTAGAAAGTGTATTTCCTCCTTTGGCTAAAACCAATCGCTTAGGTGATGTCAATAAATTGGTGAAGATTGTTCGTAACGGGATGAGTGGAGAAATTTCTGTAATGGGAGTAAAATATAATGCAGAAATGTCTTCTGTTGATTTAAATGATCAGGAGCTGACCGATGTGTTGAATTATATCCGAAATTCATGGGGGAACAAAGCCCCCATGATTAACGTTGCTGATATAAAAAAGAATTAAATTCAGTATATTGCCTATTGAATGGCAATTTTAATTACCCTTGTTGCAATCTTAATTCTGGTTCTTCTGATATCTTTTTTCAGAATCCATGTTTTCCTTGCCTTTTTAATGGTTTCCATAGGAGCTGGTTTGGCTTTAGGAATTCCTTTTCCCTCGATCGTAAGTAGTATGCAAAAGGGTTTAGGAGACACCTTGGGCTCTATCGTTTACATCATAGCTTTGGGGGCCATGCTTGGTAAATTGGTAGCCAATAGTGGTGCAGTTGATCAAATTTCTCAAACTTTGCTGAATCTTTTTGGACAAAAAAACATGCGATGGGCCTTCCTTTTTATTGGATTTTTGGTTGGTTTGCCTCTTTTTTATTCTGTTGCCTTTATTTTATTAGCTCCAATCGCGATAACAGTTGCTACCCGGTATCAAATACCTGCCATTTACATTGGTTTTCCATTAATTACTTCCTTGTCGGTAACGCAAGGGTTTTTGCCTCCACATCCTGCTCCTCTTTTATTGGTTCAACAATTGCATGCCGATATGGGTAAAACCTTATTTTGGGGAATCATCATTTCCATTCCAGCTATTTTGTTGGGGGGTATGTTATTTGGTAAAACAGTAAAAAATATCGTTCGTTTACCCAATCCGGCATTCATAGCAAAGGAAATGAAAGCAGAAGAATTACCATCTAAATTCATAAGCTTTTTGTCAGTTCTTTTGCCCGTCATTTTAATTGCATTAAGTTCTCTAATAGAATTTTTCTTTCCAATTCATCAACCTACTAATCAATGGAATCAGTGGTTTACTTTTATAGGTAACCCAGTGGTTAGTATGTTTATTTCTGTCATTTTTGGAATATATTTTTTAGCTATTCGGCGTGGATCGGGCATTGAATCCATCACTTCACAAATGACCGATTCGATCAAAGAAGTTGCTATGCTTTTTTTGATTTTTGGTGGGGCAGGTGCATTGAAGCAGATTTTAGTGGAAGGGGGAGTCAGTACTTTAATAGCCGACCTAATGGCACAATCCTCCTTACATCCATTTATATTGGGCTGGTTGATGGCTGCTATTATTCGGGTTGCCGTTGGATCTTCGACAGTCGCAGGAATCACTACTGCTGGATTTTTCGTTCCAGTCGTGGAAAGTACAGGCGTAGATCCTAATTTAATGGTACTAAGTATAGGCTCAGGTTCAATGATGTTCGCTCATGTCAACGATACTGGATTCTGGCTGTTTAAAGAATATTTTCAATTGTCCATAAAAGAAATAATTAGGTCCTACTCAATTATGGAAACCATAATTTCGATCTCAGGCTTATTGGGAGTTTTATGTTTAAACTATTTTCTTTTTTAATCCATGAAAACACTCGTTTGTACTCGCCCAGGACAATTTGATTACACCCAATCCGATTACCCTTCACAAAAATCTGGACATAGTATTTTGCAAATCAAACGAATTGGGATTTGCGGAACAGATTTGCATGCATTTGAAGGGACTCAACCTTATTTTACCTATCCACGTATTTTAGGACATGAATTGGCCGCAGAAATAGTTCAAACTGATTCACATGAGTTACAAATTGGAGAACTTGTAACGGTCATTCCTTATTTGCATTGTGGTCAATGTATAGCTTGTCAGCAAGGAAAAACCAATTGCTGTTCATCCCTTCAGGTCCTTGGAGTGCATATAGATGGAGGTATGCGAGCCTATATTTCTGTTCCAAATGAATATGTAGTAAAGGGAAAAGGTCTAAGTTTAGACGAATTGGCCTTGGTAGAACCTTTGGCTATTGGGGCGCATGGTGTTCGACGAGCTCAAATTCAAGAAAATGAATTAGTTTTAGTGATTGGCGCTGGCCCTATTGGTTTAGGTGTGATTGAATTTGCAAAAATTGCAGGTGGACAAGTTATTGTGATGGATGTAAATGAACATCGTTTGCAATTTTGTCAACAAAATTTAGGAATTAAACATACCATTAATCCGATTAAGGAAGATGTTTTAGAGCAATTGGGAAAAGTGACAGATAAACAAATGCCTACCGTAGTAATTGATGCAACGGGCAATTTAAAGGCCATCAATAATGCTTTTCAATACCTTGCGCACTCGGGTAGATACGTTTTGGTTGGCTTACAAAAAGAACCTATTATAGTGTCACATCCGGAATTCCATAAACGAGAAGCTACATTAATGAGTAGTAGAAATGCTACGATTTCAGATTTCGAATGGGTGATGGATTGTTTACAACAAAAAAAAATTAATCCAGCTACTTTTATTACCCATCGTTTACCTTTTGATCAAATTGCTGCTCGATTCGATTCATTACTTGTACCAGCTAATGGCGTTATAAAAGCATTGGTGGAAATGAGTTGAGGAGATAAGTGAAAATTGCCAATTACTTGTCCTTTAAAAAATAAAACACTGGCAAACCGCTTATGATAAGTCCAAGTCCTATGAGTGCTTCTTTAGGCTGATTAAAAATAGTCATAATGAAAAGTGCGCTGCAAAAAAATACAAAGAGGATCGGGACAAAAGGATAGCCCCATACTCGGTATGTTCTGGGTAAATTGGGTGCTTGTTTGCGCAAAATCAAAACTCCTAAAGCCGAGCTTCCATAAAATAAAAAAGATGCAAATACCAACATGTCGGTTAGTTGATCAAAACTGCCTGTAAATATCAAAGCGATTGCCCAAATTGCTTGTAAGCCCAGTGCTTTGTCTGGTGTATTGTGTTTGACATGTACAGAATTGGTAAATTTGAAGAAAAGGCCATCGCGCGACATGGCATAGATGATTCGAGCCGACATCAAAATGGTGCTATTCGTTGCATTGAGTGTTGTTATCAAGATTAAGACAGCCACCAATAACATTCCCAAATCGCCTCCTAGTACTTTTGCTACTTCCACAGCTGCAATTTGATTGGGCTGTTGGTTTAGTTGTATAAAAAAATCAATTGGTAAGACATATACAAAAACTAAATTGAGTAATACATAGGAACAAATAACAATTATTGTTCCTAGAGCTAATGAAATTGGGAGGTTTTTTCGCGGATTTTCAACTTCTTCACCAATAAAACCAATGTTATTCCAACCTTCATAGCCCCAAAATGCTCCCAAACTTGCCAAGGTAAATGCTTTTAGGAATTCCCAACCGTCAAGTGTTTTTTTGGATTCAAAATGACGGATATCTCCCTCTTTAGAAAATAATCCCCAAATGATTAAAAAACCAATACCCAAGAGCATTGCGTAGGTAAGGAAACGACTGAATTTCTCAGCCGAACCAACTCCTCGATAATTTAAATAACTTAAAATCCCAATTAATCCAGACGCTACTAATTTTATGCTTAAATCATTTCCCCAATCAGGTAATGGGATAAGGCTATTGAACGATTGAGCAAATACATACGCCAAGGCGGAAATAGCGGCTGTTTTGATTACTGCAAAACTTGACCAACCATATAAAAAGGCAAAAAACCTGCCATATATTTTTTGAAAATAATGGTATTCACCTCCTGAATTAGGAAATAAACTCACCAATTCGGCAGTTGATAGCGCACCTGCTAAGCTGATAAGTCCGGCAAAAATCCAACAAGCAATTACCCAAAGAGGCGATCCTAATGCCTCTGCCATAGGGGCAATTTTTTTGAATACACCTGAACCAATAATCACACTTACCACCAAAAAGGTGGCCGAATGCAAATTAATTTTAGGTTTTAATTGATTCATGAGATTTTATTTACGCCAAAACCTGGTAATTCATTGATTGTTAAATACCCATTTTCCAATTTAAACCCACCGCTTACCAAGTCCTCTGCCAAATCAAAACTGCCGTCTAAGTCTAAATACTTGGAATTCGACATGCAATAAGCAGCATGCAAGGCCGCTGTAATACTTAATTTGCTTTCATCATTACATCCCCAAAACAAATCAATATTGGATTTTTTGGCAATTTGAGCTATTTTCAAGGCCCCTTGTATACCGCCTGATTTCATTAATTTGATATTGAAAATCTGAAAAGGTTTAGGCTCTTGCGCAAATTGTTGGGCTGCATGGGTGTCGGTAATCGACTCATCGGCCATCAAGGGATGGTTTGAAAAGGGTAAAAGTTCTTGTTCCTTTCCAACAGGTAAAGGTTGTTCGATTAATTCAATGAGTTGTCCTGCTTTTTTAAGAAACGACTCTAAAGCCGAAATGGTGTATCCTTGATTGGGATCTACTCGGATTTTCATTTGATTTCCAAACTGCTCATGCAGTTTGATTACTTTTTCAATATCTTCTTCAACATTTTCACCCGTTTTCACCTTTAGAATCTTAAAACCAAGTTTCGCAAATTCTTTTGCCTCTAGTAAGGCTTCGTCTAGGGGCATGAGTCCAATAGTTACAGAGGTAGGCAATGCGGCAATCTGTCGGCCATAAATGGATACTACCGAAATCTTTTTCCATTTTGCATAAGCATCATGAAGAGCAATATCCAATGCGGCCTGCGTACCAGGTAAGTGGGGAAAATGCGCACAAATGTTTTGAATAATTTCTTGATAATTCTCAATGGATTTTCTAACCAAAGATTGTACAAAATCTGATTGCAGATTTTGTAGGCTCATCTCAGCTGTCTCGCCAACTACCTCCTCAGCCGGACTCGCAGTTCCCAATCCAACAATTCCATTGGCTAATTCAATTTCCACAAAACATAAGGCAACTTCAGAAAACCTAAAGCCAGCAATGGAATAGGGCTTGGTTAAGGCCATTTTTTGCAGATAAGATCGAATGGCAACTATTTTCATTACAATTCTTTTAAAATTGGAATGATTTTTTCAACTCCTTCTTCCAATGGTAATAAAACCGGTAAACCTGTTAGATCTTCGAATTGTTTTTGATAGGCAAAAGCTTCTTCTATTGTGCAATTTTCTGTATTGATGGCTAAGGCAATAACCTTAGAACCAAATTTTTCAATGAGTTCAATTTCGGATTCTACACTTGGAATAATGCCCCAATGCTCCTCATTGTCGAAATATTTTCGTTTGGGAGCAAATAATAATACAACAGCTTTTGCCTGGCCAGATATTAAAAACTCCAAACCACATGGACCGCTTGGATTACGCAGGGAAGCCTGACCCTCCAATAAAATATAATCAGGTTTTTCTTCTTTCACACAGGTTAGAATAGCATGTTCTAACTCTCCTGACACAAAATCATTTAAGGTTGAATCAAAGATAAATCCATAGGTTCCACCTTGTAACCAACCCGTTTGGCCGGTGTATATCATTTCGGCTTTTAACTTATTTTTTGCGCATGCCTGACGTATTAATCGTGCGGTTGTTCGTTTCCCCATGGCACAATCCATGCCCATTACAGCAATGATTGGTGTGGAGATTTTTAAAATATCACCTGACCAAAAATGTAAATCTTTTCGCGATTTTGGTTTGCGTATATCAATCAATTCCACTTGGTATTCAATGGCTAAATGGGCAATTTCTGGTCGATCCGTAAGGTAATCATGTAATCCATTCACAATAGAAATACCTGCTCGAATGGCCTCTTGAATAATGGCAATCATAGCATCCGGTAAAATTCCTCCCACGGTTGCTACTCCAATAATCAGGTATCTTATTTGATCTGTTTTCTCAAGTGCCTCTTGTAAATTGGCAAAAATAGGTATGTTTCTATGTTTACCATCAAGCACTTCTCCCGCATCTTTCCCGCTGTTTTTTGGATCATCTATAACCCCTAGAATAGTAAAACGTTCTGTACCTCTGATCAGTCCATGAGCAGTTTTTGCATCAGAATGTTCTAATATTCCATTGGTCAAAATAAGTGCATTATTCATTCGTCCTTTTAATTAATACCCCACTTCGTAGGCCAGTTGACTTTTTCTCTTGGTAAACGATTTGCCCATTTACCCAAACTATTTCAATACCGTCTGACAAAGCATGACTGTCTTTAATGGTCGCATGGTCTTGTACGGTTGTTGGATTAAACAAGACTAAATCGGCTTTTTTACCAATGGATAAAGTCCCCCGATCTTTGATGCCCAGATGTTTAGCTGTTAGCCCTGTCATTTTAAAAATAGCATTTTCTAAGGATAAAACCTTGTCTTCTCGAACATATTTGCCTAAAATTCGAGTAAAAGATCCATACCCTCTTGGGTGTGCACCTGCATTGCCATCGGAGCAAATATTACTGTGTTGCCAGGCGATAAAATCCACGAGGTCTTGATCAGCCATGGATTTACCTGTCATGGCTTCTACAGTCTCTTTGTAATCAGGGTGATTTGCTCTAAATTCTTCTGCTAAACGTACTATGGCCATGAGGGTTTGAGGAGTTGTTTCATTCCGCATTTTGGCAATTTGCTCAAAGGTTTTTCCTTTGTAATCGGCATTGGGTGCATATTTTACCAAGTAGGACTGTGCTGGATCAAACAAGTGTTGGGTTGCAAATTCAGCACTTTCTATGTTTCGGTAATCTCTTTTTGGGAACAAAATTCTGGGGGTGGAATGCCAAAAAGTGTAAGGGTAAATATCGGCTGTGATCTGGATGCCTTCCTCTCTGGCCTTTTCTAATAATTCAATAATCGATTGGGCTTTTCCCCAGTCTGATTTTTTGGCCAATTTGATGTGAGAAATTTGAACTGGAATTTTTGTTTTTCTGCCAATATCGATGATTTCATCTAAAGCATCTGACATGGTGATGTCTTCACTTCTGATATGACTGATGTATCTACCCTTAAAGGCAGCCACTACAGCTGCCAATTGTAATACTTCATCACGAGTAGAATAAAAAGCCGATTCATATTCGAGTCCGGTGGAAAGTCCAAAAGTGCCTTCTTTTAAATCCTCTTTCAGCAATTGTTTCATTTGATCTATTTCTTGTTGACTTGCTGCCCGCAACAAGTTTTTTTCACCCATCACTTGTTCGCGAAGTGAAGATTGTCCTGTATAGGTGGCCACATTCACCGCAACAGCCTGTTTTCTAAGCATCGATTTTAGTTGTCGCATGGGAAAACTTTCTCCATCTTGACCCACCACAATAGTTGTTACTCCTTGGTTGGCCGTTGAAATCGCATGTGGATTCTCCAAAACATCTTGCAAGTGATGACTATGTGAATCGATAAACCCAGGTGCTAAAGTAAGACCTTTGCCATCAATTAAACGATCACCCCGTTCAGGTTTAATCTTCCCAATTCCAACAATTCTGTTGCCCACAATTCTTAAAGATCCATCATAGGCGGCTTTACCGGTTCCATCCATAATTTGAACATGGTGGATAAACTGACTACTCTGTGACCATATAAGTCTGGGGGAAAATAATATCAAGAGGAAAATTATTCGCATGCTTATTGTGGAGAATTACAATCTTTCAATTTAATAAATTCTTACTAAAAATCATTCCTATTTCGGAAGCGACTCCATTATCAATTCTTAATTCACAATTAATAATTTAAATTTTATTTGCATAATTAAAATCCCTTTCTTAGTTTTGCACAATAATCTACTAAAAATATAGAGTTTATATAGTAATAAATAAAAAAACCTTAATTTTGATTAATAAGTAATCTTTATGCAGAAATTTTTTTTACATTTTGTAGTATTCTTCTTGTTTTTGTCTAATTTAATTTTAGCACAAACGAACAAGCCAATCATCAACTCTACTTTGGCAGGTATCATTTTAGATGAAAAAACCTTGCAGCCAATACCGGGTGCATCGGTATTGATCAAGGGTACCACTCATGGGGTGCAGTCTGATATAGATGGAAATTTTTATTTTCAAACAGGTCAAAAATTTCCTTACACCTTGGTGGTAAGTTTTGTAGGGTATCAAAAAAGAGAATTTGTGGCAGAGGGTACGCCAGTGAAAATTTATTTAAAGGAGTCAACCGAGCAATTGAATGAGGTGGTGGTTACTTCTCGTAGAAGAAAAGAAGTAGCTCAAGACGTTCCCATTCCGATTACGGCTATAGGAGGAGCAAAGGTTGCCGAAACGGGGGCATTCAATGTAAATCGACTCAAAGAATTAATTCCTTCGGTACAATTGTATTCTTCTAATCCAAGAAATACCTCATTGAGTATTCGTGGCTTGGGAACTACCTTTGGTTTAACCAACGATGGGATTGATCCGGGAGTAGGATTTTATGTGGACGGAGTCTATTATGCTCGTCCGGCAGCCACTACAATGGATTTTATTGATGTAGAACAGGTGGAGGTTTTACGGGGTCCACAGGGTACTTTATATGGGAAAAATACGACTGCAGGTAATTTTAACATCACTACCAAAAAAGCAAGCTTCACACCGGGTTCGAACTTCGAACTGGGTTACGGAAATTATGGTTTTGTACAAGCAAAGGCCTCTATTACTGGTCCTTTGAGTTCCAAATTAGCCGCAAGATTATCGTTTTCTGGAACCCAGCGAGATGGATTGTTGTACAATGTTAATTCGCAACAAAGTGTTAATGATTTGAATAATTTAGGATTTAGAGGTCAATTGTTATATGTTCCATCCGATCAAGTAAAAATCACGTTTATTGGCGATTATACGCGTCAGCGTCCAAACGGATATGCACAAGTATTTGCCGGCGTAGTGCCTACCCTGCGAGCGGCATATCGTCAATTTGAAAACATAATTAAAGATTTGAATTATACCGTAGCTTCAAGAAATCCATTTGATCGATTGATTGATACGGATACTCCTTGGAGGTCGAATCAAGAATTGGGAGGAACATCCATCAATGCCGACATTCCTTTAGGTGCCGGTACCTTAACCTCGACAACCGCATGGCGTTTTTGGAATTGGGATCCTTCTTCAGACCGCGATTTTACAGGTTTACAGGCTTTAAAATTATCTCAGGCCCCTTCCAAGCATAACCAATATTCGCAAGAATTGCGTTGGTCGGGTTCTTTACATTCAAAAGTTTCTGCGGTTTTTGGGGCCTTTTATTTTGCCCAAGATTTGAAATCTGATCCTGATCAGACAGAAGAGGCAGGGAATGCACAATGGCGTTTTGCCCAAAGCACTACCAGTGCACTTTGGAAAACACCTGGATTATTTGATGGATATGGAATCAAAACTCGTCAGAATATGAATACGGAAAGTGCTGCATTATTTGGTCAATTAGATATAGCTGTCAGCAATAAATTAAGCCTTATGCCGGGCATCCGCTACAATTACGACAGAAAGCAAATTAGCTTTGCCAGAACGACTTATGGAGGTTTGCAAACCACAGATCCTGCTTTGATTGCTTTAAAAAAATTAGTGTATTCGGATCAAAGTTTCAATGCTGACATTGATAATACCAATTTCTCTGGGCAATTAACTTTGGCCTATCGTTTCAATAAATCTTTGAATTCTTTTTTGACCTATTCAACAGGATTTAAGCCCGTTGGGCTTAATTTAGGAGGTTTACCAAGTTTAAATGGTCAACCTATGGTGGAATTAGCGACAGTAAAGCCTGAATCTGTTCAACATGTAGAATGGGGTTTAAAAACAAGACCAGGTAAGAATGCAACCTTAAATGCTACCGTTTATCGTACCAATATTTATGATTATCAAACCAATGTACAAACAGCCGATTTGGCTGTTAATCGCGGATATTTAGCCAATGCAGAACAAGTACAAGTACAAGGTGTAGAGGTAGAAGGAACTGTAAGTCTGAACAAGCATTTCAGTTTTTATGGGAATGTAGCTTACACTGATGCAAAATATGTTAGCTTTAAAAATGCCCCTGTTCCATTAGAGGAAACAGGAGGAGCAAGCTTTAAAGATATTTCGGGAGGGCTCCTTCCGGGAGTTTCCAAATGGGTAGGGTCTTTTGGTGCTGAATATACGACAGCAGCTAAGTTATTTGGTGAAATTGGTGAATTTTATTTGGCTCTAGATTCTTATGGAAGAAGTGATTTTTCATCCAGCCCTTCTCCTTCCAAGTACCTTAACATTACTGGGTATAATTTATTCAATGCGCGTGTTGGTTTTAAAGCGAGCAAAGGTCTGTCTGTGAATATTTGGTCGAGAAATCTTACGAATGTTAATTATTTTGAACAATTACTTCCAGGTGCAGGAAACGCTGGCCAGTATGCAGGTGTATTGGGAGACCCTGGTACCATTGGAGTAACTTTGCGAAGTTCGTTTTAGCTAAAGCACTTTAGTCATTTAGAAGTCACACACCTAAATCCCGTATGTTGCAATCCAGAGTCTGGACTTGTTTTCATACGGGCAGAGTTGCGGTAACTTGAGCAATAGTCATCGTTGCAAAGAAAGGAACCGCCTCTTACGACCTTTTTGGGAACCTCAGGCTCATCAGGATCAAAGCTAGATTTGGGGCCTTTGGGATCCATCGAATGAATTCGTTTGACTTGAGAATAATAGTCGGCATGGTACCAGTCACTACACCATTCCCAGACATTACCTGCCATATCATAAAGTCCAAATCCATTTGGTTCAAATGATTTAACGGGGGCTGTTGTACTTTTATAACCGTCCAATCCTTGATCATTGTATGGGAAATCTCCTTGAAAACTATTGGTTTTATAGGGTGTTATTTTAACAGATTCGTTGCCCCAAGGATAAATGGCATTTTTAATATTTCCTCTGGCAGCCCATTCCCATTCGGCTTCGGTGGGAAGGCGCTTGCCTGCCCATTGGGCAAATGCATTCGCATCATCCCAAGAAACATGTACTACAGGATGATTTTTGCGACCATTTATACTCGAATTCGGACCCTCTGGATGTCGCCAATCGGCACCTTGTTTGAATTTCCACCATTGGGAATAATCAGAAAGATCTACCGGACCTTGTGTAGGTACAAATACCAAGGAACTTGCCGCCAGCAAGGAGTCAACAGGTTTTGGAGTTCCTTTGGGAACCTGTTTTTTCAATTCGTCCCAATTAATTGATTTTTCCGCGGTAGTGACATAACCTGTGGCTTTAACAAAATCTTCAAATTGTTGGTTGGTAACTTCCGTTTCATCCATCCAAAATGAGCTAACCGTTACTTGATGGACAGGAAATTCGTCGGCTCGTCCTTGGACATCATGTGAGCCCATCCAGAATGTTCCTGAAGGAATTCGTTTCATTCCTTTATAACTGTTTTTTACCGTTTTTACAGTTATTTTCTTACTTGTGGCTATGATTTTCTTTTTACTTGGAATTGGTGTTTGGCAAACAGGGATGGATTTTTGTCCAAACGTGATATAGGTCAGGAAAAACAATAGAATAATTCTCATCTTTACAAAGGTATTGATAAATGATAATTTTATGGAAGTTGTCAAAAAAAATGTTCCTGTATTAAAAATGACCTGTGCAGGTTGTGCCCGCGGGGTAGAAAAGGCAGTAATAGCAAGTCCTGGAGTAAAGGAAGCCAATGTAAATTTTGCAACGGCAGAGCTTCAAGTTACATTCGATCAAGAAAAGACAACCTTAAAAGCGATTCAAACAGCTGTTCGGGCTATTGGTTATGACTTATTTATTCAAGAAAATGAGCCTAAAAATACCTTAGAGCAAATTCAAGAGCAATCCTTTCAAGCATTAAAAAATCGGACCATTGGAGCATTTGTATTTTCCTTCCCTTTGTTCATTTTAGGTATGTTTTTCATGGATTTGCCTTATGCTAATTATTTCATGTGGGTATTATCCACCCCTGTGGTGCTTTGGTATGGAAAAGATTTTTTCATCAACGCCTATAAACAAACATTTCTTGGAATGGCCAATATGGATACCTTAGTAGCCTTAAGCACGGGTACAGCTTACGTTTTTAGCGTGTTCAACACGCTAAATCCGATGTTTTGGCACAGTAGAGGCTTGCATGCCCATGTATATTTTGAATCTAGCGCAGTGGTAATTGCCTTTGTCTTATTTGGAAAAATGTTGGAAGAAAAAGCCAAAGGAAATACTTCCAGTGCCTTGAAAAAATTAATGGGTTTGCAATCGCATTTGGCAACAGTATTGACTAAAGATGGGCAATTTAGAGAGATAAATATCAATTTAGTTCAAATAGGAGATATCCTTTTAGTGAAACCTGGGTCAAAGATTGTATTGGATGGAAGAGTTGTTTCTGGAGAATCTTATGTAAATGAAAGCATGTTGACAGGAGAACCCATGCCTGTTGAAAAGCGCATGGGTTCAGAGGTTTTTGCAGGAACGATTAATCAAATGGGTAGTTTTCAAATGGAAGTTGACAAGTTAGGAGCCGATACGCTGCTTGCTCAAATAATTCAAAAGGTACAAGATGCTCAGGGAAGTAAAGCCCCTGTACAACAATTAGTAGATAAAATTTCCTCCTTTTTTGTGCCGATGGTTTTATTCATTTCCTTGATTGCTTTAGGTGCTTGGGTGTATTTTGGGGGTTCAAATGGTTCTTCGCAAGGGATTTTATCTTTTGTGACGGTTTTGGTCATTGCTTGTCCCTGTGCATTGGGTTTAGCAACGCCAACGGCAATTATGGTTGGCATAGGCAAAGGTGCTGCACATGGGATTTTGATAAAAGATGCCGAAAGTCTAGAAATTTTAAAAAAAATCACCTCAATTGTATTGGACAAAACGGGTACACTTACAGAAGGTAAACCTAGGGTTAAGTATGTACATTGGTTAGAAAATGACGAAGATAAAAAAGATATTTTGGTAAGTATGGAGCAACAGTCTGAACATCCCTTGGCGGCAGCGGTGGTGCAATACTATGCAGAAAGTTGCCCTTTGGAAGAGGTGTCTATTACGAGTGTGACTGGAAAAGGAGTAGAAGCGAAGGTAAAGGATCAAGTGTATTTAGTAGGTACCCAAAAATGGATGAAAGAACAGAAGAGGGCATTAGAAGAAAGTTTAGAAGAACAAGCGCAACAATGGAAACAAGAATTTAAAACGGTCGTTTATTTTGCCGATTCGAAAAAGGTCTTGGCCATCATTGCAATAGAGGATTCGCTCAAGCCAAGTTCAACACAGGCTGTTAAACAATTAAAGGAGTTAGGAATTGATGTATATATGTTGACTGGGGACCATCAACAAACTGCTAAAGCTATTTCTGAAAAAGTGGGTATCAAACATTATAAAGCGGAAGTTTTGCCAGGTGAAAAATCTGAATTTATTAAAAAATTACAAGCAAAAGGTGAGATAGTGGCCATGGTAGGCGATGGCATCAATGACAGTGCTGCTTTGGCACAGGCAGATGTGAGTATTGCGATGGGTCATGGAAGTGATATTGCCATGGATGTTTCCAAAATGACAATCATCTCTTCCGATTTACAAAAAATTCCTCAGGCAATTCATTTGTCAAAATTAACCGTACAAACTATTCATCAGAATTTGTTTTGGGCATTTATTTACAACATCATTGGGATTCCAATTGCAGCTGGGATTTTATATCCCATCAATGGTTTTCTGATTAATCCGATGATAGCGGGTGCGGCCATGGCCCTAAGTTCGGTAAGTGTGGTAGGGAATAGTTTACGGTTGAAAGCAAGGAATTATGAATTATGAATTATGAATTGTTAATTTTTTAACTTTTAACTAATTTTTCATATCTCATAATTCACAATTTATAATTAACAATTAATTAATAATTCATACCATGAAAAAACTCCTTTTTTTGCCTGCAATTTTAATCATTATTCAATTTATACCCATTTCAAAAAACCAAGTTTCTGATCAAACGTACTCTATTGAAAAAGGGTATTTGGTACCAGTTGATGTGTCGCAGATTTTAAAAGATGCATGTAATGATTGTCACTCTAATTACACAACTTATCCATGGTATACGAATATACAACCGGTTGGATTTTGGTTAAATCACCACGTAGAGGAAGGAAAGGAGCATTTGGATTTTTCAACATTTATGAAATTACCGGGAAAGGTGCAGCGACATAAATTAGATGAACTGGTCGAAACAGTGGAAGAAGGTGAAATGCCTTTAAGTTCCTATACTTATTTTGGCTTACATCCAAAAGCAAATTTAACTCAAGCGCAAAAAGCGCGATTGATTACTTGGGCAAGGGATTTAAGAACAAATATCAAAGAATAAAAAAAGGCCTCTCAATGTGAGGCCTTTTTATTATTTCAATTTCATGTTCACAGGGTCCCAATGAATTATTTTTTTATTTAAATAACTTTCATTACATGCCAGTGCAGGTGCAGCAGCTCTAAAGCCAAAGGTTGCATCTTCTACCACTGGTTTTCCTATACGGATGGCATCAAAGAAATTGGTGAAGTGATCCACATGCTCGTCATAGCCAGCAGGCGGTCTATACGTGATATCTTCTTTGATTGGCCTCGTTTTTTGTGCTTGTGTCCACTTAGCTTCGTATTCTTTGGTCATTTCATCTTGCATTGCCTTTGAAAAGGTAAATACGGAATCATAACCACCAAAACCTGGAGCTTCTGGCATAATGCTGTGTTTGATGGTAATGTTATTTCCTTTAACATCCATAACCCCTTCGGAACCAACAAAACGTGTTACTTCTTGTCCGCCGGTACCACTCACAAAATTAACTTGTAAGGTTAGTTGGAAAGCCGGATGATCACCGGTTTCGCCGTATTGCATTACTCCCGACATTACATCAGGCAAATTTCTACCATCTTTCCAATGGGAGAATTGTCCAGTGCTATAGATGGTTTCTGGGCCTTTAGAATTGGTTACTAGGTGTGTCCCACTCAATAAGTGAATGAATAAATCGCCAGCTACACCTGTTCCAACTTCTTTAAAGGCTCTCCACCAAAAGAATTTCTTTGAATCATAGGGCATTTTAGCAGTTACTTCAATGAACCGTTCCCAATCGGTTGATTCTGCATCAGCATCTTTGGGAATGGTGTATTCCCATGCTCCGATAGAACTTTGACGGTCATAAACAGCATTGACCATGTTTAATTTGCCTATTTCTCCAGCAGCCAAAAGTTCTTTGGCTTTGGCCAATCCGATGGATGAAACACGTTGGCTACCAACCATCAATACTTTTCCTGATTTTTTCTGTGCTTCTATTACTGCTGGCCCCTCTGATATTTTATAAACCATTGGTTTTTCGCAATACACATGTTTGCCTTTGGCGAGTGCATCTTTTGTGATTTTAGCATGCCAAACATCATGTGTTGCAATGATAACTGCATCAATATCTTCTCTATCTAATAATTCTTTGTAGTTTCTGGTCGTGTAAATTTGATCTCCATACATTTCTTTGGCATTTTGGATGCGACCAGTATATAAATCACAAATACCAGCTAGTTCTACTCCAGGAACTTTTAAAGCTGAGCGCAAATCGAAATGTCCTTGAACCCCAAAGCCAATGACTCCTAATCTGATTTTATCGCCAGCAGAAATGGGCTTCTCGTAAAACAATATACGTTCTTCAGCCTTTTCTTGAGCAGCTACCGAAGAGAGGGGGAAGGAAAGAGCCGCTAAACTAGTTGCGCCAATTTGTTGGAGGAATTTTCTTCTAAACTCGTTATTTTCTTTTTTCATAGGATGTAAGGTTACCTATGCAAATTAAGGAAAGAAAATTAAATTGTTATCCTTCAATAACTAATTCGTCGAAATTTATGGATTTACCTTTCATGTAAAATCGCCAAGAGAGCAATGCTGCCGAACAAACAAGGCTAACGGTGAGTCCAATCCAAATACCAACAGCACCAAAGGTTTGATGAATACCAAGAAAATAACTGAGCGGTAAACCAACTACCCAATAAGAGAAAATAGTAATAGCGGTGGGTACTTTTACATCTTGTAAGCCTCTAAGTAAGCCGAGTGAAACTGCCTGAATTCCATCAAATAATTGAAAAATGGCACCCCAGGTGACCAATTCCATGGCAATGTTTATCACATTAATCTCTTGGGTATAGCCCCTAATCAACCAATATTTTCCAAAATACATAATGGCAGCGCAAACACCCATGAAGACGATTGTGATTTTCAAGGCTGCATTGCCCGAATGAAGGATTTCTCGGTGAGAACGTTCCCCAATAGCCGTTCCAACGTTTATTCCTCCTGCTGAGGCAATTCCGGTGGCAGCCATGTATGTCAATGAAGCCATGTTGATGGCTACTATATGTGCAGCTTGTGCAGTAGTAGAAATCCAGCCCATCATAACCACTGCCATTCCAAAGGTAGCTATTTCAAAGAAACCCTGAAAACCACTTGGAATGCCTACATCTAAAATTTTCTTTTCAATAACATAATCCTGATGTTGGTGTTTTCTAACCAAATAGGGTTTGTATTTTTTATGGCTAAACACATAGAAGCCCATACTGATAGCCATTAATATTCGGGCAGTTAGCGTGGCAATTCCTGAGCCAAATAATCCCAAGGCAGGAATAAAGCCCCAGCCTTCAATCAAGATGAAATTTAATAAAATATTCAACAAAAGGGCTAAGAGTGTAATGATCATTCCTACTTTAGTGTCTTCTAATCCATCTGTAAATCCTTTGAATGCCACAAAAATAAACATTGGAAAGATGGAAAGAGAGATGACAGTCAAATAGGGAATTGTTAATTCTTTATTAATGGGTGATTGTTTGAAAAGGTCATAATTCAATCCAACAATACCAATGACTAGGATTGTTAGGATGGACAAAAAGACAGCTACTCGCAAGGCTGCTCGTAGCAAATTACCACATTCACTTTCATCGTTTTCAGCTTTTGCTTTTGAAACCATAGGTGAAATGATTTGTAAACAAATCAAACCAATGACCCCAATCGTAAAAAAGATTGATCCAGCCATCCCCGCAGCGCCTAAACTTTCAGCAGCTAGGTTTTTCATTTGTCCCACCTGAATAGTATCCGCCAAACCCATCAACATCACACCCAATTGTCCGATAACAATGGGAATGGCCAATTTGATGGTGGAGATAACTTTGGTCATGGAGGGAGGGAAGTGGGAAGTTGAAAGTTAAAAGTTGAAAGTTGAAAGTTAAAAGTTGAAAGTTAAAAGTTGAAAGTTGAAAATTATTTTTTATACCTTAACAATCACTATTCACTATTCACTATTCACTATTAACTATTCACTATTAACTATTCACTATTTTAAATGCGTACTATTTCTGCACCTAATGCATTTAATCGTGTATCGATATTCTGGTAACCTCGGTCGATTTGTTCAATATTATCTATGATCGAAGTGCCAGTAGCCGACATTGCAGCAATTAATAAGGAAACCCCAGCACGAATATCTGGTGATGACATGCGAATACCTTTTAATTGTTGTTTTCTGTCGAAACCTACGACTGTAGCACGATGTGGATCGCACAAAATGATTTGTGCACCCATTTCGATCAATCTGTCAACGAAAAACAATCGACTTTCGAACATTTTTTGGTGAATCAAAACCGTTCCTTTTGCTTGTATGGCAGTTACTAATACGATGGATAACAAATCGGGGGTGAAACCAGGCCAAGGATGATCGGAAATGGTTAGCATTGAACCATCGATGAAATTTTCCAATTCGTAATGTTCTTGGGAAGGAATGTAGATATCATCGCCTCTGAATTCCATTTGGATTCCTAATTTTTGGAAAACAGTTGGAATAATTCCTAATTCTGCAATTTGACAATTTTTAATGGTTATTTCAGACTGAGTCATGGCTGCCATACCAATAAACGAACCTATTTCAATCATATCTGGCAACATGGTATGTTCCGTACCACCTAATTCTCTTACACCTTCGATTGTCAATAAATTGGAACCAATTCCTGAAATTTTCGCACCCATGCGATTCAACATTTTACAAAGTTGTTGCAGATAAGGTTCACAGGCTGCATTGTAAATTGTAGTGGTTCCTTCAGCCAAAACAGCTGCCATTAAAATATTGGCAGTTCCTGTTACAGATGCTTCATCCAATAACATGTAGCATCCTTTCAAGGCAGAGGCATCAACTTCATAAATTCCACCATCTTCTGCAGAATAGTTGAATTTAGCTCCTAATTTCATAAAGCCAAAAAAGTGTGTATCTAGCCTTCTTCTGCCAATTTTATCTCCACCTGGTGAAGGAATTCTACCTTTTTTGAAACGAGCTAAGGTAGGTCCAACCAACATTACAGAACCTCGTAGAGCCGCAGCTTTTTTCTTATAGGTTTCAGATTCTAGATAATCAATATTTACTTGAGAAGCATCAAATTCAATACTTGATTCACTCAAACGACGCAATTTTACACCCATGTCGCCCAAAAGGTCAATAAGCTGGTTAACGTCGCGAATGTTTGGTATGTTATGGATGGTAACAGGTTCTTTGGTTAAAACGACTGCACATAAAATCTGTAAAGCCTCGTTTTTTGCACCTTGAGGGGTAATTTCTCCTTTTAACTTTCTGCCACCGGTAACTTTAAATGATGCCATAAATCTGATTATTTTTTATTTCTGTTGTTGAAATTTCGATTGTTTCTAAAATTATTTTTACGGAAATTTTGGTTTCTATTATTGTTATTGCCAAAATCATTTGAACTATAAGCGTTTCTTGCGTTATTGGCAGCTCTTGCATGACCAAGATTTTCTTGAGAAAGCTCTTCTACCACTGCAGCCAATTGATTGTTTGACATCTCTAAAATATTTTGCCAAATCACAGAGTCGTCTACGCTGTCCTTATTCCAGGTTACATAAAAGCCTTTCATCAATCGGGCAATGTAAGCTACTAATAATTTTTTTTCTTCCTCCTTTTCCTCAGCCATAGCTCGCAAAATCAGTAATTCTACATTTCTTCCATAATGTTTGAAACGTAAAAAATGCTGGTTGTAATTCACCCTTTTAGGCGCTCTACCAACTGATTCAGCTGATGGGGGAGGATATGGTCCCTGAACATCTAATTTGAAATTGGACATGATATACAAATCATCCCAAAGCTTTTTGTAATAATCTTGTGAATTATCCTTCATGCCTGGGTGAATTTGTTTCATTAATTCCACCAAAATAAAAGAAAACTTAGTTCTTTTTTCTTGATCATCGATTGTTAGAATATAATCGACTAATTTCTGGACACTGGATCCGTATTCTTTCATAAAATGTATCTAATCATTTATCGATTTCCAAAGCTTATAAATATCAATAAGTTTGGTATGGCAATTAGTAAAAAAACAATAAGGGCCCATAAGGCCATTACTAAAACAGCACCAGCAGCAAAATCTTTTGCTTTTTTTGCCAGTGGATTTAATTCTGGGGAGGCTAAATCAACGATTCGCTCTAGGGCAGAATTGAACAATTCGGCTGTCCAAACTCCTGCAATGGCTAATGTAATCCAAAGCCAATCAACCGAAGTAAAATGTAAAAAATTTCCCAAAAGGATTACGGCTAAAGTAGAAAATGCATGAATTCTTGCATTTTTTTCCTCTTTTAGTAGGGTTAAAATACCATTCCAGGCGTTTTTCATATCTTAAAATTCTGCTGATTTCGGTGTTCTAGGGAAAGGAATTACATCCCTTATATTCCCCATGCCTGTTACAAATAATACCAAGCGTTCAAATCCTAGTCCAAATCCTGAATGGGGAGCAGAACCAAATTTACGGGTTTCTAAATACCACCAATCGATTCTTCAGGAATCCCAACTTCTTTAGTACGTTGTACCAATTTATCTAAATCATCTTCTCTTTGTGATCCTCCAATGATTTCACCAATACCAGGAAAAAGTACATCCATGGCGCGAACAGTCTTGCCATCTTCATCTTGTTTCATGTAAAAGGCTTTGATTTCTTTTGGATAATTTGTCAAAATCACTGGCTTTTTAAATTGTTTTTCTACCAAATAGCGTTCGTGTTCACTTTGTAGGTCGATTCCCCATTTAACAGGGTAGGTAAATTTATTTTGTTTGTGAGCCTTTGAATTCAATAGCACTTCAATAGCCTCCGTATAGGTAAGGCGCTCAAAGGTATTATCTACTACAAAACGAAGTTTTTCTGATAGCGTCATTTCTGATTGCTCCTCTTTTTTCTTTGTTTTTTCTTCGTCTATTAATCTTTTTTCTAAAAATGAAATATCATCTTTGCAATTATCTAAGGCATATTTTACCAAGTATTTGATGAAATCTTCCGCCAAATCCATGTTGTCTTTCAATTCGAAAAAGGCCATTTCTGGCTCTATCATCCAAAACTCTGCCAAGTGGCGAGTGGTATTGGAATTTTCTGCTCGGAAAGTCGGTCCGAAAGTATATATTTTCGATAGGGCTAAAGCACCTAATTCGCCTTCTAACTGACCTGAGACAGTCAAATTTGTCTCTTTGCCAAAGAAATCTTCTTTATAATCGATTGCGCCATCTTCTGTTAGCGGAGGATTTATAGCCGGTAGGGTGGTAACACGAAACATTTCACCAGCACCTTCTGCATCTGAACCTGTTATGATAGGAGTATGAAGTAGGAAAAATCCGTGGTCGTTAAAATACTTATGCACCGCATAGGCCAGCGCATGTCTGATGCGCAAAATTGCCGAAAAAGTATTGGTTCTAGGACGCAAATGAGCAATCTCTCTCAAAAACTCCAATGAATGTTTTTTGGGTTGCAAAGGATACTTCTCAGGATCTGCTGTACCGTAGACTTCAATTGAATTCACTTTTACTTCTACCGCCTGGCCTTGTCCTTGAGAAGCAATTAATTGGCCATGTACACAAATACATGCACCTGTGGTCACTAATTTTAATGTTTCTTCTGGAACAGTATTTTCTTCTACAACAGCTTGGATGTTGTGAATGGTTGAACCATCATTTAGGGCAATAAATGCAACGGATGAGGAAACTCTCTTGGTACGAACCCAAGCTTTAACAGTAATATCTTGTTCAGTCGGACTTAACTGAAGTATTTCTTTAATTTGCATAAATTTATTTGAAGGGCAATTAATCTGTAAAAATATGAAAAATAAGTGACTTTAGACACTCTTATCACTTTTTCTTATCTTTGTTCATGGGTAAATTGGTTCTTAAGCTTTCTCAACAACAAAAATTATCTCCCCAGCAAATTCAATTTGTGAAGTTGCTTCAAATTCCTACTGCCGAGTTAGCAACAAGGATTGAAGATGAATTAGAAGAGAATCCAGCTTTGGAAGAGGGTGTAGATGAGAGCACAGAGTTTGATGAGCGCGAGTCTAGTAGTGTAGATGATTTAGAGAGGGAGGAGTTTGAAGTGGATGATTATCTCCAAGACGATTATGCGGGATATAAAATGGCGGGTGATTCCTATGACCCAAATGAAGAAACGCGCGATCGTCCGATTTCTGTAGTTCCGAGTTCAGAAGAATTCCTAATGATGCAGGTAGGTTTTGTTGTTTCCAATGAACGTGAACAGTTGATAGCCCAGCAGTTAATTGGTTCTTTAGATGACGATGGCTATTTGCGAAGGAATTTAGAGAGTATTGTCAATGATTTAGAATTCACGATCGGTTTTGTAACCGATTTAGAGGAAGTCGAACAAGTGTTACACAAGGTGCAACAATTGGATCCTCCAGGCATTGGGGCTCGTAATTTACAAGAATGTTTATCCATTCAATTGCATCGTAAAAATCATGGAGATGAGGTAAATGAGTGGGCTATCCTTGTAATAGATCAATATTTTGCAGCCTTTTCGAAAAAACATTATACGCAACTTCGTCAGAAGTTGAATATTGATGAAGACCAATTTAAGCAGGTAATTCACCTTATTACAAAACTCAATCCAAGACCGGGTGGAGGTTCAGATGGTGACATTGCACCCATTTTGCAGCCTGATTTTTTGGTGACCAATATTGGCGGTAAATTAGAAGTAAAATTGAATGGTAAAAATGCACCTGAATTGCGTGTGAGTAGGTCTTTTTATGAGATGTTGGAAACCTATGATAAAGGAGGTAAGGAGAACAAGGAAATAAAGGAGGCAGTTACATTTATAAAGCATAAGTTAGATTCTGCCAATTGGTTTATTCAGGCTATTCAGCAGCGGCATGCAACGCTTTTGAAAACCATGCAACGTATTGTTGAAATTCAATATTCGTTTTTTTTATCGGGAGATGATGCCCAATTGAAACCTATGAAAATGAAGCTCATTGCAGAGTTGATTGAAATGGATGTTTCAACTGTATCTCGCGTGGTTTCATCCAAATCGGTTCAAACTGATTTTGGAATATATCCATTGAAATATTTTTTCTCGGAAGGCATCACGCACGAGTCAGGCGAGGATTTCTCCACTCGAGAGGTCAAAAATATCCTCAAAGAAATCATTGAATCTGAGCCATCGGATCAGCCCTTTACCGACGAGCAATTAGAAGATTTATTATTGGAAAGAGGATTTGTTGTAAAACGCAGAACCGTTGCCAAATATAGAGAACAATTGGGAATTGCTGTGGCTAGAATGAGGAAGAAGGTGTGAAGTTGAGAGTAGAAAGTTGAAAGTGGATAATTATTCGATATTAGTGATGGTTTAATATATTTGTTTTAATTTTCAATATAAATTTTCAACTTTCCACTTTCTACATTCCACTCCCATGCGCCACTTAACTCTCGTTCAATATCCAACCTATTGGATACTCAAATTAAATCGTCCGGAGGTATTTAATGCTTTGAATTCGGAGTTAATACACGAAATCAGAGAAGTGGCTGAGCGAACACGAAGCAACGATTCGGTTCGTGCCTTGGTCATAACAGGAGAAGGGAAAGCTTTTTGTTCGGGTGCTGATTTAAAATCTGGAATAACGGATCCGGACTTGGGGAATGTTTTACGAAGTACATACAATCCAATGATTATGGCATTACGCAGTTTAGAAATTCCGGTCATTGGAGCCATTAACGGCATGGCGGCAGGTGCTGGTTGCAGTCTGGCGCTGGCCTGTGATTATTTATTAGCACATGAGGAGGCTGTTTTTGCGGAGTTATTTGTACAAATAGGCTTGACTTTGGATGCGGGGAGTACGGCCTTTTTAATGCAGTCGGTTGGGTACCATAAAGCTTTTGAAATTGCAAGTTCGGGAAGGAAAATAAATGCCAGTGAAGCAAAAGACTTGGGTTGGGTTTCTGAAATTGTTGAAAATAAAAATTGGGAAAATAGGGTGGTAGAAGTAGGGGCAGAATGGGCATCAAAACCCACAAGGGTGTTGGCCTTTTTGAAAAAAGGCTTGCAAGCGGCCTATAACAAAAATTTGGAGGAAGTTTTACAAATGGAATCTGAATTGCAATCGGAGGCTGGTCGTACGGCCGATTTTGCAGAGGGGGTCATGGCATTTTTGCAAAAAAGAAAAGCGGAGTTTAAGGGAAAGTAAATGTGTGGAGCTGAGAGTTGAAAGTTGAGAGTGGAAAGTGGTTTTTTTATTATTTTTTAACTTTCCACTTTCAACTTTCAACTTGATTTCTTACCTTTGCAATCCCAATGTAGGGAAATGGTTGCGTAGCTCAACTGGATAGAGCATCTCACTACGGATGAGAAGGTTTGGGGTTCGAATCCCTACGCGACCACGAAAAAAAAGCCTGAAGAAATTCAGGCTTTTTTTATTATATATTACCAATTATAATTCAAATCAGTTACTTGCGAGTATACGTCTCGGTTGTAAGATTTCCATCTGGATCAATAAATAAAAAAGTATAAATATTATTTACCCAGCTGTATTTAATAGAATATTTTTTACCATTTAATTGGTAAGTGAGTTGGTATGAATTAGGACTTATATTTTCAAAATTAGTAATTACTGCACCTTTCAAAGCGGTTAAGGCAGGTCTTACAGGATTAGCAAATGCCTGTGGTATGATTTGATTTTCAGGCGCTGGAGTATTAGGGTCTATCGTTACTTTACCTCTCATTGATCCAACAACATACGGATAATCAATTGTGCCATGGTAATGGTAGACACTGTTACTTATTTCATGTCCATGATAATTATCTAAAGCCCTCATGGGAGTCCCGTCAGGCTCCTTAGAGCCATAAACAGCAAATCCATCTAGGGCAAAGGCAATCGGTTTATTACTGCCTACACTATTTAAATGTAATGGTGCGGCATGGTAATGGTAATCATCTGCTCTTCCGCAGTGACCTCCCCATTGATCTAATTCACCAATAGCAAATGAATCCTCACCTCTGTTATTCAATGCATTGAAAATAGGTATTCCATTAATTGCTAAGGCAACTGCACCTTTCATGAAATTAGTCTTTGTACTTAGTGGATTTGAATCATAGACTGGTTTTAAAGGAATAGACCAATGATTAGAACCATTATAAGCCTGAGGAATTGGCACCTGTTGTTGCCAACTGGTAATACCTACCATCATGTTGTGATTTGGTATTCCATTAGAATTGACATAATAATAATTTTCATCATAATCGGTAGATACCATTTTTTTGAATGGACTAAAGGTTGAATCCAAAAAACTTATAGATGTTTTTGGAATTAATGTTGGGCTAACTGTATTGTTGGGATTCAATACCGGTTCTTTTTTACATGCCCACATAAGAAATAAAAAAACACTAACGATTCCAAAGGAGGTAGAAATTTTTGATTCATAATGGGCGTGTTTAAAAATGAAAAATACGCCTAATAACATCAAAAAAATTAATAACCTTTCCTTAAAAATAGAATTTGGCGTGAATTTTTCTAAAGGAAGGTTGAATGAATATGGTTTTTTGTTGATATGTTGATAATGCCGAATGTTAATTTGAGCAATTTTTTGGTCACTATTGCTAAGTGTAGTAATTGGAATTGAAATAATTTTTCCTTGTAATTGTTCAACATTTATATAGTCATCTTTACCAAATAAAAAATTCCCTTCAATTTGTTTTCCGTTTTTCAAGTGCCAAATTTTTAAAAAATCACCTTGATGGTAATGCCCATCAGAATGTCCCCAACATAATAAAGGGAAAAGTAAAAAAAGGATAAGATAATTTTTCATATTTATGGTCGGGTATAAGTTACAGTTATTGCAGATTTTGCCAGTGTTTTATTTGAAATTGCTGCAAGTAAAACATCCATGGTAATTTTATTGGTAGGTTCTGTGATCACAGGAGAGTCAGACAATGCATATACAGTGATAATGTAAATTTTAGCACCAGGACCCTGAGAACAAGGAGGAGTATAGGTGTTTTTGCCATTGACCGTATTGATTCCCCATTGTCCAATTCCTGTTGAATTTTCTGGTATTGATGTAACTTGGCTTCCTATATTATAAATGCACATGTAAACATGTTTTTCTCCGGTTGGTGGAATATGGTGCATGGTAATGGCAATATTTTTGGTATTTAAGGGTAAATTTTTCCAGGAAATTGTTGGTGAAATACCCATTCCATCACAGGTGTATTTTTGCGGAAATTCACCTCCATTTGTGAAGGTTGTGCTAAAGGCTTCAAACGTTGAGGGTAAAATATCAACAGATTGTTCAGCTTTTTTACAGGAAAGTAATAAAAAAAATAAAGGAAGGATTAGGTAAATTATTTTCATTAGTTTTTTATTAAAATTATTTTGCCTGATTTAATATTGAATTTTTCACCTATTAATTGATAATAATAAATTCCATCAGGCATTTTATTTCCATTATCACTAGTCCCGTCCCAATAGGCTTGAAATTTTCCATCATTTATTGAGGCATTAGTAAGTAATTTTCTGATAACCTGACCTGAATTATTGGTTATAAAAAGACTTATTCTATCTTCAGTGGGCACAACAAAAGAAAAGGAAATAAATCGATCAAATGGATTTGGAAAAACCATTTCTTCTGCATAATTATTATTCCATAAAACAATATTGGAAGTCTGGTTTTCATAACAACCATTAGGATTAATGAAATAGGTAGTTGATATGTCTTTATTCTTTCTTGTTGAAGTTTCATTTTTGGGTAAATAGGCTCTAACATAATCTACTTTTACCCCTTTTGAGGAAACGGTAACTCTTAAATGCCCTGCATTAGGAATAATATTTCCAGCAAGATATCCATATTCTTTTGCTTGGTTTGCGGTTAAAAAAATTGGATGACTAGGTTGAGGTGTTTCTTGATATACGAGACAATCTTTATCTTGTTTGGCATAAAAATGGTCATGACCATGAAAGAAAATAGTTACTTTATTTTCTTTAAATAATTCTTTAATTGGTTTATACCATCCTGGTCTATTTTGTGAAAATCCAACTGTACCATTCAAATTCTTTCCTCCCCATTCATATAAATCAGCAAATTCAATTCCTCCTCTTCCGTTTGGGTCACCTCCAATCAATTGGTGCGCAAAAACAAATTTAAAAGTTGATTTACTTTTCTCTAAAATATTTTTTAGCCAAAGGTATTGCTCTTTCCCTAATGTCCATCGCCAACCATTATTGGCATCTGGTTTAGTAGAAGTATACCAATAGGGGTCTAATATAATGAATTGAGCATTTCCCCAAGTAAATTCATAATAATTTTCGCGCAGGCCAACAAATGAATGATTGGTTTGATCACCACTATAAAAATTATTAGGAGATGGATTCATAAAATATTTCTTTCTTTCCAAAGTCCCCCAAACTGCAATATTATTTGCAGTATTATTTAAATTCCATCCTGCCTCCCCTTCGTGGTTGCCCATTGAAATAAAAATGGGAACTGAATGACTAATGGTCTCATAATAATCTCTAAATAATTTACTTCTGTAAATGATGGTGTCTCTTGGAATAATTCCAGCATTATTTTTAAGTTTATCTGTCATTAAAATATCTCCCAAATCAATCATGAAATCGGGACGGTCCTCTAATTGATTTTTTAAACAAAGTCTAAACAAAGCTGAATCGCTTTGTTCATCCAAATGTGGATCAGATTGTACAATAAAAGTAAATTCTGTTAAGGGGTCTCGCTGTGTTTGAAAGGAAAATTCTGGTCGAATTGAAATGGCTTGACTATTTATTGCTCGGAACAGCACCCGATAAAAATATTTTGTGTTTGAATTTAGATTATCAATCACAATCTCAATTGCCTCTGAGGTTTTTCCAGTTTTCCAACCGGTTTGATTGGTATAAGTATTCGATTTTAGTCCATATTGAACGCTCATTTCCACTTCTGAATCAAAAAACATTTTAATGGCAATCGAATTTTGAGTTGGTTTACCAAGAAACTCTTTTAATAATACTTTTTGTGAAAAAGAATTAAATGACATAATCAACAAAAAGAATTTGAATAATTTATTCATATTTTTAATGCTTGATTAAAATTTTTTGATGGTATAATTCCTCATCCACATTTGCTGTTAAAATATAAATTCCTTCTGGAAAATTTTGAGTTGAAAATTGGTATGATTTGGTTTCCAAAATCAAATTCCCATTTAAATTATATAGGCGAAAAGTAACATCTTTGTATGTTCCACTTAAATCAATGATACATTTTTCATCAACAGGGTTAGGTATTACTTTTAAGGCAATTTTATTACTTGGTTCAGTACCCAATACCAATGGATTTGAGTTTTTCCCAATGGTATAAGTAAATCCTATTTCTTTGTTTTGTTTTTGGCCAGATTTAGTATCTGCTGGTAAATAGGCTCTTACAAAATCCACTTTAATGTTTTCTGGATTAACACTTACTCTTATATGGCCTGACCCATTTCTTTGGTTAGCTGTATATGCATCTGCATTTGCAAGCATTCCAATTTCATAGGTGGAGTCACTTGCCATTGGTACTTCTTGGTAAACAACATTATCCAAATCTTCTTTAGCAAAAAGATGGTCATGTCCTTGAAAAAAGATATTTACTCCTGTGTCTTTGAATACTTGATGGATTGGTTTTCCCCATCCTGGTCTATTTTTATCAAAACTATATGTTTTGCCATCACCCTCATTTCCACCCCATTCATACAGTTTTGCATTCGTTAAAGCACCCCTGTCTTGACCTCGAATATGGTGTGCAAAAACAAATTTATATTTAGCTTGGCTTTTTTCCAAGGTAGATCTCATCCAATCATATTGTTTTTTTCCTAAAGTCCAGTCCCAAGATTTGGGTTTCTCACTCGTTCCTTCTACAGATTGATAACGATAAGCATCTAATACCACAAAAAGAGCATCACCCCATTGCCAAGAGTAATAATTTTCAGGATTACCAACATCAAATCCTTCTACTTCAGAATTTCCAGAATAGAAATCATTTGGAAAGGGATTCGGATAGTAATACTTTCTCCAAAGTGTTGCTTGAATAGTTAAATTATTAGGAGGGTTTTGTTTGATATAATAATTATTTTCCCCTTCATGATTTCCCAAACAAAAGTAAAATGGAACGGAATGACAAATTGTTCCTAAAAACGGTCTATAATTATAATGTAAGGTCTTAAGCTCTTGACTCGTTATCGTAGTTGGGTTATGGTCATCACCAAAGGTGTCACCAAGGGAAATCATGAAATCTGGTTTATCAGACAACTGATTTGCTAAACATATTTTGTATAAATTATCTACCCCTTTTTTATCATATAAATGTTCATCTGCTTCAACAGTGAACACAAAAGAAGAATTGGTTTCTCTTTGAGTTATAAATTGGTATTCTGGAGAGCTTGTGTAGGTGACTTGACCTATTTTTCGATAAAATAATTTGTAATAATAACGAGTGCTTTTAGCTAATCCACTTAAATTATATTCTAAAGGTACATTTGCAGAAACGGAAGCTATGCTTGTTTTGTTTTTGTAAGCTCCGCTCTCTATTCCGTAATCAATATAAAATTCGCTATTTTGGTCAAAAAGTAAGCTTAACGTAATAGAGTTTTGGGTTGGTCGCCCTAAAATTATGGAATAATTTTGTGCTAGAGGAAAAAATTGAATCAATAAAAAGTAAATGAAATAGAATAATTTACTCCTGAACATTTTTATAAAATTTTTATAAAAATTAGTAATTATTTTATATCCTGAATAAATGAATAGACCAATTGACTAAATGAGAAGATGATTTTTTGAGGTCAATTACTTTTCTCTTTTGTATCGCCTCAACACCTTAGACAAATACAGCGTATCTCTAAGCGCTTGTAATACGATTTTGAAACTTGAGCCTTTACTGACACCAGAAGTCCTTTGAAGGTATTTGGATTCTATTTCCCTAATCTCATAGTTCATCAATAAAAATTTGGCACAAATTTCACTTTCCACCAACGAACTTTCAATTTCTAATTGCATCTTTCGAATGCCATCATTTTTATAAATCTTTACCCAATTTACATCTTTTAATTCAAAGCCGTTGAGCCATAAATTAACTTGTTTATTGGCTTTTGATAGGGAATTTCTGAAAAAATTATAAGTGGTATTTTCCTTTCTAAAAAAGGATATAATACTATTTTCTGGGACTTCTTTGAATGGAATCAATTCGTCTAAATCGAATTGACCATCGGCTGGAACAGCACAAATATTCTCATTTTTGGCTGTAAAATAACCTGTTCGCAAGGCATGACCAATCCCCAAATTCTTTGAATGAAAGGCTTCAATTAAATTGGGGTATTTATTAAAGTACGTTTTTATAACTTCCCTCGAACCATCTGTACTGCCATCATCAACTACTATTACTTCATAGGTTTCAATGCCCATTTTTTCCAAAGTAGCATATGACTTCTCAATGATTCGGCCTACCGTATCTACTTCATTGAAACAAAATATAACAATAGACCAACTTTGCATTATCGGTAGTCGTTAACGGCTTGTATGACCTTGGTTACTTCCTCGTTTGTTAGTTCAGCAAACATGGGCAAAGAAACGCAATGAGCGGCTAAATATTCTGCATTAGGGAAATCTCCTTCTTTATGGCCTAAATACGCATATGCTTTTTGTAAATGACAGGGTACTGGATAATGATATCCTATCGTTATTCCTTGCCCTTGTAAATAGGAAGCAAAGTGCTCTCTGTCTTTGGTGGTAACTACAAAAAGATGATGAACCGAATCGGCCCATTCGGGTTGAGCCTGCATGGCAATGGCTTTATTTTGAATGCCTTCTCGGTACATCTTGGCAATATCTTTTCTACGATTATTCCAATTTTCTAAGTATTTAAGTTTAATACTTAATATAGCCCCCTGCAAACCATCCATTCGGTAATTATATCCAATTTCATCATGAAAATACCGTTTTTGCATGCCATGGTTTCGTAAACTTTTTACGTGCTCAGCTAAGTCCTTTTTCTGGACAGTTAAACCTCCTGCTTCTCCAAAGGCACCTAGGTTTTTCCCAGGATAAAAGCTAAAACAACCCACTTCTCCGAAATTTCCTACTCGTTTGCCTTTGTATCTAGCACCTTGAGCCTGCGCTGCATCTTCAATCAGGATTAATTGGTATTTTTGGGCGATTGCTTGTACAGCTTCTACATCAAAGGGCTGGCCATATAAATGCACCCCAATAATCGCTTTGGTTTTGGCGCTTATTTTAGATTCAATTTGTGAGGCATCAATTTCCCAAGTATGTGGATCATTATCAACAAAAACAGGGATGGCACCTACATAGGAAATGGCCCAAGCCGTTGCAATGAATGTATTTGCTGGTAATAAAACTTCATCTCCAGCTTTTATTCCTGCCACCAAAAGAGCCAAGTGTAAGGCCGTGGTACCATTGTTGCAACCTAAGGCATAAGGACTTTCATTGAAATGTGTAAAATCTTTTTCAAATTGCTCCACATAAGGTCCACCCGAAAAGGCATTTGAATCAAAAACTTCTTCTGTTTTTAATAATACTTCTTTCTTAATGGATTGATATTGCCTTTGAATATCCAAACAAGGAATGTTCATGTTTTATTTTTTTAATGGTTTGGCTGGATTCCCAGCCACTATCGTATGGGCTGCTACATCTTTTGTTACAACAGAACCTGCACCTACTAAAGCACCTTCACCAATTGTTACTCCACACAAGATGGTCACACTTGAGCCAATGGACGCTCCTTTTTTTACCAATGTTTTTTCCAAGGTCCAATCGGCATCGGTTTGGATACTTCCATCCGGATTGGTGGCTTTAGGGAATCGATCATTGACAAACGTTACATTATGACCAATAAAAACGTTATCTTCAATTTTTACTCCTTCACAGATAAAGGTATGACTTGAAATCTTGCAATTTTTGCCAATTTCTACACCCTTTTGAATTTCAACAAAAGTTCCTACTTTCGAACCATCGTCTATCGAACAGTTGTAAGCATTAACAAAACTGTAAATTTTAACACCTTCTCCTATACTTACATTGTTTAGGCATTGGTTGTTTTCGTTGATGGTGATGGTATTCATGGTAGTTTTATTTCCTTTCCTCCTGATGCAATAGATTGTTGTGCTGCTTCTAATATTTGAACCACTTCTAAACCTGCATGACCATCCACCATGGTTTTAGAATTTGTAGCAATAGCTTGGATGAAATCACTTGCTAAACCTGCTAATGCTTCATTTTGTGCAATTTTAGGGATGTATATATCTCCCACACGGTAATCTATGAAAAGCTTATGTTTTTCGGTTTCTGTTTTAGCAGTGAATCCTGTATCATAAATTTTAATTTTCTCTGTTGGTTCAACATCGTCGTACAAACACATTTTTTGATCCCCTCCAATTAAAATTCTACGTATTTTAACAGGCGATACCCATGAGCAAGTGAAATGGGCAATGAAATTGGATTGGTATTTTAAACTTAAATAGGCAATATTTTCTAGACCGTTATTGGTATGAGATTGTCCGACACATTGCAAACTTATTGGCCTTTCTTTTACCAAATAATGTAGAATGGAAATGTCATGCGGTGCCAAATCCCAAATAACATTGACATCTGGTTGAAACAGTCCTAGATTGATTCTAGTGGAATCAAAATATTGCAAAGTGCCCATTTCTCCATTATCAATGATGGATTTAATTTTCTGAACTGAATTAGTGTAAAGAAAGGTATGATCTACTGCTAAAACTAGTTTATTTTTTTCACTGATATCGATTAATTCTTTCGCTTCGTCGGAAGAGGAGGTCAAGGGTTTTTCAACCAAAACATGCTTTCCAGCCAATAAGGCTTTTTTGGCCAAAGCATAATGTAAAAAAACCGGGGTTGCAATTACGACAGCATCGATGGGTGCATGCGCCAGAAAATCGTCCACATCCGTGTAGGTCTGTAGGTTTTTTTCAACCGAAAGGGCTTTATCCAAGCGTTCTTGTCGGGCATCACAAAGAGAAGTGACAGTGCAATTGGCTGTATGAAGGAAATTTCGTAATAAATTGATTCCCCAATATCCGTAACCGATTATCCCAATTTTAATCATCTAGCAAAATTACTTTATTTTTTTTGAAAACGGTATGCCAAATGACCCAAATTAAAGGGATCATCACACAGAATTCCAAGAAATACTCTGCAAACGCGTTTGCGTTTGCTAAATCTTGTAACGAATGAAAATAAGGCATGCCCATGCTCCACCATAAGGGTGCCTGTAAAACAACTCCTAGATTAAATATACAAAGGTATATTAAGAAACGCCTACCTATATTTTTATGAAAATAACAAATCAATGGTAGTAAAATGGCATAGGCATAATTTACGACAGAAGATTGTTGACATATCATCAACCATGCATACAAGCCAATGAATAATGAATAGGCATATGTTTCAATTTTCTCTTTTCTAAATGAATAAGTGATCCATAGCCCGAAAAAAAATAAACTACCCAAGCCGAGCCAATTGATCCATTTTGGTCCTAATGGGATTATACCATTTGAAATGGGATGTAAAATAGTCCAAATATTTGGCAAACGTGGGTCATTTGCTTGTTGAACTGGCAAGAGAAAATCCCACTGCATAAGTGTAAATAAAATGATAAAAGAGGGAATTCCGACTAACAATAATCCAGCCAGAAAATGGAGTCGTTTCTTGATGAAAAAGAAAAAAGGAGGAAACAATAAAATAAACAATGCTTTTGTAACCAAAAATCCCAAACCTAACAAAATGCCAAATACAATTTCGTTTTTGATTTTGACAAAAATCCAAATTGAAAAAGCAAGCATTCCCCACATCCAAATATCTTCTTGTCCGCCCAATACCGAAAGGACAAAACTTGCTGGTAGACATAGATAGATCAAACCCCAATAAATAGTTACTTTGAACATCCGTAAACTAAGCCATAAAATGCCTAATTCGATAAGTATCATTTCAAGAATAATTGCTTTCGGACTGTCCCAAATATACAAAGGGAGGCAAGTTAAATAGGCGAATAATGGTGAATAGGCCGATTCAAATTCTTTATATACTATTTCACCCTGCATGGCATGTTTGGCAGAATCATAGAACATAACAACGTCTGATCTGGCATCAAATCCTGCAAAAATAAAGATGAGTAAAAAAGGTGCCAATCTGAAAATGAACCCGATAATCCAAAAAGACAAAAGAGGTTTTCTCTCTAGAGCAGGTTGAATGGTTTCTTTTTTAAGGGTAAAAAGAATTATTAGAAAGGTTAAAAATAGATAAATGAGGCTTTTCCCAACTAACATAGTCAATGATTGATGTTTACTCAAAATGCCTTTTTAATCGTAAAATGGGTTGTTCAATCCAATGATAAGAAAAAATTGAAAAACCAATAAGTATTAAGGCCGAAACAATGTGTGTAGCATTTGCTGGAAGGCTAATAGTCAATTTAGATAAAAAGATGAAAAACAATTGAGGCACTACCATGTGGTACAAATACACGCCATAACTAATTTTTCCTAAATAGCGTAAGGCTGAAAATTCCATTATTCTTCTGTAAATGTTATTTTGAAGACAAAAGTGGATTAATCCAATACCTACCATTGAGGTCAAAGTTCTGAAAAACAAGACCTTTAAAAGGTCTTGGTCAGTTGTTTTCAAACAAACATATAGCCAGCAGAGCAGCACAGGTAAAAACAATATGTTAGCAATTGTTTTTAGATCATATTTTTCCTTTCGACAGTAGGCTAATAAAGCACCCCATCCAAAGCAATCAATACATGTTAACATGTAAACTCCAATGCCTTTTTGAAGGCTAATGAAATAATAACGAGCAATTAGACCTATAAGAAGTGTCGATAAAATGGTAATGAGTAGTCGCTTTTTACCTGGTATCAATAAAATAAGTAGAGGCCAAAGTACATAAAATTGTTCCTCAACTGCTAAAGACCAATAGGGAGATAATTGGTCAGACCAATTGCTGGTTTGTTCTAAAAAATGATTGTAATAGTATAAAAAATATGGAATTGGATGCGCATAAAAGTCGGTATTGATGGCAATGTGGGCATGAAATAATAGTGCAATCGTAAACAAAACAGCATAATAGATGGGGAAGATGCGAAGCGCTCTTCTGGCCAAGAAATTTTTGATGTTTTCGCCAAAACTAAATTGGTCTTTTTTATATAACAAGATTTGAGTTATCAGGAAGCCACTTAAAACAAAAAACAAAGTGACACCAATAGGGCCATTGGGTAAAGTGTTGATCCAATGAGTATTTGGAAACCAATGGAAAATCAATACCAAGGCGATGGCAAGTCCACGGAGTCCATCAAGTGCAGGGATATTTTTCATTAGATTTGCAAAGACTTATTCAAACAATCATGTAAATTGGGTAAATTTAATCTTATTTTCGAGAATTAATGAAAAAAATAGTACCCTTTATTTTAATTCTAACCCCTATACTGTTTTCTTTTTACTATTTTTTTACCTTTCAATCAAACGTTCCGTTTGCTGATGATTGGAGTGCTATCAATGGTTTGGTGATTCGATTTTTTTATGGCAATGATTCATTTTTCGATAAATTAGGATTGATTGTTGCCCAATGTAATGAACATCGAGAAGGTTTTTTAGCCGTCGTTTCCCTTTTTCAATATGCGATTCTTGGTAAAATCAATTATACATTTTTCAATTTGGTGGGCATCTTTGGAAGCCTAGGGATGATTGGTATTTTTGGACATCTATTTTTTAAAAAGAAGTTTTCAGTTTATTTTTTCATACCATTGGTATATATTTTCTTGAACGCCTCCTATTATCACAATTTTTATTGGCCAACCAGTGCCTTGCAACATAATTCAGTTGTCTTTTTTGTCCTTATGGCCTTATATTTTTTGTATCAAAAAATGCCAATAGGCTATGCGATAGGAGTAGGTGCTTTGGCCATTTTTACCAGCGCTAATGGATTTTTATTATTTTTTGCGGCCGTTCCCTTACTGAAAGAATATTCTAAGAGAGACCGTATTGCATGGACCTTTTCAGGATTAATCCTTCTTCTTTTATACCTCTATGGCTATCAACAGCCTGTTCAACGAAATGGACTTTTACAAAATATTGTTTTAATAAAGGAAATATTTTTAACATCATGTGCCTATTTGGGAGCATTTGTGGCTGTTTTTTTTCCACAATCTTTTCCTTTAAAAATTCCGTTATCTATAGGAATTGGAATTGCGATGATACCCTTTTTAATTTATCGGTTTTACCAAGCATTTTGGGGTGCTTATCAATCAAATAGAGTATTTCACTTTTCCATTAGTTTGCAATTATTTGTTATTTTAACAGTTGGCTTGTATTCTATCAGTAGAGCAAATTTACCTTTGGAGTCGGTTTTTGAAAGCAGATATGGAATTAATCACGCTGTCTTGCTTGCAAGTTTAGTTCTTCAAATTGCATGTTCAACTCAAAATCAGAAGTATGCCTATTTGATTAGTCTCTTCTCAATTTTATTTTTTTTCAGTTCTTATTTCTTTCGTTCTTTAGAAATTTATCAATTTAATCGAGCCAATGTTGCGGCAGCAATTAGTCAAAGAGGTAATAATCGAGATTATTTTTTCCATTTTATTCAAGGGAAAAAAGTAGATTTAACGGCTCCTAATATCACAGAATTAAATGATTTGCCAAAACCATTAGTTGATTTTACCTCCAGCTTACCAAGTGCCGGAAAATATTATAATGATGTGATTCAGGTGACATTTTCTAATCAAGTATATCAATTGCCTACTTTGTTGGAAAAAATTTATCTGCAGTTGAGCAAAAATCAGATGGTGAGTGTTCAAAATATTCCATTAACCTATAAATGGGAAGTTGCTGATGATAAAATTTCTTTTATCGCCGATAAATTAAAAATTAAAGCCAATAATGGACAAGATGGTTTCTACCTCGTTTTACAAAATTTACAATTGAAGCCAATTGTATATGCACTAAATTTTCATCAAATTGATATTCGTCAGCAAGTTTTACATCCCTTTTCTGTATGTTTGCGAAATGCAGCTATAAGTATTCCATATTCTGTACTTCCCAATGGGAAATATACTGGCCAAATTGTTCAATTAGAAAATGAAAAATTGGTAAAAATTGCGAGTCAAAATTTTGAAGTTAAATTTGATAAATTGAAAGAATATAAATAATAGTCCTATGAAAAATCTTTTTCTAATTGCTTCCATTTGTTGTTTGTTTTTTCATGCAAATGCGCAAAATTTTTTTTCAGACGTTGAAAAGTCGTATTCTGCTCCTAATTGGGTGCAATCCTCTAAAGGAGATGTTATCCTAACGTGGTTGGAAAAAGAAAAGGATGGCAAAAGTACGCTTTGCATGGCTGTTTCAAAAGATAAAGAACAAACTTTTTCTGATAAAAAGACCATAGCCTCCAGTTATGGAATTGGTAGCAATCGATTAATGAAAGCAGAGCTATTTGTTAAAAAAGACGGAAGTTATTTTGCAGTTTTTATGAATAATCCAGCCGCTCAACCAGGTAAGCCTAGTAGGGGTGGACAAGTATCTTATTCGGTATCAAAAGATGGAGGAAATACCTGGACAGCACCTGCCTTTGTGGACCAAGATCCAACACCTGGGCTCATGCGTGGATTTTTTGGTGCTGCGCTCTTGGCCAATGATGAGGTGGCGGTAGTTTATTTGAAAGATGTGAAAGGCAGTACTAAATTTGAGGAAAGAGATTTGCGTATTTCTGTAACTAAAAATGGAAAGTTTCAAGCAGAGAAATTGATTGATCCTGTCGTTTGTGATTGTTGTAATATTGGCTTGATGGTAGATTCAAAAGGTATTTTGAATGTATATTATCGAGATAATAATAATGATATTCGTGATTTCTCTCATATATATTCAAAGGACAATGGGGCCACGTTTTCTGCTCCAAGAAATATATATAAAGACAATTGGCAGATTGCAGGTTGTCCACACAACGGTGCATTTCCTGTTGAATTCAATAAGCAAAATTATGTGGCATGGTTTTCTGGTTCTGATTCGGATAGAGGGGTTAAATTGGTGACTGAGGAAGGTAAAAAAGTAACCAGCCCGAATGAATCCTCTGCAAAGAATTTTGGTTTGGCAAAAGACCCACAACAATTAGTTTTTTATTGGGAGCAATTGAATACGCAAACAAATCAAACCAATTTGGCCTATCAGGTGATAACTGGTACGAAGATTTCAGAAAATAAGGTGATGAGCACACCGGCAGGGGCAGCCAATGCAAGTGTTTTGATCAATGGAAAGGATGCTCAAGTAGCCTACGAATTGAAGGTTGATGGACGTTCAATTGTTAAAATTGACTCAGTAAAATTATAAGTAAATTTTCTAGTTAAAACAAGGTAAAACCCAAATGGCCAAGTCAATTGTTAAATCTGCGATTACATGGGTCAGGAAAATGGGTCCTGGATTGGTTACCGGTGCTAGTGATGATGATCCTTCGGGTATTGCTACTTATTCTCAAGCGGGAGCGGCATATGGTTTAGCAACCCTTTGGACGGCAATAGTAGCCTTTCCTTTAATGTCCGCTATTCAAAAAATGTGTGCCAAAATTGGCTTGGTTACTAATCAAGGCTTAACAGGTACACTCAAAAAACACTATCCAAGGCCAGTTCTTTATCTTATGTTGCTTTTTTCATTTCCAGCAATTGTGATGAACATTGGTGCGGATATTGCTGGGATGGGGGCAGTGGGAAATCTGTTGTTCCCGCAAATTGATGCTTCCTTTTTTTCAGTTTTTTTTACCATTTTACTTTTAGCTTTAATCATCTATTTACCCTATCAGAAAATCGCCTCGGTTTTAAAATACCTTTGCGTCGTGATGTTGGTGTATTTCATAGTCCCTTTTTTATTTGAACAAGATTTTAAAGAAATTCTTTCCTCAACTTTTATTCCCAAATTGGAATGGAATGAGGAGTACTTGGCTATTCTGGTTGGCATTTTAGGCACTACGATTTCACCTTATTTGTTTTTCTGGCAAGCATCTGTTGAAGTTGAAGAAATGAATTCGAAAAAAAAACACATCATCGTAAATAAAAAGATTATCAACGAAATGAATTTGGATGTTGATTTTGGTATGAGTGTTTCAGGATTTGTAATGTATTTTATCATTTTAACGACAGGCACTGTCTTATTTAAGGGAAACGTTCACCAAATTGATACAGTGGAAGAGGCGGCATTGGCTTTAAAACCCTTGGCAGGAGAATTGACCTACCTATTGTTTGCTACTGGGGTTTTGGGAACGGGATTAATTGCTATTCCTGTTTTGAGCGGATCCTTATCTTACATATTTGCTGAAACGTTTGGATGGGAGCAAGGATTGAATAAAAAATTTCATGAGGCACGTGGATTTTATACCGTAATTGGAATTTCACTTTTATTGGGATTGTCTCTCAATTATATAGGAGTTTCTCCCATCCAAGCGCTCATTTATACGGCCATTTTATATGGCGTTACCGCGCCAGTTTTAATTGCAATGATTCTACATATC
>JACCDK010134077.1_pt1 | contig 42487 bp, 39 predicted proteins | sample 7445871 | NCBI WGS metagenome assembly JACCDK01 (sample SAMN15323436, study PRJNA562643) | freshwater metagenome | isolation source: river surface water | place: USA:Blue River Watershed | collected 2017-08-15 | reverse complement strand
CAACACCCATCATCAATCCGCCCCAGTCGGCCATTCTGGGTGTGCACGCGACCAAGGACCGTGCTGTGGTCGAAAATGGGCAGGTGGTGGTGCGTCCGATCAACTACCTGGCCATGTCCTACGACCACCGCATCATCGACGGCCGTGAGGCGGTCCTCGGTCTGGTGGCGATTAAGGAAGCCCTCGAAGATCCGGCCCGCCTGCTGTTCGATATCTGACCACCCCTGAAGCGGCTTTGCCGCTCCCCCTCGAGGGGGCGCCGCCAGCGGCCCGGCGTAGCCGGTTCCGCGGCGACCACCAGGAAAGACAAGGAAATCTATGAGTGCAAAGCAATTTGACGTCATCGTCATCGGCGGTGGCCCCGGTGGCTACATCGCGGCCATCCGCGCGGCCCAGTTGGGCATGAACGTGGCCTGTATCGACGAATGGAAGAACGCCCAGGGCGGCCCCGCCCCGGGTGGCACCTGCACCAACGTGGGCTGCATTCCTTCCAAGGCACTGCTGCAGTCGTCCGAGCACTTTGACCACGCCAACCACCACTTTGCAGACCACGGTATCTCGGCCAAGGACGTCAAGATGGACGTCGCGAAGATGCTGGCGCGCAAGGACACCGTCATCAAGCAAAACAACGACGGCATCCTGTATCTGCTCAAGAAAAACAAGGTGAGCTTCTTCCACGGCCGCGGCTCGTTTGCCAAGGCCGTTGATGGCGGCTATGAGATTCAAGTGGCGGGCGCCGCGAACGAAACCTTGATTGGCAAACAGATCATCGTGGCCACGGGTTCGAACGCCCGTGCGCTGCCCGGCGTCCCCTTCGACGAAAAGAACGTGCTGTCCAACGACGGCGCGCTGCGCATCGGCGCGGTCCCGAAGAAGCTGGTCCTGATCGGCTCTGGCGTGATCGGTCTGGAGATGGGCTCGGTATGGCGCCGCCTGGGGGCAGACGTCACCATCCTCGAGGGCCTGCCCACTTTCCTCGGCGCGGTCGACGAGCAGATTGCGAAAGAAGCCAAGAAGGCTTTCGACAAGCAGGGCCTGAAGATCGAGCTGGGTGTGAAGGTCGGCGAGATCAAGAATGGCGCCAAGGGCGTGAGCGTGGCCTATACCAATGCCAAGGGCGAGGCGCAGGCGATCGACGCCGACAAGCTGATCGTCTCCATCGGTCGCGTTCCCAACACCCTCGGCCTGAACGCCGAAGCCGTGGGCCTGCAGCTGGACGAGCGCGGCGCCATCGTGGTCGACGGCGACTGCCGCACCCACCTGCCCGGCGTGTGGGCGGTGGGTGACGTGGTGCGCGGCCCGATGCTGGCGCACAAGGCAGAAGAAGAGGGCGTGGCGGTGGCCGAGCGCATTGCGGGCCAACACGGCCATGTGAACTTCAACACCATTCCCTGGGTGATCTACACCAGCCCCGAGATCGCGTGGGTGGGTCGTACCGAGCAGCAGCTCAAGGCCGACGGCGTGAAGTACAAGGCCGGCACCTTCCCCTTCCTGGCCAACGGGCGCGCCCGCGCCCTGGGTGACACCACCGGCATGGTGAAGTTCCTGGCCGATGCTACGACCGACGAGATCCTGGGCGTGCACATCGTGGGCCCGATGGCCTCCGAGCTGATCGCCGAAGCGGTGGTGGCGATGGAGTTTCGTGCCTCCGCCGAGGACATCGCCCGCATCTGCCACGCGCACCCGTCGCTGTCGGAGGCGACCAAGGAAGCCGCGCTGGCCGTCGACAAGCGCACGCTTAATTTCTAAGCAGTGCCCGCGCAGTCCTCTGGCGTGCGTGCGGCCTACGAGGCCGAACTCGCTACGCGGGGTTATCACAGTGACCCTGCGCAGCTTCGCGCCGTCGATGCACTGGAGCGTTGTGCCTTGGAGTGGGCGCAGTACAAGGACAAGCGCTCCAACGCCCTCAAGAAGCTGATCAACCGACCACCCATCCCACGCGGCGTCTACATGTACGGCGGGGTGGGGCGCGGCAAGAGCTTCTTGATGGACTGTTTCTTCAACGCAGTGCCGCTGCGCCGCAAGACCCGCCTGCACTTTCACGAATTCATGCGCGAGGTGCACCGCGAACTCGCGCAGTTGCAAGGCACGGTCAATCCGCTGGACGTACTGGGCGAGCGCATTGCGGAGCGCTACAAACTCATTTGCTTTGACGAGTTCCACGTCGCCGACATCACCGACGCGATGATCCTGCACCGCTTGTTGCAGTCCATGTTCGACCATGGCGTGGGTTTCGTGACCACCTCCAACTTCAGGCCCGACGATTTGTACCCCGACGGCCTGCACCGGGACCGGATCTTGCCCGCGATCGACCTCCTGAACGCCCAGCTGGAGGTGATCAACGTGGACAACGGCACCGACTACCGCCGACGCACCCTGGAACGGGTGAAGCTCTATCACTCTCCCTTGGGCGCGCAGGCCGATGCCGAGATGGACGCGGCCTTCAGCGCCCTGGCGGAGTGCCAGGACGAGGCGCCGGTGCTGACCATCGAGCATCGCGAAATCCAGGCTCGGCGCAAGGCCGGCGGCGTGGTGTGGTTCGATTTCGCCAGCTTGTGCGGCGGCCCGCGCTCGCAGAACGACTATCTGGAGCTCGCCTCGCAGTTCCACACCGTGCTTCTGAGCGACGTGCCGCAGATGTCGGTCAACATGGCCTCTCCGGCGCGCCGTTTCACCTGGCTGGTGGACGTGCTGTACGACCGTCGGGTCAAGCTGATTCTCTCGGCGGCTGTGGCACCCGAGGCGCTGTACACCGAAGGTCCGTTGTCCCACGAATTCCCGCGCACGGTGTCCCGACTGAACGAAATGCAGTCGGCCGAATTCATGGCCCTGGAGCGGCGGGTGGTGGACACCCGGCTCACCTCCCGATGACCGCCCGCAGCATCGCCGCCGTGCTCGCGCTGCTGGCGTGGGTGGGTCTGGTTGCTGCCGACGAGGCGGTGTCTCCAGCATCGGGCTCGGCATCGGCCTCCCGTTGGGTGGGCGGCCTGGACGTGCGCGCCGAACAGGCTCGCATCGAGCGTGAGCGTGCCGCAGCCCGGGCCCGCCAGACCGAGGAAGAGGCCGACTGCCAAAAGCGCTTCGCGGTCACCGATTGCACCGAGCGCGCGCGACGCAAGTGGCAGCCTGTCCTGGCCGATCTGCGGCGTCAGGAGCTCGCTCTGAACGAGGTCGACCGCAAGCAACGCGCGGCTGAACAACAACGCAAGCTCGATGAGAAGGTCTCGCCCCAGGCCCAGGAGGAGGCGGCGCAGCGGCGCGCTCAGGCTTTGGCTGACCATGAGGCCCGTCAGGCGCGCGCCGCGCAGAAGGCCAGCGGATCCGCTCCAGGTGGCAAGCCGCGCGAGCCCGGGGCGGCGCAAGACCGCAGCAGCCCCGACATCACGCGCGAGCAGGCGGATGCCAACGCGCAGGCGCATGCGCGTCGCGTGCAGGAGGCCCAGGAGCGCAAGGAGCGCACCCTCAAGCGCCAGGCCGAGCGCGCCAAGCCGCCGGCCTCTGCGCTGCCGGTGCCGCCCTGAGTCCACGGCGAACGAACAGGCCCGCAGGTATCATCGGTCGCAGCATCCTGGCCCTACGGCCCACCCCCACGCCTTGGACTCCAACCTGCACTCCCCCGCGCGCCGCTTGATCGAGCTGCGCATGGAACACGCCGACCTGGACGCCCTCATCGACGGCGCCAGCGAGCAGGTGCCTCAGGACGAACTGATGTTGCGGCGCCTGAAGAAGCGCCGACTCGTCCTGCGAGACCAGATCGCGCGCCTGGAACTGCTCCTGGAACCCCAAGAGCCCGCATGACGCTCGAAGCCAGCGTGCGCGAGGCCTTCGCGCCCGGCGGCGCGCTGGCGCGGGCCGCCGACCAGTTCCTGCCCCGGACAGGCCAGACCGAGATGGCCCTGGCCGTGGCCCGCACGATCGAATCCGGCGGTGCGCTGGTCGTCGAAGCCGGCACCGGTGTGGGCAAGACCTTCTCCTACCTGGTGCCCGCCTTGCTCAGTGGCGAGCGTGTGCTGGTGTCCACCGCCACCAAGACCCTGCAGGACCAGCTGTACGGACGCGACCTGCCGCGCCTGGTGCAGGCCCTGGGACTGCCCGTGCGGATGGCGCTGCTCAAGGGCCGCGGCAGCTACCTGTGCACCCATCGCATGGAGCTGGCCCGCCAGGACGCGCTCCTGGCCGATCGCCATGCGGTCCTCACCCTGGCGAAGGTGGAGAACTGGTCCCGCGAGACCGCCACCGGCGATCTGGCCGAACTGCCGGGCCTCGATGACCGTTCGCCGGTGATCCCCCTGGTTACCTCCACCCGCGAGAACTGCCTGGGCTCTCAGTGCCCGCGCTTTCGCGGCTGCCATGTCAACAACGCGCGCCGTGAGGCGCTGGCGGCCGACGTGGTGGTGATCAACCACCACCTGTTCTTCGCCGATCTGTCCGTGCGTGAATCCGGCATGGCCGAACTGCTGCCATCGGTGCGCGTGGCCATCTTCGACGAAGCCCACCAGCTCAATGAGATCGGCGTGCAGTTTCTGGGCACGCAGCTGGCCACCGGCCAGTTGATCGACTTGTGCCGCGACACCCTGGGCGCCGGCCTGCAGCTGGCGCGCGGGCTGGCGGACTGGCAGCAGGTGGCCGCGCGCGTCGAGCGTGCCGCGCGCGAGCTGCGTCTGGCGGCTGGCGGCGGCGGCGCGCGCCTGTCCTGGCAGGGGCAGGCGCCGGGCGATGCAGACCCACAGGCCTGGCACGAGGCCTTGCAGGCCGTGGCCCAGGCCTGCGAAGAGGCCATGGATGCCCTGGATACCGTCAGCGAGATCGCTCCCGATTTCGTGCGCCTGCACGAGCGCGCGCGGTTGCTCGCGCAGCGGGCCCGGCGTTTCTTGCAGCCCTGCGAGCCCGGCTCGGTGCGCTGGGCCGACGCCGGCCAGCAGCTTCGCCTCACGCAATCTCCCCTGGACATCGCCCAAGCCGTGCGCACGCGCCTGCTCAAGGTCGAACCGGTGGATATCCCGGGGCGGGAGGCTGACGAGGGGTCCCACCGCGCGGGCGTCCCTGTTGACACCGACCCCGAGACTGACGCGGACATCCCGCCGTCCAGCCGCAGCTGGATCTTCACCTCCGCCACCTTGGGCGACGATGCCCGTCTGTCCTGGTTCACCGAGCCCTGCGGCCTGCACGACGCGCAGGTGCTGCGCGTGGACAGTCCCTTCGACTACGCACACCAAGCGGCCTTGTACGTGCCCCCCGGCTTTCCCAAGCCCAGCGAGCCGGCGCACCCGGGCCGGGTCGCCGACCTGGCCGCCCAGGGCGCGGCCCGCCTCGGGGGGCGCACCCTGGTTCTCACCACTACCTTGCGGGCCTTGCGCGCGATCGGGGAGCTTCTGCAGGTGCGCTTTCAAGACAGCGCCCAGGTCGAGGTGCTGGTGCAGGGGCAGTGGCCCAAGCGCCGGCTCATCGAACGCTTTCGCGAGGGCGCGGCCTGCGGTGGCCCGGGCTGCCTGCTCGTGGCCTCGGCCTCGTTCTGGGAGGGGGTGGACCTGCCGGGCGACACGCTGCAGCTGGTGGTGATCGACAAGCTGCCATTTCCGCCGCCGGGCGATCCGCTGGTGCAGGCGCGCTCTCAGCGCCTGCAGTCGCAGGGCCGCAACGCCTTCAACGATTACCACCTACCGGAGGCCGCGGTGTCGCTCAAGCAGGGCGCAGGGCGCCTGATCCGGCGTGAGTCCGATCGGGGGGTGCTGGTGTTGTGCGACAGCCGCCTGGCCAGCATGGGGTATGGCCGCCGACTGCTGTCGGCCTTGCCGCCGATGCGCCGCCTGGCGGCGCCGCAGGATTACGCCCAGGCCCTGGAGGACCTGAGGAATCCAGACCTCACCACAGCTTCCACCAGGGGTCCGGAGGCGTCCTGAAGCCGCGGCTGAGGAGCTCGCTGCGCGGGAAGGTACGCTCCAGTACCCGGCGGGCATCCGCGGCCATCTGCTGCATGCCCAGGGCCTCATAAGAGCGATAGATGATGAACAGGGCCTCTTCGACGGCCGGGACTTCCTGGTAGTCGGTCACGGCCAGCTGGGCGCGGCTGATGGCGGCCACGTAGGCGCCACGGGTGTAGTAGTAGCGCGCCACGTGCACCTCGTATTGCGCCAGCGAGTTCACGATGTAGACCATGCGCGACTGTGCGTCGGCCGCATAGCGCGACTCCGGGAAACGCGTGACCAGTTCCTTGAACGATTCGAAGGATTCCTTGGCGGCCTTCTGGTCGCGCTCGGACAGGTCCTGGCGCGTGAGGAAGGAGAACATGCCCAGGTCGTCGTTGAAGCTCACCAGGCCCCGCAGGTACAGGGCGTAGTCCAGGGCGGGGCTGGCCGGGTGCAGTCGGATGAAGCGGTCCAGGGTGGCGGTGGCCTGGGCGGGTTCGGCGGCCTTGTATTGGGCGTAGGCCTTCTCGAGCTGGGCCTGCTGCGCCAGGGGCGTGCCGGCGGCGCGGCCCTCGAGCTTTTCGTACAGGCCGATGGCCTTTTCGTAGGCGCCGGCGCGAAGCTCGTCCTTGGCTTCGCTGTAGATCTTGTTCGGGCTCCACTTTTCAGTGGGGTCCTCGGTGACCGAGGCACAGCCGCCGAGGAGGGCCGTGGCGCCAGCCAGCATGAGCGCGCCGACCATCGATAATTTCACACGCAGCATGACGCAGGCTTTCTTGAAAAAACGCTCAACGATTATATCGGCCGACCCCTACGCGGCCGCCCTGGAGGCTCCCTCGGACGAGGCCTCGGAGGGTGAAGCGCAGGTCGCAAGCGAGCTAAGGCCCTTCGTCGTCGACGCCAGCGGGCACGGCGAGCGGCTGGACCGTGTGCTGGCCCAGCAGGTGCCCGAGTTCTCCCGCAGCTACTTGCAGCAACTGATCGCCGACGGCGCGGTGCAGCTCGAGGGTCGGCCCGCCACGCGCAGTGCCCACCGTGTGCGGGTCGGCCAGCGGGGCGAAGTCGAACTGCGGCCCACGCCGCAGAGCCAGGCCTTCCTGCCCGAGCCCATGGCCCTGGACGTGGTGCATGAGGATGCCCATCTTTTGGTGATCAACAAGCCCGCGGGCCTCGTGGTGCATCCGGCGCCGGGCCATTGGCGTGGCACCTTGCTCAACGGCCTGCTGGCTCGCGACCCGCGTGCCGCCACCTTGCCCCGCGCAGGCATCGTGCACCGCCTGGACAAGGACACCACCGGCCTGATGGTCGTGGCCCGCGACCGTCCCACCATGGACGCCCTGGTGCGCTTGATTGCGGCGCGCGAAATCTCCCGCCAGTACCTGGCGCTCGCGCACCGGACCTGGCAGGGCCCGGCCCGGCGCGAGGTCGAGGCTCCGATCGGTCGTGACAGCGGCAACCGCTTGCGGATGGCGGTGGTGGACCTGGCCCGCGAGGGTGGCAAGCCCGCCGCGACCGGCTTGGAGCTGCTTGCCAATACAGACCAGGGCTGCTGGGTGCGGGCCAGTCTGCGCACCGGCCGCACCCACCAGATCCGCGTGCACATGGCCCATTTGGGGCATCCGCTGGTGGGGGATGCGGTCTACGGCGGCGCGCCTGCCGCCGGCCTGGAACGGCAGGCCCTGCACGCCTACCGCCTGGCCTTCACGCACCCGGTCACCGGCCAGCCCCTGGCCTTCGAAATCCCGCTGCCCGAGGACCTTGCCGCAGCCCTCTCGGCGTGGGGCCTCAGTTACAATGGTGGGTCGCCAGCCTAGGCTTGGCGCCCCGGTTCCGGCCCGTACGGAATCCTCCTGACAAGTGCCTTCAGGCACTGCGGTTGCCTCGGCGGCAACACCTTCCGACGACACGACACCATGAATACCTCGGATGCCAAGCGCGTCCTGGAAACGGCCCTGATCTGTTCGCCCCAGCCGCTGACGCTGCGCGAGATGCGCGTGCTGTTCAACGACGAGTTGGGCGCCGACACGGTCAAGACCCTGCTCCAGGACCTGCAGCACGACTGGGCCCCGCGCGGCGTCGAACTGGTCAGCGTGGCCAGTGGCTGGCGCTTCCAGAGTCGGCCCGAGATGCGCGAATACCTCGACCGTCTGCATCCCGAAAAGCCGCCCAAGTACACCCGTGCCGCCCTGGAAACGCTGGCCATCATTGCCTACCGGCAGCCCGTCACCCGTGGCGACATGGAGGACATCCGCGGTGTCACCATCAACAGCCTGATCCTCAAGCAACTCGAGGACCGGGGCTGGATCGAGGTCATCGGTCACCGTGAGGCGGTCGGGCGCCCGGCGCTGTTTGCCACTACCCGCCAGTTCCTGGACGACCTGGGCCTGTCCTCCCTGGACCAGCTGCCCGCGCTCGACCATCCCACACAGCAGGTCCAGTTGCTGGCCTCCCTGGCCGGGGCAGGCGAGGGCGATGCGCCCCAGGCCGACCTGGCTCTGGAGTCCGATCCCCTCGCAGAACTACAAGCGGCTGCGGGCGACGCCGAAACCCCGCTGCAGGCGCCCGACGAGGCCCCGGACGGCGTCGAAGCGTCTGAGGCGTTCGCTGTGCCGCCCGCCCTGACGCCTGATGCCGCCGACGCGGACGATATCCCGCCCACTGACACCTCGGGCGCGCCATGAGTGCTTCCCCGCCTGACAACGGCTCCCCGGCCGCCCAACCCGCGCCGGACCCAACGGGCGTTGGCCCGGAAACCGCCGCCATCCCGACCCCGCCCATCGAGGTGAGCGCGCCCGCTGAGGTCAGCCCAAGCACCGAGTTGCCCGAGGGCACCCGCTTCGAAGACGTGGTGTCCGGCCGCTACGATGCGGACGAAGCCGCCCCCGAAGAGACCCTGTCCAAGCGGGTGCTCGCGCCTCAGGCCGAGACGCCCAAGCTGCACAAGGTGCTGGCTCAGGCGGGCCTGGGTTCGCGCCTCGAAATGGAGCAGCTCATCACCGAAGGCCGGATCTCCGTCAACAACGAGCCCGCCCACATCGGCCAGCGCATCCAGTTCGGCGACCAGATCAAGGTCAACGGCAAGCCCATCCGCGTGCGCATCGCGCCGCCGCCGCCGCGGGTCATCGCCTACCACAAGCCTGTGGGCGAGGTGGTCACCCATGACGACCCCCAGAACCGTCCCACGGTCTTTCGCAAGCTGCCGCGCCTGCACCAGGGCAAGTGGCAGTCGGTAGGACGGCTCGACCTGAATACCGAGGGTTTGCTGCTGTTCACCAGCTCGGGCGAGCTCGCCAACAAGCTCATGCACCCGCGCTTCGGCCTGGAGCGGGAGTACGCGGTACGCGTGCTGGGCGCGCTCAGCAACGATGAAAAGCAACGCCTGCTCGACGGCATCGAGCTTGACGACGGCCGTGCCCAGTTCGGCGCCATCGAGGACGGTGGCGGGGAGGGGGCCAACACCTGGTACCGCGTCACCATCTCCGAGGGCCGCAACCGCGAGGTGCGCCGCCTGCTCGAGGCGGTGGGCCATGCGGTCAGCCGCCTGATCCGCATCCGCTACGGCGCCATGCTGCTGCCCCGCGGCCTCAAGCGCGGCGCCTGGATGGAGTTGGACGACAGCGATATCCGCAGCCTGATGCGCGCTGTCGGCGCCGAGCGTCCGGCTGGAACCGGCGAGGGCGCGGGTGCCCCCCGCGATGGCAACAGGTCGCGTCGCGGGCGCCCCAACGGCGCGCCCGGCGGTGCAGGCGGCCCGGGTGGGTCGCGCGGACGCAACAAGGGTGGGCCAGGCCAGCAGCGCGGCCGGGACCGTCAGGACGGCGGTGGCAGCGGCGCACAGCCCGATCCCATGAAAACCGCCTTTGGCTACATCGGCGCCGATAGCTTCACCCGCCAGCGCCAGGACCCGGGTGGCGGTGGCGGAGCGCGCCGTGGCAAGGGCGGCCCGCGCCGAGGCGGCCGCTGAAACGCTGTCCCATGGGTTAAAATCCGAGGCTTTGCCGTACTTTCGGGTGCGCCACCGCCTCGGGCCCAGGTCAGACGACCGGATCAGGGGGAGGCAGGGCCCGGCCGCAAGTGCGTCATTCGTCTCCATTTATCCAGAACCACACAGCTTCCCGGAAAGAAACCGCCATGGCCATCGAACGCACCCTCTCCATCATCAAGCCTGATGCCGTCGCCAAGAACGTCGTCGGCCAGATCTACTCCCGCTTCGAAGGCGCCGGCCTCAAGGTGATCGCCGCCCGCATGGCCCACCTGTCCCGCGGTGAAGCCGAGCAGTTCTACGCCGTGCACAAGGCCCGTCCCTTCTTCAAGGACCTGGTCGACTTCATGGTGTCCGGCCCCGTCATGATCCAGGTCCTCGAGGGCGAGAACGCCATCGCCAAGAACCGTGAGCTCATGGGCGCCACCGACCCCAAGAAGGCCGACAAGGGCACCATCCGCGCCGATTTCGCCGACAGCATCGACGCCAACGCGGTCCACGGCTCCGACGCCCCCGAGACCGCCGCCGTCGAGATCGCCTTCTTCTTCGCCGGCATGAACCTCTATTCCCGCTGAGACGGGACGAGCCATGACATGACGGCCAACCTTCTCGACTTCGATCTCGAGGGTCTGGCCGCCTTGTGCGAAAGCCTGGGCGAGAAGCGCTTTCGCGCCACCCAGTTGTTCCGCTGGATCCACCAGCGCGGTGCGTCGGACTTCGAGCAGATGTCCGACCTGGCCAAGTCCCTGCGCGGCAAGCTGCAGGGCGCGGCCCGCATCGAAGGCCTGCCGGTCATCACCCAGCACGAATCCGCCGACGGCACCATCAAGTGGCTGTTCGACGTGGGCGCGGGCAATGCCGTCGAGACCGTCTTCATCCCCGAGGACGACCGTGGCACCTTGTGCATCTCGTCGCAGGCGGGCTGCGCGGTTGGGTGCCGCTTCTGTTCCACCGGCCACCAGGGCTTCGCCCGCAACCTCACCACCGGTGAAATCATCGCCCAGCTGTGGTTTGCCGAGCACTTCCTGCGCAAGCACCTGGGCACCGCGGAGCGCGTGATTTCCAACGTCGTCATGATGGGCATGGGCGAGCCGCTGCAGAACTACAGCGCCCTGGTGCCGGCCCTGCGCACCATGCTCGACGACCACGGTTACGGCCTGTCGCGCCGCCGCGTCACGGTGTCCACTTCCGGCGTCGTGCCCATGATGGATCGGCTTGCCCAGGAGTGCCCGGTGGCGCTGGCCGTCTCGCTGCACGCCCCGTCAGACCCGCTGCGCGAGCATCTGGTGCCCCTGAACCGCAAGTACCCGCTGGCCGAGCTGATGCAGGCCTGTACGCGTTACCTGGCGTACGCGCCGCGTGACTTCATCACCTTCGAGTACTGCATGCTCGACGGCGTCAACGACCAGCCCGAGCACGCCCGCGCGTTGATCGCCCTGGTGCGGGAGCAGGGCGTCTCGTGCAAGCTCAACCTCATTCCCTTCAATCCCTTCCCGGCCTCAGGGCTCACCCGGTCGCCCCAGAAACAGGTGCAGGCCTTTGCCCGCCTGCTCAATGAGGCGGGCATCGTCACCACCATCCGCAAGACCCGGGGTGACGATATCGACGCCGCCTGCGGCCAGCTCGCTGGCGACGTACAGGACCGCACCCGCGTGGGGGATCGGATCGCACAGCAACGCACCGTGATGCTCACGCCGGTATCGGGTAACGCCACCGCCCCGGAGGGGCGGCCATGAGCCGCGCCGGTGGGGCGTCGCGTGGGGGGCTGCTCGGGGTCGGTCTGGGCCTGGCTGCCGGGCTGCTGGTCCTGGCTGGCTGCGCGGCTCCGGGCGCGCCTGACGAGGGTTCGTCCGCCCTGGTCACTGAATCCGACGAATCCCCCCAGCGCAGGCGTGCGCGCATCCGCACCGAACTGGCGGTCGGTTACTTCGAGGAGGGGCGTACCGCCATCGCCCTGGACGAGGTCAAGCAGGCGTTGGCGCATGACCCGACCTATCCGCCCGCCTACAACCTGCGCGGCCTCATCTACCTGCGGCTGGACGACCCGCGCCAGGCCGAAGACAGTTTCCGGCGCGCTCTGGCGCTGGCGCCTCGCGACGGCGACACGCTGCACAACTTGGGCTGGATGGCGTGCCAGCAAGGGCGCCATGAGGAAGCCGAGCGCGCCTACGCCCAGGCCCTGGCCAGCCCCCTGTACGCCGGCCGGGCCCGCACCTTCCTGGCTCAGGGCATCTGCCAGGCCCGCGCCGGCCGTCTGCCCGAGGCCGAGCGCAGCCTCATCCGTTCCCACGAGCTCGATGCCAGCAACCCCGTGACCGGTTACAACCTGGCTCAGTTGCTGTACCGTCGTGGCGCCTGGCCTCAGGCCCAGTTTTATATTCGTCGCCTGAATAATGGCGAAGGTGCCAACGCCGAATCCCTGTGGCTGGGCATTCGCGTCGAGCGTCGGGTCGGCGACACGGTCGCCATGCAGCAACTGGCCGACCAGCTGAGGAAGCGATACCCGCAGTCGCGTGAGCTGGCTGCGTATGACAAGGGAATCTTCGATGAGTGAGACCGCAGAGACTGTCCCCGAGCCCCAGAGCGGTGGCGCCATGCTGCGCCTGGCGCGCGAGCGGGCCGGGGTGCATGTTGCGGCCCTGGCCGTGGCGCTGAAGGTGCCGGTGCGCCAGCTCGAGGCCCTGGAGCAGGACCGCCTGGACCTGCTACCTGACCACACCTTCGCCCGGGCCCTGGCCGCCAGCGTCTGCCGGCACCTGAAGGCCGACCCGACCCCCATCCTGGCTGCCCTGCCGCAGGGCATGCCGCGTTCGGTTTCAGTCAGCCCCGGCCTGAACGAGCCCTTCCGCGCTCCGAGCGTGCCGGGGTCGCTGCGCTGGCGTGAGCGCCTGATGCGCCCTCCGGTGCTCGCGGCCCTGGGGCTGTTGCTGGCTGCACTGGCCCTGATTTTTCTGCCTGGCACCGAGACCCCAGACGAGCCCCGCGCCCCCGCCGCCAACGGTGCGGCGCCGGCCGACGCGCCTGCAGTCGCGCCCGCGCCCGCGGCGCCCCAGAGCATGGTGGTCGAGCCCGTCACGCCGTTGCTGGTTCCCGCGATCCCGGCCCTGCCGGCTTCGGCGGTGCCCGTGCCGGCCCCCGTGTCCCCGCCTAACGCGGCACCCGCCGCCCGACAGCCATGACCGACCCTTGCCTGCCTATTCCCGCTGCCGCTCCTGCACTCCGTCGTTCGCGCCAGGCCCGCGTGGTCTGGGGCTCGCATGTCGTCACGGTCGGTGGCGACGCGCCGGTGCGTGTGCAGTCCATGACCAACACCGACACCGCAGACGCCATCGGCACGGCCATCCAGGTCAAGGAACTGGCCTTGGCCGGCTCCGAGCTCGTGCGCATCACCGTCAACACACCTGAAGCTGCGCAGCAGGTGCCCTACATCCGCGAGCAGCTCGATCGCATGGGCGTTGACGTGCCGCTGGTGGGTGACTTCCATTACAACGGCCACCGCCTGCTGACGGAGGTTCCGGCTTGCGCCGAGGCCCTGTCCAAGTACCGCATCAACCCCGGCAATGTGGGCAAGGGCGACAAACACGACAAGCAGTTCGCGCAGATGGTCGAGGCCGCCAACCGTTGGAACAAACCGGTGCGCATTGGCGTGAACTGGGGCAGCCTGGACCAGGAACTGCTCGCCCAGCTGATGGACGAGAACAGCCAGCGCCCCTCGCCCTGGGACGCGAAGTCGGTCATGTACGAGGCGCTGATCACCTCGGCCATCGATTCCGCCACCCGTGCGGTGCAACTGGGCATGGACCCGAACCAGATCCTGCTGTCCTGCAAGGTCAGTGGTGTGCAGGACCTGGTGTCTGTCTATCGCGAACTGGCGCGCCGCTGCGACTACGCGCTGCACCTGGGCCTGACCGAGGCGGGCATGGGCACCAAGGGCACGGTGGCCTCCAGCGTGGCCCTGGGCCTGCTGCTGCAGGAGGGCATCGGTGACACCATCCGCGTGTCGCTCACCCCCCAGCCAGGCGAGTCACGCACCCAGGAGGTGGTCATCGCTTCCGAGATCCTGCAGGCCCTGGGCTTGCGTAGCTTCGTACCCAGCGTCACCGCTTGCCCGGGCTGCGGACGCACCACCAGCACCACCTTCCAGGAGCTGGCCAAGCAGATCGACGACTACCTGCGCGCGCAGATGCCCGTCTGGCGCGAGCGCTACCCCGGCGTCGAGAACCTCAAGGTGGCCGTCATGGGCTGCATCGTCAACGGCCCCGGCGAGAGCAAGCATGCCGACATCGGCATCAGCCTGCCCGGCACCGGCGAGGCGCCAGCGGCGCCCGTCTTCATCGACGGCGAGAAGGCCATGACCCTGCGCGGCGAACACATCGTCACCGAGTTCCACCAGATCGTCGAGACCTACATCCACAAGCGCTACGGCCAGGCCGTGACCGCCTGAACGCAGCACCTGCCGCGCGCGCACGCGCCACCCGAGTGTTCCTTTCCGCATGACCGACAAGAACAACGCCGCAAAGGCCCAGCCCCTGACCGCCGTCAAGGGCATGAACGACATCCTGCCGCCGGTCTCCGGCCAGTGGGAGTGGTTCGAAGACAAGGTGCGCGCGCTGATGGCGCGCTACGCCTACCGCAACATCCGCACCCCCATCGTGGAACCCACCGCGCTCTTCGTGCGCGGCTTGGGCGAGGTCACCGACATCGTCGAGAAGGAGATGTACTCCTTCGAAGACCGCCTCAATGGCGAGCACCTCACCCTGCGCCCCGAGAACACCGCCGGCGTGGTGCGCGCGGTGGCTGAAAACTCGCTGCTCTATGACGGCGGCAAGCGCCTGTACTACATGGGCCCGATGTTTCGCCATGAACGCCCGCAGCGTGGCCGCTACCGCCAGTTCCACCAGATCGGCGCCGAGGCCCTGGGCTTTGCCGGTCCCGATGTCGACGCCGAGATCATCCTGCTGGCCGATGCGCTGTGGCGCGAGCTGGGTCTCACGAACGTGCGCCTGGAGATCAACAGCCTGGGCCAGCCCGCCGAGCGTCGTCAGCACCGTGCCGAGCTGATCACCTACTTCGAACGCCATGCCGACGTGCTGGACGAAGACGCGCGCCGTCGGCTGCACAGCAACCCCCTGCGCATCCTCGACACCAAGAATCCCGCCATGCAGGCCATGGTGCAGGGCGCACCACGCCTCATTGACTTCCTGGGTCCAGAGTCCCTGGCGCACTTCAACGGCGTCAAGGCCATGCTCGATGCGAACGGCATCGCCTACACCGTCAACCCGCGCCTGGTGCGCGGCATGGACTACTACAACCTCACCGTCTTCGAGTTCGTCACCGAGAGCCTGGGCGCGCAAGGCACCATTTGCGCAGGCGGTCGCTACGACGACCTCATCGCCCAGATCGGCGGCAAGCCCGCGCCCGCAGTGGGCTGGGCCCTGGGCGTCGAGCGTGTGCTCGAACTCGTGCGCGAGCAGGGCGCGCCTATTCCGGAGCCCGTGCCGGATGCCTATGCCATCGTGCCCGACGCCGCGGCCATGCCCGTGGTGCTGCGTACCCTGCAGGCCCTGCGCGCCGCCGGCCTGAAGGTCCAGATGCACGCAGCCTCGGTCGAGGGCCTGGGCAGCATGAAGTCGCAGTTCAAGAAGGCCGACGCCAGCGGCGCCCGCCATGCCCTCATCTTCGGTGCCGATGAACTGGCGGCCGGCGAGGTCACCGTCAAGTCGCTGCGCGATGGGTCCGGCTCCCAGGCCCGCCACGCCCTGGCCACCGCCGCCCAATGGGCGCCCGGCCTCAAGGCCTGAGTCCCACGGGCGGCCCTCCCGCCCTCACTACAATCCAACGCTCACCGCGGACACCTCATGGCTCAACACCTCGACCTCGAAGAACAGGAGCAGCTTGCGCAGTTCAAGCACTTCTGGAACAAGTACGGCAACCTCATCACCTGGGTCCTGATCGTCGTCCTGGGCGGCTTCGCCAGCTGGAACGGCTGGAACCTGTGGCAGACCCGTCAGGCTGGCCAGGCCTCGGCCCTGTACGCCGAGATCGAGCGCGCTGCTGCCACCGGCGACCAGGCCCGAGTGCAACGCGCCTTTGACGACATCCGCGACAAGTTTTCCGGCACCACCTATGCCCATCAGGGCGCGCTGCTCGCGGCCCGGTCCTTCCAGGACAACGCGAAACCCGACGCCGCCCGGGCCGCACTGGCCTGGGTCGCCGACAAATCGTCCGACCCCGGCTACCAGGCCATCGCGCGCTTGCGCCTGGCGGGCCTGCTGGCCGACGCCAAATCCTATGACGAGGCCCTGGCGCAGCTGAAGGCCCCCATGCCCGCCGAATTCGAACCCCTGGCGGCTGATCGCCGCGGCGACATCCTGCAGTTGCAAGGCAAGACCGCTGAGGCCAAGGCCGAGTACCTCAAAGCCCTGCCAGGCTTCGAGGCCCGGGCCGACTACCGTCGTCTGGTCGAGGTCAAGCTCAGTGCCCTGGGCGTCGATCCGCAAAAAGCAGCACCAGCTTCCGGAGCGGTCAAGCCATGAGCCTGGCCCGGCCCCCTCGCGCCCTGACCTGCCATTCCTTGCCGGCCGGGCGTACCGTGCGCGCGCTGGCGGGCCTGCTGCTGGCGTCGGCGCTGGCCGGCTGCTCGATGCTTCCCACCTTCCTGGGAGGCACCCCGCCGCCGCCCAAGCCCGCCGAGCTTCAGCCCAACCCCAACCTCCTGGGCGTGCGCCAGGCCTGGACCTTGCGCCTCGGGCCGGTCCAGACGCCCCTGTCCCTGCAGGCCCAGGGCGCCGACGTGGCGGTTGCCTCCAGCGATGGCACGGTCGCCCTTCTTGACGGCGACAGCGGCGCCGAACGCTGGCGCGCCAGCGCCGGTGGCCCCCTGAGCGCTGGCGTCGGCAGCGACGGCCGCACGGTGGCCGTGGTCACCCAGACCAACCAGCTTGTCGCCTTCTCGGGTGGCCGCGTGCTCTGGCGCCAGAGCGTGGCTGCCCAGGTCTACACCGCACCCCTGGTGGCTGGTGGCCGCGTCTTCGTGCTGGGCGCGGACCGCTCGGTCTCGGCCCATGATGGCGCCACGGGCCTGAAGCTCTGGACCCAGCAGCGTGCCGGCGAGCCGCTGGTGCTGCGCCAGTCGGGCGTTCTCCTCGCCGTTGGCGACACGCTGGTGGCCGGGCAGGGCGGGCGACTGGCCGGCCTGAATCCGTCCAACGGTACGCTGCGCTGGGAAGCCCCGATCGGCATCACCCGCGGCACCAACGACGTGGAGCGCCTGGTCGACCTGGTCGGCCGCGTCAGCCGGGTCGGCTCCAGCGTGTGTGCGCGGTCCTTCCAGACCGCTGTCGGCTGCGTCGACGCCGATCGTGGCACCGCGCGCTGGACCCGTCCCGCCAAGGGCGCCGAGGGCGTGCACGGCGACGAGCAGCAGGTCGTGGGCACTGAATCCAACGGCACCGTGATTGCCTGGCGACGCAGCGACGGCGAGCGCGCCTGGAGCACCGACCGCCTGGCCCTGCGCGGCCTGACCGCGCCCCTGGCAGCCGGCCGCTCCGTTCTGGTCGGTGACAGCTTCGGTTTCGTGCACGTGCTCTCCCGTGAAGACGGCAGCCTGCTCACGCGCCTGACCACCGACGGCTCGGCCATCGCCGCGGCCCCGGTGCTGGTCGGCAACACCGTGGTCGTGGTCACCCGCAGCGGCGGCGTCTACGGTTTCGTGCCCCAGTGAGCGTCAAACCCGTTCTCGCCCTGGTGGGCCGGCCCAACGTCGGCAAGTCCACCCTGTTCAACCGCCTGACCCAGTCGCGCGACGCCATCGTCGCCGACTTTGCCGGTCTCACGCGTGATCGCCATTACGGCAACGCGCGCCTGGGCAAGCGCGAGTTCATCGTCATCGACACCGGCGGCTTCGAGCCCACGGCCGAGAGCGGGATCTATGTCGAGATGGCCAAGCAGACCCGCCAGGCGGTGGCCGAGGCCGACGTGGTGGTCTTCGTGGTCGACGCCCGTGCGGGCCTGTCGGCGCAGGACCACGACATTGCCAACTACCTGCGCAAGCTGGGCAAGCCCACGCTGCTCGCCGCCAACAAGGCCGAGGGCATGACCGAGGGCTCCCAGCTGGGTGAGTTCTACGAGCTCGGCCTGGGCGAAGTGCTCCCGGTGTCGGCCGCACACGGGCAGGGCATGCGTAGCCTGGTTGAGATCGCGCTGGACACCCTGAACCTACCCGAGCCCGACGAGGAGGATGAAGGGGAGGGCAGCGGCGCCATCAAGCTGGCCGTGGCCGGCCGACCCAATGTGGGCAAGTCCACCTTGATCAACACCTGGCTCGGCGAGGAGCGGCTGGTCGCCTTCGATATGCCCGGCACGACGCGGGACGCCATTTCCGTGCCCTTCGAGCGCAAGGGCCAGCAATATGAGCTGATCGACACCGCCGGCCTGCGCCGCAAGGGTCGGGTGTTCGAGGCCATCGAGAAGTTCTCGGTGGTCAAGACACTGCAGGCCATCGAGTCCGCGAACGTTGTACTGCTCTTGCTTGACGCCACGCAGGGCATCACCGACCAGGACGCCCACATCGCCGGCTACATCCTGGAAAGCGGCCGCGCTGTGGTCATCGCGGTCAACAAATGGGACGCGGTGGACGACTACCAACGCGAGCAGCTGCATCGGCAGCTCGAATCGCGCCTGGCCTTCCTGAAGTTCGCAGCCATCCACTTCATCTCGGCCAAGAAGCGCCAGGGCCTGGGCCCGGTGTGGGACTCCATCGCCCAGGCGCACAAGTCGGCGATGGTGAAGATGCCCACGCCTATCCTGACCCGCCTGCTGCTGGAGGCGGTGCAGTTCCAGTCACCCAAGCGCGCCGGCATGTTCCGGCCCAAGCTGCGTTATGCCCACCAGGGCGGCATGAACCCGCCGGTGATCGTGGTCCATGGCAACTCCCTGGAGCATGTGACCGATGCCTACAAGCGCTTCCTGGAGGGGCGCTTCCGCAAGGAGTTCAACCTGATCGGGACGCCCCTGCGCATCGAGATGAAGACCTCGGCCAACCCCTACACCGACAAGGGCTGAGGGCTCGGCCATGCCCCGAACAGGGCCGTTGCGTATACCTACTTGCACAACTGGCTTGCTGTGGTAAGGTGCAAGTTCCAACAAAACTACCCAACACGGAGCATATCGTGAGCAACAAAGGGCAGCTTCTACAAGACCCGTTCCTGAACACCCTGCGTCGGGAGCACGTGCCGGTCTCGATCTACCTCGTCAACGGAATCAAGCTGCAGGGGCAGATCGAATCCTTCGACCAGTACGTCGTTTTGCTGCGCAACACGGTCACCCAAATGGTGTACAAGCACGCGATTTCCACCATCGTCCCGGGTCGCGCCGTCAACTTCCAGGCGGCCGACGGCCAGGAAGCCCCCGCAGCCTGAACCTGGCCCCCGGGCCGCCGCCGGCCGTTTGACGCCTGACCGACCCCGGGGCCCCGCCTCTTGCCAGACACTCTCCAGCTTTCCATCCCCTCGGCCGTCCTGGTCGGGGTGGACTTCGGAACCCCCCATTTCGATGCCCAGCTCGAAGAGCTCGGCTTGCTGGCGCAGACCGCTGGCCTGTCTCCGGTGGCCCGTGTCACCTGCAAACGCCGTGCGCCCGACGCGGCCCTGTTCATCGGCAGCGGCAAGGCCGACGAGATCAAGGCCCTGGCCGCTGACACCGGGGCGACCGAGGTCCTGTTCGACCAGTCTCTCAGCCCGGCCCAGCAGCGCAACCTCGAGCGACACCTGAACCTGCCGGTCAACGACCGGACGCTGCTCATTCTTGAAATCTTCGCTCAGCGCGCCCGCAGCCACGAGGGCAAGCTGCAGGTGGAACTGGCCCGACTGCAGTACGTCAGCACGCGCCTGGTGCGGCGTTGGTCGCACCTGGAGCGTCAGACCGGTGGTGCGGGCGTGCGCGGCGGCCCCGGCGAGAAGCAGATCGAACTGGACCGCCGCATGATCGGTGACGCCATCAAGCGCACCCGAGAGCGGCTCGAGAAGGTCAAGAAGCAACGCAACACCCAGCGCCGCCAGCGCGAGCGCCAAGGCACCTTCAGCATCTCCCTGGTGGGTTACACCAACGCCGGCAAGTCCACCTTGTTCAACGCCCTGGTCAAGGCCCGCGCCTATGCGGCCGACCAGCTCTTCGCCACTCTGGACACGACCACCCGCCAGCTGTACCTGGGCGACGGGGAGGGCGGTGGCCGCTCGGTGTCGCTGTCGGATACGGTCGGGTTCATCCGCGACCTGCCGCACGGCCTGATCGACGCCTTCCAAGCCACGCTGCGCGAAGCGGCCGATGCCGACCTGTTGCTGCACGTGGTGGACGCGGCCAACCCCCATTTCCCCGAGCAGATCGGCGAGGTGCAGGCCGTGCTTCATGAGATCGGCGCCGCCGACGTGCCCCAGGTCCTGGTGTTCAACAAGCTCGACGCTCTGGCCCCGGCCCAGCGGCCCCGCCAGTTGCAGGACCGCTACGACCTGGAGGGCACGCCGGTTCCGCGGGTCTTCGCCAGTGCCCGCACGGGCGAGGGCTTGCCCGCCCTGCGGGCGATCCTGGCAGCGCAGGCCCAGGCCGCGCGGGACCCGGCGGGCGGGCACCAATCCCCTGAAACCCATGGGGCACAAGCCTGATTGGGCACAATGCAGACTCAAAACAAGAGATCCCAGCGCATGAACTTCTCATTTCCCCGCCTGCGCGCAGGCGCCCTGCGTCAACGCCTGTGGGGCATGTTCAATCTGAACGATCCCCGCTGGGGTCGTGGCGGCGACGACGCCCGCGCCGAGAGCAACCGTCCGCCTGAGGGCAACCGACCGCCCGAAGGCGAGCGTCCCGAAGGCTCGGGGGGGCCGCGCGGCCCCAATCAGGGCCCGCCGGATCTTGACGAACTCTGGCGCGATTTCAATCGCAAGCTCGGCGGCCTGTTCGGCGGTCGCGGGCGCGGCGGTAACGGCCAGAGCGGTGGCAGCGGCAGTGGCGGCGGCGGTGGCTTCCAGCCCGATATGAAGAGCGCCGGCATCGGTGCCGGTCTGGTCGCGGCGGTGGTGGTGCTGATCTGGCTGGGCACCGGCTTCTTCATCGTTCAGGAAGGCCAGCAGGCCGTCATCACCCAGTTCGGTCGCTACCAGTCCACCGTTGGCGCCGGCTTCAACTGGCGCCTGCCGTATCCCATCCAGCGCCACGAGGTGGTCACCGTCACCCAGATCCGCTCGGTGGACATCGGGCGTGACAACGTCATCCGCGCCACCGGACTGCGCGATTCGGCCATGCTCACGCAGGACGAGAACATCGTCGAAATCAAGTTCGCCGTGCAATATCGCCTGAAAGATGCGCGTGCCTGGCTCTTCGAGAGTAAGAACCCGGCCGAGGCTGTGGTGCATGCTGCCGAGACCGCGGTACGCGAGGTGGTGGGCAAGATGCGCATGGACTCGGCCCTGGCCGAAGAACGCGATCAGATCGGTCCGCGCGTGCGCGACCTGATGCAGGTCATTCTCGACCGCTACAAGCTGGGTGTCGAGGTGGTGGCTGTCAACCTGCAGCAGGGGGGCGTGCGCCCGCCGGAGCAGGTGCAGGCGTCTTTCGACGACGTGCTCAAGGCCGGCCAGGAGCGGGAGCGCGCCAAGAACGAAGCGCAGGCCTATGCCAACGACGTGATTCCGCGTGCCGTGGGCTCCGCTTCGCGCCTGAAGGAAGAGGCCGATGCCTACAAGGCCCGCATCGTGGCCCAGGCCCAGGGTGACGCGCAGCGTTTCCGCTCGGTGCTCACCGAGTACCAGCGCGCACCGCAGGTCACCCGTGACCGCATGTACCTGGACACCATGCAGCAGATCTACGCCAACGTGACCAAGGTGGTGATCGACTCCCGCCAGGGCTCCAACCTGCTGTACCTGCCGCTGGACAAGCTGATGCAGCAGGTTGCCCAGTCCACCCCGGAAGGCGCTGCAGCCGCCGTGCCGCCGGCCGCACCTGCGGTTCCCGCTGCGCCTGCCGCCAACGACCCGCGCTCGCGAGACAACAACAACACCCGCGGCCGCGAACGCGATTCGCGCTGACACGGGGAGCACACAATGAACCGCATCGGATTCTGGATTTCCACCGCTTTGGTGGCCCTGGCCTTGGCCAGCTCCACGCTCTTTGTCGTCGACCAGCGCCAGTTCGGCGTGGTCTACGCCCTGGGCCAGATCAAGGAAGTGATCACCGAGCCCGGGCTGCACTTCAAGTTGCCGCCCCCCTTTCAGAACGTGAGCTATATCGACAAGCGCCTGCTCACGCTGGACAGCGCCGACACCGAGCCCATGCTCACCGCCGAGAAACAGCGTGTCGTGATCGACTGGTTCGTGCGCTGGCGCATCAGCGATCCTTCGCAGTACATCCGCAACGTCGGCCTGGATGAAGCCGCCGGCGCCAACCAGCTCAATCGCGTGGTCCGCAACGCCTTCCAGGAAGAGATCAACCGCCGCACCGTGCGCGAACTGCTCTCGACCCGCCGGGAGCAGTTGATGGCCGATGTCAAGCGTGAGGTGCAGGAAGTGGTGAAGGGGGCCAAGCCCTGGGGCGTGGATGTGGTGGACGTGCGCATCACGCGCGCCGACTACGTCGAGGCCATCACCGAGTCCGTCTACCGACGCATGGAGGCCGAGCGCAAGCGCGTGGCCAACGAGCTGCGCTCCACCGGCGCGGCCGAGGGGGAGAAGATCCGCGCCGACGCCGACCGCCAGCGTGAGGTGGCCATCGCCAACGCCTACCGCGATGCCCAGAAGATCAAGGGCGAGGGTGATGGCGAGGCCGCGCGCATCTACAACGATGCCTTCGGCCGTGACCCGCAGTTCGCCCAGTTCTACCGCAGCCTTGACGCCTACAAGGCCAGCCTGGGGCGCAAGGGCGACGTGATGGTGCTCGACCCGGCCTCCAGCGAGTTCTTCCGCAACTTCCGCGGCCCGGGCGTCGGTGGAGCCGCCGCGCCGGCCGCCGCCCCCGCGCGCAAATAAAGGCCGAAGGCCCGGCGTGTCCTCGGAGCTGTTCTGGGCGGCCCTCGCCCTGGTGCTGGTGTTCGAGGGCCTGTTCCCGCTCGTCGCCCCCGGGGGCTGGCGGCGCACCTTCGAGCGGCTGGTGCACCTGAAGGACGGCCAGCTGCGCTTTTTCGGGCTCGTGAGCGTCACGTTGGGACTGGCCCTGCTGGCCTGGGTCACCGCAGCCTGATCGCCGGCCGGGCGGTCACCTTCGGCGGCATTTGATGGCGCTGCTGCTGGGGCGGTCAGAGCGGCCCGGTAAAATGGCGGTTTCAACCTTTCCTCCCTTTCATGTCCGCCTGGGTCCTACCGGATCACATCGCCGATGTTTTGCCCTCCGAGGCCCGGCACATCGAAGAGCTACGCCGCGTGTGGCTCGACACCGCCCGTGGTTACGGCCATGAGCTGGTCATGCCGCCCCTGCTGGAGCACCTGGAGTCGCTCCTGACCGGTACGGGCGAGGCGCTGGACCTGCAAACCTTCAAGCTGGTCGACCAGCTGTCCGGTCGCATGATGGGCCTGCGCGCCGACACCACGCCCCAGGTGGCCCGCATCGACGCGCACTTGCTCAATCGCACCGGGGTCACCCGCCTGTGCTACTGCGGGCCGGTGCTGCACACCCGGCCTGGCCGGCCGCACGCCACCCGTGAGCCCCTGCAGTTCGGCGCCGAGATTTATGGCCATGCGGGCCTGGAGGCCGACCTCGAGGTGCTGGAGCTGGCCCTGCAGGGTTTGCAAGCCACGGGGGTCAGTGACCTCACCGTAGACATGGCCGATGCCCGGCTGGTGCGGGCGCTGCTGGCCGGCTTGCCCGTCGATCCGACCGCTCTGGCGCGCGTGCACGCGGCCCTGGCAGCCAAGGACAGCAGCGAGCTGGCGGTCCTCACCCGCGACTTTCCCCAAGCCTCCCGGGAAGGCCTCGCGGCCCTGGTCAACCTGTACGGCGACGAATCCGTGCTGGACCAGGCCCAGCGCGCCTTGCCCGATACCCCGGCGGTGCGCGAGGCCCTGGCCACGTTGCGCTGGCTGGCGGCTCACCTCGAGGGTGCCCGCGTGAGCTTCGACCTGGCCGACCTGCGCGGCTATGCCTACTACAGCGGCGCGCGCTTTGCCGTGTACACCCCGGGCATCAGCGATGCCCTGGTACGGGGTGGCCGCTACGACGAGGTCGGCGCGGTGTTTGGCCGCAACCGGCCCGCCGTGGGCTTCAGCCTGGACCTGCGCGAGCTGGTGGGCGTGGTCGCCAAGCGGCCCCTGCGTGCCGCCATCCGCGCGCCCTGGGGCGAAGATCCGGCCCTGCGCGCCGCCATCGCCGGTCTGCGCCAGCAGGGCGAGACCGTGGTGTGCGTGCTGCCAGGCCACGAAAGCGAGGTGGACGAATTCCACTGTGACCGCGAGCTGGCCCGTCAGGGCGCCACCTGGACTGTACGCAGCCTCTGAGAGGCTGTGAACGAACCTCTTTCCAACGAGTTTTCTGATGAACAAGACAACAGGTCGCAACGTGGTCGTGGTCGGCACCCAGTGGGGTGACGAGGGCAAGGGCAAGCTGGTCGACTGGCTGACCGAGATGGCCCAGGGCGTGGTGCGTTTCCAAGGCGGCCACAACGCCGGCCACACGCTGGTGATCAACGGCGTGAAGACCGCGCTGCACCTCATTCCCTCGGGCATCATGCGCCCGGGCGTCAAGTGCTACATCGGCAACGGCGTGGTGCTGTCGGCCGCCAAGTTGTTCGAGGAGATCGCCGGCCTGGAGAAAGCCGGCGTCGAGGTGCGTTCGCGCCTGCGCATCTCCGAGGCCTGCCCGCTGATCCTGCCGTTCCATGCGGCCCTGGACATCGCCCGCGAGGCCCTGCGCGAGAAGGGCGGCACCGAGAAGATCGGTACCACCGGTCGCGGCATCGGCCCGGCCTACGAAGACAAGATCGCCCGCCGCGCGCTGCGCGTGCAGGACCTCAAGCACCCCGAGCGCTTCGCCGAGAAACTCAAGGTGGTGCTGGAGCTGCACAACCACGTGCTCACCACCTTCCTGAACGCGCCGGCCATCGACTACCAGCAGACGCTGGACGAAGCCTTGCGTCTGGGCGAGCAGTTGCGCCCCATGATGGCCGACGTCTCGCGCGAGCTGAACGAGGCCCACCGCAACGGTGCCAACCTGCTCTTCGAGGGCGCGCAGGGCACGCTGCTGGACGTCGACCACGGCACCTATCCCTATGTCACCTCCAGCAACTGCGTGGCCGGTAATGCCGCCGCGGGTTCAGGCGTGGGTCCGGGCATGCTGCATTACATCCTGGGCATCACCAAGGCTTATTGCACGCGCGTGGGTGGCGGGCCGTTCCCGACTGAGCTTGATTGGGAAAAACCTGGCACGGTGGGCTACCACCTCTCCACTGTCGGCGCCGAGAAGGGCGTGACGACCGGCCGCTCGCGCCGCTGCGGCTGGTTTGACGCGGCGCTGCTCAAGCGCTCTGCCCAGGTCAATGGCCTGTCGGGCCTGTGCATCACCAAGCTGGATGTGCTGGATGGCATCGAGCACCTGCAGCTGTGCACCGGCTACGAGCTCGATGGCGAAACCACCGACATCCTGCCCCTGGGCGCTGACGAGATCTCGCGCTGCAAGCCCATTTACGAGACCCTGGAAGGTTGGAGCGACAGCACCGTGGGCGTGACCGATTACGACAAGCTGCCGGTCAATGCGCGTCTGTACCTGCAGCGCATCGAGCAGGTCACCGGCGTGCCCATCGCGATGATCTCGACCAGCCCGGACCGGGACCATACGATCATGATGCGACACCCCTACCTCAATGAGTAGGGCCCACCCCCGAAGCGCCTTTGGCGCTCCGAGCGTGCCATGGCGCAGTGAACGAAGAGAACGAAGGAGACTCGAGCGATGTTGACCGAAGACGGCAAGCACCTGTATGTGAGCTATGACGAGTACCACAACCTGATCGAGAAGCTCGCGATCCGCGTGCATCAGTCGGGGTGGGAGTTCGACACCATCTTGTGCCTGGCGCGCGGCGGCATGCGGCCCGGCGACATCCTCTCGCGCATCTTCGACAAGCCGCTGGCCATCATGTCCACCAGCTCCTACCGCGCCGAAGCCGGTACGGTGCAGGGCAATCTGGACATTGCCCGCTACATCACCACGCCCAAGGGCGAAATCGCCGGCCGCGTGCTGCTGGTGGACGACCTGGCGGATTCCGGTCACACCCTGCACAAGGTGGTGGACATGCTGAAGAACAACTACCAGCCCATCACCGAGCTGCGCAGCGCGGTCATCTGGACCAAGGGACTGTCGACCTTCACGCCGGATTACTCGGTGGAGTTTCTGCCGACCAACCCCTGGATCCATCAGCCTTTCGAGAGCTACGACGCGCTGGGGCCCCAGCGCCTGCTGGAGAAGTGGAAAATCTGAGACGTCAGGCCACGCGACTTGGCGCGGCGGGCTCGCCCGCAGTAGAGTCGCACGATGCCTGAACGCATCACTGACCTGATCCACCACCCCTACGTTCCCCCTGAAGGCTTTGTCGCGCCGCAGCCCGGCATCTTCAAGGCTTCGACGGTCATCTTCCCGAATGTTGCGGCCATGCGCGGGCGCGACTGGCGCGATAAGTCCGGCTACACCTACGGCCTGCACGGCACGCCCACCACCTTCCTGCTCGAAGAGCGCATCGCCGCGCTGGAAGGCGGCGTGCAGTGCGTGCTGGTACCCAGCGGGCTGGCCGCGATCGCCAACGTCAACCTGGCCCTCCTGAAGACCGGGGGCGAGGTGCTGCTGCCGGACAACGTCTACGGACCTTCGCTGGCCCTGGCGCAGGGTGAGCTGGCGCAGTGGGGCATCCACCATCAGCGCTACGACCCCATGAACCCGGACGATCTGCGCGCGCGCCTGTGCGAGCGGACGCAGCTGGTGTGGCTGGAAGCGCCAGGCTCGGTGACGATGGAGTTCCCGCCGCTGCCCGAGCTGGTCGCCCTCTGCCGCGAGCGCGGTGTGCCCACGGCGCTGGACAACACCTGGGGCGCCGGTCTGGCCTTCAATGGCTTCGACCTGGCCGGCGCGCCCGGTTCGGGGCAGGGCGCCGACATCGTGATCCAGGCCCTCACCAAATACCCCAGCGGCGGCGGTGATGTGCTCATGGGCAGCATCGTCACCCGCGACGAGGCCCTGCACTTGCGGATCAAGGGCGCCCACATGCGCCTGGGCCTCGGCGTGGGGGCCAACGATGTCGAGGCAGTGCTGCGGTCCCTGTCCAGCGTGGCCTTGCGATACCGCGCGCACGATGAGGCGTCGCGGGCGCTCGCGCACTGGTTGCAGGGGAGACCCGAGATTGCACAGGTCCTCCATCCAGCCTTGCCCCAGTCGCCGGGCCACGCCCACTGGCAGGCTCTGTGCGGTCGCACCGGCCTGGCGGCGGGTCTGTTTTCGGTGGTATTCCAGCCGCGGTACACCCAGGCCCAGGTGGATCGCTTCTGCGATGGCCTGCGTCTGTTCAAGCTCGGTTATTCATGGGGCGGGCCGATGAGCCTGGTCGTGCCCTATGACATCCCGTCGATGCGTAGCCCCGACCTGGGGACCTGGCCCCACGACGGGCGGCTCGTGCGGTTCTCGATCGGCCTGGAGGCGGTGCCCGACCTGCAAGCCGACCTGGCCCAGGCGATGGCCCTGCTGAATTGACGGTCGGGGACGTCGCGTTGTCGACGCCCCGCCGAATCGCTTACATTGACCCCATTACATTGACGAAACGGAACCCCAGTGGCCACACCCAACTACGGATACGAAAAGCGGCAACGCGAGCTGGCCAAGAAGAAAAAGAAAGAGGAAAAGCTGCGTGCCAAGGCCGAGCGCAAGGTCGGTGAGGGCGGTGAGGGCGATGCGGCCCCGGATGAGCCGATGTCGGGCGCAGGTCCCAACGAGGGGTTGCCGCCTGCTTCCACGTCGTCGCAGCCGACGACGTGATCACTCAGAGCGGCAAGCCGACGTAGTTTTCCGCCAACGAGGCCGACAGCGCCTTCGAGTGGACCAGGTAGTCTAGTTCCGCCTCCTGCACCTTTTGCCCGAAGCCTTCGGTGTCCGGGAAGCGGTGCATCAAAGACGTCAGCCACCACGAAAAACGCTCGGCCTTCCAGATGCGGCGCAGGCAGCGCTGTGAATACGTGTCGATGCCGGCCGTGCTGCGCTCGCGGAAATAGTCAATGAAGGCGCTCGAGAGGTATTTCACGTCGGTCGCGGCCAGGTTCAGACCCTTGGCTCCCGTGGGCGGCACGATGTGGGCCGCATCACCGGCCAGGAACAGCCGGCCAAAGCGCATGGGCTCGGCCACGAAGCTGCGCAGCGGGGCGATACTTTTCTCGAGGGTGGGGCCAGTGACGATCTGCTCGGCCAACGCCGGGTCCAGCCGGCTGCGCAATTCGTCCCAGAAACGCTGGTCGCTCCAGTCTTCCACCTTGTCCGTCAGCGGGCACTGCACGTAGTAGCGGCTGCGCGTCAGGCTGCGCATGGAGCACAGCGAGAAGCCACGCTCGCTATTGCCGTACACGATGGCGTGCGGCGACACCGGCGGCACGTCGGCCAACACGCCCAGCCAGCCGAAGGGATAGACCTTCTCGTACTCGGTCACACGGTCCTTGACGCTGGCACGGCTCACACCGTGAAAGCCATCGCAGCCGGCGATGAAGTCGCAGTCCAGGGTGTGGGTTTGGCCGTCCTTGCGGTAGCTCACGCGCGGCGCGCTGCCGTCGAAGTCGTGCAGCGTGACCTCGTCGGCCTCATACACCGTGGCGAGGCCTGCAGCGGCACGCGCGTCCATCAGGTCGCGGGTGAGTTCGGTCTGGCCGTAGGCGGTCACCACCTTGCCGCCCGTCAGACCGTGCACGTCAATGGGGTGACGCTGTCCGGCGAAGACCAGCTCGATGCTGTGGTGGATGATGCCCTCGCGGTCCAAGCGCTGGCCGACACCGGCCTCGCGCATCAGGTCCACGGTGACCTGCTCGAGGATGCCCGCGCGGATACGACTGAGGACGTAGTCGCCGCTCTGGCGCTCGAGGATGATGTTGTCGATGCCAGCCTTGTGCAGCAGCTGGCCGAGCAGCAGGCCGGACGGGCCCGCGCCGATGATGGCGACCTGGGTTCTCATAGGGTGTCTCCTGAAGCGCGAAGCTTAGGCGCTCATCCGTGGTCCAGGCCGGCTGCGGGAAACGCCGCTGCCCGTTGATCGTGCACTTTGTGCGATGATCGTGCACCATGACGATTGCCAAAGCCGACTACATCGAGGGCATGGCCCGGGGCATGGCGGTCCTGGAGAGCTTCGACACCGAGCGCCAGCGCCTGAACGCCACCTTGGCCGCCGAGCGCGCGGGCATCCCGCGGGCGGCGGCACGCCGGCACCTGCTCACCCTGGTCCACCTGGGCTACCTGGAGACCGACGGCAGCCATTTCTGGCTGTCGCCCAAGGTGCTGCGTTTTTCAGGCAGCTACCTGGCCTCGGCGCGTCTGCCGCGGGCCCTTCAGCCCACCTTGAACCGGCTGGCGGCGCAGACGGGCGACTCCTACTCGGCGGCCTTGCTCGACGACGACGAGGTGGTGATCGTGGCCCGCAGCGGCCCGACCCGGGTGTTGGCCTACGGTGTGCACCTGGGTGCCCGCCTGCCGGTCCATGCCACCTCCACCGGACAGGTGCTGCTGGCGGCCCTGCCCAAGGGGCGGTTTTCGACCTGGCTGCGCGGTCGAACCCTGGCGCGATTCACCGCCCACACCCTGGTGGAGCCCCGGGCTTTTCAGACCCGCATCGAGCAGGTTCGCGCGCAGGACTGGTGCGAAGCCGCGCAGGTCCACGAGCTCGGGGTGCACGCCTTGGCCGTGCCGCTGCGGGATATGCAGGGGCGCACGGTGGCGGCCCTCAATGTGGTCGTCGGGTCGGCACGGGCTCAGGGCGGCACGCTGGAGCGGGAGCTGCTGCCAGTGCTGCAAGATGCCGCCCGCGAGCTGCGCGCGCTGCTCTGACTGGCACGGACGGGCCGGCGCGGATTGCTTATGCGTCTGCGCAGATATGCAAACAACGAGATGTTTGTTGGCCTTTTATAACCAGGAGCCGAGAATTCGGGCCATCGTTATATGGGCCGGGCCGGGCCGGCAGGCCAGCGCCGCACCCGCCCCTCCACAAACAAGCTCGAAGCTTCCCTCATGAAACCCCTACTCAAGACCCTGATTGCCTCCGTCGTCCTCGCCGCCAGTGGCCTGGCCGGCGCGCAGCAGACCCTGCTCAATGTCTCCTACGACGTGGCCCGCGAGTTCTACAAGGACATCAACGCTGCTTTCGTGCCCGCCTACAAGAAGGCCACGGGCAAGGACGTGAAGATCGACCAGGCCCATGGCGGCTCCTCGGCTCAGGCGCGTGCGGTGGCCGACGGCCTCGATGCGGATGTCGTCACCTTCAACACCACCACCGACATCGAATTCCTGGCGGACAAGGGCGTGGTGGCCAAGGACTGGGCGCGCCGCTTTCCGAACCAAGCGGCCCCCACCACGTCGACCATGTTGTTCCTCACGCGCAACGGCAACCCCAAGAACATCAAGGACTGGGACGACCTGATTCGCCCCGACGTGAAGGTGGTGGTGGTCAACCCCAAGACCGGCGGCAACGGCCGCTATGCCTATCTGGCCGCCTGGGGCTATATCAAGAAGAAGGGCGGCACTGACGCCCAGGCCGCCGACTTCGTGGCCAAGTTGTTCAAGAACGTGCCAGTGCTGGCGCGCGGCGGTCGGGATGCCACCACCGCCTTTCTGCAACGCAATATTGGCGACGCGCTGATCACCTCCGAGTCGGAAGTGGTGTCGGTGGACAAGGAATTCGGCGCGAACAAGGTGGACATCGTCTATCCGTCCATCAGCATCGTCGCGGAGAACCCGGTGGCGATCGTCGAGCGCACCGTCGCCAAGAGGGGCACAGGCGAACTGGCCAAGGCTTATCTGGACTTCCTCTATTCCGAGGAGGGGCAGGAGATCGCGGCCAAGCACAACATCCGCCCGCGCAATGCAGCGGTTCTGAGGAAGTACGCCAACGCCTTCAAGCCGATTCCGCTGTTCACGGTGCAGGAGCTGTTTGGTTCGCTGTCCGAGGCGCAGAAGGTCCATTTCAACGATGGTGGGCAGTTCGACAAGATCTATGTCTTGAAGTGACCCCCCCGAAGCGCCTTCGGCGCCTCCCCCCAAGGGGGGGCGCCAGCAGCGGACCGGCAAAGCCGGGTCCGCGCTGACTCTGGAATTTGCTGCATGAGCGCCGACGTCCTCTCGACCCCCACTGTTTCGGGGGGTAAATCTGGCTCTGGCCCTCGCAAGGTCCTGCCTGGCTTCAATCTCACGCTGGGGTACACGCTGGTGTACCTCAGTCTCATCGTGCTCATTCCCCTGTCGGCGCTGGTGATCAAGAGCCTCACGCTGACCTGGGATCAGTTCTGGGCCGCTATCAGCTCGCCGCGCGTGCTGGCGTCTTACCGCCTGACCTTTGGCGCCTCGCTCATCGCTGCACTTGTGAACGTGGTGGCCGGGTTGCTGGTGGCCTGGGTGCTGGTGCGCTATCGCTTTCCGGGCAAGCGCATCGTCGATGCGCTGGTGGATCTGCCCTTCGCCCTGCCCACCGCCGTCGCCGGGATCTCGCTGACCGCGCTGCTCGCCGGCAACGGCTGGATCGGGAAGTACCTCGAGCCTCTGGGAATTCAGTTGGCGTTCAATCCCAACGGCGTCGTGATCGCGCTGATCTTCATCGGCCTGCCTTTCGTGGTGCGCACGGTGCAACCCGTACTGGAGGACACCGAGCGCGAGCTCGAGGAAGCCGCGATGAGCCTGGGCGCGACGCGCTGGCAGACGTTCGCCCACGTGATCTTTCCGTCCATTTCGCCAGCGCTGCTTACGGGCTTTGCCATGGCCTTCGCGCGCGCGATCGGTGAATACGGGTCGGTGATCTTCATCGCGGGCAATATGCCCATGGTCTCCGAGATCACGCCACTGATCATCATTGGCAAGCTGGAACAGTACGACGTGGCCGGGGCCACGGCAGTCGCGGTGGTGATGCTGGTGATGTCCTTTTTCATGCTGCTGGTGATCAACTCGCTGCAGTCGTGGCAGCGCAAACGGTCGGGGGCGTGATGAGTGCCGCGTCCTCCAACATTCGCCGCGTTTCCACCACGGAGGCCCCCTGGGTGCGCTGGACCCTGATTGGGCTGGCCTTGGTGTTTCTATTGCTGTTCCTGGTGCTGCCCCTGGCGGCCGTGTTCGCCGAGGCCTTGCGCAAGGGCGTGGGCGCCTACCTGGAGGGTCTGCGCGAGCCCGATGCCTGGGCCGCCATCCGCCTCACGCTCATCACGGCCGCCATCGCCGTGCCCCTGAACCTGGTGTTCGGTGTGGCGGCAGCCTGGTGCATCGCCAAGTACGAGTTCCGCGGCAAGGCCTTCCTCACCACGCTGGTGGACCTGCCGTTCTCGATCTCGCCGGTGGTGGCGGGGCTGATGTACGTGCTGGTGTTCGGGGCACAGGGGTGGTTGGGGCCCTGGCTGGAAACCCATGGCATCAAGATCGTCTTCGCCGTGCCGGGCATCGTACTGGCCACCGTGTTCGTGACCTTTCCTTTCATCGCGCGCGAGCTGATTCCCTTGATGCAGTCCCAGGGCAACGAGGAGGAACAGGCCGCCATCGTGCTGGGCGCCAGCGGCTGGCAGACCTTCTGGCATGTGACCCTGCCCAATATCAAGTGGGGTCTGATCTATGGCGTGATCCTGTGCAACGCGCGGGCCATGGGCGAATTTGGCGCGGTGTCGGTGGTGTCGGGGCATATCCGGGGGCAAACCAACACCATGCCGTTGCATGTCGAGATTCTGTACAACGAATACCAGTCGGTGGCCGCTTTCGCAGTGGCCTCGCTGCTGGCGCTGCTGGCCCTGGTCACGCTGGTGATCAAGTCCGTCGCCGAATGGAAGCATGAACGGGAGATGAAGGCTGCATCGGCCCTGCCGCCCGAGCAGCCTGCGTCATGGGCGCCCTCGGGCGCCGTCAAGGAAGCATCATGAGCATTGAAATTCGCAACATCAGCAAGCAGTTCGGCGATTTCCAGGCCCTGCGCGATGTGTCCCTGCAGATCGAGTCGGGCGAACTGATCGCGCTACTGGGCCCTTCGGGTTGCGGCAAGACCACGCTGTTGCGGATCATCGCGGGCCTGGAGTCGGCCGACGCGGGCAGCATTCACTTCAGCGGCGAAGACACCACCGACGTCCATGTGCGTGAGCGTGGCGTGGGTTTCGTGTTCCAGCACTACGCGCTGTTTCGCCACATGACCGTCTTCGACAACGTGGCCTTCGGTCTGCGCATGAAGCCGCGTGCCCAGCGCCCCTCCGAGGCGCAGATCAAGGCCAAGGTGCACGAGCTGCTGAGTCTTGTGCAGCTCGATTGGCTCGCCGACCGTTTCCCCTCCCAGCTTTCCGGCGGCCAGCGCCAGCGCATCGCTCTGGCGCGCGCGCTGGCGGTGGAGCCCAAGGTGCTGCTGCTGGACGAGCCCTTCGGCGCGCTCGATGCCAAGGTCCGCAAGGAGTTGCGCCGCTGGCTGCGTCGCCTGCATGACGAGCTGCATGTCACCAGCATCTTTGTCACCCACGATCAGGAGGAGGCCTTGGAGGTGGCTGACCGTGTGGTCCTGATGAACGCCGGGGTGGTTGAACAGGTCGGCTCGCCGCAAGACGTCTGGGATCATCCGGCCAGCCCCTTTGTCTATGGGTTTCTGGGTGATGTGAACCTTTTTCACGGGCGGGCCCATGAGGGCGAGGTGCACCTGGAGGGCCTGCGGTTACAGGCGCCCGAGCATGCTGACGCCCAGGACGCCAAGGCGTTCGCTTATGTCCGGCCGCACGACCTGGAGGTGGCGCGCTACCAGCCGGGGCCGTCCGGTGGCGCGGCGGGTGGCATCGTGGCGCGCCTGGCGCGCGCGATCGTGGTGGGGCCCATCGCGCGACTGGAGCTGGTGCCCCAGGGCGATACCCTGCGCCAGGGCAAGGCCGGAACCGAGTCACTGATCGAAGCCCAGATTCCCGCGCAACAATACAGGGATGCCGGGTTCCGGGAGGGCGACACACTGGTCGTGACGCCTCGCAAGGCCCGGGTCTTCGTGGAGGAATGACGTGATCGCATGGCTGGAGGCGGCGCCGCGCCGCGTGCTGACGGGGGTGGCCGTCGTGGGGGTGGGCATGCTCGCCTTCGGCCTGTACCTGCAGCATGTCGTGGGCTTGAACCCGTGCCCCATGTGCATCGTGCAGCGTTACGCCCTGATCGCCGTGGTGGCGGTGTGCGCCCTGGCGGCCTTGGCGCCGCGACGGGGTGCCTGGGTGGTGGGCAGCGCCTTGGGCCTTGCGCTGGCCGCCTTCGGTGCCTTTGTGGCTGCACGCCAAAGCTGGCTGCAGTGGCACCCGCCCGAAACCGTCTCCTGCGGACGCGACTTCTACGGGATGATCGCCACCTTCCCGCTGGAGCGGGCCATCCCCATGATCTTCCGGGGCAGCGGTGACTGCGCTGCGATCGACTGGACCTTCCTGGGGGGGTCCATCGCGAACTGGTCGTTCATCGCCTTTGTTGCGATCGCGTGTGTCTTGGCCGGGTTGGCCTGGCGGCAGGTGCGGCGCATTCCCTCACAGCCCTGAGGGAAAGGTCTCCGGCGGCTCCTCTTGCTGGTGCCAGCCCGGATCCGGTTCCAGGGGTTCCAAGGCCCGCGTCGTGTCGATGTGAATCAGAGCGTCGAACTGCGTCGGCAGGTGGGCCTGCAGGTAGTGGCTCGTTCGCTCGGAGTCAGGCAGGTAGATCACGCCGATCGCCCGCTGCAGGCGCGGCGATGCGAGCAGGGCGGACAGCGCGGGGTTGTCCCGAAGGCGTAGCCAGAATTGCGATGGGCCAGCCTGGTGCAGCAGCGCCTCGTAGCTGCCAGGCAGTCCGTCGCGTACCCGGCGCCGCTGGGAGCTGGCGTCCCAGGACGGGGCAGCCGTAACCGTTCCGCGGTAGGTGGAAAAGCCCACGAGTCTGGCCGCGTCGCCACAGCGTTCGCGCACCAGTTGGCCCAAGTTCCATTCGCCTTGTTCGTGCATGGCTGTGGCACGGGCATCGCCCAGGTGCGAGTTATGCGCCCACACCACCATGCGAGGCAGCTCACCGCCGTCGCCAGCCAGGTGCCGCTCCAGGGCCTCCAGGGTGTGTGCCATGTGCTGGTCACGCAGATTCCAGGACGACACGCGTCGGTGGAACATGGTGCGGTAGTACTCCTCGGCGCTGTGGACCAGGCGGGCGTTTTGCAGGGCGTTAAAGGCCTCGTCGCGCAGAGAACCGGCGGCGCGTGGCACGCCGATCGCGCGCTGCTGCATCTCGCGCCATTGGGCCCGTACCTCGTCCTCGCAGTGCGGCTGGATGCCGAAGCTGGAGGCATATCCGTACGCGTGGCTGTCCTGTCCAAACTGTGCAAAGCACGCATAACGGGCTTGGGCACGGCGTGCGGCCGGCGGATCGGTCCGCTCCAGGTGCTCCAGGACCGCCCGTATGGATCCGAACAGGCTGTACAGATCCATGCCGTAGAACCCCGCATGCCGGCGTTGGGGCTGCGTCGCGTTGTGCAAGCGCAGCCACTCGACGAAGTCACGCACGACCGTGTTGCGCCACATCCAGGTGGGGAATCGGCGAAACCCGGCCAGTGCCTGGCCGGCATGATCATCGTCGCTGCCCCCATGCAGATAGCGGTTCACGCGCCAGGCATCCGGCCAGTCGGCTTCGGCCACGACGGCGCAAAAGCCGTGTTCGGTGATCAGCCGGCGCGTGAGGGTGGCGCGTAGCGCATAGAACTCGTGGGTGCCGTGTGTGGCTTCACCGAGCAGTACCAGCCGACCTTGCGCGAGAAAGTTCAGCAAGTCGTCTTCGTCATCGGGCCGCGCCAGCGGCTGCAGGTGGGAAGCGAGTGCGTGCGCGATGGCGCTGTCGTCCTGGGCGCGCCGGGCCACGGTGTGCGTCATGGGTCAGGCTCGCAGGACAGGTCAGGCGGGTATGCCCGAGTGGGCCGCCGACAGGAGTTCGCACACTTCGGCGTCGGTGCACTGCGGAAAGTGCCGGTACCAGGCGCTGACTGCATGAAAAGGCTCGGGCTGGGCGCCGAGTACCAGGTGGTCCACCCAAGGTGACAGCCGCCGCGCGGCTGACGCCGAAGCGATCGGGACGGCCGCCACCAGCAGCCGGGGCCGCTGCCGCCGGATCGCGCGGGCCGCAGCCTCCATCGTGGCGCCGGTGGCCAGGCCATCGTCGACCAGTACCACCACGCGGTCTTGCAAGTTGGGGACGGGCCGCTGGCCCCGGTAGGCCTGTTCGCGCCGCGCCAGTTCGCCGGTTTCCTGGCGGATGATCTCCTGCAGGCGCCGGCGCTCCTCGGCGTCGCTGGGGGTGATGTCCATCACCTGTACGTCGCCGCTGGCAATGGCGCCAGCCGCGAACTCCGGGTGACCCGGCATTCCGATCTTGCGGACCACGAACACGTCCAGCGGTGCGTGCAGCGCCTGGGCTACCTCGTAGGCCACAGGCACCCCGCCACGGGGCAGGGCGAGCACCAGAACGTCTTGCTGCCCGCGCAGGAAGGCGAGGTCGGCAGCCAGCAGGCGACCCGCCTCGCGGCGGTCGGTCAGGGGAAGTCGTTGTTCGAAGGGCATGGGGGACACCGCTGCGGCAGCATCGCCCTCCCCGGGGGCTCGCGTCTGTCGGCGGGCAGGTCGCGCGGCGGCGCGCGATATCCGACGCCGGTGACGTCAGCCCAGTTTCTTCACGAAGACCATGCTGCGACGGTCCCAGCTGTATTTGCGCTTGCGGGCTTCGGGGAGCCAGTCGGGGTCGACTTGGACGAAGCCGCGTTTGAGGAACCAGTGCATGGTGCGCGTGGTGAGCACGAAGATGCTGTCCAGGCCCATGGCGCGTGCGCGCTGTTCGATGCGCTTCAAGATCTTCTCGCCATCGCCCTGGCCCTGGCTTTGTGGCGAGACGGTGAGAGCGGCCATTTCAGCGGTGCGCGCCTCGGGGTAGGGATACAGCGCGGCGCAGGCGAAGATCACGCCGTCGTGCTCGATCAGGCTGTAGTTGGTGATGTCGCGCTCGATCTCGTTGCGATCGCGCTTGACCAGGGTGCCATCACGCTCAAAGGGTTCGATCAGCTGCAGGATGCCCCCCACGTCGTCGGACGTGGCCTCACGCATTTCCTCGAGCTTTTCATCGATCACCATGGTGCCGATGCCGTCGTGCACATAGATCTCCAGAAGGAGGGCGCCATCGACGGCGAAGGGAATGATGTGGCTGCGTTCGACGCCGGCCTTGCAGGCCTTCACGCAGTGCTGCAGGTAGAACGCGATGTCGGTGGGCTGCTGCGGATCGGGCGCCTGGGCCAGGATCTGCTGCGCGGTGGCCAGGGGCAGCTCGGTGTCGATCGGGTTGTCTTCCGACTCGGGCTCGCTGGGGCGCATGCGGATCCCGGGTACCTCGGACAGGAAGATCAGCTTGTCGGCTTGCAGCGCGATGGCCACGCTGGTGGCGACTTCTTCCATGGTGAGGTTGAAGGCTTCGCCGGTGGGCGAGAAGCCGAAGGGGGAAAGCAGAACCATGGAGCCCATGTCCAGGGTGCGGGTGATGCCGGCGACATCGACCTTGCGCACCAGGCCCGAATGCTGGAAGTCGACGCCATCGACGATGCCCACCGGACGCGCGGTGATGAAGTTGCCCGAGATCACGCGGATGGTGGAGCCGGCCATCGGGGTGTTGGGCAGTCCTTGGCTGAAGGCGGCTTCGATCTCGTAGCGAAGCTGGCCCGCGGCCTCCTGGGCGCAGTCCAGGGCCACGCCGTCGGTGATGCGCATGCCATGGGAATAACGCGCCTCGTGGCCCTTCAGGCGCAATTGCTCGTTCACCTGGGGCCGAAAGCCATGCACCAGAACGATCTTCACGCCCATGCTCTGGATCAGGGCCAGGTCCTGGGCGATATGGTGCAACTTGCCCGCCGCGATCGCCTCACCCGCCAGGCCGACCACGAAGGTCTTGCCCCGGTGCATGTGGATGTAGGGCGCCACCGACCGGAACCAGGGCACGAAAGTGAAGTTGAAGACGGTGGACATGGGGGCGTACTTGTCCGGGAAAGTGTACGGGAAGGTCCGGCCCCTCCCGCGACCGGACCATAATTCGAGGCTTTTGTCCGGTCCGCCTTGTCACTTCCACGCATCACTTTCCCCGAATCCCTGCCGGTCTGCGCCCGGCGCGAGGAGATCATGGCGGCGATGGCGGCCCACCCGGTCGTCATCGTTTGCGGGGAGACGGGCTCGGGCAAGACCACCCAGCTGCCCAAGATCGCCCTGGCCCTGGGGCGCGGACGCCTGAACGCCCGGCCCGGGCAGCCAGGCAAGTGGATCGGCCACACCCAGCCCCGGCGGATCGCGGCGTCGAGCGTGGCCAAGCGCATCGCCGAGGAACTCGACACCCCCCTGGGGGACGTGGTGGGCTACAAGGTGCGCTTTCAGGACCGGCTCTCGCGCGAGGCCTCGGTCAAGCTCATGACCGATGGCATCCTGCTGGCGGAGACGCAGACCGACCCACTGCTCTCGGCGTATGACACCCTGATCATCGACGAGGCGCACGAACGCAGCCTCAATATCGACTTCCTTCTGGGCTATCTGCGCCAGATCCTGCCCCGGCGCCCGGACCTGAAGGTGGTGGTGACCTCGGCCACCATCGACGCCGAGCGCTTCGCCCGCCACTTTGCGTCCCCGCCCGCCGGGCCGGGGCAGGAGCCGGTGCCGGCGCCCGTGATCTATGTCTCGGGCCGCACCTTCCCGGTGGAACAGCGCTGGCGACCCTTCGAGGAGCGCCGCGACTACGGCCTGAACGAGGCGATCGCCGACGCGGTCGACGAGCTGTGGGGGGGCGCGGGCGTGCGCGCCGGCGGCGACATCCTGGTCTTCCTCCCTGGCGAGCGCGAGATCCGTGAGGCGGCCGACCACCTGCGCGCGCACCTCGCCCACAACCCGCTGCTGCGAGGCGCGGAGGTGCTGCCCCTGTTCGCTCGCCTGTCGCAGGCCGAACAGGACCGCATCTTCGAGACGCACGGTGGCCGGCGGATCGTGCTGGCCACCAACGTGGCCGAGACTTCGCTCACGGTGCCGGGCATTCGTTACGTGATCGACACCGGTACGGCCCGTGTGAAGCGATACAGCTTTCGCAGCAAGGTCGAACAGCTGCTGGTGGAACCCGTGAGCCAGGCGGCGGCCAACCAGCGCGCCGGCCGCTGCGGGCGCGTGGCTGACGGCATCTGCATCCGCCTGTACGACGAGAAAGATTTCGCCGGGCGACCGCGCTTTACCGACCCGGAGATTCTGCGTTCCTCGCTCGCAGGTGTGATCCTGCGCATGAAGGCCCTGCGCCTGGGGGCCGTAGAGGAGTTTCCCTTCCTGGAGGCGCCCCAGCGGCGCGCCATCACCGACGGCTACCAGCTCCTGGGCGAGCTAGGTGCAGTGGACGAGGCCAACGAGCTGACCGACATCGGCCGCGAGCTGGCCCGGCTGCCGCTGGATCCGCGGGTGGGCCGCATGATCCTGGAGGCGCGTCGGCGTGGCGCGCTGGCCGACGTGCTGGTGGTGGCCTCGGCGCTGTCGGTGCAGGACGTGCGGGACCGGCCGATGGACCAACAGGCCCAGGCCGACCAGCAGCACGCCAAGTTCGACGACGAGAAAAGCGAATTCTCCGGCTACTTGACCCTGTGGCAGTGGCTGCACGACGCGCGCGGTGGGTATGCGGACACCCATAAGCTGTCCCACCGCCAGTACGAGCAGCTGCTGCGGCAGAACTTCATCAGCATCCGCCGCGTGCGCGAATGGCGCGACATCCACAGCCAGCTGCTCACGGTCGTCACCGAGCACAAGTGGCCGCTCAATACCCAGCCCGCCACCTACGAGGCCCTGCACAAGTCGATGCTGGCAGGCCTTCTGGGCAATATCGGCTTCAAGCTGGAGGAAACGTCCAACAATCCCGCCACCGGTTCGCGCGCGGGCGGCGGGCCCAGCGCGTCCACCGAGTACCTGGGCGCGCGCGGTATCAAATTTCACCGTCACCCGGGCGCGCACCTGAAGAAGCGGCCCGGGCGTTGGATCGTCTGCGCCGAACTGGTCGAGACCACGCGCCTGTTCGGTCGCGGCATCGCGAACATTGAACCGCAGTGGGTGGAGGAAGTGGCCGACCATCTGCTGAAAAAGCAGTTGCTCGATCCCCATTGGGAGAAGAAGCAGGCCGAGGTGGTGGCCCTGGAGCGCGCCACCCTGTATGGCCTCGTCATCTACAGCGGGCGGCGTGTGGCCTTTGCCCGGGTGGATCAGGCCGGTGCGCGGGAGATCTTCATCCGCGAAGGCCTGGTGGAGGGCCAGTGGGAGACGAATCTGCCGTTCCTGGGCGCCAACCGCAAGTTGATCCGCCAGGTGCAGGATATGGAGCACAAGTCGCGCCGGCAGGACGTGTTGGTGGATGACGAACTGATCTTCGCGTTCTACGACCAGCAGCTGCCGCCCGACGTCTACAGCGGCGGCACCTTCGAGGGCTGGTACCGCACCGAGAGCCGACAGAACCCGAACCTCCTGAAGCTCACGCGTGAAGAGTTGATGCGGCACGAGGCTGCTGGCATCACCACCGAGGCCTTTCCCCGTACCCTGCGACTGGGTGGGGTGGACTGCGCCACCAGCTTCCTGCATGACCCCGGCGACGTGCGTGACGGCCTGACCGTGACCGTGCCCCTGTTTGTCTTGAACCAGGTGGCCGAGGAACGCTGCGAGTGGCTGGTGCCCGGCATGCTCAAGGACAAGGTCCAGGCCCTGCTCAAAAGCCTGCCGCAAAAGCCCCGTTCTCGCTTCGTGCCGCTGCCCGAGTCGGCGGCGCAACTCGCACAGGCCCTGAGCGCGCCCGAATCCTGGGCCCACGGCTCGCTCACCGACGCACTTCTCAAGCGCGTGCGCGAGGCCACCAGCCTGGATGTCAAGCGCACCGACTTCAAGCTGGACATGGTGCCTGTGCACCTGTTCATGAACCTGCGGGTGGTCGACGAGCATGGCCGCCAATTGGGCATGGGGCGCAACCTGGGTGCGCTCAAGGCCGAACTCGGGGCGCAAGCGCGTGGCGCCTTCCAGGCGCTGGCGGCGCTGAAGGGCGCCGTGGCCTCAGCCCCTGCTACCGAGGCGGGATCCGCAGCGGCCACTGCTGCCCCCACGCTGGGTGTACCGGGTCGCCACGGGGCGGTTGCCGCGGTGAAAACCGCGCCGGCGGCTGCGCCTGATGCGGCCCAGCGCCACACCGCCTGGACCTTCGGCGAGCTGCCCGAGCTCATGGAAATCCGCAAAGGCGGCACCAGCCTGGTGGGCTTTCCCGCGCTGGTGGACCAGGGCGATGCGGTCACGATCGAGGTGTACGACGAGCCCGAGGTGGCAGCCGCGAAGCACCGCGTGGGCCTACGGCGCCTGTTCGCGCTTCAGATCCGCGATGCGCTGAAGTACCTCGAGAAAAATATCCCCGACCTGCAAAAGATGGCGGTGGGCTATATGGCCTTGGGCACGCAGGAGGAGTTGCGCGAGCAGATCATCGCGGTGGCCGTGGACCGCGCGTTCTTGCAGGAGCCGCTGCCGGGTGACGAGGCCGCTTTCAAGCGCCGCGTGGAAGAAGGCCGTGGGCGGTTGACGCTCATCGCCAACGAGGTGGCGCGCCTGGCAGGGACCGTGCTGGCGGAGTACGCATCGGCGCTGCGCAAGGTCAAGGACACGAAGAATGCCCCCGAGGTCACGCAGGACTGCGCGCAGCAGCTGCAGCGCCTGGTGAGCAAGCGGTTCCTGCTGGAGACGCCCTGGGCGGCACTGCAGCACTACGCCCGCTACCTCAAGGCCGTGACTCTGCGCCTGGACAAGCTGCGCGCCGACCCGGCGCGTGATGCCGCGCGACTGGCCGAACTCAAGCCGCAGGAGCAGCGGTATTGGCGACTGGTCGCCGAGCGCAAGGGCGTGGCCGACGCCCGCATGCTGGAATTCCGCTGGCTGCTGGAGGAACTGCGCGTGAGCTTTTTCGCGCAGGAACTGCGCACGCCGCAGCCAGTAAGTGTCAAGCGGTTGGACAAGGCCTGGGCGCAGTTATCGCACTGACCCTCAGGCGCGGGAAGAAGCCCGTTCAGTCGACCCGGGCGCGAATTTCCCGGCGTCCGTCTGCGGTAAAGACGATTTCTTTACCCGTCAGATCGGTGGCTCGCACGCCCGCCGCGGCAGCGTGGTCGCGAAAGATTGTCGCGTAGCGTTTCAGCGTGCTGGTCAGGATGATTTCTTGCGCTTCGCGGATGGACCTCGTGTAGTCGTCCCCGGATGCCGAGTCCATCGGGTTGACCGGGTCAGGGACGATGGGCTCGCGGCGAATCGGGCCGTCTGAAATTCCTGTCGCTGCTCTGCCCACTCCGGTTGCCTCGCGGAGCGCCTGCGAGATCGCGGCAAGGTCATAGACCAGGTCCATTTGAAAT
>JACCDK011765930.1_pt1 | contig 42561 bp, 36 predicted proteins | sample 7445871 | NCBI WGS metagenome assembly JACCDK01 (sample SAMN15323436, study PRJNA562643) | freshwater metagenome | isolation source: river surface water | place: USA:Blue River Watershed | collected 2017-08-15 | reverse complement strand
CATCGGGATCCAACACATTAATCAAGGTAGAGATCGCTCTACCAAAATATTCAAATAAGCGCTCCATTGTGGCAACAGCATGTACATCAGTTCCGGAAGTATATGCCTCCACTATTTCTTTCATGGTCTTGTGTTGACCCGACTGCAATTGATAATAATCTTGCAAAGCAGGACCTGAAATCACCTGCTCCACACAGCCCGATTTCCCACAATAACAATCCACTCCTCCTTCCTCTAAAATATTATGTCCCCACTCTCCTCCTATTCCGTGAAGGCCATTTACAATTTTGTTATGCGCTACCAAACCGCCACCTACCCCAGTTCCCATGATGATCCCAAACACAATTTCTGCCTTTGGATTTACCGCTGGCGCCGCTCCTAATAAGGCCTCCGCCAAAGCAAAACTATTGGCATCATTGGCTAATTTCACCTCACAATCCAATAATTCCGCCAAATCCTTCGCCAAAGGTTTTCCGTTCAAACACTGCGTATTACTGTTTTTCATGGTTTGCGTGGCCGGATTCAAGACTCCTGGCGTTGCAAATCCTATTTGGGTAGGTTTTGTTTGAAAATAATCATGCGCCTGGTCGACCAGGCGCTTAATTTGTCCTAAAATATGCTCATATCCTTTAGCCGACTCTGTCGCAATCCGCTCACGAAATAATACATTTTTAGGATTTGATTTTTCTAAAACTGCTAACTCAATCTTGGTTCCACCCAAGTCAACTCCCCAAAGTTTTTCCATATCAACGACGATTATCTTTGTTTTCCAAAATACTCAAATAACTTAAATACCGAGAAGTGGCTATTTCGCCTTCATCCAAAGCTGTAATCACTGAACATCCAGGTTCTCGAACATGTCGACAATTATTAAACTTACATTGGCCCAACAATGCTCTCATTTCCGGAAAATAATGACTCAATTCATCTTCCTCTATCTCCATCACTCCTAATTCATTGATACCCGGACTATCAATTAAATACGTATCCTTTTCCAATTCCCACATGGTCGCATAGGTGGTAGTATGCACACCTTTTTGAGCAAAATCTGATATTTCAGAAGTTTTGATGTGTAGATTCGGCGCGACTTGGTTCAATAAGGTAGATTTTCCAACACCTGAGTGTCCTGCCAATAAAGAAACCTTGTTTGTAAACAATTTTTTAAACTCATCCATCCCAGCACCCGACTCCACAGAGGTTAAGATTACACCATATCCCAAGTCCTGATATAAGGCAGCTAATTCAAACACTTCCTCATGCTCCGACTCATTCAACAAATCCATTTTGTTAAAAACAATCGTAACGGGAATGCGGAATGCCTCTGCAGTCACTAAAAATCGATCTAAAAATCCCAAAGAAGTTTTGGGCATTTTCAAAGTCATTACAAAAATAGCTTGATCAATATTGCAGGCCATTAATTGTCCATGGGCCGTTTTATGTACCGATTTACGAATGATATAATTCGTACGAGGTAATATATCCTCAATAATTACATGTCCATGCGTCTCATCCTCCATACTGAAATGCACCCAATCTCCAACGGCAATCGGATTGGAAGTTTGCAAACCTTTGATTTTAAACTTACCCTTCAATCGACCATTGAAAATTTTCCCTGTTTCGGAGCGAACCTCGTACCAAGAACCAGTAGAACGCATGACTAATCCTTTTTCCATCCCTTCATTTCATTGATATAACTCATAATTTTTGTACTAGCACCAATATTTTCAGCTACAAATTGAGTCGATTTTTTGTGAATTTCAAGTCGAGCTTCTTCATTTTCCTGTAAATAATTCATTTTTTGAATCATCTCATCTGAATTTTCGATTGCAAAGCCAATACCTCTTTGCAATAATTCAACGGCCTCCTGAAATTTTTGATACTTTTTATTTCCAAAAAAGATTGCCGGACCAAATACTGCTGCCTCCAAGGTATTGTGTAAACCAGCCCCAAAACTTCCACCCACATAAGCAAAAGTACAGGATTGGTACAAAGACGATAAACGACCAAATTCGTTCACAAACAATACATTTGCTGCCTTTATTGCCTCTAAAGTACTCCCATTTGAAAAAGCACATGGTATGTTTAGTTGACTCGCCCAACGCATCATTTCTTCTTCATGCATTTCATGTGGGGCCACAATCCATTTGAAATTATTCTTAAAATGCCTTATACAAGGAACTAATACCCTCATATCATCTTCCCAAACAGAACCAGCCACAACAAAAGAAGAATCAGCAACAAACTGATCTTTGATTTCCCAAACATCAATTGCTTTTGAATGATCATAGACTCGATCAAAACGCGTATCGCCAATTACTTCTGTATGATGAACTCCGAATTGACTTAATAAAGTGGCCGAGGATTGATTCTGAAGAAAAATACGATCAAAATTATTTAGAATTCCTCTAAAGAAAGAACCAAATAATCCAAAAAACACAGAATTTTCTCTAAAAATTGCGGAAATCAATACAGTAGGAATCTTACGTTTTTTGAGAGCTGTTAAGTAAAAATACCAAAACTCATATTTGATAAAAACGGCGATATTCGGTTGAACCAAATCCAAAAAACGCTCTGCGTTTTTTCTAGAGTCCAATGGCAAATAAAGTATCAAATCTGCCTTGTCATAATGCATACGAATCTCATAACCCGAAGGTGAAAAGAAGGTCAAAACAATAAAATGATCTGGATATTTCGCCTTGTATTTTTCAATCAAAGGTCTCCCTTGCTCAAATTCTCCAAGTGAGGCAACGTGAAACCAAGCTACTACTGAGTGATTAGAGTGATTATCAGCCTGTGGTTTTAACCCCAGGTTCGAAGCCACCAGTTGTTCCCAAGTCTTTTTATGGCCTTCTACCATCAATTTTGCTTTGTTATGGAACAAAGCAGCAAATTTTATCGTTAGCTGATATAAAAACAAAGCCAAAGTATAAAGCCAAACTCTCAAGTTTTTATTAAATTTGATTTGAATTTTAAAATTACAAAAAATACTTGGCTGATTTACGGAAAATGAATTGGATAAATTTAACAGACATCGAACAAATTAAAACCATCGTTGAAGAATCTCAGCATGAAGCTGTGTTGATTTTTAAGCACAGCACCCGTTGTTCCATTTCTTCAACAGCCCTTAACCGCTTGGAAAGAGCATGGAATTTGGAAAATGCAAAAGCCTATTATTTAGACTTAATAGCCAATAGACCCATCTCAAATGCCTTAGCTGAGCAATTTGAAGTTGAGCACCAATCTCCACAAGTTTTAATCATTAAAAATGGAAATTGTGTTTATCATGAAAGTCATTGGGACATTTCCTATGAGGGGATTTTACCACTATTGAATGAATTAGCATGATACAAAAAGGATTTTTCTGTTTGATTCTTTTAATGTGCAGCCTTAACGGTTTGGCACAAAGAAGATCTTTGCAAAATAAATCCACAACTGTGCAACCCAACATCAACATCAATAGTTCTACCATCCAAAAATCAAAAGGGACCGTATCTTCTAAATCCAACATCAAACCAATTCCTACTAAAATTGGAGAAGGATATTGGGCAATAGGATTAAATGCCCATACCAATGCAGGTTTAATCGGTGGATTTAGTTTCAAAAAAGCATGGGGAAATAATGTACAAAAACTAAATTTCTGGTCTATCGACCTCATAAAAACCGAAGATTACAGGGAATTTACTTTATTTGATGCAAATAGTAATATCTCAATCAAAGACGGTAAAATAAATTATTTATATACCATTCGACCATCCTTTGGCAAAGAGTTTGTTTTGCTAAAAAAAGGTCCTGAAGGCGGTACCCAATTAAAAGGGGTATTATCCACTGGTCCAAGCATTGGTTTATTAAGTCCTTATTTTGTAAATGTAACTTCAAAGGCCTCTGGCTATGCTTCTATTGAAGCAATAAAAATGAAGGATTTTTACTCAAACAGCAATGCTGTCACTCAATATATTGTTGGTGAGGCAGGCATGTTTAGAGGTATTTCAGAAAGTAGCCTTCAACCAGGTTGGCACGGAAAGGCTGGTATTTTAATGGAATTTAATTCTGTTAAACGAAATTATTTAGCCATAGAATTTGGATTTGTAGCTGATACTTATTTCAAACCCATTGAAATGCTTATCCAAAATCCAGGTAGAAATTCGTTTTCTTCAGCATATCTAACATTTTATTTAGGGAAAAAATAATTATGATCGAATTACCACAAATTAATCCTACTAGCTCAGCAAGAAAACCCGATTGGTTGCGTGTCAAATTACCTATTGGTGAAAGCTATACGAAGGTTCGTAAAATTGTGGACGAATATAAACTCCATACCATCTGCCAATCAGGTAATTGTCCAAACATGGGCGAATGCTGGGGAGAAGGGACTGCTACATTTATGATTTTAGGGAATACCTGTACACGTTCTTGTACTTTTTGTGCTGTAGCTACAGGTCGACCAAATGAATATGATGAAGATGAACCTCGACGCGTAGCAGAGGCCATTCGATTAATGGGCGTAAAACATGCTGTAATCACTTCAGTTAATCGTGATGAATTAAAAGACAGAGGAGCTGAAATTTGGTATCAAACTGTAAGGGCAGTAAAGGAAGAAAACCCTCAAACGACAATAGAAACCTTGATACCAGACACTAAAGGTAATTGGGATGCATTGATTCGAATGATAGAAGGAGGTCAAGAAGTCGTTTCTCACAACATGGAAACTGTTGCCAGACTTTATAGATATGTTCGTCCTCAAGCCAAATACGAAAGGAGTTTGGAGCAAATTCAAAGAACCAAGGATTTTGGAAAAAGGACCAAAACTGGCTTAATGCTGGGATTAGGTGAAACCAAAGAAGAAGTATTTCAAGCAATGGACGATTTAGCGGGCCATGGTTTAGACGTACTGACCTTAGGACAATACTTACAACCAACTAAAATGCACCATGAAGTAATTGAATGGATTCATCCTGATACTTTTGCCATGTATAAAGAAGAAGGTTTGAAAAGAGGCTTTGACTATGTCGAATCAGGTGCATTAGTCCGTTCAAGTTATCACGCAGAAAGACATATTTAATTATGAAAAACACCGGGAATAAAAATTATTTTGATTTTATCATTGCCGGAGGAGGATTGGCGGGCTTAAGTTTGGCATATTATCTTTCTAAAAGTACTTTGCAAAAACTCAATGTTTTAATCATCGATTCCTCTGCCAAAAATAGTAATGATAAAACATGGTGTTATTGGTCAGACCAAGAGGATGATTTTTCCAAAATATGCGAAAAAGAATGGTCAAAAATTGGTATCCAAGGAAGAGGCACCGAATTACAAGTTGAGGAAATAACTCCATATAAATACAGAAAGATTAAAAGCGAGGATTGGTATAAGTTTGTTAAAAACCAGTTAAAAGGGTTTCCAAATTTTCAATTCCTGCAAGCCGATATTGAATCTATTCATTATGCTGGTATCGGCACAATGGTAGAGACCTCAAAAGGTAAATTTTTAGCGACGCAAAAATTATTTGATAGCATCTCTCCTTTCCCTTACGACAAAGAAGATCCCGAACAGTTAAAACAACACTTTGTAGGTTGGTATATAGAAAGCAATTTCCCTGCATTTAAATCCGACATAGCCCATTTATTTGACTTTCGATTGGCCAAAGGCATGGATGCTGAATTTATCTATTTTTTACCCACCAACTCACATACAGCACTGGTTGAACATACCTTTTTTTCAGGCGAATTAAAGGACAAATCATATTACGAGGAAAAGATAAAAAATTACTTATTAGCCAATTTTAATTTGGGAGATGATGATTATCGAATTTTAGAAGTAGAGGAAGGTATTATTCCAATGAAAGAAGTGACAATTGCACAAACTTTACATCAGAAATGGATTAAAATAGGCACTTCAGGTGGATTTGTTAAATCTTCGACAGGTTATAGCTTTTACCAAACCCAAAAAATCACCCAAAATCTTGTTCGAAACTTAGAAAACAAAGATTTTGACCAGGAAGTCAATCCAAAGCCAAAATTTAAAAAATGGCTAGATGCTACCTTCTTAGAAGTAATGGAAGATCCTACAGTAGATTCGAATGAAATTTTACTTCAATTGTTTGAAAAAACAGAGCCCAGTTTATTAATGAAATTCCTACAAGGAGAAACCACTTTGGGGGAAGATCTTAGCGTCATGACAAAAGTTCCTAAATTTATTTTCATGCGTGCTGGTTTCCCTGCATTTTTTAATATTCTAAAAAAGAATTAATTTTATAGCTTAATAAAATCAATATATGGCATATTTATTTACTTCTGAGTCGGTTTCAGAAGGACACCCAGACAAGGTAGCAGATCAAATTTCAGATGCGCTAATCGACCACTTCATGGCTTTTGATCCAAGCTCAAAAGTAGCGTGTGAGACCTTGGTTACCACTGGGCAAGTAGTTTTAGCTGGAGAAGTAAATACTACCACTTATTTGGATGTTCAAAACATCACACGCGAGGTAATTCGTAAAATTGGATATACCAAATCAGAATACATGTTTGAAGCCAATTCATGTGGCATTCTTTCCGCTATTCATGAACAATCTGCTGATATTAACCAAGGAGTAGATCGTAAAAATCCAGAGGATCAAGGAGCTGGAGACCAAGGTATGATGTTTGGTTTTGCTACTCGCGAAACAGAAAATTACATGCCATTGGCATTGGATTTAGCACACAAAATTTTGCAAGAATTATCCTCAATTCGTAACAATGAGCCCAATTTAATTGGCTATTTACGTCCTGATGCAAAATCCCAGGTGACCATTGAATATTCTGATGATCACCAACCTCAACGAATTGATACCATTGTTGTATCAACACAACATGATGATTTTGCTTCTGAGGAAGACATGCTAGCAAAAATTAAAAAAGATATCATTGAAATCGTTATTCCGCGTGTAAAGTCAAAGTTAAAACCTGAATTACAAGCACTATTCAACGACCAAATCACCTATCATATCAATCCAACAGGAAAATTCGTAATAGGTGGCCCACATGGAGATACGGGATTAACAGGTCGTAAAATTATTGTGGATACATATGGTGGAAAAGGAGCTCATGGTGGAGGTGCTTTTTCTGGAAAAGATCCATCGAAAGTGGACCGTTCGGCGGCATATGCCACTCGACATATTGCTAAAAATCTAGTCGCAGCAGGTTTATGCGATCAAGTGTTGGTACAAGTATCTTATGCCATTGGAGTAGCAAAACCTTGTGGTTTGTTTATTGATACATATGGCACATCCAAAGTAAATTTAAGCGATGGAGAAATTGCTCGTCAAGTAGAGCAAATTTTCGATATGCGCCCCTATTTCATTGAACAACGTTTGAAATTAAGGAATCCAATTTATTCTGAAACAGCTGCTTATGGACATATGGGACGTAAAAACGAAGTAGTCACGAAAACGTTCCTAGGACCAAATGGACAAAAAGTAACGAAAGAAGTTGAATTGTTTACCTGGGAAAAATTAGACTATGTAGATCAGGTGAAAAAAGCCTTCGGCTTATAAAATAAAAAGGGCTTCTACAAAGAAGCCCTTTTTTATGTTATGTTAACCTCGTTCGGGTTTTAGTTTGAATAATTTTTTCTTTAAACCGCTTAATTTGCTCTGCGATGGCATTCAAGGCCAAATCCAAAGCCTCTTCAAAAGATCTTGCTTTTTCTTTCACGAACAAAACTGCTCCAGGAACTGCAATTTTAATCTCCAACATTTTAGATTTGATTTTCCCTTCACCTTGTTCAATTTTCAGAAACACATCACCCCCGGTAATGCGGTCATAAAAAGTGTCTAATTTGTTCAATTTCTCTTGGATAACCTCAATCAACTTACGATCTGCGCTAAAATGAATAGCATGAACTTGCACTTTCATAATTTTAAGATTTAAATGGTGAAATAATACGAAAATGTATAAATTAAAATTTGTCTTGTCAACTATTTTAACAAAATTTTAATCAGTTTTTCAACCATTTTATTCGCATAATTTTAGATGTTATTCCCACGCTGTTTAAAACCTCATTCCAAAAATATTGGATGGGTGACAATTGATCATTGGGCGATTTCACTTCAACAAAAAATAATGTTTCTTCATTCCAAACCATTAAATCAGGAAATCCCTTACTATGAGTGGCAACATTCAACCACAATTGTTCTAAAACAGAACTCAAAGACTTAATTGAAACACGATCTAAAAAGATTTTTAAGAGGTCCATATCTACATATTGCCAATCAATTAATGGATTTAAGGTCCCTTGGTGATTTTGCAATATGGTTTCAAAATGTTCCCAAAGTTTATTTTTATCGGAAAGTAATTCAAGTTTCTGATGAAAATAAGCCAAATTTGCTAAACCAAAGCCTTCTAATCGATACTCTGCAGGTGCCAATTGAAAGGGATGTGAAAATTGATGATGTTGGGTATTGAATATGATCTCCCAGGTTAATAAACCAATTAAGTTTTTCCACAAAGTATTTTCGGTAAATTCTGCTTGAAATCCATTTTTTAAGTAAAAATTGGCAACTTGTTGTTCAACAGATAGACTAGAATCTTTTACCAACTCAATTGATTCAGCTGCCTTTAATTTTTGAGTAACCTGTTTAATTGTTTTTTCTGGTTGAATTCTAGCAAGATAGTCTAGATAAAAATGTCGATCATTCGGATGATGAAACAACTCTAGTCCTACCCGAGCCCACTGTATAGCCTCCTGATTCCTTTTGAGCTTTGTTAGGATTCGAATTCGACGTTCCAAACATTTAGAACTTAGACCATATTCATATATTTCAAGCGCCTCGTCAGTCAAATCCATTCGCTCTAAATAACGAGCTAAAAGATACACTGACCGCTCGAAAGAACCAATGCTCAGATCACTAATGGTTTTCATTAAAGGCAAAATCTCCCTGTTCCATGAATCAATCCATTCGATTGGATTCAAAGGCGATTTAGAAGCCTCATAAAATTGCTCATTCCAATTTGAAATTTGCCATTTTTCAAGTGCCACTTCCCTACTTGTAAAATAGGGGATCAATTCATCCTCTTTAATTTCAAAAAATTGTCGAAAACCCAAATCCTTCACAACAAAATCTGTTAAATCACGTGATTTACTACCAAAAAAAAGAAATTGAAAAAAGTCAAATTTTTTCTGATAGCTCAATGTGATGAAATCAGGGAATAGGCTACAAATTTTATCTTGAATTTGATCGGGTTTGAACCCTTTAAAAAATTGAAGAAATGCTTCTTTGGTACTCGATTTAGGCAAAGACTTTTCCTTTGGAAATTCCTTGCATAATTGGAAAAGCTCATCTTTTGTTAATTCTGTTAAAAGTTCATCGCTAGAAAAATCATTCAGTTCAGAAAGCTCAATGATGAGTTTATTTTGTTTAAGAATTTCAAAAGCTGACAAAAGATTTGGAATTTCTTTGTAATCAATCTTTTTCTCATGAAACCAGATAGGTTTTCTTGAGCCTAAGCGTATCAGTAAACACTGTCCTTCAAACGGTAAAGATTGATAAATTTGTAAAAAATGTAATTCTTCGTTACTGAGAAGATTAAGATAGTGTTTTTCAATAAACTGGATAATCATTCCAAAGTAATCCCAGTAATAAAAAGCAGGAAGATCTTTGGGTTTTGTTATATCCATTTTTTTCTAAAAAATTGTATTATTTCAATTTGTTAACGTTTAAATATACGCAAAAATTAGATTATTTTAATAATTAATGAAATTACTATATATTTGTCTGAATATAATTTATCATCCGAAACAAAATTACTATGCAATCTGTATCTAATTACAATTTTGCTGGCAAAAAAGCCTTAGTCCGAGTAGATTTCAATGTCCCTTTAAATGAAAGATTTGAAATTACAGACGATACACGTATTAAAGCTACCATTCCAACTATTACTAAAATAATTAAAGATGGTGGTTCAGTGATTTTAATGTCACATTTGGGTCGACCAAAAGATGGCCCAACAGACAAATATTCATTAAAGCATTTGGTAACTCCTTTATCCATCGTATTTGGTGTGCAGGTAAAATTTGCAAATGATTGTATAGGTAATGATGCCATTGAATTAGCAAATTCCTTACAACCTGGAGAAATATTGCTATTGGAAAATCTACGTTTTTATAAGGAAGAAGAAAAAGGTGATGTAGCTTTTGCTGAAAAATTAGCAAGATTAGGAGATGTTTGGGTAAATGACGCATTTGGTACTGCTCATCGTGCACATGCTTCTACTGCCGTTGTAGGACAATTCTTCCAAGATAAAGTTAGTGGCTATGTAATGCAAGCTGAAATCGATAATGCTAAGAAAATATTAGAGGGTGCTGAAAGACCATTTACCGCAATTATGGGTGGTTCCAAAATCTCAGATAAAATATTAATCATTGAACGATTACTAGACAAAGTAGATAATTTAATCATTGGAGGGGGTATGACCTATACCTTTACTTTGGCAGAAGGTGGAAAAATTGGAAAATCAATTTGCGAACCAGACAAGGTAGAATTAGCTAAATCATTATTAGAAAAGGCTAAAGCCAAAGGAGTTAATCTTTACATGCCTGTGGATAACGTATGTGCAGATGATTTTAATAACAATGCTAACCGTCAAACGGTTGTAACAGGAGAAATTCCAGATGGTTGGGAAGGTTTAGACATCGGACCGAAATCTGTAGAAATATTCCAAAAAGTAGTTGGAGAATCAAAAACAATCCTATGGAATGGTCCAATGGGGGTTTTTGAATTCCCTAATTTTGCGATTGGTACTAATGCAATCGCCGATGCAGTGGTAAAGGCAACGGAAGAAAATGGTGCCTTTAGTTTGATTGGTGGTGGTGATTCAGCCTCAGCAGTCAATAACGCAGGCTATGGTGATCGTGTTTCTTATGTATCTACGGGTGGAGGTGCACTTTTAGAATACATGGAGGGAAAAGTATTGCCAGGGGTAGCCGCACTGGAAGGTTAAAAGTTAAAAGTTGAAAGTTGAAAGTGAGGCTTAAGTCTCACTTTTTTTTTATTCTATATTCACATAAATTGCAATAAATATTAAATAAGAATCAACTTTCAACTCTCAACTTTCAACTCCCAACTTCATGCTCCACCAATCACAACCTCTATTTCTTCGTTCAAAATTTATCAGTTTAGATAGCCGACAAATTAATGAACCAAAAGAAACTGCGTTTTTTGCAGTAAGAGGGGTTCACCATGATGGACACCAGTATATTGAACAATTATATAAAAGAGGTGTTTCTGAGTTTATTGTTGAAAAAGACTCTTGGAGGGGTTATTTAGCACAAAAGGCTGAAAAATGGGTTGGAGTCGATATATACATCGTTGATAATTGCATTGAATCGCTCCAAATGATAGCTAAAAAGCACCGAAAGCAATTCAAAATACCCATTATTGGAATTACCGGTTCAAATGGTAAAACAACAATTAAAGAATGGCTGGGCCAAATCTTATCCAGTAAATACAAAGTTGTAAAAAACCCAAAAAGCTATAATTCACAAATTGGAGTACCACTCTCAGTTTGGAATATAAAAAAGGATCATGATTTAGGGATTTTTGAAGCTGGAATTTCTAAACCGAATGAAATGAACAATTTGGAAAGAATTCTGACTCCAGAATGGGGAATACTAACCAATTTAGGTGAAGCACATGGTCAAAATTTCACAAGCGATTTTGAAAAATTAAGGGAAAAATTACAGCTATTTGTCCACTCCAAAAAACTGATATTTAGAGATAAAAATGGTTTAAAAAATCAAGTAAAAGAAATTTTATCAATCCTCAATCCAAACATTGAATTAATTTTTTGGAATTCTGAAGATTCAGAAAATGGAATCTATGTCCATCGTAAAATGGAAAAAAATGCTTGTCATTTACGTTTCAAAAAACAAGCTCAAACGGAATGTTTTTTAGAAATAACCATTCCATTTACAGATGAGGCATCCATTGAAAATTGTTGTCATGCTGCCATTTTAGCCTATTTTCTAGGACTTTCTCAACTTCAAATACAACAACAATTTAAATTGATTAAGTCTGTTTCTATGCGCTTAGAACTTAAAGAAGGCTTACGAAACAACCAATTAATTGATGATTCCTACAATAATGATTTAGATGGAATTCGTTTGGCATTGCCATTATTGATGAATTCACATAAAAAAAATAAAGTTTTTATATTATCTGATGTACTAGAGGCCAGCAGCAGCGATAGTGAATTATATCAAGAAATTGGGAAAGAAATAAAAAAATACTCAATAAATTCACTCATCGGAGTTGGAGAAAGTCTTTATAAACACCAAGACTTTTTCAATTTTGAAAAAGTCTTTAGAAACACAGAAGATTTATTACAATCAACAATTCTAAATCAATTAACTGAATCAGCCATATTAATCAAAGGGGCTCGAAAATTTAATTTTGAACGTATTACTAATTTACTTGAAAAAAAATCACATTGCACCCAACTAGAAATCAATTTAAATGCCATACAACATAATTTAAGGTATTATAAAGAAAGTATAGGGCACGAAACTAAATTAATGGGAATGGTTAAAGCATTTGCCTATGGTGCTGGAGCTACTGAAATAGCTAATATTTTACAAAACCAAGGAATTGATTATTTAACCGTTGCCTATACAGATGAAGGTGTAGAATTGAGAAAAAATGGGATATATACACCCATTATGGTAATGAACCCACAAATTAATGAATTCGATGTATTAACCGAATATGGTTTAGAACCAGAAATTTATAATTTCAGCCTATTAAAAGCAATCGATGAATATTCAACCTCAACCGGAAAAAATATTAAAATTCATTTAAAATTGGATACTGGGATGAAAAGATTGGGGTTCGATTTTGAACAAATTGATGAATTATGCCATCTATTAATACAAATGCCTCAAATATGGATTGTTAGCATTATGAGTCATTTAGTGGCATCAGATAGCATAAGACACTATAATTTTACTGAAAAACAAATAAAATTATTCCAAAAAGCGGGTAAAATAATCAGCAATGCAATTGGTTATTCACCAATTATGCATATAGCAAATTCAGCGGCTATACAAAACCATCCAAAATCAAGATTTGATATGGTACGTCTCGGAATCAGTTTATATGGAATAAGCTATAATGAAAAAGAAAAACTAGCATTAGAACCCGCATTAAAATTAAAAACATATATTTCTCAAATCAAAAACATTAAAAAGAACGAAACAATTGGTTACAGTAGAAGAGGGAAATTAAAAGGGGAAGGTAAAATAGCAACTTTGGCATTGGGTTATGCAGATGGTTATTCCAGAAAACTTGGAATGGGTAAAGGCATATTTGAAATCAATGGTGTTTTATGTCCGACTGTTGGATCCATTTGTATGGATATGTGCATGGTTGATATAAGTCATTTAAAAGAGGTAAATGAAGGAGATGAAGCAATTGCATTTGGCGGAAAAATACAAATTTCAGAACTAGCAAAATCAGCAGAAACAATTGCCTATGAAATCATGACAAACATCAGCGAGAGAGTAAAAAGAGTATATGTGAGAGAGTAACTAAAATTATGAATTGTGAGGCGTTAGGGATGAGGGATTAGTGGTAAGGGATTAGGAGTAAGGGATGAGGGATGAAGGATGAGGTGGAAAGTTATGAATTGTAAGCCAGGGCAAATTGTTCTGGCTTTTTTATTGTCCAAAATACACCTTCAACTTTCAAACTTACACCTTGTACCCTACAAAATATATAATTATCTTTTATGCTAATTATATTTTATATAATTATCAATTTAACTAATTATTTATATTAATTAATTGTTTGTTTTGCTAAATAAATATTTAGTGTCATTAAAAACAGATTTGAAACATGAAAAACAAATTTCACTTTCAACTTTCCACTTTCAACTATTTTTTCATATATTAGCTAAATAGATAAATAATTATGTCTATTGAACTAATTACAAAAGCTATTGGTGATGAATCCAGGAAAAAGATACTTGACCTACTCACTGTAGGTGAGCTTCCTGCATCTTCCATCTTTGATCAATTTGAGTACGCCGCTCCTACTATTTCCAGGCATTTGAGTGTCTTGAAAGAGGCAGGATTAGTGCATACAAGAAGAGATGGCGTATTTATTTATTATAGCTTAAATAAGGAAACTTTTAAGCTATTGGATGAATGGCTTGAACAATTTGTACCAGTGAAAGTAAAGGTAAAAACAGAAAAATCTGATCGCTCCTCTACCCCAAAAATACCAAAGAAAGAAAACACTTTTGATAAGTTTCAAAGTGAGTTCTAATATTAGAAAAATACAATCTTATGCAACGATTTGTTTTCATCATTCGTGGACCAGTAAAAGGGATTTCAAAGGACGAAATACTTGCATCGGAACAGGAACTTGAAAAAATAAGAGAATGGTTAAAGGCTTTGAAAACTACTTATCAAGATATGTTGTTTCAAAAACTTGGCAGTCAACAAGAGGTCCTATCAGAAAGTGGTCTGATTGAAAATAAAATTTCGAACCTAATTGATGGAGGAGAAATTAGTCAGATACTGACATTAATTTTACCAAATTTTGAGGAAGCACAAAAAATTGCTCAATCCTTCCCTTTTCCGAACAGTTTTTACTCACTTGAACTCCGAGAGCTCATTTAAGCTAAAAAGGGGCTTAAATCAAAGATTTGAGCCCCTTTTTAGGTCAATCGCTGAGAATCGATTATTTCGAATCCTTCTACAGGTTTATCTCACCTACCATATTCTCAGGGCGAACCCATTGGTCAAATTCCTCTGCAGTCAAATACCCTAAGGCGATGGCGGTTTCTTTTAAAGTAGATCCGTTCTTATGAGCCGTTTGAGCAATTTCCGCTGCTTTATAGTAACCAATTTTAGTATTCAAGGCAGTCACTAACATCAATGAATTATTAACATGCTTGGTGATGTTGTCGTACAATGGCTCAATTCCCACTGCACATTTATCATTAAAGGCCACGCAAACATCACCTATCAAACGTGCTGAATGTAAGAAATTATAAATCATTACCGGTTTGAATACATTTAATTCAAAATGACCATTTGCTCCACCTATGTTAATTGCCACATCATTACCCAAAACTTGTGCAGCAACCATCGTCATGGCCTCACATTGGGTTGGATTCACCTTACCTGGCATTATAGAAGATCCTGGCTCATTATCGGGAATAAAGATTTCACCAATTCCTGAACGCGGACCTGAGGAAAGCATACGAATGTCATTACCAATTTTCATTAAACTTACAGCAACAGTTTTTAAAGCACCGTGTGCCTCTACAATAGCATCATGAGCTGCAAGAGCCTCAAATTTATTATCAGCCGTTACAAAAGGTAAGCCTGTTAATTTGGCAATATGTTTAGCAACATTGGCTGCATATCCGTTTGGAGTATTGATACCCGTGCCTACTGCAGTACCACCTAATGCCAACTCTGAAAGATGTTCAAGTGTATTGTTTATTGCTTTTAAGCCATGATCCAATTGAGAAACATAACCCGAAAATTCTTGTCCTAATGTCAATGGAGTGGCATCCATGAAGTGAGTTCTACCAATTTTCACTACATTTTTGAATGCTTTAGCCTTTTCTGCAAGTGTATTCCGTAATTTAGTAATTCCAGGAATAGTTGTTTCCATCAAGATTTGATAGGCTGCAATGTGCATTGCAGTAGGAAACGTATCATTTGATGACTGCGATTTATTGACATCATCGTTTGGATGAACAAACTTTGTCTCATCTAATAAATTACCACCATTTAATACATGAGCTCTGTAGGCAATCACCTCATTACAATTCATATTTGATTGAGTACCCGATCCCGTTTGCCAAACAACTAATGGAAATTGATCGGAAAGACCACCCGCCAAAATTTCATCACAAACCTTTGCAATTAAATCCTTTTTACTTTCATCCAAAACCCCTGCTTCAAAATTAGTTATTGCTGCCGCTTTTTTTAAGTAGGCAAAGGCTCTAATAATTTCTTTTGGCATTTTATTGATATCCTGTGCAATCGGAAAATTTTCAATTGATCGCTGTGTTTGAGCACCCCAATATACATGAGCCGGCACCTGCACCTTCCCCATCGTATCTTTTTCAATTCTATACTCCATAAATTTGATTTGAATTATTTTTGTATGTTTACAAAATTACATGCAAATTCATTATTTATGCCATTTATCATTAAAAATTATGCTTAAAATTTACGGTATTCCCAATTGCAATTCCATGAAAAATGCTTTCGACTTATTGAAAAGTAAAAATATTTCATTTGAATTTCACGATTACAAGAAGAAAGGCCTTTCACCAGAAAAATTAAATGATTTTCTAAAAAACTTGGGCAGTGAAATCGTATTAAATAGACAAGGAAGCACCTATAAACAAGTAGACGAGCAAACAAAGGCCTCAATCGCCAATATCGAATCCCTTAAAACCTTTCTATTGCAAAAAACCTCTGCCATAAAGAGACCCATTTTTGAATATAATGGAAACTATTTAGCAGGTTTAAATGAAAAAGAATTAGATAGTTTCCTAACTATCTAATTTTTATAAAAAAGCCATTTACTCAAATCCTTCCAAGTCAGTTTTTTTCCATACATTAGAATTCCAACCCTATAAATTCTGGCTGATAACCACGAGGTACCTAAAAAACCAGCAATTAATAATACCATCGACAGTATAAGTTCATAAACGGGAACCCCATAGGGCAGTCGAACAATCATATTAATCGGACTTGTAAATGGAATAATACTCGCCCAGAAAGCGATGGTACTATCGGGTTCTTGGATCGTAAATTGAGCCAAAAAGAACGAAATGATAATTGGAATGGTAACTGGAAAGGTAAATTGCTGTGCTTCTGCAGCCGATTCAGCCGCCGAACCAATGGCTGCAAATAAAGAACTGTACAACAAGTAACCAAAAAAGTAAAAGAATAAAAAACACCCTACTAATAAAGGTATATTGACAGAATTTTTCACTTCCTCTACTACCTTTAATGGATTTATATCAGCATTTTGATCCTCAGAAATACTTTTTTTTCCATTTTTGTCAATAGCCGTTTTTACCATTTGCGATTGAACTTCTTTTTTCAAATCATTTCCATACATTACTTTAGCCACATTGGAAAACGAAAAGGTTAAAATAGCCCACAATAAAAACTGTGTAAGTCCTACCAATCCAACCCCAATAATCTTACCCAACATCAGCTGTATCGGCTTGACAGAGGAGACCATCACTTCAATGATTCGGCTACTTTTTTCTTCAATGACGCCATTCATTACTTGTGAACCATAAATCAAAACAGTCATGTACAAAATAAATCCTAAAATACCAGCTAAAATCATTATACCGCCTGAATTTGACTCCTTTTCATCTCCTTCATTTGAAAGAATGATTGTGTCGCCAGATACATCTACTTGCGTTTTATCGTAGGCCTCCTTTTGAATACCTGCATGAGCAAGCAACTCCTTTCTCAATCGATCTTGAATTATCCCCTCAATTCGGCTTTGAAGTATCAAACTAATGCTTTTTTCAGCATAAATCCGAACTGTCTTTGGCTGAGTCAAAATATCTTTTGGAACAATAACTAGTGCCTCAAAATCTGTTCGTAAAAAGTTCTTTTTCAGCGATTCTTCATTGCCTTTCACCAATTCAAATTGCACTTCTTTACTTTGTAAGCTTTCATTGGTAAAAAGCCCACTTTGATCAAGAAATTCAACCTTTTTTATTTCTTTGTCGCGGGTAGCCAACCAAATCGGAATAGCATAAATACCAGTAATCAGTAAAGGCGTCAGAATGGATGCAATCCAAAACGATTTTTTTTGAATTCGCGTAAAATATTCTCGTTGTATGATTAATAAAATTTTATGCATAGCGATTACGAATTAGAATTGGAAACGACTTCAATAAAAATTTGGTCAAATCCAGGAATGATTTCATTAAATCCTTTTACATCAACCTGATGCATGATTTCAGCTAAAACCTGATTCACTGTAGATTCCTCTTTTAGACGAATATTTGCAGTATTTTGATTCATTTTAACTATTTCATAGGAATCCCCGTTAAGCAGATTTCCATCAAAAGAAATTAAATATTCATTTTTCTTAAAATCATTTTGTATTTGATGCTTTTCCCCTTTTAAAACCACTTCTGCATGATTAATCAAGGCTACATTATCACACAATTCCTCCACAGAATCCATTCGATGTGTCGAAAAAATAATGGTTGTTCCCCTCTCTTTTAATTCTAAAATTTCTTCTTTTAATAAATTAGCATTTATGGGATCAAATCCCGAAAAGGGTTCATCTAAAATCAATAATTCGGGTTGGTGTACTATTGTACTTATGAATTGGGTTTTTTGTTGCATTCCTTTTGACAAATCCTCTACTGGTTTATTCCACCAATCTTTGATATCAAATTTGATAAACCATTTTTTCAATTCTTCTGTAGCATGTGATTTACTCATTCCCTTTAATTGAGCTAAATACAATAGCTGCTCTCCCACTTTCATTTTTTTGTACAAACCTCTTTCCTCCGGCAAATATCCAATTCGTTCAATGTGACTAGGATTTAACTCCTCCTCATTGAATAAAACTCGTCCAGAATCTGGCGCAGTAATTTGGTTGATGATACGAATCAAAGAAGTTTTTCCAGCCCCGTTGGGTCCTAATAAGCCAAAAATTTTTCCACGAGGAATTTCTAAATCAATCTGATTAAGTGCAAGGTGATCGGCATATCGTTTAACGACTTGCTGAATACTGATGATCATACTTTATATTTTTTGCCAAAATTAAGTAAAGAATTAAATTGAAGGCCTAAAATTGGATGAATGGTCGATTTTTAAGATAAAAAAAATGGCAATAAAAATTGCCATTTTTAATTAGAATATCTAAAACTCATTTTATTTTTTGGAAATTGTCTTTTTGGCTACCGGTTTACTGCTTGGCTTTGGTTGAGATTTCACTCCCGATACTACGAGATTAACCATTTCTTCATTTTGTCTTTCTTTGGCTTCTTTTTTAGAAATTTTTGCTAATTTTTCAGCAACTTTTTTTTCTTTTTTTAGCTTTTTTGCTTCCAATTTTGCTTTTTCTTTTTCAATTTTTTTAAGCATATCAGCATATTCCTTATACAATTTAGACAAAGACTTTTTTGCTGATTTTACAATTTTTCTTGCTCCTTTTACATCTAATCCAGTAAATTTTGGCAATAATTGTCCAACTGCACTGTCAACAAAGGTTTTAGATTCTTGACTCATGTTATTAAGAAATTGTTAAAAAATAAATAATGATTCTCAAACGTATTAAAATTATTTACAAATCAAGAATAATCTGTGTTAAATTTTCCTGAAAACTGAAAAATTTAATATTGGAATTTTATTTTTGATAGTATATCCCAAACGATGATACCCATTGTGACAGAAACGTTTAAAGAATGTTTCGTGCCAAATTGAGGAATTTCAATACATTGCTTTGAATGCGCAATAAACTCATCATTCACTCCAAAAACCTCATTACCAAATACAAAGGCAAATTTTTCGTCTTTTTCTGCATGAAAATTCTGCAAATAAACTGGTTTTTCTACTTGCTCAACACTAATTATTTGGTAACCCTTTTCCTTCAAATAGGCCAAACAAGATGCAGCATTTTCATAATAAGACCAATTTACAGATTCATCGGCACCAAGAGCCGTTTTACTAATTTCACGATGAGGTGGTTTCGCAGTAATACCAACCAAACATATTTCTTCACAGGCAAAAGCATCTGCAGTTCGAAAAGCAGACCCTACATTATTCATGCTCCTGATATCATCTAGTACGAGAATTATTGGATTCTTTTGCGTGGCTTTGAATTCTTCAATGCTTAAACGATTCAATTCCTCTAAAGAAAGTTTTTTATTCAATTCGCTCATTTCAATTCCCATATTTTAAGTTGACGAAAATCCGTGGCACCACCTTCTGAAACCAAATAAATATCCTCCTCAGTTGATAATGGAAAACGCAAGGAAGAAATGGCCACTGTACCATCTTGAGCTAATAATTCAATTGTCGAATGATCAATGATTACTTTCAGATTTTTAGACTGACCTAAGACTGCGGTTGCTTCCTGCATTCCCTTAAAGTCAGAAGAAATGATTAAACCCGATTGATTCCTATCTATTTGCCATTTCATCAATTTTTCATCAAATCCGATACGTAATTGCTCCTTATTATTTTTTCCTTTGACAATAATTCCCCAAAAATCAGCACGACTTGCCGTAATTTTCAAATCGATGCCATATGATTTACTTTTCAAAAACTTTATACCATTCAATTGTTTCTTTTTATCTTTTTTAATCGAAAAATTTGAAACAGCAAAGCTTGGAGATTGTCTATCTAAATCGGGAATGAATTTCTGTCTCAACCTTTTTCCATCATTTGTTTCAACTAAATCCAATCTTCGAACCATCGACATTTGACCTTTCCAAGGATATGTTGGCTGCTCCTTCGCATATTTCCAAGAAAGCATCCAACCAAGCCAAAGAATTTGTCCTTCAGGAGCATTGTAAAAAGGTACAGCTGCATAAAAATCCTTACCAAAATCAACATATAACTTGGTTTCAACCGGATGATCATTTACAAATTTTTTACCATTAAAATCTCCAACAAAATATTGCATTCCAACAAAACCTTCATATGGACCTTGAGAACTAAGAAATAAGACCCATTTTTTATCTTTTGAACCCTCTATTGGTAAATATTGTAGAGAAGGGCATTCCCAAATCATAGAAACATCTCCTTCATTCCCAAAATCACTTAAAAAATTCCAATGAATTAAATCCTTGCTTCCGTAAAACGACACTTTGAATTCATGTGGTTTAGCAACAACCATAATGAATTGGTTAGTTTCTTCATGCCAAATTACATTTGGGTCTCTAAAATCTTTATAATTAATGTTTAAAACGGGATTTCCATCATATTTTGTCCATGTCAAGCCATCATCATTAGAAAAAGCAATATGTTGCTCCTCACGGGTATAAGGAAAATCGGCAGTATATATGGCTATTAATAGGTCTTTTTGAGGATCTCCTAATCCTGAAGCATGATTTTTATCCCAAACCACACATCCTGAAAAAATATATTCTTTATCATTAGGAATGGCAACTGGTAACTCTTCCCAATGTAAAAGATCTTTTGATCTTGCATGTCCCCAACTCATATTCCCCCATTCATTTCCCTTTGGGTTGTGCTGAAAAAACAAATGATAGTAACCTTTATAAAAGATTAATCCGTTTGGATCATTGGTCCAATTCTTTTTGGGTGAAAAGTGTATTTGAGGCCTCCAATTTTCTGTAGAATTTTGAGCAATTAATTGAATTGAAAACAGTATTATAAAAACTGTAACCTTAAGGCTCAAAACGCTTAAATTCGGTTTTATTTTCATCAATTGAAAGAAAAAATGCATGTTTGTAATTGTGATTAAACCAATCGCCTAAATTAAAATAAGTGGTCGTAGCATCAATCGGAAATTGTATCGGTAAATGCCTATGTCCAAATACGTAGGTATCTATTCCAAGATTTTTTTTATCCAATTTAGGTTTTATTTCTCGGATGTAGTTTACGATATACTCCGTTTTTTCATCAAAAGGATCTTCACCGTTTAAAATTGCCTTTTTCTTTCTTGTTTCAGACCAAAAATGCGCTAACGACATGCCCATATTAGGGTGCACGTATTTAAATAAAAATTGGGCAAAAGAATTAGTAAAAACCTTTTTTAACAACTTATATCCAGAATCACCGGGACCCAATCCATCTCCATGGCCTATCCATAGGTTTTTTTCGTTATGTTGAAATAGAAGTCTTAGATGCGTCGGTTCTCTATAAATTAAAGCCTTGAATTCATTTTGAAAATAATCCCACATCCATAAATCATGATTTCCAACAAAAACATGTAATTGAATTCCTTGATCGGAAAATTCGGCTAATTTACCTAGAAAACGGGTAAAACCTGCAGGAACGACTTTGCCATATTCAAACCAAAAATCGAAAAGATCACCCATTAAAAACAAATGCGACGCATTTGCTTGAATGGACTCCAACCATCGAAGCAATGCCTTTTCACGTTCAAGGCTAAATACAGCATCTGGAAAGCCCAGATGAAAATCTGAAGCGAAATAAACCTTTTTATCTGCAGGAATTGATAGTTGAATCATCAAAAAAAAGGGTGGAAAATCCACCCAATTTACAAAATATTATCCTTGTTGAGATGATTCAGAATCATTATTTTCATCTAAATCCACTTTTTTAGGTTTCGATTTTCGAGCTGGTTTCGCTTTTGCTTCAGCTATTTTATCATTTTCAGCTTGTTCTCTCTCCTCTTTCGCATCTTTTCTCTTCTTTTCGGTTTCCCCTTTGATAAACTCTTGGTAGGTTGTCAACTGCTCAAAAGGACGAGGCCCTACTAAACTTTCCAAATCATTTTGAAATAAAACTTCTTTTTCCAACAAAGCTTCTGCTAATGCAGTTAAAGAATCTCTTTTATCGGTTAATAATTTAATGGTACGTTTGTAGGCTTCTGCAATCAATTTTCTAACTTCCTCATCTATTTCACGAGCCGTTTCCTCCGAGTAAGGTTTATTAAATTGGTATTCAGAACCTTTTGAATCATAAAAGGAAATATTGCCTAACTTTTCGTTCATTCCATAAATTGTAACCATTGAGTAGGCCAATTTAGTTATTCTTTCTAGGTCATTTTGGGCACCCGTTGAAATTTTTCCGAAAACAATTTCTTCTGCTGCACGACCACCAAGCGTAACACACATTTCATCCATTAATTGTTCCGTACGGTATAGGAATTGTTCTTTAGGCAAGTATTGTGCATACCCTAAGGCTGCAATTCCCCTTGGAACAATGGTGACCTTTACTAAAGGATTAGCGTGCTCTAGGAACCAACCTGCAATGGCATGACCGGCTTCATGAAAAGCAACAATTTTCTTTTCTTCTGGAGAGATCAATTTATTTTTCTTTTCCAATCCACCAATTGTTCGATCCATGGCCTCTTGGAAATCATTCATATCAATCTCATGCTTATTTCTCCTGGCAGCTATCAAAGCAGCTTCATTACAAACATTTGCAATTTCAGCGCCTGCAAAACCTGGGGTTTGAGCAGCTAATTCTTTTGGATCAATGTCATTTCCTAATTTCAAAGGCTTCAAATGCACTTTGAAAATCGCTTCTCTACCAATGATATCTGGTTTATCAATTGAAATTTGACGATCAAAACGGCCTGGACGCAACAATGCTGGATCTAAAATATCGGGTCTATTTGTTGCAGCCATGATAATGATTCCGGAATCGGTTGCAAAACCATCCATTTCAACCAACAAAGAGTTCAAAGTATTTTCTCTTTCATCATTTCCGCCTGGCATAGAACCTCTTCCACGAGAACGGCCTACTGCATCAATTTCATCAATAAAAATGATACAAGGTGCTTTTTCCTTAGCCTGTTTGAATAAATCTCTGACACGAGCTGCTCCTACTCCAACAAACATTTCCACAAAATCGGAACCAGAAAGAGAGAAAAATGGGACACCTGCTTCTCCAGCAACTGCTTTGGCCAAGAGTGTTTTACCTGTACCCGGAGGGCCTACCAGTAAAGCTCCTTTAGGAATTTTACCCCCTAAATCGGTGAATTTTTTAGGATGTCTCAAGAACTCTACAATCTCTTGAATTTCTTCTTTTGCTTCATCTAAGCCTGCTACATCGTTAAAGGTTACACGTACCTTAGACTCTCCATCAAATAAAGTGGCTTTGCTTCTACCGATGTTGAAAATCTGACCACCGGCACCACCACCTCCTCCCATTCGGAAGAACAAAAAATAAAAACTTAATCCCATTAAAATCAAAAATCCCCATTGAGAGAACCATTCCAGAGGACTCGTTCTATTTTCTGGCGTAGCCATGATCTGTTCATTTCTGGGAAAATCTTTTTGACGTTCTTCCAAGAAATGTTCAAATCCTTCTTTTGAAATTACCTCAAATTGAAAATGAGGACCCTTATTGTTAGCAGATAATGCTGGATTATTTGATTTAAAATATTTATTAACAAATTTAGGTTTTAAAGTGACCTCCACAGATTTATCATTCACGATGGTTACGGTACTAACCTCTTTTTGAATCAACATGGATTCAAATTGCTTTTGAGAAATCGGTTGAATTGCTGGTTGATTAGAAAAGAACAAACCACTAACTACCACAATAATTAATGCGATAATCATCCAATTTTGGAAACCTGCTGGTCCTTTTTTAGGCAAGCGAGGAGGTAAACTTGGTCTTCTTTGATTTTTAGGCTGATTGGATTGTTTTGCCATTATTAAAATTCGTTTAGGCTATAACGCCATTTGGTAGGTAAAAGTTTCAATAAAATTAATCTGGAATATTGGTAAATTTTGCATCTCCCCACAGATCCTCCAACTTAAAAAAAGCTCGTTTATCCTTTTGGAAAACATGCACCACAATGTCATAATAATCCATTAATATCCATTCGCGATTTGCTTTTCCCTCAACTACATGAGGATGAATTTGCAAACCTTTCCATACTTCATGGTCTACTGAATCTGAAATTGCATCAATTTGGGTATCAGATGTACCAGAACAGATAACGAAAAAATCAGTAAAAGCATTGGAAACACCACGCAAATCTAGAATTGAGATTTCTTGTGCTTTTTTTTCTTGCATTCCCTTTACAACCCATTGTACTAATTCCTCAGAGCTATTCGACGGGGTTGATTTAGAATTCTTTCTTGGCATATTAATTGGTTAAAAATAACAATAATTTAATCTATAACGAAATAAGCGCTAATTTTGTTCAATTCCATAAAATTACAAATAAATATTGAAGAACTATCAAGCAAAAACCGAGTTTATCGGCAGAAATATCAAATATTTGGAAAGCTGTGAATCAACCAATTCATTGGCTCTTCAAGAATGTTTGGAAAAAGAAATTGAAGAGGGATTTTGTTATATAGCAAATCATCAAACGAACGGTAGAGGGCAAAGAGGTAATAGTTGGGACTCTAAGAAAGGGGATAATTTGCTTCTATCCATCGTACTAAAACCAACATTAAATGCTAACCAACAATTTTATTTAAGCAAATCCATAGCCTGTGGAATAGTGAAAGGTCTCAACCAATGGGCAAAAATTCACTTAAATAAGTCATTGCCTTTTTCAGTTAAATGGCCTAATGATATATATGTTGAGGATAAAAAAATTGGAGGAATTTTAATCGAGAACCAATGGAATGCTGGCAATTGGATTCATTCCATCGTAGGAATAGGATTAAATATTAATCAAGAACATTTTGGAGACCTTAGGGCCTCCTCCCTCAAATCATATTCAAAATTATCTGAGCCCATTGAAAAAGGAGAAGTTTTTAATTTTATCTGTACTTCGATTGAATATTTTTATAAAAAAAATAGTCCAGAAAATTTTGCTTTTATTGATGAGCAATATCACTCCTATCTCATGCGACTAAATGAATGGCATCTATACCAAGAAGTTGAAAATTCCCAAGTTATTGATGGAAAAATCATTCAAGTCAATGAACAAGGACTTTTATTGATGGAAAAACAAAATGGCTATAAATTATATGATTTAAAAGAAATTATTTTTATTTTTCCATCATAAAATTGTAATTTTCTGTGATTGATACATACAAAGGGCATGTTGAAAATTTTCTTCATTGGGCTCAAAATAAACCTAAAAATCTATATTTAAGGCAGCCGAAAGGGTCGACATTTAAAGATTATACGTATGAACAGGCGGCCGATGAGGTCAAAAAAATGGCAGCCTATTTGCATCGTAATTTCAATGATGAAAAAAAACATGTAGGAATATTATCCAAAAACTGTGCCCATTGGATCCTGGCTGATTTGGCTATATCATATGCAGGCGGCGTATCTGTCCCTTTTTATCCTACGCTCAGTGCAGAACAATTCAGAACAATTTACGAACATTCAGATTGCCAAATTTTATTTGTTGGCAAATTAGATAATTGGGAGCAGATAAAGGAAGTAATACCTGCCGAAACGGTTGTAATACACATGTCTGACCAACCCAATGATATCATAAATACGTGGGAACAAATTATTTTAAAAGAACGAAAAACCAGGGAACCGTATGTATTTAAAGAGGATGAAACCATCACCATAATCTATACATCAGGCACAACAGGTACTCCAAAGGGAGTTATGATATCTGCAAAATCAATTACCATTGCCTTAAAAGCCGCAAGAGAAATCGCCTATTTAGACCATCCCAATAATCGGTTCATATCTTACCTACCACTTTGCCATGTTGCAGAAAGAAATTTTGTAGAATATGCAGGTACGGCTAGCGGCGGCACAATTTATTTTGTTGAAAATCTTCAAACTTTCGCAGCCAATTTAAAAAGTGCATCTCCAACCCATTTTTTAGCTGTTCCCAGAATTTGGTTGAAGTTTCAAGAAGGTATCGTTTCAAAATTTGGTGGACAAAAGAGTTTTGAGAAAATATTGAAAATTCCAATTTTAGGGCAATTAATCATTCATCTCATCATCAAAAAACTTGGCCTTTCCAAGGCCAAATTATTGATCACAGGTGCAGCCCCCATTTCACCTGAATTGTTAAATTGGTACCAGGATTTAGGACTTAGGATTCAAGAAGCCTATGGGATGACTGAAAATTTGGGATTAACATCTGTCATGCCTAAAAATGAAATTCAATTAGGTACTGTGGGCAAAATATGGCCCATTTGTGAAGTGCGAATTCAAGAAGGTGAAATTCAAATGAAATCTGATTATGTAATGCAAGGATATTACAAAGAATTGTCTATTACTAAGCAAACTTTTGAAGACGGATGGTTAAAAACGGGAGATGCTGGAACTTTAGGTGAAGACGGATTCTTGAAAATCACAGGTCGAATCAAAGAAAATTTTAAAACTAGTAAAGGTTTTTATGTTAGTCCTGCTACAATTGAAACACATATTCAAAATCATCCCTTGGTAGACCAAGTTTGTGTTGTTGGTGCTAATTTACCTGAACCAATGGCATTAGTTGTTTTAAAAGAGGAATCAAAAGAATTAGATTCTCAAGCTGTAAATGAACAATTGGAAGATTTGTTTATAAGCCTAAATCCTCATTTCAAACATTATGAAATGATTAAGAAAATCATTGTTATACAAGAACCATGGACTGTAGAAAATAGTTGCATGACACCTACCCTAAAAATTAGAAGATTAGAGATCGAGAGAGTTTATGAACGTTATTTTGGAGACTGGTTCAAATCTAAAAACAAGATAATTTATTTTTAATTAACGTTAACAAAAGAAAAATTTAGTATCTTCCTTGTGATGGGAAGCTTGCGCATAATTTATATTTTTTTGTTTCTGGGATTAGCCAATTGTTTACCCAACTTTTTGCATGCACAAAAAGTTAAAATTGATTCCATTATTTTCAAAGGAAATGATCGCACTAAGGCATCTATTTTAAAAAGAGAATTAGATTTCTGGGAAGGCGACAGCCTTGATATCAATCAAATCGAACAATCACTTGAGGTTAATCGTAGAAAATTGATGAATACCAATTTGTTTATTTGGACCAAATTCGATTTTCACTTTAACAAAACAATGGGAATAGTCATTCAATATGAATTCCTTGAACAATTTTACACCTTAGTTTTCCCCATTTTTTCTTTGGCGGATAGAAACCTATCCGACTGGGTAAATCGTGGCGCAGATCCGAAAAGAATCATATATGGCATCAATGCTATTCAAAACAATCTGACAGGGAGAAATGAAAAATTAGGAATTAACCTAGAAACGGGATTTACCCAAAGGTATGATATAGCGTATTCAAATCCATACATAGATGTAAAAAAGCGATTTGGTTTTTATACCAGCCTCACCTACCAGACAAGTAATAATTTAGCTTACATCTCAAGAAATGATAGTTTACAATTTTTAGCTACAAGTCGACCAGTAAGAGAGCGATTTAATATGGTGATTGGATTTAGAAAAAGGGTTCGATTTTATGACTTTCAATCATTGGAGGCTAGGTATTACAAGGTTTCAATTGCTGATACCATTTTCAAACTGAATCCACATTATCTACCCAATAGAAGTTCGCAAAGTGAATTTATACAGTTAACTTATCGCATCACCTACGATAAAAGAGATTATGCAGCTTATCCTTTAATAGGGAAAAAGATGGATGCACTTATCAATTATACAGGATTAACTGGGAATTTAAATTTCAATTATTATGATTTTGGTTTATCTTATGAACGGTATATTCCCTTGGGAAATCATTTTTTCTTCAGCACCACTCATAAATTAAAATTTACACAAGAAGGCAAAGAGATACCTTATTTTTTGATGATGGGATTAGGCTATGGACCCAATGTAGTTCGTGGATATGAGCTGAATGTTATTGATGGTAAAAACTTTTATATAAATAGAAACACCTTAAAATTTCAGTTGATTAATAAAATTTATAAAATTCCATTTTTACATTATAAACAAATCAATCAAATACCTCTTGGCATTTATCCAACTGCATATTTAGACTTTGGCTATGTGGATATTGGGCAGGAAAATTATTTCAATAGTAAATTAGGAGGTAAATTATTAGTTGGTTACGGCTTAGGATTTGACCTGGTAACCTATTATAATTTAGTGACAAGAATCGTTTTTCCCGTAATTAACGGTGGAACAAATGGATTTAGAATATCCGTTGGGAGGGAATTTTAATAATTAATTGTTAATTGTTAATTATAAATTTAGTTTAGACAAAATAACTTGTAATTAACAATTAACAATTTTTAGGAGTGTATCGCTCTCTTTGAAGTTGCAGCTAAACAAGCTTCTTTCATTGCTTCTGTATAAGTAGGGTGTGCATGAGACATTCGAGCAACATCTTCTGCACTAGCTCGATATTCCATAGCAACAACAGCCTCAGCAATCATATCTGCTGCACGCGCTCCTATGATATGAACTCCTAAGATTTCATCTGTATGGGCATCTGCTAGCACCTTTACCAAACCATCTACATCCATTGAGGCAATTGCTCTACCCAATGCTTTGAAAGGAAAAGATCCTTCTTTATAAGCAATTCCAGCAGTTTTCAACTCTTGTTCAGTTTTACCTACTGAGGCCACCTCTGGCCATGTATATACGACCCCTGGTATTAAATTATAATTGATGTGCGGTTTTTGACCTGCAATAATCTCAGCAACAAACACCCCTTCTTCTTCCGCTTTGTGTGCCAACATGGCTCCGCGTACCACATCACCAATGGCATAAATACCTGGAACTTTTGTTTGTAAGGTATGTTCATCAACCGCAATTCTACCTCTTTCATCGGTTGCTAAACCAGCCGCTTCCAGCTTTAGCCCATCGGTATATGGTCTTCTACCAATACAAACCAAACAATAATCACCTTTAATTTCTACCTCTTCACCATTCGCATTTGTAGCCTTTACTACTACTTCTTTTCCTTTATTTTCTGCACTTGAGACCTTGTGAGATAGATAAAATTCAGCTCCTAATTTTGCAACTGCTTTTTGTAATTCTTTTCCCATGGTTTTATCCATAGTAGGAATCATACTATCGGCAAACTCAACAAAACTAACTTTTGAACCTAAACGAGCATAAACTGAACCTAATTCAGCTCCAATTACTCCGGCACCAATAACAATTAAATGTTTAGGAATTTCCGTAAGTTTTAAAGCCTCTGTAGAAGTAATTATGCGCTTTTTATCTACCGGAATAAATGGCAAAACAGTTGGTTTGGATCCGGTTGCAATAATGATATTTTTACCAGAAATGATTTCAGAGCTTCCGTCTGCTTTTGTAACTTTTATCGTTTTCGGACCATCAAAGGAACCTAAACCATTGAAGCTTGTTATTTTATTTTTTTTCATCAAATAACTTACTCCAGCATTTAAATTCGAAACAACACCAGATTTACGAGCAATCATTTGTTCTAAATCAACCTTTGGTTTTCCAATTGAAATACCATGCTCTTGAAAGGTATGAACAGCATTGTAATAATGCTCAGATGAATCCAATAAAGCCTTCGATGGGATACAGCCAACGTTTAAACATGTTCCTCCCAAAACAGCATATTTCTCTATAATTGCTGTTTTAAAACCTAATTGAGCAGAACGAATCGCGGAAACATACCCACCCGGTCCGGAACCGATAATAACAACATCAAACTCTTGCATATTAAACGTCTAATAATAATCTACTTGGATCTTCTAATAATTGCTTTACTCGAACTAAAAAACTAACAGATTCTCTACCATCAATGATCCGATGGTCATAAGAAAGAGCTAAATACATGATTGGCCTTACAACAACCTGACCATCCACTACAACAGCACGTTCCACAATATTGTGCATACCTAATATTGCTACTTGTGGAGCATTGATGATTGGTGTCGACAACATTGAACCAAACACACCACCATTAGTAATAGTGAATGTACCACCCGACATTTCTTCTAAAGTCAATTTATTATCTCTCGCTTTCGTTGCTAAGCGTACAACCTCCGATTCAATACCTGCAAGACTTAATTGTTCGGCATTTCTAATCACAGGAACTACCAATCCTTTAGGTGCAGATACTGCAATGGATACATCACAATAATCATGGTAAATGATTTCTTCTCCATCAATTTGTGCATTTACAGCTGGAAATTCCTTTAAAGCTACACAAACTGCCTTGGTAAAGAACGACATAAAGCCTAATCCTACACCATGCTTTTCTTTGAATTTATCTTTATACTTGGCACGCAAATCCATAACAGGTTTCATGTCAACTTCATTAAATGTAGTTAACATGGCTGTTTCATTTTTAACAGCTACCAAACGTCGTGCAACGGTTTTACGCAAAGAAGTCATTTTATCTCTTCTTACGCCTCTATCTCCATTTGGAGTTGAAGATACTGTCTGAATTGGTGTTGTTGAAGTACTTTCCACTTTTAACTTACCACTTTCAGCCTTGATGGCATCTTCTTTTGTAATTCTTCCACCAACACCTGTACCAGAAACCTGGGAGGCTGAAACTCCTTTTTCATCTAAAATTTTAGAAGCTGCTGGTGATGGATGACCCGCTGCATAAGAACCAGAAGTTGTCTCCGATACGACTGGAGTAGCTGCAGGTGTAGCACTTGCCGCAGGAGTATTTGCAATGACTGCTGCTCCTACCGTAATAGTGGCTAATTTACCTCCAATTGGTACAATAGAACCTGATTCAGCAATAATTTGAAGAACACCAGCCGTTTCTGCCGGCATTTCAAAAGTAGCTTTATCTGATTCTAATTCACATAAAACTTCATCTAATTGTACTGTATCACCTGATTTTTTGTTCCAAGTTGATACAGTTACCTCTGAAATAGATTCTCCAACTGCTGGTACAAGGATGTCAATTACTTTTGTTTCTGAAGAACTAGTGCTTGCAGTCGGAGCTGCAACTGGAGTTGCAACCGGCGTGGCATCTGGTGCAGTTGTACTAGCCACTGGTACAGAAATACCAGAGGATGCTTCGATTGTACAAATAACAGCACCAATAGGCAATACATCGCCCTCTTTTGCAACAATTCGCAATACACCTTCCGCCTCTGCAGGCAATTCAAAGGTCGCCTTATCCGATTCTAACTCGCATAAAACTTCATCAAGTTTGACAACATCACCATCTTTCTTATTCCAAGTGGCAACAGTAACTTCTGTAATTGATTCGCCCACTGGGGGCACTTTCATCTCTATGGCCATATTACTAAGGCTTTAATATTTAATTATTCAAACGCTTTATTTAAAAGGGCTGCTTGTTCTTGCCCATGTACTTTCAAAAATCCAGTAGCTGGAGACGCAGATTTCTTACGTGCAATCAGTCCTTTGAATCGGGTAAATCCAAATTCACGAATAATGTATGACCAATACCCCATGTTTTCAGGTTCCTCTTGTACAAAATACAAATCAGCATTTTTGTATTTTGCCAATTCCTTTTCTATTTGCGTGGTAGGTAATGGATGTAATTGTTCCAAACGAATGATAGCTACATCTTTACGTTTATCTGTTTCTTGTTTTTCTTGCAAATCATAATATACTTTACCAGAACACAATAACACTTTCTTAACTTTTGCTTTGTCGGCATATGGATCTCCAATCACCTCTTGGAATCTACCTTTTTTAAACTCTTCAAGGGAAGAAACAACCTTAGGATGACGGAATATGGATTTAGGAGACATTACGATTAATGGCTTCCTGAATTCCCATGCCAGTTGACGTCGAAGCGCATGAAATATATTAGCAGGTGTCGTTAAATTTGCTACGACCACATTATCCTCAGCTGCTAATTGTAAGAAACGCTCTGGACGAGCATTTGAGTGCTCAGGCCCCTGTCCTTCATATCCATGAGGCAACAACATCACCAAACCATTTTGTGTTCCCCATTTGGATTCATGAGAACTTACAAATTGGTCTATCATGGTTTGGGCACCATTGGCAAAATCACCAAATTGAGCTTCCCATATAACCAAGGCATCAGGATTAGCCAATGCATAGCCGAATTCATACCCTAAAACCCCGTACTCTGAAAGTAAAGAGTTGTAAATACTAATTTGCTCCTGCCCTTCCTCTATATGATTTAAATTACAATAATTTTCATTGGTATTAGCATCATGCAATACGGCATGGCGATGAGAGAATGTACCCCTCTGTACATCTTGTCCGGATAATCGTACACTTTTCCCTTCCAACAAAATAGAACCATATGCAAGCAATTCTGCTGTTGCCCAATTCAATTGTCCTTTTTCAAAAAATACCTGGCGATCCGCTACAACCTTTTCTATTTGCTTCAAGGCAACAAATCCTTTTGGTAGACTTGTTAAAGCTTTGGCAACTTTATCAATAACTTTTTGATCAATCCCCGTTTCTGGAGATTGTTCAAAATCTTTCGATTCGGCATAGCGCAATTCAGACCAACGATTATCTAATTTTAAAGGAATGTATGGTGGACGAACTTTTTGTTTCACCATATCCAAACGAGCCTGCAATTCTCCTTTAAAATGAGCATCCATTTGCTCTGCTAATTTTGCATCAATATCACCACGCTTAATTAATTTTTGCGTATAAATCTCCCTAGGATTCGGATGATTTGAAATATTGGCATATAAGGTTGGTTGCGTAAAACGAGGTTCATCAGATTCATTATGACCATTTCTACGGTAACAAACCATGTCTACAAATACATCTCGATTGAATTCTTGACGAAATTCTGCTGCCATTCTAGAAACGAAAACAACCGCTTCTGGATCGTCTCCATTCACATGAAAAACTGGAGCATCTATGATTTTGGCAACATCCGTACAATATATTGAAGATCTCGCGTCTTCAAAATCCGTTGTAAAACCAACTTGATTGTTAATGACAAAATGTATAGTACCACCTGTTGTATAACCTTTCAATTTTGCCATTTGTGTAACTTCATACACAATTCCTTGTCCTGCAACTGCTGCATCGCCGTGGATCAAAATAGGCAATACCTCATCGTAATTCTTTCCATACAATGCATCTGCCCTTGCTCTACAGAAACCTTCTACTAAAGGATTTACAGCCTCTAAATGCGAAGGATTAGGTGCTAATTTGATAGCTATTTCTTTGCCTGAGGGCGAAATATGCTTACTAGAATATCCCAAATGATATTTCACATCTCCATCTCCATGGATTTCATCTGGCACATTTCCTTCAAAGCCATCAAAAATGGCTTCATACGATTTATGCATAATATTGGCTAAGACATTTAAACGGCCTCGATGGGCCATTCCAATCATCGCTTCTTTTACTCCTCCCTCTGCAGCTTTATTGATGATGGCATCTAAGCCCGGGATTGTACTCTCTCCACCTTCTAGTCCAAATCTTTTTTGACCTAAGTATTTGGTACCTAAAAAATTCTCAAAAACAACCGCCTCATTTAATTTTTGAAGGATTTGCTTTTTTTCTTCGATACTAGGACTAAATGATAAAGCCTCCTTTTCTATCTTATTCCTCAACCATTCTTTAGCCTTCATTTCACGGATGTACGAATATTCGAATCCAATAGATCCAGCATAAATGGTATTCAGTGACTCAACAATTTTCCGCAGGGAACAAGCACCCAAACCTAAAAATGAACCAGCCTGAAAAATAGTGTCTAAATCAGCATCAGACAACGCATAATCTTGTATCGACAAACGTGGCTCCCTATTTTTTCTCTCACGAACAGGATTTGTTTTAGCTAATAAATGTCCACGTGAACGAAATGCCTTAATTAAACTAATAACAGCCATTTCTTTTTGAACATGCGATGCATCTACATCACCAATTCCACCCATTGCCTCTTGCCAGGTTTGAGCAAAGTCGAAACCTTTAAAGAAATCCCTCCAACTACTGTCTACTGAATTAATATCTTGCTTATAAGCATCATACAGGTCCGAAATAACCTGTGTATCTGCATTCGCTATAAAGGAAAATGAATCCATAATATTATATCCTACAATTTGTAGGAAAAGTTTCAAATGTTAATTACTTGGTTAAGAGTCAATCTTCTTACTAAAATATCTTTGCAAGTTACAAAGCATACTTTACTTTACCGAAAAAAAATCCTCGTTTTTGTAATAAATTAAACACAAATTTCTTCGGAAATAATCCATCTAATTTTGATTTATTTCGAATCTTTAAAAAGGTTAATTTATTCTTTGATAAATCTTATAATTTGGTGATTTAAGGACGGAAGCTTTGCAATTTCCCATTCCCTAAATCAATTTCATATCGAATCCCTATTTGATGAAAACCACTGCTTGCATCATTACTACTAGAATTTATTGAACCAGTGGAGTTAAGCGTTATACTTTTTCCCAAAAAATCATAGGCATAAGAAACCATGAAATTCCGACCTAATGCTACCTGAGCACTTCCCAGAAATGCCGTGTTCCCCATTTCTGCACCAGAATTTAAATACCAGGCACCAATTCCGACAACTTCTTGAAACCAATAAACACCATAAAAATCGACTTTCGTATCGGACATCGAGCCATATTTTTGATGCTTTAAAACTGAACCTAGACGCAACTTGTCACCACTTGCTAAATCCATTAAAACCTCTCCATGGAAATAGATAGGAGAAACAGATGAATTTGAATCATCTACATATGAACTTGGTCTTGACATTCCCAATTGAATATTTCTTTTTTGGTACAATATACCTAAGCCATAACTGGCCTTTAGGATGGTATTTCCATTTGATGTAATAACAGGCTTTTGATTGATTCCAATATTACCTCCTATGTATATTTCATGGCCATCACCCAAGATAAAACGCCTTGAAAGTACTCCCGCTAGACCTAAATTAGAGGCAATTGTCCCCGTTCCATCTGCAAAGACTTGGGAAGAATTAAAGCCCAAAAAACCAAATCCCCATTTTTCATCTTGAATAGGCATATCGAAACTAACATATTGTTGAGACAGGCTTGTCATTCCAGGCAAAGAAAACAAAGGTTTTTTACGATAAAAACCAATAATTGATGCAACTTTTGAGGCGCCTGCCCTGGCTGGGTTGATACTCATTGGAATCATAGGGTACATCATCCGCATAGCCTCTTGTTGCGCATGAAGGGTAAATGTTTGAAGAAAAAATAAAAGTAAAATTGTGTACACAATTTTAAATTGATTGGGCTTCAATATGACATTATGACACATTTTATCGTCTTGGTATTGATTTTGTTAGAATCCTCAAAATTAGAATTAAATTTTAATCACATGAAAGAAACAGGTAATATTTCCATTCACACCGAAAACATTTTTCCAATCATTAAGAAATTTTTGTATTCTGACCATGAAATTTTCCTTAGAGAATTGGTTTCAAATGCCGTTGATGCTAGCCAAAAGCTTAAGCGTCTGAATTCAATCGGAGAATTCAATGGAGATTTGGGGGATTTAAAAGTTAAAGTAAGTTTTAATAAAGAGGCAAAAACAATTACCATATCTGACAACGGTATAGGTATGACTGCCGAAGAGATAAAAAAATACATCAACCAAATTGCATTCTCAGGTGCTACTGAATTTGTTGAAAAATACAAAGACAAAGGAGATGAGCAAGCCATAATTGGCCACTTTGGACTAGGCTTTTACTCCGCCTTCATGGTGGCAAAGGAAGTTGAAATTATCACAAAATCACACCAAGAAGGTTCTGAAGCAGCTCGTTGGATTTGTGATGGGACAACACAGTTCGAAATCACTAGCGTAGACAAAAAAGAAAGAGGAACAGACATCATTCTTCATATTGCTGAAGATTCAGAAGAATTTTTAGATGAATTCAGATTAAAATCAATTCTTGAAAAATATGGTAAATTTTTACCAATTGAAATCGAGTTTCAAGAAAAAATCATCAATAATACCAACCCATTATGGACTCGTAATCCATCAGAATTAACAGACGAAGATTATTTGAAATTTTATGATGAATTGTATCCTTTCCAAGAAAAACCACTTTTTTGGATCCATTTAAATGTCGATTACCCCTTCAATTTAACAGGTATTCTATACTTCCCGAAGATCAAAAATGAATTCCAGGTTCAAAAAGAGAAAATCCAATTATACTCTCGACAGGTATTTATTACCGATGAAGTTAAAGATGTAGTACCAGAATTTTTAATGCTTTTACACGGTGTTATCGACTCACCCGATATACCATTGAACGTTTCTCGTTCATTCCTTCAATCTGACTCAAATGTTAAAAAAATAACTAGCCATATCTCTAAGAAAGTTTCTGATAAATTGCATGAATTATTTAAGTCTGACCGTGCAGGTTTTGAAGAAAAATTTGAAAACATTGGATTGTTCATCAAATATGGTTTAATCTCAGATGAGAAATTCTATGAAAGAGCAAAAGAGGTTTGTTTAGTTCAAGATACTGAAGGTACATTTTTTACTATTCAAGAGTACGAAGAAGCAATTCAGGCTGCTCAAACTGACAAAGACAACAAAAAAATATTCTTGTACGCAACCGATCTATTGCAACAAGATGCCTTTATTCAATCTGCCAAAGCCAAGGGGTATTCTGTCTTAAAAATGGATTCAATGATTGATAGTCATTTCATCAATCAAATGGAATACAAAAATCAAGAAGTACAATGGAAGCGCGTAGATGCTGATTCAATTGATAAATTAATAGACACAGGCACTACATTAGAGGTTTTGTTAAGTGACCAACAAAAAGAAACAGTAAAAAATTCCTTCGAAAAAGCATTGAATGACCCATCAAAAATTGTTTCCATTGAAGGAATGGCTGCAGATGAATTACCTGCAATCGTTACGCAGAATGAATTCATGAGAAGGATGAACGAAATGCAACGCAATGGTGGAAATGGTATGTTTGGAGCAATGCCATCTACTTATCAAATTACAGTTAATGGCAATCATCCATTGATTGAAAAATTAGCTAATGAATCAGAAGAGGATAAAAGAAATGAATTGGCAAAACAAATAGCAGATTTGGCCTTACTTTCTCAAAATCTTCTTTCAGGTGCTGATTTGACGGCATTTATCAAAAGAAGTGCTGCGAGACTCTAATTTAACGTCCCCCTGCCCCGTCTTTATGAAGGAGGGGGCAGAGGGGGTTAATATTACCTAACTATCAACTTCTTTGTAACTAAAGACCTGCCATCCACCACCAATTGATAAGGATACATTCCAGGATTTAGATCCTTTAGATTGATCCGCAAGGTTCTGTTATTCGTATCTAAGTTTACCTCTTTAACTTGTTGACCAAGAATATTAAAAATAACTAATTTGACTTCTGAAAAATTGGCGGTAATTTGAACATCAATGTCCACGTAATCAAAAGCAGGGTTGGGATACAAATGACTTACCATTAACTTATCACTCTTGAACAAATAAAGTTCTTCTGAAAGGTGAAAATGATTTGAATGAATAGCGAACAAATTATTACCCAAATGACCAAAGGTCATTATCATGAATAAGGTAATTAAAAATTTGTGCTTAAAGAACATGAACGAAATTATACCATTAATTGTATAATAAAAAGTCTAAATAGTCGAACGGCCGAAAAATAGTGACAAATGACTATTTTTTAATATATTTTAACTTTTCCAATAACATCAATAGGCTAGGTTTCTCTTTGATACGCCAGTTAAATCCGTCTAAATTCTGTAAATCTTCCTTCCATTCATTGGGCGGCACAAACTTGGCTTCTGGCTTGGTAAGGAATTTTATTTTTTTAACTTGATTATCCTCAAAAAATAAATTCATTCGACTACATTCCACTCGATTCAATCCAGTGGTTTTTTTCTTATCATCTAAAACATAATAAACACTTTCTCCGTTTCCCTCTACATTAACCCTACTTAATTTTGCATCTTCCTTGAATAACAACCAAATTCTTCTTCCTTTTATCTGATTAAATTGATGAATCGAGTCTTCAGATATAACAAATGAATGTCCTTTTAATCGCATTTCTTTTACTTGCTGGCTCTCAATATAAATTGATATGGAATCCGCCTGAGATTGCGAATCATTGGTCCACAATATTGGTTTTTGGTAAAAATGAATGACTGAATCCTTTACATCATAACCTAAAGAATCACATTTACCGGATAAATCAGATTTATAGATTAATACATTTTTATAAGCATATAACTTTCTCACCGAATCTTTCTTGGATTCAAATGAAACAAGGGTATCTGCCGTTAGATACAAGGTATCTTTTTCCATGACATTTCGCATGAGGGCATGCCCAAAAACCCTAGTTAATCCAGTATTTCCAGCATATCGGCCATGATCACCAGTAAGAATTACTTTATCTTTTTTACTAACAAATTCAACATTTCCTTTTGCAACTCCAATTTTAGTTGGGGAATCATAGAACAAAGTATCACCTGTTAAGGTAAAATCTTCCATTTTTGCAGTCGATCTACCCGAAAAATTGGAAACCTTTGTTTGGGTATTGTAAAAACCAGAAGAAGTAAACACCGTGTCCTTTTTGTTCACTATTTGAGTAGGGCAAATAAAATAAGCTTCTTTGGAAAGTGTATTGTATTTTAAGGAATCTGCTTTTAGGGACCCTCCTTCTTTATCCACAACTTTTACATTTTTCTTAAATAAAAAGTTTTTTGTAATTGTGTTATAAATTCCTTCTTTACTCGTTAAAGTTGATTTTTTATCTAAAATTCGAGCTCCTGCATTGTAATCCGCAAATCGAGTATTTAAATCATAATTAAGTTTAGGAGTGTTTAAAACGATGGTATGATCATCTAATTTGACGCGACCTGAAACAAATGCTTGTCGCATGTCACCATTGTAAATTGCTGTATCACCAGTAATTGTCACAGTATCTGCTTGAATGATTTTTACATTTCCGTAGGCTAGAACATTGTTTGTCAAACTATTAAAAATCGCTTGCTTGCAAGATAAAATAGTCGTTCCTTGTTGAAGAGAAACATGACCTATCAATTCTTTAAATTCAGCATTTCCTTTTAGGCTGTCGGAATGAATAATAAAAATTTGACTTTGACCAATTGCAGTAAAGCTAAAAATGAAGAAAAAAAATAAGAAACAAATCTTTTTTAAAGTCATTACGGATGCGAATTTGTAATTTCGCTTATTATTTAGCTCGCAAGTTACCAATTTTATGCTGGAAGATTTCAACCAATTTATTGAAAAACATCAATTATTTACAAAAAAAGATCGAATTCTATTGGCTGTTAGTGGTGGAATAGATAGCATGTTGATGGCTAAATTATTCTCATTAACTTCCTATGAATTCGGAATAGCCCACGTAAATTTTGGTTTAAGGGGTGAAGAATCGATGGCAGATGAGTTATTTGTGAAAAAATTTGCAAAAGCATTAAAAGTACCTTATTACTCGATTCAATTTGAAACCAAATCATTTGCAGAAAGTGAAAAAGTAAGTATTCAACAAGCAGCGAGAGCGTTAAGGTACCAATGGTTTGAAGAAATTTGTCAAAAAGAAAATTTTGATAAAATTGCAACGGCACATCATCTCCTAGATCAGGCGGAAACAGTTATATTTAATTTAAGTAGAGGTACTGGAATAGCAGGTTACCATGGTATACCTGTTGTTAATGGTAAAATAATTCGACCAATAGCGTTTGCATCGCAGGACCAAATTTTTGATGCTGTGGTGCAATATAAATTAGCTTGGAGAGAGGATTCTAGCAACCAATCGAGTAAGTATGCAAGAAATTTTATCCGCCAAGAAGTCATGCCAAAATTGATGGAATTAAATCCATCCATTGATAAAACAATTGCTGAAAATGCAAAAAAAATCATTGGTATTGAGCAATGGATTGAAGAAGAGTTCCATGAATGGGTTAAAATCCATATTAAAAATGAATCAGATGGGCTAACAATTGTTCAGGATATTCAATTAGAAAATTCGAAAAACAAGGTATTAAGTGGCAAATATCTACAATCCAAAAATTTCAATTTTGATCAAATTGAACTGATTTTTCGGGCAGAATTGGAACAGCAAGTTGGAAAACTATTTGAATCACCTACACATCAATTAAACATTGATAGGAAGCAATGGCTCCTTCAATCAAAAGATCAACAAGCCTTTAGACCAATTATAATTCAAGAGGAAGATGATTTCGTGCAAATTGGAAAACAAAAAATACAACTCTTTTTTGAAGAAAAAACAGCAGATTTTACAGTACCAACCTCATCAAAAATTGCTTGCTTAGACGCTGAGAAACTAGAATTTCCTCTTGAAATCAGAAAATACCAAGAAGGCGATTGGTTCTGTCCGTTAGGAATGAATCAAAAAAAATTAGTTTCAGATTTTCTGACGGATAAAAAAGTCCCCTTACTAAAGAAGCAAGATACCTATCTATTGCTATCGAAAGGTTCTGTAGCATGGATTATTGGTTATCGAATAGACAACCGATTCAAAGTAACAGAAAAAACGGAAGAGGTGTATCTTTTGGAAGTGGAGAGTTGAAGGTGAAGGGTGGAGAACAATTTCAAATTTTAACTTTCCTTTCTCAACTTTCAACTTATCTAATCAGTTTCCTATACATTTCGGTTTTGGCTGGGTCAAGCAGGCTCATGTAGGCAAAAGTTTGCTGGCGGAGCGTGGCAGATGATTCATCCATTATTTGAAATATCTCATCCCCTTTTGATTCAAAAAATAAACGAATAGTGGCTGAACCCGGACGAATTTGATTAATTTGACGTAGATTCATTAACATTTCGACCAGGCCATCTCTGGTTTCATCAGGTTTATCTTTAAATGAATCTAATAAAACACGATGATATTGATAATTTGCCTCACGAATTCCAGTTAATTGCTGGTTAATCAATGCCTCTGCAATTCCTACCTTACTTCGAATATCATTCGCAGTACCCCAGCCACCAGCTGCATTTTGAGCTAAATTGGTCAAATTATATAATTTCTGCACGAATGGATCTCCTGCTAATTTTCCAAATGAATCATAACTGTAAATCAAAGCCAAGTTTGAATAATAAGCTAAAAGTGAACCTAAATTATCAATATAACTATTGTCGTTGTAGGTTATGGGTGTTCCGGTTTGGTATTTAAAATTAAATGATTTATCAACGAGGCTTAAAATAACGGTTTCGTAATTGGTACCATAAACAGGACGAAGCACTTGTATGCGCGCATTGGCCTCAAAATCACCTTGAGAAGTTGCTTTCGTTAAAATTAAATTGATATTTAATTTTATCTTTTCTTCTTGTGAGTAGGTGTCATTTGTCCACCTTCTTCCATTGATAAAATCCTGCATTACCCTTTGGATCTCAGGGTAAATTTGCCCACCACCTCTTTGTTGATCTATTTGTAATTGTTCTGTATTAATGCTAATAGTTGACAATAATTCTTGGGAAAAAGAAAATTGAGCTACACATAAAAATACAAAAGTGGTGAATAAATATTTCATAAAATTTAATTCTAAAACGAATTTAAAACCTTTTTGGTATAAAAAAAATCCCGACTCTGACCGAGTCGGGATTTAAAATAAATGGTATTTAATTATTTTGAAGTTTCACCTTCCTCACGTAATCTAAAATCAACTTTATCAGCCATGAATTCATCAATAGCTAAAGATGTTGGTTTAGGTAAACGCTCATAATATTTTGAAATTTCTATTTGTTCTCTATTTTCAAAGATCTCTTCTAAATTATCAACTGATGAAGCAAATTCAGATAATTTACCTGATAATTCCTCTTTCATTTTGCTTGAAATCTGACGAGCTCTTTGAGCAATAATGGATACTGATTCATACACATTGCCTGTTTTTGCAGCAATTTTATCTGAATCTCTGGTGATGATTGAAGGATTTGTTTGAATCTTTGACATCTTTTTGAATTATAATTTTTGCAAAGTTAATTAAATTTTTGAATAAATACTATTTGGGACTTGTTGCTACTTTTGACGTATTTGATTTTTCTTTTTCTTGTTGTGCCTTATATTCTGCTTCCAGCTTTGCT
>JACCDK010184694.1_pt1 | contig 42690 bp, 37 predicted proteins | sample 7445871 | NCBI WGS metagenome assembly JACCDK01 (sample SAMN15323436, study PRJNA562643) | freshwater metagenome | isolation source: river surface water | place: USA:Blue River Watershed | collected 2017-08-15 | reverse complement strand
CTTACCATGGAAACGCTCTACCGACTGAGCTAGGGGGGCAGTGGTAGAGGAGGCAGTCTAAGCGTTAGGGCTGGAAAGTAAAAATTGGGGCCAGAGAGGCAATTAGCCCTTTGTTGAGCCCAGGGTCAAGCCTGAGACGAACTGCTTACGCAAAACAAAGAAGACGAGAAGGGTAGGAAGGGCTGCGATCATCGCACCAGATGCCAAAAGGTTGTAGTCGGTGACGAATTCACCGGTCAGACGTCCCAGGGCCGATGTGATTGGTCGCTTGCTATCACTTGCTGTGAGCACAAGGGCCCAGAAGAAGTCGTTATAGATCCAGGTGGTCATCAAAACTGTCAACGATGCCAAAGCTGGACGAAGAAGAGGCAAGATGATGTTGAAGTAATGTCTAAAGACAGATGCACCATCGATCATTGCAGACTCTGAAATTTCTTTAGGAATCGTCTTCATATATGAGCTGAGAACAAATGTTGCAAAGCCCATCTGGAAGGCGACGTGAATCAAGATGATTCCCCAATGTGAATCATAGAGAAGTCGACGGTTACCGAAGAAATCTCCCACAGCTAGATACATCTTAAAGAGAGGGATGAAGATCAACTGACCTGGCAAGAGGTTACCTGCTGTGAAAAAGAGCAAGAGTCCAACATTTGCCTTAAATGAGTAACGAGAGACAACAAATGCCATCAGAGATCCCAAGAAGAGCGTTAAGAAAACTGCAGGGATTGTGATGATCATTGTGTTGCTGAAGTAGAGACCAATGTTCATCCGCTCGAGAGCAGATGCATAGTTATCTAAATTGAGAGTCTCTGGAAAAGAGAAGATTCCATTTGCACGGAGATCTTTATATGGACGAAGTGAAGAGTAGAGAGTCCAGAGAAGTGGAAGAAGCCAGAGAAGGGCAAATGTTCCGATGAAGATCGAGATGATCGCATCTTTACGCTTCTGACGGTTACGGTACTTCTCATTAACTACGATCGTTGACATTACTTCACATCCTCTTTGAAGGTAGTGCGAAGGTAGGCGATGATCGGGCCAATAGAGAGCACGAAGAGGAGCGTTGCATAGGCAGCGCCCTTCATAGATTGACCTTCACCCGAAATATTTTGGAATACCAGCGTTCCGAGAATTGGAACCTGCGCGCCAGATGTGCCGTAAATGATGTAGACGATATCGAATGCGCGAAGGGACTCGATAATTGTAATCACGAGAATAATGATGTTAACCGGGCGCATCGTAGGCAGAATCACCTTACGGAATGTCTCCCATTCAGTTGCACCATCGAGTGCTGCAGCCTCTCGAAGAGCTGGATCAATTGCCTTAAGGCCAGCTAAATAGAGCAACATGATGTAGCCGATATGTCGCCAGGAGGCGATGGTCAAAATGACATAGAGGTTCCAGCGATCATCACCAAAGAAGGAGATTCCATTGGTGATATCTCGTCCAAGAAGTCCGTTTACAAAACCATCTGGACGCAACATAAAGTTCCAGATGATTCCGGTAACAGCTAGTGAGAGAACAACTGGAATGTAGTAAGCAGTTTGAAAAAATGCATGTCCGCGAATTTGGCGATCGATTTGGTAGGCGAGCAAAACTCCGAGAGGAGTTGCAATCAAGCCAAACCAAGCGAGCCAGATGACGTTATCTTTAAGTGCTAGCCAGAAGACTGGCGTAGAGAAGAAGATGTTGTGATAGTTAGCAAATCCAGCCCAGCGAATATCTGAGATATGGATACCGGTCCAATATGTAAATGAGAGACCGATTGTTGCAACTGCTGGTATCCATACAAGCAATACGTGAAGCGCAGTTGGGATACCGATAAATGCGCCGAGAGTGAGACGATCCTTAGGGGAAAAGGCTCGACGGCGGCTAACTTTGCTTTCGCTGTTAACCGCCGTCGATTTCATACCTTTACCTTATCTTCTTTCGATAGATATATCTTCCTTTATTTCTGCAATATCAATTACTGAGAATCAATTATGCAATTGGAGGAAGTGCATCCCATTGCTCCTGTAGAGAATCAACAATCTTGTTGACATCCTTAGGATTCTTGAGCCAGCTCTGGAGAGCTGGACCAACAACTGGGCCTGCGAAGTCAGGGCGTGTATCACGATCAAGGAACTGAGTAATGTACTTAGCCTGGCTCATGACATTTGCCTGCTGCTTCTGGAATGCATCGTATGAAGATGTGTCCTGGTTCTTGTTAGCTGAAGTCATAGGAATTCCGGTATCAAGCATTGCCTGCATACCTTCCTTGTCACCAGCGAACTTGATGAAGTCCATACCGACCTCTGTGTTAGCGCCGTTAGCAGCTACGCAGAATCCGTCGATTGGAGCATCAATTGTGTTTACGCCATGCTCTGGGTTGATCTCTGGGAATGGAACAATCCATAGATCATCGTAATCAGCCTGTGACTGCTCGAGGAAGTTAGCACCGAACCATGAACCCATCATGAGAGTTCCGGCCTTCTTCTGAAGAAGAAGCTGCATTGCGCCATCCCACTCAAGATCGAGAACGTTCTTGTTTGTGTAAGGCATCAACATCTCCCAGTGCTTGAACACTTCGAGAACACGTGCATCTGTCCACTTTTCGCGACCTGCGAGAAGATCAACGTGGAACTGGTAACCATTAACGCGAGCGTTGATGATGTCGAATGTTCCCATTGCTTCCCAGCCACCCTTGTCACCAAGTGCGTAGCCGACGATGCCCTTCTTCTTGAGGGCCTCCATGAACTTTAGGAGCTCATCCCAAGTTCCGATGTTCTCTGGATCCATGCCCATCTCTGTAACCATTGACTTGCGGTAGTGGAGACCCCATGGGTACCAAGACTGTGGAACGAAGTACTGCTTTCCATCTAGACCTGTTGATGCGATCTTGTATGAGTTGTCATACTGATCGCCAATTTCATTCCAGACATCTGAGATATCTGCGAGAAGACCCTGCTCTGCGAAGAACTGCATGCGGTATCCGGCCATCCACTGGAACGCATCATCAGGTGTTCCCTGAAGATACTGTGAAAGGTTGTTCTGGAATGCATTTGATTCTGTTGCATTGTAAGTAACTTTGTTGCCGGTCTTCTTTTCGTAAGCTGCTACAAGACCCTTGAGCTGCTTCGTTGGTGACTCGTCAACTGTACGTGCGCCGAATGACATTGGACCTGATGCTGCACCGCAGCTGGAGAGAACTGTTGCGCCTCCAGCGATACCGATACCACCCAATGCTGCACCCTTAATGAGGGAGCGACGTGATACACCGTTCTTTTCTTCTGACATTTACGTCCTCTAACTTTCCTGAAGTAAAACCTCTTGAAAGGTTGCGTCGGCGCAATCGTCGACACGCGTAAAAGATAGGCTCGTGAGCGGGCTTTCTCTAGGGAGTTTAGATAACGAAATGGTTACGTTTACGCCTAAAAGCCCTTCTCAACAGGTGGGAAAAGGGCGGTTTTTGCCGTTTATTTCAGGGTTATGACTGCTCGCCATCGGCGCTCAGGCTGGCCGCTTCCGCCTCGGCAGCTGCCTCTGCCTTGATCGCCTCCATATCAACGGCCTTGATTGCTGTGATGAGCTCTTCAAGAGAGTTGGCCGGCAAGGCCCCGGCTGCTCGGTAGAGCATGATGCCATCGCGAAAGGCCATCAACGTTGGGATGGAGGTGATTCCGGCAGCGGCTGCGAGCTCGCGCTCTGCCTCAGTATCAACTTTTGCAAAGACGATATCAGGGTGCTTCTGCGAGGCTTCTTCAAAGATTGGCCCAAACATCTTGCAGGGACCGCACCACTCTGCCCAGAAATCTACAAAGAGGATAGGTGTCTCAATTAGAAGTTTTTCAAATTCATCACCCGTTGAGTTGATGGTCGCCACAGGAGATTACTTCTTTCCAAAGAGGCGACTGAAGAGTCCTGGCTCTTTTGGATCATTTGCGTGACCTTGGCAGCGCTGTGCCTTTGGAACACCCTTCAGGGCGATTTCAATATGCTGGCCACAGCCAGACCAAGTTGGCTTATTACACTTGCGACAAGTTGTCTTATGACACATTTCTTTTCCGATCTCTCAATTGTTTCTTAGTTAACTGCTGCTGGTGAATTTGCGTAGGTGAGATATCCACCATCAAGGTTTGTTGCATCGAAGCCGAGCTCTTTGAGCAACATCGTTGCAGTGTGGCCTCTCTGACCGACTTGGCAATTGACCAAGATGGGCGCACTTGTGATTTCAGAGGTACGGCTGCGGATTTCATCGACCGGAATATTGATTGCACCCGGAATACTTCCTGCGCCATATTCGCTTGGGGAACGAACATCAATCAATTGATATCCGGCAGTACGAAGATCCTGAGTTTGATTCCATTGGGCGGTTTTTACAAGTCCGCTCATCATGTTCTCTGCAATATAACCCAACATATTTACCGGATCTTTAGCTGAACCAAAAGGTGGAGCATAGGCAAGCTCTAAGTCTGCAAGCTCTGGAGCTGTGATACCTCCGCGAATAGCGGTAGCAATAACATCGATGCGTTTATCAACGCCATCCACGCCCACACCTTGTCCGCCAAGAATCTCGCCAGTCTTTGGATCAAAGATCAACTTGAGTGCGATTTGCTTTGCATCTGGGTAGTAGCCAGCATGGTTATTTGGGTGTGTATGAATCACCATGAACTCACGGCCAGAAGCGGTGAGGCGTTTCTCATTCCAACCAGTTGCGGCAATCATCAAGTCAAAGACCTTCACGATTGCAGTACCGATGGTCTTAATTGGTCTTGTTGCACGCCCTGCAATGTGATCTGCCACAACGCGGCCGTGACGATTAGCTAAGTTCGCAAGAGGTACAAGAGTTGCAGAACCGTCAATGGCATCTGTCTTCTCTGCTGCATCACCAACTGCATAGATATCGTGATTGCTTGTGCGGTTAAAGTCATCTACTTCGATTCCGCCCCGTGCGCCGATTGCTAGGCCTGCAGCTTTTGCAAGTGATGTATCCGGGCGAACACCAATTGCCATGATGACCAGTTCAGCTTCAAGGACTGTTCCGTCGGAGAGAACCACTGTTGTATCTGTAACATCTTTTGCGCTGACCCCAAGATGAAGTGTGATGCCATTTTTTCGCATCTCCTTTGCAACCAGCGTTGCCATTTCGGGGTCGAGTGGTGCAAGAACCTGACGGGCGGCTTCAACAACTGTTGTCGAAACACCCTTATGAACTAAGTTCTCTGCAATCTCAACGCCGATAAATCCTCCGCCGATAACAACTGCGCTCTTTGGTTTCGCATTGACGCGATTTGCAATCTTCTCAACATCTTCGACTGTGCGAAGAGTCAGGGCGCGTTCAATGCCAGGAATCGGTGGAACAACTGGTGAGGCACCTGGGCTAAGAATCAGCTTGTCGAATGTGAGTTCATACTCCTGTGAATCCTGCCAGTTCTTTACCGCGACCTTCTTAGCTGCCACATCAATGCTGGTTACCTCTGTGGCAACGCGAACATCGAGCTTAAAGCGGGCATGAAGAGAAGCCGGGGTCTGCAATAAAAGCGCATCTTCCTCTTCAATTACTCCGCCAACAAAATATGGCAGACCGCAATTTGCATAGCTCACATATCCACTCTTTTCGAGGACGATGATCTCTGCATCAGCATCAAGGCGACGCATACGGGTGGCAGCAGACATTCCGCCTGCTACTCCCCCAACAATTACTACGCGCATTACTGAGTGACCACAGGCAATCCAGCGCTAATCCAGTCATTGATGCCGGCATCAAGATTGAAGAGTGAGGTGAAGCCAGCATCTGACATCTTGCCGACGGCAATGCCTGAACGTCGACCGCTCTGGCAGTAGACGGCATATGTTGCAGTCTTATCGAGCTGAGCAATATTGCTCTCAAATTGCATTCCTTCTGCATCGATATTGATTGCGCCTTCGATGTGTCCTGAAGCAAATTCACCAGCGGTGCGCACATCTAGAATGACTACGCCAGCTTCTTGAGTCTTCGCTTGAAATTCAGCTGCCCCAAGATCCGTAGCTCCTGATGAGCCACATGAAGTAAGTGCTAGGGCTGATGCAAATAGAACTGCAATAAGTTTCTTCATTGTCCTTTTTCGATTCTTCAGTTGATGAATGAGATAACTACTTAAGCAAGGCTTAGGAAAAGTTTTTGTAGCTTCTCCTGAACCGCTTGATTATTGTTCTTGTTATCGACGATGCACTCTTTAAGGCTTGTCGAAATTAATGTGAAAGCCGCTGTATTGACTGCTTTATTAACCGCAGCCATCTGAGTGACGATTTCATCGCAATTGCGACCGTCTTCAAGCATGCGGATAACCGCGGCAAGCTGTCCATGTGCGCGCTTCAGGCGCTTAGAGATGGCCTCTAGCTGCGCCTCATCCTGAAGTACATGGGTTGGATTCTTAGTTGCCATGGGCAATTAGCACTTACAGATCTGGTCGTCGCTTAGACCCTGGAGAGCATCTTCAACATGCTGGCCACATCCAGACCAGGTGTACTTCTTGCAACGATCACATGTAACGCGTGAACACATAATAAAACTCCCTCTCTTTCGAGTGCTGGCACTCGTATTTGGCCTATTCAAGATATACCCCTAGGGGTATGCTGAAATCGTACCAGAAGGACTGGTGAATTGTCACAGGAGAGAAAAATGACAAAGAAAGTCGTAGTTCTAGGCGCTAACTTCGGTGGCCTCACAGCTGCCTTGTCCCTTAAGAAAGAGCTTAAGTCGGATGTGGAGGTCACTGTTGTCAGTGACCGCGATTACTTCCTTTTCAATCCTTCATTGATCTGGCTTCCCTTTGGAAAGCGCGATGAAGGGGATGTAACGTTTAAGGTCGGCCCAACCTTTGATAAGGGTGGAGTTCACTTTATTAATTCCGCGGCGAAAGAGATCAAACCTGATCTCAAGCAAGTCGAACTGGTTAACGGTGCGAGCGTTGACTACGACTACCTAGTAATTGCGACAGGCACCCGAAACAAGCCGGAACTGGTGGAGGGGCTATTTGAGAACACCTCTACAATTACAACTTTGGGAGATGCCGAGAATGCAGGTCGAGAGTGGAAGAAGTTTCTCGATAACCCTGGCGATATTGTTATTGCTGCCACTCAAGGTGCTAGCTGTTTTGGCGCGGCATACGAGTTTCTCTTTAACACCTCTTATCAGTTAAAGAAGGCTGGACTGAAGAAACAGGTGAAGCTCTCCTATGTAACCTCCGAGCCTTTCTTAGGTCACTTTGGCATTGGCGGCTTGAATCATGGCGAGCAACTCCTAGGAATGTTTCTTAAGAAAGAGAAGATTGATGCTTACACCAATGTCGCCCTAGACCATGTAGATGAAGGTCGGATGGTTACAACAGAAGGGATTAATCACGACTTTAAGTGGTCGATGACTATCCCACCATTTGTGGGTCAAGACTTTCTTCGAAAGACTGAAGGGCTAGTTAATGCCGGAGCATTTGTAGATGTTCGACCTACATATCAATCACTCAAATGGGATGATATTTATGCTGTCGGTCTAGCAGCTGCAGTGACTGCTCCATGGAGTACACCGACCCCTGTTGGTGTGCCAAAGACAGGATTTCCTACAGAACAGATGGCGCACGTTGCAGCAAAGAATATTGCTGCCCAAATTCGTGGTGAAGAGCCAACCCACTCAAAGGAGTTCGGTGATATCCCTGCGGTATGCATTATGGACGCTGGCAACAACGGCGTATTGATCCTTGCTGACAAGATGCTTCCTCCACGCAAACATGGTGTGATGATTCCTGGACCGCAGAATCATCTTGCTAAGTTGGCTTTTGAGAAGTACTTCATTTGGAAGATGAAGGGTGGACACGTCAATCTTCCTTGATTGACCCTTGATGAGACTCCCGCCCAACGATGAACTCTCCAAGTCGTTGGGCGGGTTTATCAATTATTCGATTTGATCGTTAAGCGCCGGTGAAGTGAAATCAAGTGAGTCGGCAATGATTCCGATATTTGAAATCAGCGCCATCTCCCTGACCAATTGAGACCGCTCAATTTTATTATTCTGTGCGACTAGAAGTTGGGTCAGGGCATCTGATGCCTCGCGAAGATCTTCTGTTGGACTCTGTTGAGATCCAACGATCTCTTCTGGCTCTTCAATATGGGCAGTCAGAGCATAGCTTGCTGCAGATAAAGCTACTGCAATCTCCTTACGCCCAATATCTGCAATACCCGAATCAACTGAGGCATCAAAGAGCGTGCGAGCAATGACGCGAATCTGCACAAGAGTGTGTTCGATTGCCAGGCTCTCTAGCGAAGCTTTCTCTGTCTCTTCGCGTTGACCTCTACGAATCCATCGTGAATACCCTTTTGCTTCACTGATTTGCAGGCGAAGCTCGGGCAACCTGCGCACAAGAGAGCGTGAGCGCGCTAACCAATGTCCTGCATCTTCTTGCGAGTAGCCAGCAGCGACTCCTTCTGACATCTCTGCCAAAATCGTGGCACCTTGCAATCCAAGTTTGTTCAGTAAGTCATAGGTGCGATCTACTGGCGTCTTTGGGTGCGAGAAATAGGAGAAGATGATTGCAACACTTGCCCCAATGAATGTCGCGGCAACTCTATGTAGGACAGTGCTTTCTGATAACCCCGGGCCGATAATAATCATCGCAATAACAGGGACATTGACCGAGGCGATTACTCCTAAGCGAAGCAAGCGTGACATCACAGCGCAAGAGAAGATGGTTCCAGCAACTGCGATGAAGCCAAATCCAAAGAGCGTCACTGCAGCAAAGGCAATAGTTGCGCCAACTACCGTGCCTACGATTTGGCCTATACCTTCACGCAGAGAGCGATGGAGCGAGATTCGAATTGTCAGGGTAGAGACAATTGCCGCTACTACCCCGTCATTGGTACCAATCTGATCTCCAATAAACCACGCGGTTGCACCAGAGAGGCTGGCCACTGCAATTTGGCGGATCCAATACTTGCGATCAGCTACTGCACTTCTCAGCCGTGAAAGCATTACTTCTCTTCGAGAATAAGTGCGACCGAGTTGATGCACCAACGCTGATCTGTGGGTACGTCATAGCCTTCACCGTCGAAGACATGGCCGAGGTGTGAGTCGCACTTTGCACAACGAACTTCGGTGCGGATACGGGGTGCAAGGGAGCGATCCTCAAGTAAGCGAACGGCGTCGGCAGCTGTTGGCGCGTAGAAAGAAGGCCATCCACATCCAGAGTGAAACTTTGTCTCAGAACGAAAGAGTTCATTGCCGCATGCTTTACAGCGGTATGAGCCGACAGTCTCTGTGTCTGTGTACTCGCCTGTGAAAGGGCTTTCAGTTGCTCCTTTGCGCAAGACATCAAAAGAGAGTTGATCCATGGATGCAGCAAGGGCTGCCTCATCTAGTCCAGCAGGGTTATTAATCTCTGAGCTCACAGCAGTACGCCCCTTTCGTTAGGTTGTAATAGTAACGAAAGAGGCGCAGCGCTTCTTGATGAAAGAGCTTTAAATACCTGACTTGCGAGGAGCTTTAGGAGCTTTCTCCTCTGCAGCTGCCTCAGCCTCTTTCTGGCCTCGGGTCTTTGCCAAGAAGAGAATGTCCTCACCTGGAATTGGACCTGTGAAGTCTGCTCGCACAACAACATCCATCGGAAGCTTAGTTGACTCTGCATATGTATGAAGTTGGCGATCATCAACTCCTGTGACTCTGCCTCTAAATCGTTCAGGAACAATCATGAATGTCTTGTAACGATCATGGTGTCCTGCCACCTTGCCAGAATCAGAAAGCGAGAAGACGCTCAACGGTGTGCGCGGCTTTCCTTCAGTAGGAATCGACAGACCTAAGAACTCATCCCACGGAGTCAGATGGGTATCTGCATCATCTTCTGCCGCCTTGTTACGTGTCTTGATTGCAGCTTTGCGAATTTCATCAACTGGAGGGCGTGACTTTGTGATTCCCTCTTGCTGGATGTGCTTAATCAATGGCAGCAACTGACGACGGCCAATACTCTCAAGAATCGTCTGCTCTTCGATATTGCTGCGAACAATAGAGCGAGGGCCATTTGGAGAGTAGAGAATGTCTTGATCGAGAGTATCGACATTGAGGCGATCCTTTTGGAAACCAAGAGATTCGCGAATCACATCGATCTGGTCTGCAAAGACCTTTGCGCGCCAGCCTCGCGACATAAAGTGCTCAGCAGCGTTGCGTTGCATCTCCATCATCGCAGGGCCATCTTCTTCATCAGCCTGTGCGATGCGAAGTGAGTTAGGTAGAGCAGCTTCACTTAAATCACCGATTGAAGACTCAAACCATTCCTTACGAATGCTCCAGGGCTTGGTAAGTGAATGTCCCAAAATTAGGAGCCAATCACTGACCTGAGGATATAAAGCCTTAAGGCGGCTCTGCTCATTGCGAACATGCTCAACGCTACGAGAGACCTCATGCAACTGAAAGAGGGTTGTAATCACACGACGCTGATACTGGCTCCAGCCACGGTAGTAGCTGACTAGTGCTGCTAAGAAGAGAATGAACCAGAGAATTGATGCGTAGATGGTGAGCATCTTTCCACTTGCAGCCCACTGGTTATAGAGCATCACATCATCTTTAAAGACGATGCGAGGAATCTTGTAGATCAAATAGGTCACGAGAGAGATGATCACTGTCTGCCAGAGCAACTTACGATGGAAGCTCTTACGCAGCTTCGCCATTCGACCTGGTTCTGGAATTGAAAGTGATTCAACTGTGCGTGTGTAGTGAGCAAGTAGGCCCTCTGCATCGTTCATATTCTGACGCATCTTCTCAGATGTCTTGGCTCGGAATGAGTGAGTATTGCGACTCTCCCAGTCAGCGATGCTCTGCTGTAGCGCCTCAAGAGCATTGATCTCTTCATATGCAGCATCACGAGCTGCGTGAAGTCGTGCACGCTTTGCATCTGCAGATTCACTTTCAGCAGCAGCCGCTGATGGGAGTTCTTCGACAGGGGCTAGATATCCAATAGAACCCGGAATCTGGGTAGCAGTCACATCTGTGCCATCATCATCGAGAGTGATAACAAGATGAGGAGTTGGCTCATCAATTGCTCCTGGCCTTTCAGCCCCACAGGTAACGCAGAATCGATATTCAGGAAGTATCTCATGGCCATTAAGGCAGAGTTCAGTACTCACTTTAATAACCCCCGTTGCTTACTTGGGCTAATTCATTTTCCAACGTTTCAATGCGTGATCGATTAAATGCAATGCCTTCACGAATCTTGCGTTGAAGATTTTCAGAGGCTGAACCATCAGCAAGCTTCACCTCGGTGGCACCCAGTTGCTTCTGTAGATTTTCTGGGATTGCAAAGCTCTCAGATGGATTGGAGATGATTTGGCCGGTGCGAGCAAAGACAGGAACGCGTCCCTCTTTGGGCTCAATCCCAAACTCCTTGAGGTCAGAGCCATCGAGCATTCCAAAGACTAATCTGCGAATGCTTGCCCAGAGCTTTGGTGAAGTCTTCGCGCTATTGCTTCGAGCAGGTGCATTCAGTGCGTTCTTCGCAGCTGCTTGAACGCTCATGATTTCAAGGAGTCGATTGGCAAGGATGCGATCGCGTGAATCCATTGGATCGTTTCGGCCGATACCAACCTGTGCAAGGCCATCGCTACCCTGGAAAGTCTCAGTCATGCGCTTTCCAATACCTCTGCGGATAAATACCCAGATCCACCAAGGGATTACCTTGAGCTTATCCCAGGAGAAGATGAAGAATGATTTGAGCTGAGTCCACTCATACCAACTCTCTTGTGCAGGTGGTGCATCAAGTGCTGGCCGTGCAAAGTTAAGGACTCCCCCTTCAATGCTAAATACCTGTCCGACCATCCAATCGATGTATGCATCGACTTGCTCATCAGGAATGAGCTCCGTACCTGAGATTGCAATGCCTAGTCGTGAGTCATAGATATCGGTTGAAGAGCTAGAGATGCCATCAACAACCTTGGCAGCAACACGACGAGAAAGTCCATCGGTGAGAATGGCGTTGACGAATACGCGAGATAACCAGAAGTTACCTTTGTTTGCATCTTCAAGATCCACTAACTCAAATGGACTCACTTGAAGGCCATTCCAGATTCCGGCAGTTGTTGCAAGATGCATCAAGGTAAAGCGTGCGTACTTCTCACCAGATGCAAGGACAAAACCATCACCTGTCCAAGGAGTGCGGCGATCCTCTGGAGATGCAATGACATGCATATTCCAAGGTCCCTTAAATGCTGCACCAAACTCCTCTGCCTTTAACTCAGTTGGAGAGACAACAAGATTGATGCGCAATACGCGAGTTCCCTCTTGCCCCTCAACCATTCCTGCAGCAACCATCGGAAGCGACTTCACGAGATAGCTCATAGCCTCTTCATAAAGCTTGCCTTGCTTCTCATTGACCTTATGTCCAGGGCTGAGAACATGCAGTCCAATGATGCGCACTACCTTAAATTCACTCTGCGCAAGCTGTTCAAAGGCATTAAGAGAATAAGGAATGTACTCTCCATCCTCATTGAGCCCCTGCATCTCTGTCGAGATTGCAATGGGCTCATCGGTTTTTTGAACAATCATCGAAGGAGTAACTGCCAGGAAAGTTCCTAGAAGTCCTTCGGTGGTCCACTCATGAATGAGTGGAGAAAGTTCCTTATAGACCTCATCAGATGGGAAGAGGACTACAGATACCGATTCGCGCTTCCAATCGCTACTCACGTTAGATTCCGCTCTTCTTAGCGACGACGCTCTTAGCGGCCTCTAGAACTTCATCTATGGCAGCACGAACTTCATGCTTGATCTCCCATGTCAGGGTTGTCTGGCGAGGATCGCGATCAAAGTCGAGCTTCTCTACATCTTCATGGAATTCCTCAGAGAGAGTCTGGAGGTACTCAACAACCTTTGCCTTACGAGCCTCCATGGAATCTGATGAGCTTCCTGCTCGATCTTCATTAGGTACGCGAGGAGAATTACCCATCTGCTTTCCTGTCAGAATCCAATTGAGGAGATCTGATGTTTGACCGCTCTTAATCTCTCCAAGCTCCATAAGGCGCTTGTAAGGATGAAGTGGAGCAAGTGAACCTTCTGAGTTACACATAACAAGGGCAATGCTGAGTGAGTTAAGAATTGCACCTGGATAGTTCTCGGTTTCTACAATCGCCTCAGGCTTACCCTTGACTAACTTTCCGTACATAAGTGGGTATGGGAATGAATCGAATGAACCATCCTTAGGCGACCAAACCTTAAGGTGTGGTCCGAGCTTTGCCTCTGCAATTTCTTCATCGAGTTGTCCAAGAACTCGTGCTACATACCACCCTCGCAGAATCGCACGCTTCTTTGACGCTGCTGCTGGAACAGATTCAAAGAGCGGTCTAGCACGACGCCATGTCAGGAAGTCTGTGCGAGTTTCCTTCTCCGCACGATGCTTTAACCAAGCAGTTGAAATAGGTTGCATGATTGAGTTCATGACAATTGGCTGGAATGGAGATTGCACAGAGAAGATGTCAACATTTTGCACCTTTACTGTTGAATTAAAGAGCTCCTCTGTTGCAGCGCCGTTCCACATCTTGAGGTCTTTCAGGGTCTCCTCAGTCAGCGCATATGCAGTTGAACCTTTATCGAAAGGAATTGGGCTCATTACTGTGTCGACATCACCCAGTTGACGGTTATGCACCTGCATGAGCAATCCAGGATTGAGCTTCACAAGCGGCTCAGATGCCAAAAGTGCATCTTTAAACTGACGCTTAAAGGTCTGCTGGCGCTCAATTAAGAGTGCTCTATCTTCCATATTCTCATTGAGATATTCAGCGATATCTTGATGGAGGTATCGATAGAACTGCGAACCCTTGCGCTGCATCCAGTGCTGGGCGCGCTCTAGATACACCTCTGGATAGGCGCTGAAGTTAAATGTTGCCTTTTGATTTGTCTGACTTTCATCGATACGAGCTGAGCGATCAATTGGAATCCACTCACGCTTTGTTTCAATGAGTTGCCATGCAGTCTCTGGCTCTAAATCATCCAGAGCAAGCTTGCCCATCAATACCTCATCGATAACGACTGGGAAAGGATTCGAGCGTCGGGCAGCTGCTACTGACTCGGTAATCAGGGTTGCAAACTCGTCCGGATATGTATCTGTCTCAATCAAGAGAAATTCATTTGGCGCAGCTTTAAACTGCGGCGGAACAGTATTCTGATCCGCTTTTGGCCATGTCTCATAGAGATTTTGATTGAGGTCATCGTTGGATGAAATCGAGATCACTTTCTGAATTGCGCTTTCAGATGCAAAGAGGTCTTCGCGCAATGGACGAATGAAGTTTGCAACAAAGTCTTCTAGTAGCGCTTCAACAGCGAGAAGCAGTTGGGCTTCGAGGTGGTAGTAGAAGCAATTTCGCGCAATTTCGATAGCAGAAGAGACTGCAGGATTATCGACACGGACTGACTCTTGACCTTGCACTGCCTGAAGCGTTGTCGCAATTGATGCCGCATGGCCATTTGCCCAACCCTGGTACTCATTGCGCTTTTTCGCCAAATCTCCACGGTGAGAGGTGAGGTCTTCCTCAAGCATCTTTAGCATTTCAAAGGTCACCTTGATGCCAAGCTGAGAAATGCTTCTTGAGGTTGTTGATAGAACTTCATCTCTGGAGGTGCGAACGAACTGCTTTAGCGCAGCAGATCGAGCACTTTCTTCCTCGCGGATAAAGGCTGACTTTGGATCCATTGCAGCTTTTGCCTGGTACTTAGCTGTAATCGCCTCAGCCCACTGCCCCACTGATTGACCGCCGGTCTTTGCAGAGACTCCTTCTTGTGACTCTGAGAAGATCTCACTATAGAAGCGTCCTAGGAGCGCCTCGCGTGCTGGACGTAGGCGATTGAGAATTTCATTTGTTGCATCGGAGTCATGAGATAGCTTGAGGTCCCTTAGGAAATCAGGGAAGTTCTGCTTCGCCTTTTGATCAATGATTTCTTCGATTCTGTAATTCTTGAGGTCTGCGCCATCCATATGAGCAAATAGCATGCGATCAATAGATGAACGAGCAATTCGCTCTGATGCATATTGCAAGAACTTGTCTTTACCAAGTGAGACTCGGCCAAATCCCATGGAGGCAAATGGAGGAGCTTGGTTATCGTCTTTGATTCCCGTTGCATCAGGAAGAACCATTGCGCCGACGCCAGCAGAGAAGTTGGCAACGTTATATGCCATCAATTGATCTTGCACTTTATCGTCTGTAATCCAAGTTGAAACGCTTGCAGCAACTGCCTTGTAGACATCAGGCTGGTCCTTAAAGTCAATTGTGTTGTTCTCTCGGCCGATTACGAAGTTGAAACGAGGTCCGATATGAATACGTGGATCTTCTCCAATATTCGGAATGTTGATTCCCTTTGCGCGATACAACTCTTGGGAGCTAGTCTCGAGATCATTTGTCCACATTCCAGACATTGCCTCAGCCATCGCACCGAGAGCATTTGGTGCAACGAGATCCATGTTTCCTACAGATTTAAATACATCCGGTGCGTAGAGCAATGAGAATATATTGTGAATCCAAGTTGAATCAGGTGCAGCATTCTTAATCGCTTCAGCAACTTCAATGTACTGACCCGCACCAGAACCACCAGCTATGGAAGAGATGATGATGACAATAGGATCTTTAGAAGCCTGCCCTGCCTTATTTCCAAGAAGCGTATTGAGCGCAGTCAGCTGTGTGAGTGCTCCATCAGAGGTTAATCTTCCAATTGCGCCAGCGGCCTCAGATCGTAAGTCGGCTAACTTCGCCAAAACCAGAGTGCGTCCTACAGCTCGGTACTTACCGGCTCCGATATCGACAGAAACAGTGACATCTTTTTCAGAAGGCAATGATGCCTCGACCTCCATCAAGTGCTTCTCTGATACTCCCTTGAGAGCGATTCCATATGCTTCACGATATGCAGTTCCTGGTGCAACGAGATTGAAGTAGTTCTCTGAAGGCAAGAATGGGGCAGGAAAAGAGGCACCGTCTTGTTTAACCGGACTATCGACGTGAAGAAGCTGCCAAGCAGTTGGCCAGCCTTCACTCCAACCCTCTTGCTGTAAACGTAGAGAGAGAGCCTGGCGCACAGCGCGAAGTGTCTTTCCACCTGAACCACCGACGCCTACCAATAGCACTGGACGTAACATGTCATCTCCTTCGTAGTTTCTTACTTACCGTTTAATTCTTAACTTTTTATTCAATTCTTTTTCTCAAACAACTGACTCAATCACCCCAAGTTGGGAGGAGGAGGCGGTGGTGGCGCCATACCCGGAGGTGGAGGCGGAATCACTGCATCAGTCTTTGTCTCCACCGGCATCACTAAAGTCGCCTTCTTCTTTGGCGCCTTCCCCTTCTTTTCATCCTTAACCTTGAGGGCCTCAACGGTCTTTGGAAGAGCTGAGTATTGGCTCCAGATCCCTGGGGTCTGTGCAGCACGGTTAACAACATCTATATGTTGATTTGGTTGTGACAACTTATTTCGCTTATAGATCAGAAGTGTTGCCGGAACCGCAGTGCTGTAATTGGGATTAATCAAATCTGCATCACTTACCTGCAGAGCCCAGAAACTCTCAATATTGCCTTTCATAGGAGCAATCTGTCCTGTTGCAAAGCGCTTTTTTAGCGTTGCAACTGCTGGAAGCATTGTGATCAATCGGAAGCCAGGGTTTGCGGCAACTTCAAACCAAGGTGCACGAAGGATGTTAAATGAAACCTTCGCGCGCATCTGCCCGAGAGGATCTACAAATAGATTGGTGTCATCTTGCTCAGGGATAAATTTGAAGTCCTCTGCGCGAACTTGAATGCTTGACCCGTCAGGTGCGGTCACACCCTTAGTCGAGTGAATAGTTACCGGAATAGTTGCACGTTGCACCTTTGGACCAAATGCGATCTTTGTAGTGCTGCGATTGATGACATAGCTAAAGACCCAAGGAAGTGCGATACCTAAGAAATAGAGAAGTAACTTGATAAGCCACTCCCATGCCTTCTCCAGTGAAGTCGTGAGCTCCATTGGGACCTCATCATTGATGAGCCCATCTGGTTCTGTATCTGAATAAGAGGCCATCGGTAATAGCGCCTCAACGCCTGCTTCATCGGCAATAGAAGTGCTCGCTTCAATGGTGAGGGTTCGCTCTTCGCCTTCACCAACTGAGATGCAACCATCTGCTGGAAGATCAACGATGCGGTATGTGAAAGAGCGCTCCTTACGAGATTGATCAAGAGTTGTGGTCACGCCATTATTGAGCTCGTTCTTAAAGCAGACCTTGCCCCCACCGATAGAAGGTCCAACAATCTTGATCTCTCCACTGCCCTTGTTAACATCTTTCAGGTCCGAGAAAGTGATTGGAACTTCAGAAAGCGTTGGGTAGTGTGATCGATCAGGAATATTGATCACCTGAGTAACGCTGATTGGCTTGAGCTTTGTCCCACCGGTGGTCTCTAGAGGCATTGTCAGACGTAGCTCTAGAGATGTCTGGCCAGGAAGCGGCTTAAAGTCAGAGAGCTTAAAGTTTCCACCATTTGTGGGCGTGATATTGGCGAGGTTATCGATTGAGCCATCACTTTTCACGATTTCAATCTTGAGATCACTCTTCTTATATGCGCTGATATCTACAGGCTGAACCTTGCTCTTCGTAATGATGTTTCCAGAGAGCGTGCCATTTTCACCAGCGACAAAACCACTGCGATTGACTCGAACATCAAGGCCACTAAAGAGAAAGAGCTTGTTCTGTGAGCCGGTATCAAATTCAAACTTCCATTGCCCGAAATCCTCAGGCCCCACTTCAACATCAATTGTTGTCATGACTCCGGATTGGCTAACTTCAACTCCAGGAGCAGATCCTGTGTAGCTTTGACCTGATGGTCCAGTAAGAAGGAACGATTTGGTAGTACTTACCAACTCAAACTTGCGAACACCTTTATCGATCTTAAAAGTTGTTGGATTTCCAGGTGGAAGGGTTGCCTCTATGCCGCCTTGAGTCGCAGCGGTGAGAACGAGAAACTGCAGTGCAAGTGAAACAGGATCTTTTGCAATCAAGACCTTTCCTTGGGGTTGGTTTGCAGGAACCGGAGTCACTCCACAGGTGCGAGAATCTTCAGGGATATTCTCATATGTTCCATCGGATTCGCCTTCCACAATCGGGAACATGTGTGACATGCCATCTAGAGTGTTTAAGCGATCTTCATTATCAAGAGCATCTATCTGAGCATTATTCTTAAGGAGAACGCCAAAGATAGAAACTTGGCTCTTGCGCATTGCAGGAACTATTTCACTACATAGTCTTGCTACGGCAGAATTGGTCTTATCTTCACTAATCTCACGAGAGCCATCCTTTTGAATAAAGATGCCACCATCTGTAAGCCAGATAAGAGCCTGGCAGCCCTTGGATTGGCTCGCCTGTGTAGCTAAATCACTCTTCGCTTGCTCAAGACCTACAAGCCAGTTTGTATTGAAATCACTCTTACGAGAGGGCTTGCGAATCTCGGCGCGAAGAGCTGCTGCCTTTCCATCAATGGTTGCTTTGTTGACTTGGCTCCACGAGGCCCACCTATCTGCCTTATCTCCAAAGAAAGTTACTGCGTAATTGACAGTCACATCTGAGTCAAAATCGCCCAATGCGCTCAAACTTGAGGCCAAGATATCTGCGCGGTCATCGTTCTTATCAGTCTGCTTGAGAGAGCCTGACTGATCGATCAGGTAGTAAACATCGAGAACCTTCTTTGTGCTGATACAGCGAGTGAGATCTTCGAATGCGCGATTCTCGTCGGCGGCAGCGTATGAGGTGCTTAATCCTGTGAAAAGCGAGAGAAGAAAGGCAAGGAGAATTGAGTAGACGCTGAGTTTTCTCTTCATCATAGCTTTGCCACCCAAGCCGCCACAGTTGAAGCAATCGCCTCGATATGTGGAATAGATAGGAGCAGAGCTAGAAATGAAAGACCTCGCAGAGCGGAGGTGATCTTTCTATTCTCTAAAAAATAAAGATCTGTCGTTGCTCGACGACGTTGCTGTACTGAGTCAAGGCCGGTGCAGATGATGACTATAAATGGGGTTAACAAATATCCAACTACATTGATCCATGTTGAGATGCGATTAGCGAAAATCGTGAGAGCTGCGCTTGCGATAATCGCAACGATTGCGATGATGAGGGGCAACTTTGAAGCATGTTCGTAATCTTCTTTATGGATAACAGTTGGTTTATTTCCACCAGGTAATCCACCTATGGGTGGAGGTTTCATCGCTCCAGAATTTTTCGGTGCGCCGGGTATAGGTGGGGGAAGCGTCGTCATGTAACTCAAGCCTCCCCTTCATGAAAGTCTCAAATGTCTCTTTTCATGTATTTTGGGAAGGGTAACAACGCGCTCATGAGCGCTACAAGGTCTCTATCTGTCAAAGGTTCGAGGTGACTAGTCAGAGTTGGTCATCGAGGGGGCGCTGCGTAGTGAATTGGCTTCAAAGCCTCTGCCCCCAGTAGCGATGCTACGAAAAGAGCCACTGTTCCTAGCGCCAGGATTACCATCGGAAATGTTGGAATCGTGAGAACGGGAAAGAGCCAAATATTTCCAATAGCTGCAAGTGATACTCCAAATGCAATCCAGGTCCACATATGCCATCCACGCACTGTGCGATAGCTGTAGAAGCCAGCAACACCGCATGCGATAGCAGTAAGAATTAAAGGAAATATAAATCTCCAAAATGCTCGCCCTGGTTGCTCGCCAAGATTCCACGGAATTGCATAACCGGCTGCAAATGCATCCAACATAATTACAGGAGGCACCCACACACGGGGACGTCTAAAAGCACCGTTATTTGCTGGGATATGAGCCATCTGCTGAAAACTTGTTGGTGTTGGCTGAAAACCTGGAGGTGGTGGAGGTGCGTAACTCATAATGAAAAGGTAGAGGCCTAGAGCAGAGCAGGCAATGCAATCAGCGGTCACACTTGTTCACTGACTAATCACCGAGTGCGGCCAATAAAGTAAGAAAGAACTCACACATTGTGCGAGCTCTTCTTGTGGTGGTGCTGGTGGCGGGTGAAGGATTTGAACCTTCGAAGGCAGAGCCGGGGGATTTACAGTCCCCTCCCATTGGCCGCTCGGGCAACCCGCCAGGGTCGTGATTTAAAGCGTTGCGGCGCTTTGGTAGTACGAGGCGAAAGGATACCTTAGGCTCATAAGGATGAAAAATCGCCTTTAGAATGCTCCAGTTGACCAAGTTTGAGACGTGAGAGAGGGCCCCTGAAATGGCTGATAGTAGCTTCGATGTAGTTTCCAAGATTGACCGTATGGAGCTGGATAACGCCATCAACCAGGCGATTCGCGAGATCGATACTCGCTTTGATTTTAAGAACACTGGCACAACTGTCGAGCTCTCTGGTGAAACCATCAAAATTGAGGCAGGCACGGAAGAGCGCGCAAAGGCTGCTCTTGAAGTTGTAAAAGAGAAGATGATCAAGCGTGGAGTCTCTCTCAAGCACCTTGAATCCGGTGAGCCACAACTTTCGGGAAAAGTCTACAAAATTGCCTGCACCCTCAAAGAGGGAATCTCAACTGAGAATGCAAAGAAGATTGCAAAGTTCCTGCGCGATGAAGGACCCAAATCTATTAAGACTCAGATTCAGGGCGATGAACTCCGCGTCTCATCAAAGAGCCGCGATGATCTGCAAGATGCAATTACTCAGATTAAAGAAGGCCCATTCGACTTCGCTGTTCAATTTACTAACTACCGCTAAATGGCAGCACGTAGCGAGAAATCGCTCGGTTTAATATTTGGCCTGAGCGCTTATGTGCTCTGGGGGCTCTTCCCTCTCTACTGGCCCCTACTTGATGCTGCTTCACCATTTGAAATAGTTTCACATCGAGCGCTCTGGACCTTTATCTTCTGCATGATTGTGCTGGCTTTTCATCGCAAACTACGGGAGATGTTTCTCCGCCTTCGCGAACCGAAGATCTTCTTTGGTCTAGCTCTCACCTCAGCTCTCATCTCGGTTAACTGGATTGTCTATATCTGGGCGACTAATAATCAACATGTGGTTGAAGCTTCTCTCGGTTATTACATCAACCCGCTTGTCATTATTGCTTTCGGAGTCATCTTGCTCAAAGAGAAGATGCGTGTTGGTCAATGGATTGCCGTCGGAATCGCAACGGTTGGCGTTGCAGTACTGACCATTGATTATGGTCGCCTTCCGTGGATTGCAATCGCACTGGCTCTCTCATGGGGTAGCTATGGTGTAATCAAGAAAGTTCTTGGCTTAGGAGCTCTCGAAGGGCTCACTATCGAGACAATGCTCTCGCTGATTCCTTATGGATTCTTCTTACTCTTGCTCGAGAGCAAAGGTGAGGGGCAGTTCGGCCATGGTGTGGGAATTTCGCTCCTCTTAGCCACCTCTGGCTTGATTACAGCGATTCCTCTCCTACTCTTTAATGGCTCGACTACTCGACTTCCCTATACGGTGATCGGCCTACTTCAATACATCACACCGACAATTCAATTTTCAATTGGAGTCTGGGTGCGCCATGAAGATATGCCGCTTGCACGCTGGATTGGTTTCTTAATTATTTGGTGTGCACTTATCGCACTTGCCATAGATCTTGTGAGATCTAATCGGGCGATTAAGCTGTCCGGTCAATAATTGCATCACAGAGCGAATACAACGCTCCTGTGACAGCGTTGACCGGCAATGGCCCTAGAGCTGCTCGAGCATCTTTGGCATATTGCATAGTCTGTTCGCGTGAAAGCTCAAGTGCCGGATGCTTACGAAGAGTCTGGATAACTTCGGCGACTACAGCCTCATCCTTGATTGGTCCCTTAAGCAGTGCAATCAGCTGAGCATCTTCAGGGCGATTCATTGCAATGACATTGAGTGTGACAAGTGTTGGAACGCCTTCACGCAGATCAGTCCCCGGAGTCTTACCTGACTCATGTGAATCACTTGCGATATCGATGACATCATCGACAAGCTGAAATGCAACACCAATTTTCTCACCGAAAACAGTAAGAGTCTCTTTAATCTCATCAGGTGCTCCAGAGACCATTGCACCAAAACGTGCTGAAGCAGAAATCAATGAGCCGGTCTTATCGGCAACCACATTGAGGTAATGCTCTAGCGCATCTCCCCCATCTGCAGGCCCTTGTGTCTCCATGATCTGGCCGATCACAAGGCGTTCAAATGTATGGGCTTGAAGACGGACTGCCTCGGGACCAATATCTGCCAGAAGTGCGGAGACCTTAGCGAAGAGATAATCGCCAGTTAAGATCGCAACAGTATTTCCCCAACGATTGTTTGCACTCTCTACTCCACGACGAAGCGGAGCTTCATCCATTACATCATCATGATAGAGAGTTGCCACATGTGTGAGTTCACAGACTGCAGCAGATTCGATAATCCCCTTGCGGGTCTTATCGCCATAATGAGATGCAAGAAGGGTAAGGAGTGGGCGTAGTCGCTTTCCTCCAGCTGCCACAAGGTGGCGTGATGCCTCCTCAACAAGAGGGTATTTGCCTCGAATATGGCTATGAAGAAGCGCTTCAACCTCGGCCATGGCAAGGGTTAGCTCAGCATCGAGTGCTGGCTCCATGCCCGGAATTCCGAGAGTAGTCATTATCGGATGAAGAACGCGAGGTTCTCAATAAAGTTGAGAACTGGGGAAGGGAAGATTCCAAGAATAAATGTAATCAGCACAGAAGCTGTGATGGTAATCGTTGTCAGAGCTGACGGGATGACCACAGATGTTCCATCTTCAACCGGGTCCTTAAAGAACATAAGGACAATGACGCGAACGTAGAAGAAAGCCGCGATAGCAGATGAGAGAACACCGGCAATCAAAATCGCAGTACTTCCAGATTCGTAGGCAGCTGAGAAGATTGAAAACTTTCCAATAAATCCGCTCGTCATCGGAATTCCAGCAAATGCAAGAAGCAAGAATCCAAATGAACCAGCAAGAAGTGGAGAGCGCTTTCCAAGTCCGCTCCAGCGATTGAGGTCTGTTACCTCCCCGGCTGAATCACGGATCAATGTGACAATTGCAAAACCACCGACAGTTGCGATTCCGTATGCGAGTAGGTAGAAGATAGTTGCAGCAAGACCAGCCTTGTTAAGGGCAACAACACCTGCGAGCAAGAATCCTGCATGAGCAATTGATGAGTAAGCGAGCATGCGCTTCACATCTTTCTGAGCAATCGCTACAAGTGATCCAAAGAGCATAGTGATGATTGCAATAACAACCGCTACCGGCTTCCACATGAGCTCTGCATTAGCGAAGGAGACATAGAAGATGCGAAGGATTGCACCGAATGCCGCCACCTTTGTAGCCGCTGCCATAAATGCTGTGATTGCAGTGGGTGAACCCTGATACACATCGGGAGACCATGCATGGAACGGGAATGCACCGATCTTAAAGAGAAGGCCAACAGAGATGAAGGCGATACCAATAAGAAGATAGACGTTATTTCCAGCGCTTCCACCTGCTACAGCCTCTTGAATGCCGGCAAATGTCAGCGATGATGAGTATCCGTAAACGAAAGCTGCACCGAAGAGGAAGAATGCTGATGAGAAAGCACCGAGAAGGAAGTACTTCAACGCCGCCTCTTGTGAAGCCAATCGACGATATCGAGAGAGGCCAGCCATGAGATAAAGAGGAAGTGAGAGGACTTCAAGTGCCACAAAGAGAGTGATCAAATCTGTGGCAACAGGGAAGATCATCATTCCTGCAACAGCAAAGAGTGTGAGTGGATACACCTCAGTTGTTCGAAGCTGAGCTTGAACTGCTTCGCGCTCATCTGCAGATCCTGGAATCGCAGCGGCAGCACTGGTGAAGTTATCTTGATCTGCAATGAGGAAGATAGAGAAGAGGGCGATAATCAAAACTGTGCCCTGCAAGAGAACTCCTGCACCATCAAAGGTAATTGAGTTCATTGCAGCTGAAACAGAGACCTCATTTCGCACACGAATAAGTGCTAGGAATGAGGTGATGATTGTCATCACTGCAACAAAAAGCTGAGCTGATGGGCGCAATGAAGGACGAGCGAATGCCTCGATAAGCACACCTACAATCGCTCCACCGAGAACGATAAGCATCGGCGCAAGAAGCGCGTACTCAAGTACTGGGGCTGTAAATGTCATTTACTTACCTGCATTCTCTGTTGGAGCTGGATCACTAAATCCTGCAGACTCAATTACGTGAGCTGATGCAGGGTTGATGATGTTCAGTAATGGTGATGGGTAGAAACCTAAAGCGATAATGATCGCAATCACTGGTGAGATTGCCAGCTTCTCACGAAGATTGAGATCAGGAAGGTTCTCATTGCCAGGCGTAGTTGGCCCATGGAGAGCCTTCTGCACTGGAATCAAAATGTAGAGCGCTGCTAGAACGATACCGAATGTGGCAATCACAGCAGCGACTGGATAACGCGTAAAGGTACCCACGAGCACTAAGAACTCAGAGACGAAGCTGGAGAGTCCTGGAAGAGCCAGCGATGACATTCCTGCAATAAAGAATGTCCACGCCATCACTGGTGTAACGCGCTGTAGTCCACCAAAGTCGGCAATCGTTGAAGATCCACGACGAGAGATCATCCAGCCACCGACGATAAAGAGGGCAGCTGTTGAGAAGCCGTGGTTGAACATATACAGGCTTGCACCAGAGTGGCCTTGAGTTGTCATTGCAAAGATACCCATGGTGATGAAACCGAAGTGCGATATCGATGTATATGCAATCAGGCGCTTAAGATCGCGAGCTCCAATAGCAAGGAATGCACCGTAGAGAATCGAGATCACTGCAAGAGTGATAATGATTGGGGTAAATGTCTTGCTCGCATCTGGAAATAGTGAGATACAGAAGCGAATCATTCCGAATGTTCCGACCTTGTCGAGAACACCTAGAAGAAGTACTGAAGTTCCTGGAGTTCCTGCCTTGGCTGCATCTGGCAACCAAGTATGAAGCGGCCAGAGTGGGGCCTTAATTGCAAAGGCAATAAAGAAGCCTAGGAAGAGAAGGTTCTGGGTAGTCGAGCTCATGTAGTTATGAAGCTCGCCCAAAGCAGTCATATCAAATGGACTGATCCCAGCATCGGATGCGATGACATAGATACCGATTATTGATGCGAGCATCAAAAGTCCACCGAAGAGGCTGTAGATCAAGAACTTCACAGCTGCTGCTGCACGTTCGCCTGAACCATAGCCACCAATAAGGAAGTAGACCGGGATCAACATCGCTTCGAAGATAACGTAGAAGAGGAATAGGTCTGTCGCGGCGAAGACACCAATCATCATCATCTCGAGGACCAAGATAAGAATGTAGAAGACCTTTGAAGACCAGCGACCGCCTTCGGATTCATGCCACCCGGCAAGAACGACGATAGGGGTCAGAATAGTTGCCATCACGATAAGCACGATAGCCAAACCGTCGATACCTACTGCGTAATTGATGTCGAAGGCAGCAATCCACTCACGCTTTTCACCAAATTGATAGGAAGTATTAGAGCTATCAAAACGGGTTGCAATATAGATTGCATAGGCTGCGACAACTCCTGTTATGGCAAGAGTTGCTTGCTTGATCAGAAGAACTTTCTCAGTTGGAATCACTGCGATAAGCAGGGCACCAAGGAGAGGCAGAAGCGCTAACGCTGTTATTGAGCTCATTGTGTGACCACCCAGATTCCAGCGATCAGAGCGATCGCGCCGATGAGAATAAATGCTGCATAGCTGCGAGCAAATCCTGTCTGTGACTTACGAAGCGTTGAACCTGAGCCGATTGCAAGTCGACCGACTCCACGGACAGCGCCATCGATGACCTTGTCATCAGTTGCCACCAGAACATCTGTGATGACCTGACCAGGGCGCATGAAGAGAGTCTCGTTGATTGAATCCTGTCCGAGGTCTCTACGAGCAAGCTTTGTAAAGATGGAGACATTCTCTGGAGCTACAGATGGAATATCTACTCGCTGATACTTCACGAATGCAATTGCTACACCGATAGCAACAGCTGTTAGAGCCATCCCCGAGACAACGATCGGAGCAAAGAGGTGCTCTGCATGCTCACCATGATGGCCTTCGTGACCTGAAAATACCGGTGTGAGCCAATTGACCAAAGAATCTCCTCGAGTAAAGAGGAATCCTGATGTCACAGAACCCACTGCGAGTACTGCCATTGGAAGCCACATCAAAATTGGAGACTCGTGTGGATGAGCTTTCTCATCCCAGCGCGCTTTAGATGTGAAGGTAAGAATCATGACGCGAGTCATGTAGAAGGCGGTGATTGCAGCACCTATAAGAGTGATGGTTCCCAGAATTGGTCCCTTGATTCCACCAGAATCGAAGGCTGTCTCAATGATGAGATCCTTTGAGTAGAAGCCGGCAAATGGCGGCACGCCAAGGATTGCTAGGTAGCCAAGTCCGAAGGTAACAAATGTAATGGGCATGAACTTTCGGAGGTTTCCATACCTGCGCATATTGACTTCATCGTTCATGCCATGCATGACAGATCCAGCGCCGAGGAACATGCCCGCCTTGAAGAATCCGTGTGTTAGCAAGTGCATGATTGCAAATGCGTAACCTGCTGGGCCGAGGCCAGCACAGAGAATCATGTAGCCAATCTGTGACATTGTTGAAGCTGCAAGAGCTTTCTTGATGTCATCTTTTGCAGTACCGATGATTGCACCAAAGAGCAGAGTGATTGCTCCAACAATAACAACCAATAGCTGGGCTGTTGGGGCGGCATCGAAGATGAAGTTTGAACGAACGATGAGATAGACACCGGCGGTCACCATTGTTGCTGCGTGAATGAGCGCAGATACAGGTGTTGGTCCGGCCATCGCATCGCCAAGCCAAGCTTGCAATGGGAACTGCGCCGACTTTCCTGCTGCTGCAACAAGCAACATGATTCCGATTCCAGTCAGAGCTGCAGGAGATGCGTTATGTGCAGCCTCTTTAACACCTGCAAATGTGACGGTACCGAGCGTTGCAAATGCAATCATGATGGCAAATGAGAGACCCATATCGCCAACACGGTTCATAATAAATGCCTTCTTAGAAGCAGTTGCATATGCAGGCTTCTTATTCCAGAAACCGATCAAGAGATAGGAAGCTAAACCCACGCCTTCCCAACCCACATAAAGGTTGAGGTAAGAATCTCCAAGAACGAGCAGAAGCATCGCGGCGATAAAGAGGTTGAGATAGGCAAAGAAGCGACGGCGATCTTCATCATGTGACATGTACTCAATTGAGTAGATGTGGATGAGAGTGCCCACGCCAGTAATCAAGAGAACAAAACAGATGGAGAGTTGATCCAGCAGAAGTGATGCATCTACATTGAAATCCCCTACTGAGATCCAGGTGAAGAGCTTCTGCGTAAGAGGACGTTCTTCTGTGCTGCGACCCAGCATTTGAATCAAATGATAAACACCTACGCCGAAGGAGCCTGCTGACATCGCAGTTCCTAGGAAATGTCCCCACTTGTCGGCGCGACGACCGCTGAGGAGCAAGATTGCAGCGCCAGCTAACGGCAGCGCAATCAAATAGACGAGAGATGAAGAGGTATTCATATTTATCGCTTCAACAAACTAGCATCGTCGACAGATGCTGATCGGCGTGAACGATAAATCGCCACGATGATGGCTAGACCCACTACAACTTCACATGCAGCAACGACCATGGTGAAGAAGGCTGTGACCTGTCCATCCAAAGTTCCATTGATGCGTGAGAAGGTAACAAATGCGAGGTTTGCAGCGTTGAGCATGAGCTCGATGCACATGAAGACAACGATTGCATTGCGGCGAACCACAACTCCGATTGCGCCAATTGTGAACAGGATTGCTGCGAGATAAAGATAATAATCTGGAGTCATTACTTCTCCTCCGCCACTGTTGTATCAACTACATCGAGTTGGAATTGGCTAGATTCGAGCATGTCACCGCGTGCCTTAAGAGTTGCAGAGATCGATGTTGGAGCAGGTGTTCCATCTGGAAGAAGTGCTGGAACATCGACTGCATTGTGGCGAGCAAATACTCCTGGACCTGGAAGGCCGGCAGCACTTGCAAGGGATCCTGTGCGGAAGCGAGCGATTGAGCTCTCGCGCTGTGATGGGCGAGCAACTGTGCGCTGGTGGTGAGCTAAGACCATTGCGCCAAGAGCGGCTGTAATCAATAGAGCTGAGACAACTTCAAATGGCCATACATATTCAGAGAAGAGTTTCTGGGCAAGACCTTCAACATTTCCTTCTGCATTTGCTTCTGCGAGACCGCGAGCAGGATGGCCGATAGTTGCGCGTCCAAGAAGGGATGTAAGCAATCCACCGAAGCCAATTGCTGAGGTGATTGCGATTGCGCGCAGTCCTGGAATTGTCTCGATGAGTGAATCAGATGCATCCACACCGACGAGCATCAAGATAAAGAGGAAGAGCATCATGACCGCGCCTGTATAGACAACAATCTGGACGATTCCAAGGAATAGCGCATCTTGAGCAATGTAGAAGATTGCGAGAGTGACCATGACCCAGGCAAGCAATAGAGCTGAGTGAACAGCCTTCTTAACAAGCAACATTCCAAGCGCAGAGATCACTGCGAGAGGAGCAAGGATCCAGAACATCACTGCCTCTGGAGTAGCAATTGTCATTACTTAGCCTCCCCCGATGTTGTTGCCTGTGAAGGATGTGCCTCTGTTACCTCACCGCGGTAGTAATTGTTCTCATCCATTCCTGGATACATTGGGTGAGGTGGTGCGATCATTCCAAAACGAAGGGGAGCCAATAGATCTTCCTTTTCGAAGATCAACTTCTCGCGAGATTCATCTGCCAGCTCATACTCATTTGTCATAGTCAGGGCGCGTGTAGGACATGCCTCAACACAGAGTCCGCAGAAAATGCAGCGCAGGTAGTTGATTTGATAGACAGCGCCATGGCGCTCACCTGGTGAGACCTGGTTATCAGGTGTGTTCTTTCCACCTTCTACATAGATTGCATCTGCAGGACATGCCCAAGCACAGAGTTCACAACCGATGCACTTCTCAAGGCCATCAGGGTGGCGATTGAGTTGGTGGCGACCATGAAAACGTGGCTGTGTAGGAGCCTTATCTTCAGGGTATTGAACAGTAAGGCTCTTCTTAAACATTGAGCGGAAGGTGACCATAAAGCCCTTTGACTGCTCAGCGAGTGAGCCAGGGCCAGGTTGGTTTACCTCTACATATTCAACATCGTTAATCTTCTTGGCAACGCCAGAGTTCTGTGGCTCTAATGAATCACTCATGGTTATTTATCTCCTGTGCGTGCCTGGGTTGATGCATTAAATGAACCCACACCAGGAAGTGATGGGACCGGGAAATCTGGCGCTTCTCCTACTGGCTGTGGTTCGCGTGACTTCTTCTTTGACTTATCAAATGCAGAGGAGATAGCCATCACGATAATCACGACGCCGAGTGCGAATGCAAGAGCAACGATGCGAGATGCACCTTCCTGCTGAATCACACGAAGTGTCGCCACGATCATGATCCAAAGAAGTGATGCAGGAATAAGAACCTTCCAACCGAACTTCATAAATTGGTCGTAACGAAGGCGTGGAAGAGATGCACGTAACCACATAAAGAGGAAGAAGAAGATGTTCACCTTCAGGAAGAACCAGACGATGGTGAACCATCCGCCTAGCCAGCCCTCAGTAAATCCAAGTCCTGGAGGTGCGTGGTATCCGCCGAGGAAGAGTGTGGTTGCAAGAGCTGAAACTGCAATGATGTTGACGTACTCTGCAAGGAAGAAGAGTGCGAACTTCAAAGATGAGTACTCAGTGTGGAAACCACCTACGAGTTCGCCTTCAGCTTCTGCTAAGTCAAATGGCGCACGGTTTGTCTCTCCGACCATTGAGATCACATAGATAACAAAGGAAGGAAAGAGGATGACGGCATTCCAGATGTGATCGTGCTGTGAGTTGACGATATCTGAGGTCGACATAGACCCGGCATAGATAAAGACAGCCACAAGCGAAAGGCCCATCGCGATTTCATATGAAATCACCTGCGCGCTCGAGCGAAGTCCACCGAGCAATGGGTATGTAGAACCTGATGACCAACCTGCAAGAACAACACCATAAACACCAATTGATGTGACAGCCAAAATATAGAGAACACCGACAGGAAGGTCGGTGAGCTGCATTGCTGTTGTCTGACCAAAGAGATTGACAGTGCCTGTCATTGGGATGACGGCAAAGGACATAAAGCACATTGATGCAGCGATGATCGGAGCTGCGATAAATACGACCTTATCTGCAGCCGCTGGAATGATGTCCTCTTTAAGGGCCAACTTCACGCCATCAGAGAGTGATTGCAAAAGACCAAATGGGCCAACGCGGTTAGGGCCAACGCGCAGCTGCATCCTTGCTAGGACGCGACGCTCTGTCCAGACAGCCATCAAGGTTGCAACAACGCAGATACCGAAGACGATTACAGCCTTCACTGCGATAAGCCACCCTGGATCTTGTCCGAGGAGTTCTGCTGTTGTCATGCCTTCACCACCGTTACTAGTTCGCCATGGGCTGCATCGAGTGCAACTAATGGCTGTGAACCAAATGAATTACGAGGAATCCAGATTGCATCGTCATGAATATCTTCAACGAGAACTGGAAGAGTGATTGATCCTTGAGCATTAGAGATGCGCACCTGATCACCAGTTGCAACACCCACTGATGCTGCTCGCTTTTCAGAGATGACAGCAACTGTTTGGCGACGGGTGCCAGCCAAGTTCTCTTCACCACGTTGCAATGTGCCCATATCGAGCAAGCGACGCCATGATGTAAGAATGACTTGATCGCCAGTTGCTGAAGGTGCGCTGCCTGCTGCTACTGCCGTAAATGGAGCACGTGCCCCATCCCACTTGCCGAGCTGTGAAATCTCACGAGCGGCAGCTGTCACTGTGCCGAGCATGATGGATTCTCCCATTACATCTGCAAGAGCAGAGAGAATACGAAGATCACTTCGGTTAAGTGATTCAGCAACTGCTGCATCGAAGGCGCGAGTGCGACCTTCCCAGTTAAGGAATGATCCTGACTTCTCTGTTACCGCGGCAACTGGAAGAACAACATCGGCAACTTCTGTCACAGACGATGGTGCAATCTCAAGTGAGACAACGAAGCTCTTCTTGAGCGCATCGAGCGCCTTTGATGAGTGGCGAAGGTCGAGAGCGTCGACGCCGCCAACAACGACTGCATCGAGCTCACCGTTTGTGAGTGCTTCAATAATCTGATGAGTTGTGCGACCTGGCTGAGCAGGAAGTGAATCAACACCCCAAGCAGCGGCAATATCTACGCGAGCTGCAGAATCTGCAACTGGACGTCCACCTGGAAGAAGTGTTGGGAATGCACCTGCTTCAAGTGCTCCACGCTCGCCTGCGCGTCGTGGAATCCATGCAAGCTTCGCACCGCTCTTCTCTGCGAGAGCGACGGCAGCTGAAATCAAGCCAGCGGACTCTGATGCACGCTCTCCGAGAAGAATGACTGATTTAGCAGTGAGTGCCACTGATGCAACAGCTGCAGCTTCTGCACCAGGTGCTACCTTGATGAATTCAGCGTTGAGCTTATCCATCGCAATAGAGCCCTTGGTAGCAATAGATGAGACCTTCAGGCTGCGCTTCTTTACATTCTTATTAAGACGAAGGAAGACGATTGGTGACTCTTCCTCTGGCTCAAATGCAATTAGTAGAACGTGATCTGCACGATCAATATCGCTGTAGTGAACATCAAAGTTACCTGCAACCTTTGCAGCAAGGAACTCGCCTTCTTCAGCTGAGGAAATACGTGCACGGAAATCAATGTCATTTGTCTTGAGAGCAATACGTGCAAACTTTGAATATCCATATGCATCTTCAGTTGTCACACGACCACCTGTGAGAACAGCAGCACGTGCACCCTTGAGACCGGCTGCAGCGGCAGCAAGTGCCTCTGGCCATGACGCCTCAACCAATACACCCTCTGCATTTCGCACAAGAGGTTGCGCGAGGCGATCAACTGATGTCACATACTTAAATGCCCAACGACCCTTATCGCAGTTCCACTCTTCATTTACCTGTGCATCATCTCCTGCAAGGCGTCGAAGTGTCTTGCCACGGCGAACATCGGTACGCATATCGCAACCTGATGCGCAGTGCTCGCAAGCAGATGGCGTTGATACCAAGTCGAATGGACGTGCACGGAAACGATAAGAGGCACCGGTTAGTGCTCCAACCGGGCAAATCTGAACAGTGTTTCCTGAGAAGTAAGAGTTAAATGGCTCGTTCTCGTAGATACCAACCTGCTGCAATGCTCCGCGGTGGTTGAGAGTAATAAATGAGTCAGATGCAATCTGATTAGAAAAACGTGTGCAACGTGCACAGAGAACGCAACGCTCGCGATCAAGGAGGACCTGTGAAGAGATATTGATTGGCTTTTCGAATGTGCGCTTATAGCCATTCAGGCGTGACTCTGAACCACCATTGCTCATCGCCTGGTTCTGCAGAGGGCATTCGCCACCCTTATCGCAGACCGGGCAATCAAGTGGGTGATTTCCCAGAAGAAGCTCCATCACACCCTTCTGCGCCTTATCAGCAACAGCAGATGTGAGTTGAGTCTTCACGATCATATTTGGCGCAACAGGAATCGTGCATGAAGCCTGTGGCTTTGGAAATGCGCGACCGTTGATCTCGACATCAACTAAACATTGGCGGCAAGCACCTACTGGATCAAGAAGTGGGTGATCACAGAAGCGAGGAATCTGAATACCGAGCTTCTCTGCTGCGCGAATAATCAATGTGCCTTTAGGGACGGTAACTTCAAAACCATCGATAACAACTGTGATCATCTCGATCGGTGTTACCTCTGTTGCAGAGCTAGCTAGCGTTGTCATTATTTCGCCTCCGCAAAGAGTGTTGACTTAGAGTGATCGAATGGGCATCCACCATTTGTGAGGTGAGCGATGTATTCATCACGGAAGTACTTGATTGAAGATGTGATTGACGATGTTGCACCATCACCAAGGGCGCAGAATGAACGGCCCATGATGTTGTCACAGAGATCGAGCAACTTAGCAAGATCTGCTTCAGTGCCCTTTCCGTTTTCAAGGTCACGAAGAATCTGAACCAACCACCATGTGCCTTCACGACATGGTGTGCACTTTCCACATGACTCATGCTTGTAGAACTCTGTCCAACGCAATACAGCGCGAACAACGCATGTTGTCTCATCAAAGATCTGCAGTGCTTTAGTGCCAAGCATTGAGCCTGCAGCTGCAACACCTTCATAATCCAATGGGACATCAAGATGTTCATCGGTAAAGATTGGAGTTGATGATCCACCGGGTGTCCAGAACTTGAGCTTGTGACCTGTACGCACGCCACCTGCTAGTTCAAGAATCTGACGAAGGGTGATTCCAAGAGGTGCCTCAAACTGCCCTGGGTTATTCACATGGCCTGAGAGTGAGTAAAGAGTTGCGCCCTTTGACTTCTCTGTGCCCATTGATTGATACCACTCTGCGCCGTTTGCAACGATTGCTGGAACTGCTGAAATTGATTCAACATTGTTCACAACTGTTGGACGTGCATAGAGGCCTGCGATTGCAGGAAATGGTGGGCGAAGACGTGGTTGTCCGCGGAAGCCTTCAAGTGAATCGAGGAGAGCAGTCTCTTCGCCACAGATATATGCACCTGCACCGATATGAAGTACGAGATCAATATCGTGACCTGTTCCAAAGACATTCTTACCTAGGTAACCCGCCTTGTATGCATCTGCAATAGCTGCATTGAGACGACGGACAACGTGTGTCACCTCACCGCGGATATAGATAAATGCATGCTTTGCGCGAATTGCATATGCAGCGATAATCACGCCCTCAACTAGTACGTGTGGATTTGCCATCAACAGCGGCATGTCCTTACAAGTTCCTGGCTCTGACTCATCAGCATTAACAACGAGGTAGTGCTCTTTGTTATCGCCCTGCGGAATAAAGCCCCACTTCATTCCAGTTGGGAATCCTGCACCACCGCGACCGCGCAGTCCTGAATCTTTAACGAGTTGAATCACTGCATCTGGATCCATAGCAAGTGCCTTTGGGGCAGCCTGATATCCACCGTTGCGCTTATAGCCCTCGATAGTAAATGAATCCTTCTGATCCCAATGAGCTGAAAGGACGGGAGTTAATAGAGACATTACTTTCCTTCCTTTGCTAACTTCAGGCCAAGAAGTGTTGGCTCTCCTGCTTGAACACCTTCATGTGCAAGTCCATCATCTAGACCTGCAAGGACAGCTGATGCTTCTTTATAGGTTACAAGTCGGTTTGGCCCACGAGTTGGTGCTGGAGGATTTCCTGCACGAGCACCGTCGACTAAGGCCTTCGCTGATTCGATTGTCTGGTTGTCATAGAACTCCCAGTTAGCCATGACTACAGGGGCGTAATCACATGCAGCATTGCATTCAATGTGTTCGATAGAAACTTTGCCATCAGCTGTTACGCCATCATTGTCGAGGCCGAGGTGCTCTTTGAGAGCTTCAAGAATTGCATCTCCACCCATGATTGCGCAGAGAGTGTTGGTGCAGACACCAATGTGATATTCACCTGTTGGGCTCTGCTTGTACTGTGTGTAGAAAGTCGACACAGCAGTGACTTCAGCTGCTTCAATCTCAATGAGTGAAGCAATGAGTTCAATGCCATCGTTTGTCACATAGCCTGCAACTGATTGCACATAGTGCAGGAGTGGCATGATTGCAGAACGCTTACGTGGGTAGCGCGCAACAATCGATTGCATGACATCGAGGTTGAGATCTGAGTGTGTAGTTGCCATTAGCGGTCAACGCCTCCCATAACAGGATCGATAGATGCAACAGCGCCGATGATGTCGGCAACCATTCCGCCTTCGCTCATTGCTGAAGTTGATTGCAAGTTATTGAAGGATGGCTCACGGAAGTGAACGCGATATGGACGTGTTCCGCCATCAGAGACGATATGTGCTGCGAGCTCACCTCGAGGTGATTCGACAGCTGCATAGACCTGACCTGCTGGAACGCGGAAGCCTTCAGTAACAAGTTTGAAGTGGTGGATCAAAGACTCCATTGAGGTGCCCATGATCTCGCGGATGTGATCGAGAGAGTTACCGAGGCCGTCTGCACCCAGTGCAAGCTGTGCTGGCCATGCAATCTTCTTATCTTCAACCATCACTGGCTGACCATCTGTTGCAACAAGCTTCTTAATTGCTTGCTCAATGATGCGAAGAGATTGCTCAAGCTCTGCCATACGAATCAAGAAACGACCATAGACATCGCAAGTATCTGCTGTGACTACATCGAACTCGTAATTTTCATATCCGCAATATGGCTGCATCTTGCGAAGATCCCAAGGTAGGCCAGTAGAGCGAAGTACAGGACCTGTGATTCCGAGTGTGGTGCAACCAGCGAGATCGAGATAACCAATTCCTTCAGTGCGCTTCATCCAGATTGTGTTACCAACCAAGAGCTTCTCATTATCCTTAAAGTTCTTACGTAGAACTTTCACGAGTTCACGAAGCTTCATTGTCATGCCAGCAGGAAGATCTTGTGCGACTCCACCTGGGCGGACATAGGCCATATTCATGCGAAGACCTGTAATTGCCTCGAATGTATCGAGAACCATTTCACGCTCACGGAAAGCAAAGAACATAGGTCCCATGGCACCGAGTTCAAGTGCGCCAGTACCAAGTGCAACCATGTGAGATGAGATGCGGTTGAGCTCCATCATCAAAACGCGAATGACAGATGCGCGCTCTGGAATCTGATCTGTGATTCCAAGAAGCTTCTCAACAGCTAAGCAATATGCAGTCTCATTAAAGATTGGCGAGAGGTAATCCATACGTGTGGCAAATGTGGTGCCCTGAGTCCAGCTGCGGTACTCCATATTCTTTTCAATACCTGTGTGCAGGTATCCAATGCCCGGGCGAACTTCTGTAATCGTCTCGCCTTCGAGTTCAAGAACAAGGCGTAATACACCGTGGGTAGATGGGTGCTGTGGACCCATATTTACGATGATGCGCTCTTCTTTAGCCTCACCAATTTCAGATACGAGTGAATCCCAATCGCCACCAGTTACTGAATAGACAGTTCCTTCAGTGGTCTCACGAGATGATGCATATGGATCAAATGTTGTCTTATCGGTGCTCACTTGTATGACCTCCGGTTTGATGGAGCCGGTGTTGTGGCACCCTTGTATTCAACTGCGATACCGCCAAGTGGGTAATCCTTACGTTGCGGATGTCCATCCCAATCATCTGGCATCAGAATGCGAGTTAAACCTGGGTGTCCGTCGAAGACGATTCCGAACATGTCGAATGCTTCGCGTTCATGCCAATTGTTTCCGCCCCAGACCTCAACGACTGAAGGGATATGAGGATCTGTCTCTGAGGTGCATACTTCAAGACGAACACGTTGGTTCTTTGTCATTGAAAGAAGTGGGTAGACAGCTACGAGTTCACACCCTGTGCGATCTGGATAGTGAATACCAGAAACACCCATGCATTGTTCGAAGAGCAACTTGTCACGGAGAATCTGCGCAACTTCGACGAGACGCTCTTTCTTGATGTGCAAAGTGAGTTCTCCGCGATCAACAACAACCTTCGTAATTGCATCTGCGAAATCTGGATACGCGCGCTCTAGATCATCTGCGAGTGAATCGAAGTAGCTACCGTATGGGCGCTCTGTAGAACCTGGAGTCACAGTCGTGCGAACAAGGCCGCCGTAACCTGATGTATCTCCGGTACCTGCTGCGCCAAACATTCCTTGTTGATCGCTCATTTAAGCAAAGGCTCCTTCTTGAGGGATGTTTCCAAGCTGAATGGTTGGCTTTGCCTTCATCGCAGCTTCTTCAACAGCCTTGATTACTGCTTCGCGATTAGCACCGAGCTTTGTATCTGAAATCTGCTCATGGAGCTTAATAATTGCATCCATCAACTGCTCTGGACGTGGTGGGCAGCCCGGAAGATAAATATCTACAGGGACAATGTGATCCACTCCTTGAACGATTGCATAGTTATTAAACATTCCACCTGATGATGAACATGCACCCATAGCGATAACCCACTTTGGCGCCGTCATTTGATCGTAAATCTGTCGAAGCACTGGTGCCATCTTCTGTGAGACGCGACCTGCAACGATCATCAAATCCGCTTGACGTGGTGATGCGCTAAAGCGCTCCATTCCAAAGCGAGAGATATCGTGTTGTGGAGCAGAACCAAGTGCCATCATCTCAATAGCACAGCATGCAAGACCGAATGTTGCCGGCCAGACAGAGCTCTTGCGCATGTAACCTGCAAGTCCCTCAACTGTTGAGAGAAGAACTCCGCTCGGTAACTTATCTTCTAGACCCATCAGTTAATCCCATTCCAATCCGCCACGTCGCCAAACGTATGCAAATGCAACGAAGACCGTTGCGATAAAGATTCCCATCTCCACAAGACCAAAGAGGCCAAGTGCATCGAAGCCAACAGCCCATGGATAGAGGAAGACAATTTCAATATCAAAGATGATGAAGAGCATCGCAGTGAGGAAGTACTTCACTGGGAATCGTCCACCCTCAAGAGCTTGAGGTGATGGTTGGATTCCGCACTCGTAGGCCTCTTGCTTTGCTCGGTTATATCGAGCTGGACCTGTCACAGAAGCGATGCCGACCGAGAAGGCGGCGAAGCCAAAGCCAATTGCGAAAATTACGAGAATTGGTACATATGGGTTAGCGCTCACGAGTCCTAAGTCTAGGGTCTAACCCCGATTGACGAAATCGCTAACGCTTTACCGCCGTGTGAACTGCGACAACTCCGCCTGTTAAATTCTTCACTTCGACCCCGCTCCAGCCAGAGCCCTCGATAATGGAGGCGAGCGCCGCCTGATCTGGCCATGCCTTGATGGATTCAGCGAGATAAACATAGGCATCGGGATTAGATGAGGTCTTTTTGGCAACCCAAGGCAGGGCGCTCATAAGGTAATTGGTATAAATGGTGCGAAACGGACGCCAAGTAGGGGCTGAGAACTCCACAACGACCAATCTCCCGCCTGGGCGGACGACCCGAAGGGCCTCCTGGAGCGCTCGCTCGGTCTTATGGGTGTTTCGAAGGCCAAATGAGATCGTGTAGAGGTCGAAGGAGTTATCTCCAAAGGGGAGATTGAGCGCATCGGCGAGCTGAAAATTCAGGTATGGGCGCTGCTTGCGGCCTGCATCGAGCATTCCTTGTGAGAAATCAGCTGATGTGACCTTGGCCCCCGCCTTTGCCAGCGGCTCAGAGCTGGCCCCAGGACCGGCTGCCATATCAAGAATTTCCATCCCCTCATGCGGGGCGATGATCTTGGTGACCTTCTTGCGCCAGCGCTTAGTCTGGCCCAGACTCAAAATATCGTTGACGAGGTCATAGCGCTTAGCAACACCATCGAACATGGCGGCGACTTCTGCAGGGTTCTTATCGAGTTCTGCTCGGAAGCCACTCTTTTTAGAGCGTGAGCGATCGGCGCGTGACATGGAGGTATTCTCTCTGAGAGTAGGCTCTGCACACAACTTTTAATCCGGTAGGAGGCTTTGATGACATCATCGATTGCAACACTTCGCTCGGCTGCAGTGCCACGTAGCACAGCAGTGACTCATGCCCTCTTCATTCTCGGTGGAACCGCATTTATTGCAGCTATGGCTCAGGTATCAATTCCGGTACCTGGTTCTCCAATTCCTGTCACCGGTCAGACTCTCGCCGTTCTCCTAGTTGGAACTACTTATGGCGCTCGCCTTGGCTTAGCAACATTTGCCACATACCTTCTTGCAGGTGTTGCAGGAGCTCCACTCTTTGCTCCATCGGCAACTGCTCCTAACCATGGACTTGATCGCCTCTTAGGAGCAACTGGTGGCTACCTAGTAGGAATGTTGGTTGCTTCAGCCCTTCTTGGTTACTTGGCAGATCGTCGCGCTGATCAACGTTTTATTACTTCCTATCCAGCGCTGCTCGCCGGAACATTTACGATCTTTGCTTTTGGACTTACTTGGTTGCATTACTCACTTGATCTCACATGGTCAAAGACAATCTCTCTTGGATTGACTCCATTTATTATCGGTGAGGCCCTCAAGATTGCAATCGTTGGAACTTCACTCCCACTTATTTGGCGAAAGATTGCACGCACCCTCAACCGCTAATGCCCACACTTATCCCCGTAACAACCAATCGCATTGGTTCTCATCTGCCATTGCTGCAGTTGCTTCCTAGCGAACCGCAATATTCATGGGTACGCGGGGGCGAAGGCTTAGTGGGCTGGGGTGAGTACGCATCAATTCGGGTCTCAGGGCGAGATCGCTTTGAGCAAGTGCGCACTTGGTGGCACCAGCAATTAGAGAGTTTCTCAATCTCTAACTCAGTACACGCTAGTGGTACCGGACCGGTTCTATTCACATCCTTTAGCTTTGATCGCAATGAAGAGTCTGTTGCGGTTATTCCTCGCGTTGTCGTTGGCACAAAAGGTGGAAACTCCTGGATTACCTGGATTGGTGAAGGTCCGCAACCATCGCTTTTCGATAGTGCAGAGACATTTGAGTCACAGAATTTTCTCTGGAGTGAAGGCACTCTCTCTGAAGATCAATGGAGAGATCGAGTTGCGCAAGCCATTGCCAGAATTGAAGAGTCGAGCATCGACAAAGTTGTACTGGCGCGAGATCTTGTTGCCAGTACAGGGGAAAAAATTGATGCACGACCAATACTTCAAGAGCTTGCAAAGAACTATCCAGCAACTTGGGTCTTCTCTGTCGATGGGCTTATTGGTGCAACACCAGAGCTACTTCTTCGCTTGTCGCGCGGAATGGTCACTTCGCGCGTTCTAGCAGGAACAATTCCTCGCACCGGAGATGACGAAAAAGATCTCGCACTTGCTGGATCTCTCGCTCGTTCTTCTAAAGATCTTGAGGAACATGAGTACGCGGTGCGTTCAGTTGCGGAAGCGTTAGAGCCATTCTGTTCTTCAACAAACGTTCCTGATGTTCCATTTGTTCTTCACTTAGCTAACGTGATGCACCTGGCCACAGATGTAACTGGAGCACTCCTCGAGTCCAAGAGCCAAGTCGACGCATTTGCACTCTTAAAAAGCCTTCATCCATCTGCGGCGGTCTGCGGCACTCCTCGCAACCTTGCCTTTGATCTGATCGATGAAATTGAAGGCATGAACCGGGGTCGCTACGCCGGTCCTGTGGGGTGGATTGATGCTCGTGGAGATGGCGAACTCGGAATCGCACTTCGTTCTGGGCAAATTACCGACAATCAGATTCGTATCTTTGCAGGCTGTGGAATCGTTGCAGGTTCTGATCCTGCGGTTGAGCTCGCCGAAAGTAATGCCAAGTTCGCTGCTATGCGCTCTGCTCTACATTGATTCAACAGATTTAAAGATTGCCTGCAAGTTCTCCGCATTCGCGTCGCGATCTGGAACCTCTACGACGACCAATGAAAGGCCTTCGGCAGGCTTAGAAATCTCTGCTTTGAGTTGATCTCGATCGGTAACAGTTGTTGTTGATAAACCAAATGCTGAGGCAATCTTGATGAGATCTAAGTTATGAGGAGTTCCAAAGACTTCTTCGAAACCTTCAACCCCACGATGGCTCAGCGTTGAGAAGATTCCGCCGCCATTGTTATTGATTACAACAATCTTTAGGTTGATTTTTTCGTGATGTATCAATCCTGTGATGTCATGCAAGAACGAGAGATCGCCAAGCACTGCAACTGTTGATTTACGTTGAGATGCGATTCCGAGCGCCGTTGAGATATTGCCATCAATGCCGGCAAGTCCACGGTTGGCGTAGGTTTCTAGACCTGCGCGAGGAGATGCAAATCCTTCTATATCTCTAATTGGTCGTGAGGATGATACAAAGACAGTTGTCTCCGTTGGCAATGAAGCAGATATATCTCGGGCAACAGTTGCTTCACTCCATGTTGAAAGATCTGCAACTAACTTAGCCGCCCGCTCCGCGTACTTGCTCCAGCGCTGTGAGTACTCAGGATCAAATCCAGCAAACTCGACTATGGGTAGCGCTGTGAACTTCTGATCTGCATGGCGATCAGTATCTACGGTCAACATTCGTGGATCGATAACAATCGTCTTGCGAGCTAAGTTAATAATGCGATTGATGGGTCTGGATAGCGTTGTGCGGCCAATGACGACGACTGTATCTGGTGAGAGTTCTTCTGTAATTGATGGAGATGTCAGGAAGATGCTTGCATGTGAAATGGCATCAGGGAAAGAGAGCGGATCTTCTGCAATCACTGGCCAGCCAAGTGATTGTGCAAAACTCTTGACTGCATCGAGTTCAAGGCCGCCGCGATCGTGGCCAATAACTAATATCCCACGAGTTGATTTTGTATAGAGAGTACCTGGGCTCTTCTGGTTGAGCTCATGAGGGGGCTTGTTGCCGACACTGGCCAACCAATCACTATCGTCATCAGGGCTAAGCGGTTCAGTAAATTGAATATTGAGATGAACTGGACCAGATTTTAATGAGTTAAATGGAAGCTCCATGGGATAGGCAGCGCCAGATATATCTGCGAAGTAGCGGACTGCCTTTCCAAAGATGCGTGCCTGTTCTGTTGTCTGATTTGATCCTGTCCGACGCAACTCTGCAGGACGATCAGCTGTCATGACTAAGAGCGGCTGATTGGAGTGCGATGCCTCAAGAATTGCTGGGTGGTAATTAGCTACCGCTGTTCCACTAGTGCAGACAATCGGCACGGGGCGCTTACTCGCTTTTGCAATACCCAGAGCAAAGAATGCTGCTGTGCGCTCATCGATTCGAGTATGAAGATTAATCAAACCCTTTGCAGATGCTTGATAGAAGGCAATCGAGAGTGGCGCATTTCGAGAACCTGGTGAGATGACAACATCTTTGATGCCAGCTTCAAGAATCTGGCGAACAATTGTGCGTGCAAGAGTTGTTGAAGAATTCATGAAAGCAGCTCCGCACATCGCATGGCTCGATTCTTCCACCATTCATAGCGTTCTGCTGAGACATCAAGGCCATCGAGCTTGATATCTAAATCACCCTTGATCTCTAAATCGTCAAGGTGAATTGCACCATCAACGATTGGCAGCTTCGCCACATCGCGTGAGACTAGGGAGCCAGTTGCAAGTCCACAGTCGTACTCGAGCTGATCAAAGCTGGCAGCCAAAGTCAGTCCATAGTGAATACCCACCGCGCTTTCGAGTGCACTTGAGACAACAACTGGAAGTTTGTGGTGCTCGGCAAGCGCACGTGATCTTTTGATTCCACCCAATGGCTGCACTTTAAGCATCAATACATCTGCGGCACCGGTTAAGTCTATGGAAAATGGATCTTCTGCTTTTCGAAGAACTTCATCTGCAGCAATCTTTAATGGGATATGGCACTTCGCCTTGAGTTCGCGCATCTCCTCAATCGTTGCGCAGGGCTGCTCAACATATTCGAATGGACCAACCTCTTCATACATTGCATAGAGATTTGTCAGCGCCTCTTTAACACTCCAAGAACCGTTAACATCGATTCGAATATTGATATTTCGCCCTAGAGATCGAATCCGCGCTAAACGAAGAATATCTTCTGCGAGGTTCTCCCCCACCTTTACCTTGAAGGTCATTACCCCTGGATAAGAGGCGACTAACTCATCAATTACTTTCTTCTCATTTGTCGCAGGAATAGTTCCATTAACAGCCACCGCGCTTCTCTTCAAAGCAGGTCGAGCAGTCGTTGCTGCCTCTATTGCACAGGCAAGCCAGAATGAAGACTCG
>JACCDK012189987.1_pt1 | contig 42802 bp, 37 predicted proteins | sample 7445871 | NCBI WGS metagenome assembly JACCDK01 (sample SAMN15323436, study PRJNA562643) | freshwater metagenome | isolation source: river surface water | place: USA:Blue River Watershed | collected 2017-08-15 | reverse complement strand
TTTCAATTATAAAAAATCAAATGTTATTTTATTATCTTTACCTACATGGATTCAACCACTTTATTTAATCCTTTTTCTAAAGTTCCAACACGTTTACCAAAAACGATGTCATTCTGTAAACCTTATAGGACGGGTTCTACAGATAGCCAGGCGTACCGATATTCCTTCCAGGGTGTCTAAGTGTAATGATGAGATTAATCCATAGGTAATAGTCATCAAGTCAAAAAGTAGGTTACTTCACATCAACTAGATTTCATCTTAAAGAAAAAAAGTATACTTACTAATTTAATATGGAGTAATTGCAGATCAATGGGATAATTTAATGAGATCGGTTGAATATAGGAATACCAAACGTTAGAACAATTTTTCTATTTCCTCCCAAACGATTCCTGCACTCTGATCCCAAGAAAAGGTTTTTGCACGTTCCAGTGCTAATTGCTTTAATTCATGTTGTAAAGTAATATTCGATTCAAAATTGATCATTTGATGCACAATGGAATCAATGTCAAATGGATTACAAATGAGTCCTGCATAACCTAATACTTCTGGCAAAGAACTTACATTACTGGTCAAAATAGGCACCCCACATCGCATGGCTTCCACTAAAGGAATTCCAAAACCTTCGAAGTATGGAATATACGTGAGCATGTGAGCTGCTGCTGTAATTTTTACTAAATCTTCTTTTTGTTGGTATCCAATAAAACGAATTTGTTCCCTAATCTTTTGAGGTATATTTTTTAAATAATCGGTTTCTCCCCATAAAGATGATCCTACAAGAACAAGCTGTGTTGTTGATTGTGTTTGAAGGACAAATTCGCTAAAAGCTGTAATTAAACGCTGAATATTTTTTCTTGGATGTAAAGCACCAACAAATAAAAAATAGGGTTTTCCGTCAGTATATTTCGCTCGTACTTCCTCTATTTGAACTTGCGTAAGTGGTTGAAAATCAGCTGAAGCATCATTGTAAGCTACGGTAATTTTTTCAGAAGGAATCTGATACGTTTTAATAAGGTCAGATTTTGAATAATTTGAAACCGTGATGATTTTTGTAGCCTTTTTAGCAAATTTTGGAAAGAAATGCTTTAAATAATACCTCGCAAAAGTGGGAATATCTTCAGGATAATGTTCAAAATTTAAATCGTGAATCACCCCGATTTGAGGTGTTTTAGTACGTAATGACAAATAACCATCCGGCGAAAAAAACACATCAATTTTATATTTTTTTAATGCTTTTGTAATCGCAAATTCAAAATATACATAAAACAGAATGGGATGTCTAGCTGGTGGATTTAAAACCACAGGAACAACATTTTCACCAAAAATAAATTGCTTGTCGAAAGGACGATCGAAGAAAAAGTAAAAGGTGTGTTCCGGATGATTTTCTACCAGTCTTTTTGTGATTTCATAAGTGTACCATCCAAAACCTTCCATTTTATTGGGCAGTAAGAATCGCGTATTTATCCCAATATTCAAATTAAAACTGTAAAATATAATTACTCGTTTTCTCTTGACCGATGGTTGTTTCTGGACCATGACCACAATATACCTTGGTAGAGTCAGGAAATTGAAATAGGGTATTGAAAATCGATGATTTCAGCACATCCATATCTCCACCGGGTAAATCTACACGACCAAAGCTGCCTTTAAATAGTACATCTCCATTGATCACTATTTTTTCTTCCGCATTGTAAAATACGACATGTCCTGGACAATGGCCCGGTGTATGAAAAACTTGAAACTGGATGTCTCCAAATTGGATTTCTTTTTGATCCTCTAGTAATTGAATTTCACCCTCGTAAGGCTCGTAAGCCCCAAAACCATACAAATGCGCATAATTAGATACGCTTTTCAAGGTTTCTACATCATCTTTATGGAGGTAAAAAGGAATTTGAAAATGCTTACTCAAAAACTGAACGCCCAAAACATGATCTATATGTGCGTGTGTATTGATGATTGCCTTTGGATGAAGGTTATTTTCCTCAATAAATGTTAAAAGCATTTCCTTTTCTTGTCGATCATAACATCCTGGATCAATGAAGATACAGTTCTTTTTATGGTCATAGATCACATAGGTATTTTCTTGAAACCCATTAAAGGTAAACTTTTCTATTTTCATCGTTAATTTTCTTCATCAAAGTTAATGAAACTGAATTAAAAAATTGGTTTAATTCTAAAATGAATATTTATATTTGTATAAAAAATAACTCATGAAATTAGTATATCTTTTATTAGCCTTAGTATTTGTAACAAGCTGTGCAACTAAAATTCCATTTACTGATAAAGTAAAGGAAGATTTCAGTTTAACAGTCGATAAAAACATTAAAAAAGTACAATTTTATACATCATCTACCATTATTCTAGAAAAAAGTAAATCCGTTGGTAATAAAGAAACTGCTGATGATGGAGCTTTGGTGGCGAGTTCACATTCTGACAAAAATCGTGTAATTATTCCATCTAACACGAAAGGTATTTTTGAAGCAATGGGTCCAAACAACGAAGTTATTGTTCGTTTTGAAATTGGAGTTGGAAAAACCATTACGTTTGCAATGAAACCAAATTCTTCCTCTGGTCGATACTATTTTGTGGCGAAATGGGGTGGTGAAAATTCGGGTGAAGTTTCTTATGGAAATGAAACATACTATGCGAGTTCAAATAGCAGTGTTGCCTTTCTCATGGTGAAATTGAAAAACTTGAAGAAAACGAAGAAAAAAGATCGAGTTGTAAAAGGAATGAAAGTATAATTTGAAAAGACTGTTGAAGAACAGTCTTTTTTTTCGTCTTTACTTTTGAAAATATGGACATCGTAAATCGAGAATTGAGTTGGTTATCCTTTAATGAAAGGGTATTGCAAGAGGCAATGGATGATAAAAATCCATTGATTGAGCGTATGCGCTTCTTAGGAATTTATTCAAATAATATGGATGAATTTTTCCGAGTACGTGTCGCCAATCTTAGACGAATGATTTTTGTCAAAAAAAAATCAATTGATGGATATCCTGGAACTCCTCAAAAATTGTACAAGGAAATTCGGAAAATTGTTTTAAAGCAGCAGACTAAGTTCGTAAAAACCTATGAAGAACTCGTAACCGCATTGAAGGAACATCACATTTTCATGTTGGATGAAAACCATTTAACGAATAATCAATTAAACGAATTAAATCATTTCTTCCATGAACGCTTAAAACACGATATTTTACCGATTCTTTTCAAGAAGGAAACCCCTTTTCCCAAACTGAAAGATTCGAGTATTTATCTCGCCATTAAAATGGATGTATCTTCTATTAAATCGGAATATGCATTGATTCAAATCCCTGAAGATTATAATCGTTTTTATACCATCCAAGAAGAAGACAAGTATTTTGTGATTTTGTTGGACGATATTATTCGCTTGTATTTGAACGATATTTTTTCCTTGTTTAAATTCACGAATATAGAAGCCTTTACTTTCAAATTTAGTAGAGATGCTGAATTGGATTTAGATGATGATATTCAGCATAACTACCTCGAAAAGCTAGAGAAAAGTTTAAAGCAACGTAAATTTGGACAACCGGTCCGTTTTGTTTATGACCAAAAAATGCCTGTAGATTTATTGGCTTTTTTATTGGATTCGCTCCACTTGAAATTAGGTGAAAATACCATTCCTGGGGGAAGGTATCACAATTTCAAAGATTTTATGGCTTTTCCCGATTTTCAAAAAGAAGAGTTACTTTTTAAAAAACAAGCCCCATTAGATCATCCGGATTTTAGAAAGGTAAGAAGTTTAATCAAAACCATACAGCAAAAAGATCGCTTGCTTCATTTTCCGTATCAAAAGTTTGATTATGTGGTTGATTTAATTCGAGAGGCAGCGATAGACCCAAAGGTGAAGTCAATAAAAATCAATATCTATCGTGTAGCAAAAAGCTCACAGATTATGAATGCCCTCTTAAGTGCAGCAATTAATGGAAAATCGGTCGTGGTTTTTTTAGAGTTGCGTGCCCGATTTGACGAGGAGCATAATCTTTATTGGACCAATAAATTAAAAGAAAATGGGGTCAAGGTCATTTATGGGTTGAACGACTTGAAAGTTCACTCCAAATTAATGCAAATTGAACGCATTGAAAACAATAAGAAAGCATTGTATTCTTATGTTGGGACAGGCAATTTCAACGAGAAAACGGCCAAAATCTACACGGATATTGCCTTGTTGACTAAAGATAAAGAAATTGGTCAAGAGGTTGAAAAAGTATTTCGGATTCTAGAAAACAAATTAAAAAATGGAATTTTCAAGCAATTATTGGTTTCTCCCTTCAATGCTCGTAAAATGATTTTACACCTCATTGATCAGGAAATCAAACAGGTAAAATCAGGTAATATGGGTTCTGTAGAATTGAAACTCAATAATTTAACGGATCCAGTCATTATCAAAAAACTGATTGACGCGAGTGAACTTGGAGTGAAGGTTAAATTAATAATTCGAGGAATTTGTTGTTTGGCTCCTACCAAAAAGGCATCTAAAAACATAGAGGTAATTTCGATCGTCGATCGCTATTTAGAGCATGCTCGTTTCATGATCTTTGGAAATCATCAAAAGCCGTTGTATTACATAACCAGTGCTGATTTTATGGAAAGAAATCTAGATAAACGCATCGAAGTAGCGGCTCCCATTAAAGATTTAGATCTACAACAAGAACTTCGCGAACTATTTGATTTCCAATGGAAAGGAAGCGTGAAATCTAGAATCATCGATAAAGCCATGCTCAATAAATACCGTAAGTTGCCTGAGGCATTCCATGCTCAACAAGCGATTTATAAAGCCTATTTATCGAAGGTTAGTGGAAATTAGAGGTGTCAATATCGGTGGATTTTAGTTCAAAGGTATCTTTTTCCAAAGTGTGCGTATTGGATTCCTTACTTTGATACGCCGTATACAAAAATCCTATGATCATCAACAATAAAATGAAATAAGCGGCATACCTAAAAAGGTGTTTCTTAGAAAGTTTTTGAGTAATAAATTTTTGAAAATTAATTTTCGTTTCATCAGACTCCATGCTACAAAGAAATAGAATTTTATTTTACCTTTGAGGAATATGAATGAAAAATCGTACATTCTGGTTACTGGAGGCGCTGGTTATATTGGTTCACACACCATTGTCTCCCTTCTTGAAAAGGGATATTCTCCTGTAATTGTGGATGATTTCCGAAATGCGAATACATCCGTTTTAAAAGGACTCCAAGGAATCACAAAGCAGGATATTCCTGTTTATCAGATTGATGTATGCAATGGGAATGCTTTGGAAGAACTTTTTCAAAAATACAGTTGGAAAGGAATCATCCATTTTGCAGCCTATAAAGCAGTTGGTGAATCGGTAGAAAATCCTTTAGCTTATTATGAAAATAATGTAGGAGGTTTGCTTACCGTGTTGAAGTTGGCACAAAAATATGGGGTTGAAAATTTTGTTTTCTCCTCTTCCTGCACGGTATATGGACAACCAAAAGATGAGATTGCAGTTCATGAGGAAAGTCCGATTGCACTACCAGAATCGCCGTATGGTCAAACTAAGTTAATTGGAGAACAAATACTTAAAGATTTGATTCGTTCGGGGTCTTCCATGAGGATTTTAGGTCTTCGTTATTTTAATCCTGTGGGTGCTCATCCAAGCGGATTGATTGGGGAATTACCGATTGGAAAGCCTAACAATTTAATACCTTTTCTGACCCAAACGGCTATCGGAAAACAGGAACAACTTGCTATTTTCGGGAAAGACTATCCTACTCCAGATGGCACTTGCATTCGCGACTACATCCATGTTTGTGATTTGGCCGATGCTCATGTCAAAGGCATCGATTATTTGATGACTAAGAATAATAATTTCATCGATTTCATCAATGTAGGGACAGGAAAAGGAACATCCGTTTTAGAAGTAGTTCAATTGTTTCAAAAAATAGAACCTGATCGTTTGAAGTATGTTTTCGCACAACCTAGACCAGGTGATGTCATTGAGATTTATGCAAATCCGGAAAAAGCAAATCGACTCTTGAATTGGAAAACAAAATTCACCATACAGGATGCCCTACAACATGCGTGGAATTGGGAGCAAAATCTACAGAAAAATGCTTAACATCAAGATACTTTTCTTCGTGATACTGGTGCCTATTGTTTTAAGGGCTCAATATGATGGTGAGGGTGATTTGAAATCGCGCCATCGTCCGGGAATCATGTGGTATTTAACAGGAATGAAGCCTGCAGCAACCGGAAAACCAAGAAAGTACGATCGCCTCATGGTTGATTTAAATTACAATACTTATATGGACAGCGCTTCGGTTCGTTGGGTGAATTGGAAGTCTTTAGGCACCAACGTACATACCATGATGGAGTTTCCACTCGTTTCTAAAAATGTATTTTCTTTTGCGTTTGGAATCACTTACGGATTTCAATCCATCAATCTCAACCCCACGTTGATTTCCGATTCTTCAAAATCATACACCTTATGGGATCAAAGTCTTCAGCTATTTAATTACAAGGCACGAAAATACAACCAGCATCAATTTTCCATTCCCATCGAATTCAGACTTCGAACCAAGGGTTGGAAACACGTTAAGGTTCATTTTGGTTCGCGATTTGGGTATCGTTTCAAGTCTTATCAAAAGGACGTTTATTTTGAAAATAATCACCCAAAAGTGGATCGTTACAAGGGTGTTTATGATCAAAATCAGTGGTTTGTTTCGTCTTATATTAGAATTGGTTTAAGAAACATTTCACTCTATGCAGAATACCATTGGCTCAACGAATTCAACCATTCAAGAAGTATTGTATTAAAACCTCTTAATTTAGGAATTACTTTCAGTTTGTTCTAAAGAAATAATAATTACATTCGCAAAAAAAAAGCGATGATTACAGTAATTATTTTAGTATTTATTCTGGGTTACATAGCGATAACCATGGAACATGGGCTTAAAATCGATAAATTAATCCCAGCCCTTTTAATGATGACCATTTCTTGGGCACTTATAGCTTTTAACTTGGATGGCATTACGCATTGGTTGAGCGCTAACAATCCTTTAGATATAAGCAGTGGGAGTCCGCAAGTGGGCAAATGGCTAGGTGGACATGAAGAGAAATTAGAAGTGTTGAACGAGACCGTTTTACATCATTTTGGTAAAACAGCTGAAATTTTAATTTTCTTGATGGGTGCGATGGCCATTGTAGAAATGATTGACCATTTTGAAGGTTTCTCAGCGATCAAAAATTTAATCAAAACGAAAAGTAAACGAAAACTATTGTGGATCATTTCCTTTTTGGCCTTTTTCTTATCATCAATCATTGACAATTTAACGGCCACCATTGTATTAATTACTATTCTTCGTAAAATCTTTCATTCCTCCAATGATCGAATTTGGTATGCAGGATTTATCATCATTGCCGCTAATGCAGGTGGGGCTTGGACTCCAATCGGAGATGTAACGACCACGATGCTATGGATGGCTGGAAAAGTTACCTCCGTGAAACTCATCGAGTTGTTGTTTATTCCTTCACTACTTAATATTTTAATTCCATTATTATTAAGTTATTTTCTTCCTGTATTCAAAGGAGAAATCGCTGGAATTAAAGAGGAAAAAGATAAAAATCGTTTAGCAAAACTGATGTTGTTTTTGGGCTTAGGATTGATAGTCTTTGTACCGGTATTTAAAACAATCACGCACCTACCTCCATACTTAGGAATGATGTTGTCGCTTTCACTATTTGCGTTGGTTTCCGAAATTGTTTCGAACCGCAAATTTAAATTGCAATCAAGCAATGAAACTCATCATCATGGACCTACATTAAAAGCATTATCTAAAATTGAAATTCCATCGGTCCTTTTCTTTTTAGGGATTTTGATGACGGTTGCGGCGTTAGAATCTTTAGGCGTTATTTTCAGCTTGGGTCAATCGGTTAAAACAGCAGGTATTTCCGAAAATGTTTTCATCATTGGCTTGGGGATTGCTTCAGCGGTCATTGACAATGTGCCTTTGGTCGCTGCTAGTTTAGGAATGTTTCAGATTGGTCCAGATGCGAGTGTATGGCATTTTATTGCCTATGCAGCAGGAACAGGTGGTTCTATTTTGATCATCGGGTCTGCCGCAGGGGTGGTAGCCATGGGTATGGAAAAAATTTCGTTTGGATGGTACTTTAAAAAAATCGCACCATTAGCCTTGTTGGGTTATTTGGCTGGAATTGCATGGTTCTTGATTTTTAATTAAATTTGGCATGTGTTTATAGATACCCATACGCATATTTATGCCAATCTTTTTTTGGAAGACGATTTAGTGGCAGTGCAACGCGCTATTGATCAGAACGTAGAACGTTTATTGCTGCCAAATATTGATTTAGAAAGCATTGCAGCAATGCATCAAGTGGTGGATCGTTATCCAGCCAACTGTTTTCCAATGATGGGATTGCATCCGTGTTCTGTCAAAGCCGATTTTCAAGAAGTATTGAATCAAATGAACCTCCTTTTGGAGAATAATAGGTACTACGGAATCGGAGAAACGGGAATAGATTTATATTGGGACAAGACATTTCTTTCAGAACAGATTGAATCGTTTAAAATTCAAATTGGTTGGGCTAAAAAGTTTCAATTACCCTTAATTATTCATGCACGAGAAGCATTTTCAGAAATATTTGAGGTTTTGGATGAATTAAATGATTCTCAATTAAAAGGAATCTTTCATTGCTTTACAGGAGAAGCCTATGAACGAGATAAAATTTTGGAGTATGAAGGATTTCTTTTTGGAATTGGTGGGGTACTTACCTATAAAAAATCTACCTTACCTGAAGTCTTGAAAGCGATTCCTTTGGATAAAATTGTGCTTGAAACAGATGCTCCCTATTTAGCTCCGGTACCTTATCGAGGAAAAACCAATGAGAGTGCGTATATCCCTTATATTGCAGAAAAATTGACGGATGTTTATGGATGCTCCTTGTCTGAAATAGCAACGACTACCACACAAAATGCTCAAAAATTATTTCAAATACCTTAACTTTGAGGCATGGAAATGAATAGTAAAGTTTTAATCCTCTATACAGGGGGTACCATTGGAATGGTCAAGGATTTGAGAACAGGTCGCTTGGTGAGTTTCGATTTCAATCATCTTTACACACATATTCCAGAGTTAGAGCGTCTTCCAATTACTCTAGAATCGATTAGTTTAGAAAAACCGATTGATTCCTCAGAAATTAACCGCTCGCATTGGCAGAATATCGGTCGTATTGTCCTAGAAAATTATCATGAATTTGATGGATTTGTGATTCTTCATGGGTCAGATACCATGGCATTTACAGCCTCGGTTTTAAGTTTCATGTTACAAGGATTGAACAAGCCCATTATATTAACAGGATCACAATTACCCATAGGAACGATTCGAACCGATGGAAAAGAAAATTTAATTACTGCCATTGAAATCGCTGGAGCAAAAGATGCACAAGGAATTTCAGTGATTCAGGAAGTCGCCGTATATTTTGAATATTCGTTGCTAAGAGGGAATCGAAGTTCGAAAATTTCTGCTAATCAATTCGATGCTTTTGCATCTCCCAATTACCCCAAATTAGCAGTAGCAGGAGTGAACATTGAATTTCAGAATGACCGATTGTTTAGAAGTGCTAAAGACTCAATTCAATTTTCACCTGAACTTTCAGATCAATTGAGTTTAATCAAGTTATTTCCCGGAATGAATTTTAATGCCTATTCTTCCATTTTTAATCTGGAAAATAATCGTTTAATCATTTTGGAAACTTTTGGATCAGGAAATGCTTCAAGTGACCCGACTTTTCGAAAGTTGATTACCCAATTCATTGCTGAGGGTGGTATTGTATTGAATGTGACGCAATGTTCAAGTGGCTCGGTTCAGCAAGGGAAATACGAGACTTCATCTTTCTTTGAAGCAGCTGGTGTCATTTCAGGAAAAGACCTAACTACCGAGGCTGCATTGACGAAATCAATGCATTTACTAGGGGTTTATTCAAGTCAAGAAACTGTTAAAAAATTTCTTAAAGAAGATTTAGTGGGAGAAATGACGGTTTAAGTTATTTTTTTTATACTTTTGCATCCCGATTGTTGATCAATCAATGTTGAAATATTGGAGAGGTGTCCGAGTGGTTTAAGGAGCAAGCCTGGAAAGTTTGTATACGGGCAACTGTATCGCGGGTTCGAATCCCGCCCTCTCCGCAACGAAGTGAAGGAAGAAGGGATGAGAATCCGCAGGGTTCGTGCCGTAGCGCAGCGAAGACCACCGCAGGTAATCCCGCCCTCTCCGCAACGAAGTGAGGGAAGAAGGGATGAGAATCCACAGGGTTCGTGCCGTAGCGCAGGTTGAGTTATAAAAACTTACAAATCCTTACATGATCTCGAATTAAAAATTTAATTCATCCTTCTTTGTGTCTTAAAAAGGTAGAAAACCACTCCCATTAAAAATCCCATAAAACCTAATTAGAAGATTAAAAGAATCATTCAATCAATGAAATTGATAGATAAAATGATATTGTTTTGAATTGTATGATTATTTTTATATTTTTGGCTCAAATTATATACGATTAAATAATAAATAAAACATGAAAAAAGTAATTGGTTCTTTTGCTATTGCAGCAATGTTAACATTTGGATTTTCAAATGTGGTTATGGCACAGGATGCTCCTGTCACTGAAGCAGCTAAAGCTGGTTCAACAAATACAACAGCAACTTCAGATGAAGAAGTACAATTGGATTTTGTTCAAACCATGAAACAAAAATACATTGAAGGTGATGTTATTTGGATGACACCGGTATTGATTTGTTTGATTATTGGTATGGCATTAGCAATTGAAAGAGTGGTTTATTTAAATTTAGCTACCATTAATACATCTAAATTTTTAAAAGAAGTTGAAAATGCTATCAAAACTGGAGGTGTTGATGCAGCTAAAGAAGTTTGTCGTAATACCAGAGGCCCTATCGCTTCAATTTTTTACCAAGGTTTAGATCGTTCTAATGAAGGAATCGAAATGGTTGAAAAATCAGTAGTAGCATATGGTGGTGTTCAAATGGGATTATTAGAAAAAGGATTGTCTTGGTTATCATTATTCATTGCTTTATCTCCGATGTTAGGGTTCTTAGGGACAGTAATTGGTATGATTCAAGCATTTGATAAAATTGTGAAGGATGGTCAAGTATCACCAACAACAGTTGCGGATGGTATTAAAGTAGCCTTATTGACAACTGTATTCGGTTTGATTGCAGCAATGTTGTTGCAAGTGTTTTATAACTACATTTTGTCAAAAATCGACGGTTTGGTTAATGAAATGGAGGATTCTTCTATTACTTTAATTGACTTGTTGATTAAAAACAACGCTATTAAAGCTTAATTAAAATTTAAATTAATTATTCAAAAATTCAGTTATGAATACGCAAAAAATGAACTTATACATTAACATTCTCAAGTATGTGTTAGCAACTGTGGGTGTAATTGGTTCTGCGCTATTGTTCTTTGGTCCAAATGTTACAGAGGGTACAGAAGCAGTAGAGAAATTTCGCGAGGGTAGTACAATGAACTTTGCAATTTACTTTACTTTTTTCATCTTACTTGCCGCAGTTGGAATAGTGTTGTTATTCTTTGTTTCTTCATTGATTACAAACACGAAAAGAACCGTAATGAGTATCATTGGAATTTTAATTTCAGTGATAGTATATCTAGTAATCTCACTAATGGGCACTACTGATACTACTGATACTTTATTGTTGAAAAATCCGGTATCGCAAAGTGTAGTAGATTCTACAACAACAGGAATTTATACAATTTTTGTTGCTATAGGGGCAGCACTTTTAGCGGTGATTTTAGGCCCATTAATGGGAAGATTAAGAAAATAAAATTATGGCAAAAAGAGAATTACAAGAAATAAATGCAGGTTCAATGGCAGATATTGCCTTCTTGCTTCTTATTTTCTTCCTCGTAACAACCACCATGGATAAGGATACAGCTTTCGTAAGAAGTATTCCAAAGAAAGTGGAGGTTGTCCAAGATCCAGTTCCAGTTGAAGAGCGTAATATCCTTGCGATTAAAGCGAACAACCAAAATCAATTGATGGTGCGTGGTGAAATTTTCAATGATCCTGCTCAAATATCTGAGTTTATTCTTAAATTTTACAAAACTAACGAGATCAATAATGATGTTGCAAATAATTTTCCATTATACTCACATACTTCAATGAAACAAATCGATGACAACATTCGATTAGTTGAAGCAGAAGCAGAGGAATTGGAGAATAAGGGTGCTGTAAAATCTATGATTGAGTTTAAATATACTCAACTTGAAGAATGGGTTAAGAAAAAACGCGCACTTGAATTGCTTGGAGGTACTGATCTTCCAGAGATTCATTTTCAAGCAAATATTCGTATTGAGGTGCAACAAGCTACTTCGTATGAAATTTTCGCTCAAATTCAAACCGAAATTCAAGAAGCAATCTATAAATTGCGAGATGATAAGGCTCAGGAATTATGGAGCGAATCTTACGGTACATTGAAAAGAAAATTCGATGCTGAAAATGGTGCTCAAGAAAAAGCAAAATTGGACTTGTTAGATATTTTATATCCTGCAAGAATCATCGAAGTAACACCTAAAAAATAAATTTATGTCTAAATTTAAAAAAGATAGTAAAAGAGCAATGCCCGGGGTAAATACCTCGTCCTTGCCAGATATCGTTTTCATGCTTTTATTCTTTTTTATGGTGGCTACAACAAGTAAAGAGAATGACCCTACGGTGAGTGTTACTCCTGCGGTGGGATCTCGTACTACGGATTTAACACCTTATAAGCAACGTTCAGAAGTTGACTTCCTTTACTTAGGGGAGCCAAGAAACAAAAACAGAGCTAAGGATTTTAAAATGGGTTATGCACTTTCATTGGATAATGTTGTTCAAGCAACACCAGACGGATTGTATACCACCAATGCAGTAGGGCAATGGAAAAAAGATAAGTTTGATCAAAAGCCAGCAAGAATGACTTCTCCAATTGAAGCAGTAATTACTTGTGTTAAGGCAGATAAAACAGCACCTACAGGGTTGATTTTTGATATCCGAAAAGAATTACAAGATGTAAACGCATTGACTATCGCTTACGCCGTAAGAGATAATGGAATTTAATTGTATAAAATAATTTTAAAAACCCCGTTTCTTTGATTCGGGGTTTTTTTGTACCTTGTCGTATGGAAAATTTTGATGTTGTAAATCCTACCAGAATCCTTTTTGGTCCTAATCATTTGGATAAACTTCCCGAGTTAATTGCATCGGTCACCCCCTCTAAGAATATTTTATTGGCCTATGGCGGACAAAGCGCCAAAGCTATTGGGGTGATTGACCAGGTTAAAAATCAATTGAAAGACTTTCAAGTTTTTGAATTTCAAGGAATTGAGGCAAATCCAGAATTTAATACCTTGATGAGAGGTGTTCAATATGCGCAAGCTAATGAAATTGGGTTCATCCTTGCTATAGGAGGAGGGTCAGTTATTGATGGAGTCAAGTTTATGACAGGTGCATTTTATGAAGAACAAGATCCATGGGAAGTGCTTTTGCGCATGGAAGGACGAGTTTTTAAAAAAGCATTGCCTTTTGGAACAATTTTAACGCTGCCTGCCACAGGAAGTGAAGCTAATTCTGGTGCGGTAATCAGTCGATCGGAATTGCACGAAAAGCGAACCATGGGCGGTCCGTTATTTTTCCCGAAGTTTTCATTCTTGAATCCTGAATATGTAGGGAGTCTTCCCAAACGCCAAATTGCCAATGGCATCATTGATGCATTCGTACATACCTTAGAACAATACCTCACTAAGCCATCCGACAACTTATTGCAAGAACGAGAAGCTGAAGGTATTTTAAGTACTTTAATTGAAATAGGACCCAAAGTATTGCATGATCCTTCCAATTACAAATATGCTTCAAATCTCATGTGGTGTGCAAATCACGCTTTAAATGGAAACTTGAGATGTGGAGTGGTTACAGATTGGGCAACGCATATGATTGGACATGAATTAACAGCATTTTTCGGAATTGACCATGCTCGAACTCTTGCGATCATTGGTCCAAGATTATATGAAAATCAATTCAGCTATAAACGTGAAAAATTAATTCAGTGTGGTAAGCGCGTTTTTCAATTGAACGGAACCGATGAAGAAATTGCCGCGAAATGTATTCAAGCCATTGAACAATTTTACCATCAACTCGAAGTGCCGACTAAAATTAGTGCTTACACGAAAGTGGAAATTGATATTGCGCTAGAAATAAAAAATCGATTCATCGAACGCTCTTGGCTTGCCATGGGAGAAAATGGCACCATTACTCCAGATGTCGTTTATGAAATCGTGACTGCTGCTTTATAATGATCAAACTTGATACGGAAATAAATCCAGGAATCGAATCGCTTTTATTGAAAACTACCTTAGGTACTCAAGGAGCGAAGTACCAGCATTTGAATACCAAAGAACGAATTCAAATGTTAGAGGATCCCTTGTTTTTATCCATTGAAAGAAACAACAAAACCATCGCCAATATTACCTTTTGTAGAAGGACAAAAAATTATTACATCCGATTTTTTGCCTTTGAGGCTTTATTTCAAGGTTCAACCAAATACAAAAGTCAAGTAAAAACCCGCCGAAATCAATTCGTTGAAGAGATCACGCAAACGATGAATAGTTGGTTGAAAACAGGTGATTGCCATCAATTGTATGCTTATATTGACCCTAAAAATATACGTAGTATGAATATGGCGCATCAATTTGGGTTTTCACATCAAGGCACCCTAATTACCCATGCGTTTAGTCGACTTCGTCCAAAATTAAACCAAGAAATCATCCCCTTAAGTTTCAATCATCCGGCAGTGATTCAAGCCAAAAACGCAAAGGCTCAACATGCTTTTTATTTTGATCAAGAATATACAACTCTCAATTACGTTGGTTTACAACGAAATGGCGAAATTATTGGTGTAGTTCGCGTTCTGCCTGTCAGTTGGAAAATTATTCAACTTCCAGGTCGTTTTGGCAAATGGCAAGTGAAGTTATTACCCTACATCCCTTTTCTTAAGCATTATATTAATCCAAAGCAACATGATTTTTTAGCGATAGATCAACTTTGGATTGATAGTCCTAATGTCAAAATTGTGGAGGAATTATTGGATGGTGTTTTAGCCATGTATCAACGCAAAGTGGCTTTGTGGTGGGCAGATGAACAAGATCCTTTTAGACAAAAAATAAACTCAACAATAAAATGGGGATTTTTTGATCGCATCATTCAAAAAAGTAAAGTACATGTCATGGTAAAAGCTCATGATACTTGTGTATTTGATAAACCATTTTATGTTTGTGCATACGACTTGGTCTAACCGCAACAGTTCAGGAATATTTTATAATTTTGTACTTTTGAACGTATATGAAGTATTTAATCGTTGGCTTGGGTAATCCTGGAGAAAAATATGCAGAAACAAGGCATAACATTGGATTTAAGATTTTAGATCAACTCGCCAAAAACCACGGCGTGACATTTAAATTGGGAAAGCAAGCAGAAACAGCAGAATTTAAGTTTAAAGGTCGAACATTTATTCTCGTTAAGCCAACGACCTTCATGAATTTATCTGGTAAAGCGGTAAATTATTGGATGCAAAATGAAAAAATACCTGTCGATCACCTTTTCGTTTTGACCGATGATATTTCCTTGCCTTTTGGCAAAATTCGTATCAAGCCTAAAGGAAGTGATGGTGGTCATAACGGATTAAAAGACATTCAAGCCACCTTAAATACCAATCAATATGCCCGATTGCGATTTGGTGTAGGAAATGATTTTCACCCTGGTCAGCAAGCAGACTATGTGTTAGGTGAATGGAGTCAAACGGAACGTGAAACGTTGGTGGATCGCATCGTTATTGCTGCAGAGGCGTGTAAGTCTTTTGCTACAATTGGTTTAGGGTTAACGATGACCAATTTTAACAACAAATAAAAATATTGAGAGTTTCGCTTTTGTTTTACGCAGAAACTAGACTCCAATTGCATTTTCTTTTATAAATTTGAAACTATAAAAATCAATCATGAACAGAGTAAAAATAGCAACCGTTTTAAAAGAGGCAAAGCTTGGCGATAAAATTCTTGTAAAAGGATGGGTTCGCGCTTTTAGAAGTAATCGTTTCATCCAATTGAACGATGGTTCTACCATTAGTAATTTACAGGCTGTTGTTGATTTTGAAAAATTTGACGAATCGTTATTAAAGAAAATTACAACTGCAGCATCTGTTGGGTTACAAGGAGAAATTGTAGCATCACAAGGAGCGGGTCAATCCATTGAATTACAAGTAGAAAGCATTGAGATAATTGGAGAAGCACATCCAGATGATGTGCAAAAAACCGTAATGCAACCTAAAAAGCACAGTTTGGAATTTTTAAGAGAGCAAGCTCATTTACGATTCAGAACCAACACTTTTGGAGCCGTTTTTAGAATTCGTCATGCGGTTGCATTCGCGATTCATCGTTATTTTAATGATCAAGGATTTTTCTATTTACACACGCCCATTATTACGGGATCCGATGCAGAAGGGGCAGGTGAGATGTTTCGTGTTTCCAATTTAGACCCTTTGAATCCTCCTTTAAATGAAGATGGTACCGTAAATTTTAAAGAAGACTTTTTTGGTAAACAAGTAAACCTTACCGTATCTGGACAATTAGAAGCGGAATTGGCAGCACTTGCTTTAGGACAAGTGTATACTTTTGGTCCGACGTTTAGAGCTGAGAATTCAAATACTTCACGTCATTTAGCTGAATTTTGGATGATTGAACCAGAAGTAGCATTCAATGATTTGAAAGATAACATGAATCTGACAGAATCATTTTTAAAGTACATTTGTCAATATGTGATGGATCATTGTGCAGATGACTTGAAATTTCTAAACGACCGAGAAGTGCAAGAACAGGCCTCTAAACCTCAAAATGAACGAAACGAATTAACCCTCATCGATCGTTTAAAATTTGTGGTAGAAAATGATTTCAAGCGTTTGACATATACGGAGGCTATCGAGGTGTTGAAAAACTCAAATCATTATAAAAAGAAAAAATTCCAGTATGATGTTTCTTGGGGTATCGATTTACAATCGGAACATGAGCGTTATTTGGTTGAAAAAGAGTTTAAATGTCCTGTAATTCTAACGGATTATCCTGCTGAAATTAAGGCTTTTTACATGCGTCAAAATGATGACGGTAAAACCGTGGCAGCAATGGATGTTTTATTCCCAGGAATCGGAGAAATTGTTGGGGGTTCACAACGCGAAGAACGATTAGACATTTTAAAAGAAAAATGTAAAGCATTTCATATAAATGAGGAGGAATTGTGGTGGTACCTTGATACCCGTAAGTTCGGAACTGTTCCTCATGCTGGATTTGGTTTAGGATTTGAACGCATGGTCATGTTTGTTACCGGAATGACCAATATACGCGATGTGATTCCTTTTCCAAGAACACCACAGAACGCAGAATTTTAATTAAATATCCAAAGGTCAATTCAATTGACCTTTTTTTTTGCTCCATAAATTTTAAGAAATGAATTTTTTAGATTAATTTAATCCTATGAAGTCTACCCGCGTTGTTAATCACATATTCATTGTCTTTGGAATTGCCCTAATTCTGATTTACGGAAAACACATCATTTTCCCTTTGATTTTTGCCCTATTGATTTATTTTTTAATTAAGTCAATTACCAAATTCGCAGAGAAAAATCGGATCATTCGTTTGCATTTTCCCGATTGGATTAAAAATTTATTGGGAAGTTTGATCATTTTCGGAGTGATTTATTTCTGCGGAAAATTATTGGTGGTTAACCTTGAAAAACTCATTGAATCCTTCACCACCTTCAAACCTAATTTAATTCAAATTGTAAAGTCATTGGACCAAGAATATGGTTTAGACATCAGTGACGAGATGCATCATTTCATCAGTGATTTTAAAATTGACCCCTACATAAATCCAATTCTGAATGCCGTTTCTGGATTCATGGGCAGTTTAATCATGATGCTCTTCTACCTACTCTTTTTGTTTATCGAAGAGCCCATGTTTCGAAAAAAATTATTACTGATCACTAAGGACATCGACAAACACAACGATACGAAAGATTTACTATCCGACATGCAGCATGCCATTACCCATTATGTCGGTTTGAAAACGTTAATTAGTCTTATTTCAGCGGTGTCATGTTTTGTAGCCATGCTTTTATTCGGCCTTCATTCTGCTTTATTTTGGGCATTCTTTATTTTCATCTTGAATTTCATCCCTGTAGTTGGTTCAACGTTTTCGGTTTTTCTACCAACACTCTTTGCGTTGATCCAATTTGGAGACGGTACCGTTGCTTTGTTTTTACTCTTGACGTTGGTGAGTATTCAAACTTTAGTAGGAAATGTTGTGGAGCCTAAATTAATGGGTGACTCATTAAATATTAGTCCCTTAGTGGCGATTCTTGCATTATCTTTTTGGGGCGCCATTTGGGGATTAACAGGAATGATGGTCAGTGTCCCAATTACGGTAATCATTATCATTTTATTATCCAAAATTGAAAGCACTAAATCCATTGCGATCATGTTGTCACAAAATGGAAAATTAGAAAAATGAAGTGTTCAACTTTAATCCTATTCATTTGCTTTTTTCAACAGGTTACAGGTCAAAAGGCGCATTTAATTGGTGAAATAAAAATATTTTCTTTATATTCCTATCCTGTTGAAAGAATAGAACATTCAAATGAATTTGCCTACCTCATTCAAGATACCTATCGAGATACTTTTCGTATCATTCAATCGGGTGAAAATAGAAATGATCTATCAGTAAAATTTTATCAGCGTTTACTCAATTGGCATAAAGATTCTTTGAATATTGTCTCTTATGAAAGAGGAAATTATTTATTGGAATTTACATTTGGAAATTTAGAGCAAAAAATTTCACATATTGCTTATTATCCTATAACGCAAGTTAAAAGTAAAAGTCTTGACATTGTTCAAAAATCAGCAAGGCAATATACCGTCGATTTTTTATTACAGGCTACCTTTATATTAAGAGATCGAGTGACTAAAAAAGAAATTCTTCATCTTCAAAATGATAAACCTTATCAACTGAAAATTGAAGCCGTTAATGAGTCTGCCATATCTAAATCAAGAGAAGCCGTTAGGGAAAAATTACTAAGAGATAAATTGATTTCAGATTTTGTAAAAAGATCGCTACATGAAGTGAATCTTCTGTATTTTGTTATTCCTATAAATCAAGATATTACGTGGTATTCAGATGAAAATAGTCAAGGTGGATATGAAGATATTGTAAAAGCAAATTTATTAGTAGATCAAGCTATAGTAAAGATGAATGATCAATTAACGCAAGGAATTATTCGTAATTTTTGGAGTGATGAGGTTCAGTCCGATTTCTCAAAAGCAGCATTGATTTATCGAAAATGGCTTAAAAAAGGTGAAATTGATGTGCTTGAAGGTATTGTAGTCCCAAATAAATGGATTGCTTATATGCATGTAAATTATATCAACATCTTAATTTTTACGAAAAAATTTGATTTGGCAGAAAAACAATTAGAAGTCATAAAAAATCTTCCTTATGAAAGTGAGGAATTTCAACATGAAATTGATTTGGTAAAAAAAAGATTACAAAATATAAAATTGCAGTATACCTTATTTCAAGAATATTTATCTTCAAAAATTGTCAAATAATTACTTAGGTAATAATTTCAGCATTTGTGCATATTCTGTTTTGAATTGGTTATTTCCTTGACAATTTTGTTCTTCTTTTGCCGTATGAAAATGCTCAATTCGATTTCCTGGATCAGGATGCGTGCTTAAAAACTCGGGTTGTTTAGCCCCACCCAAATTTTGAATTTTTTCGAAGAATCCAGCTCCCCCATCTGCTTTATAAGGAGTAGGACATAAATACCTCACACTGCATGCATCCGCTTCTGTTTCATGGTTACGGCTGAATTTTAAACCAATAATGGCACCCGAAATTTGTTTGATGGCTTCGTGTTTTCCTGCAATGACATCTAATAATATTTGAACCCCATACATTTGGGTCATTTGGCGTGTGGAATGGCGCATATCTGCATGTCCAATCTCGTGCCCCAAAACACCGGCTAACTGATCTTCTGAATCTAAAAACTTTAAAATCCCAGTGTAGACATAAATGTATCCTCCTGGGGTACAAAATGCATTCATCACACTGTCGTTTTGAATCACCCGAACGCGCCACTCAAATTGATCTTTCAACTTCACTTGACCGCTGTTTAAAATGAGGTTTCGAACCTTGTACATGTAGGCATATAAGGCTACATTTTTAGCGGAATCAATTACTGGGTACTCTTTAGGGTTACTATCAATTTCATGAGCAACTTGTGCTCCAAGTTGTTTGTCTTGGTCGATTGAAAAAAGGTTGATGTTTTGTCCAATACTATTCCCTTGCGTTTTACAAGCTTGTAAAATCCCCGCTAAAAGAACCAGATATATAAGTCGTTTCATGTTGTAAATGTTTCTTTACAAATTTAAGCTTTTATTCTACATTTCGAATTTGAACTCATTTACAACTTTTCAACAATCAGAATTTGGAACATTCCTTGAGGAATCAGTGTTGAATGTATCTTTTTTTGTATTTTTGAGTTTCAGATTTTAGTATGCAAGTAAATATTATCAATAAATCAAAACACGCACTTCCAAATTATGAGACTACGATGTCTGCAGGAATGGATGTACGTGCTAATCTTACTGAATCCATCCGTATAAAGCCCATGGAACGTGCATTGATCAAAACGGGGTTGTTTTTAGAAATTCCGGAAGGTTATGAGTGTCAAGTTAGACCTCGAAGTGGTTTGGCGCTTAAGAAGGGATTAACGGTTTTGAATACGCCTGGAACAATCGATGCGGATTACCGCGGAGAGGTTGGGGTAATCTTGGTAAATTTATCGAGCGAAGAAGTTCTGATCGAAGACGGAGAGCGAATTGCACAATTGGTTTTTGCTCAAGTCATTCAAGCAAATTTGCAAGAAACAGATACATTAAATACAACAGAAAGAGGTGCGGGCGGATTTGGTAGCACCGGAACTAAATAATACAAAAATAGCATGAAAGTAATTGTTCCTATGGCTGGAAGAGGCAGTCGATTAAGACCTCATACCTTAACGGTCCCAAAACCACTTGTTCCGGTAGGTGGGAAGCCAATTGTTCATCGTTTGGTTGAAGATATTGCTGAAATTTGCGGCGAGAAATTGGAAGAAATTGCTTTCGTTATTGGTGATTTCGGAAAGGAAGTAGAAGAGGAATTGTTGTCGGTTGCTCGTTCATTAGGAGCAAAAGGGTCGATTCATCATCAATTGGAGCCTTTAGGAACTGCGCATGCAGTATTGTGTGCAAAAGAGAAATTGGATGGTCCTGTTGTAGTTGCCTTTGCAGATACTTTATTCAAAGCAGATTTTAAAATTGATCCGAATGACGATGGTATTCTTTGGGTGAAACAAATTGAAGATCCTAGCGCTTTTGGAGTCATCAAATTGGATGAACAAGGTGCGATTATCGATTATGTCGAAAAACCAAAAGAGTTTGTTTCTGATTTGGCCATGATCGGTATCTATTATTTTAAAGACGGCGCTCGATTGAGAAAAGAGCTCGAGTATTTGATTGACCATGATGTGATCAAAGGTGGCGAATACCAATTACCAGATGCATTACGACGCATGACCGAGTCGGGATACCAATTTAAACCGGGCAAAGTGATGGAATGGTTAGATTGCGGAAACAAAGAGGTGACGGTATATACCAACCAGCGTGTTTTAGATTACGACCAAGAAAAAGGAAAATTAGTTCAACCCATTGATTTAATTTCTAAGAATTCGATCATTATCCCTCCTGTTTATATCGGTGAAAAAGTGACAATAGAAAACTCCATTATTGGTCCTCATGTTTCGATTGGTGCTGGTTCGACTATTAAAAACAGTACTATTGTTAACACCAACATTCAAATGAAGTCGAGTATTGACTATGCTCATTTGAAAGGAGCAATGATTGGATCCAACACCCAAATCCAGGGAAGTCCAATGGATGTTAGTTTAGGAGATTATTCTGAAATAAAATTATGATGAAGCACTTCTTGGTTCTGTTCATGAGCGGCTTATTTTTGATAAGTTGTGTGGCGGTTTCTAAATCTAAGATGCCGCAGCCCTCCGCGGAATTACCTCCGAACCAAATCAGTGCATTTCATGAGGCTGTTCGTTTAAAAATAGCTCAGCAATGGGAAGCTTCGATTCAACAATTCGAAAAATACCTGCTTTTGAATCCTAAAGATGACGCGGCGTATTTTGCTTTGTACGAACTTTATTCCATTCAAAAAAATTCAGCAAAAGCCCTACAAAATTTAGAAAGAGCGCATCAATTAGATACTAAGAACACTTGGTACATTCAAGAATTAGCCTTTATAAATTTTGAGCAGCAAAAATATGAACAGTCGCAAAAATATTTTGAAAAATTATTAAAAGTTGAATCTCGAAATCCTGATTTCCTATATGGTTATGCTGAATGTTTAGTGAAACAAGGAAAAGCGGAAGCAGCCATTGAAGCGTTAAATAATACGCAAGATCAAGTTGGTATTTTCCCAGAATTATCGATACAAAAGTTTAATTTATATCAGAGTATTAAGCAAACTGGCAAGGCTGAAAATGAGTTGCTCAAAGCATTGGAGGTCTATCCCAATGATCCACAATTGTTGGCCACTCTGACTGATTTCTATTTTCAAACGCAAAATGGAATGAAGGCAGTTCAAACCTTAGAGGCCCTGGTGAAATCGGATCCAAATAATGGAAGGGCACACATGGCTTTGGCAGATATTTATCGTCAACAAAACAAGTACAAACAAGCGATGAATGAGTATCTCCTAGCCTTTCAAAAAGATGATGTAGATCTCGATTCGAAAATTAGAGTTTGTATCAAATGGATGGAAACGCCCCATGTTAAGGATCCTTTATTTGTAGAATTATTAAATGTACTCAGCTTAAACTATCCGTCCGATGCAAAAGTGGCCACGTTAGAAGGGGATTATTGGAGTACCATCGAAAATAAAGCTAAATCGTTAAAGGCCTACCAACGATCGATTTCAATTGACCCTAGTAAATATGTAGTTTGGAACCAAGTGTTGTTGTTGGAATTTGAATTATTTCACTTCGATGATTTACTCAACGATAGCAAGGAGTGCATCAATCTATATCCGACGATGCCCGTTCCTTATTTGTTCTCTGCCTTGTCTAATAATCGATTCAACCACTTTCAAGAGGCTAAAACAATGGCGAACTTAGGGATTGACCTTACCCTGAATGACAACGCGCTTTTAACAGAATTTTACGTTCAGTTAGGGATTGCCAATCTCGGATTAAAAAACGATCAGGAAGCTACTAAATCATTTGACGAAGCGAAAAGTATATCGAATAATAGCGATTTTGTGAAAAAAGAAATTGCATTTCACTTGGCCTATTTTAAAATAGATATTCGTTTAGCGCTGGACATGATTGACGCACTTTTAGCAAAATCGCCCGATGATCCTATTTATTTAGCAACAAAGGGTTATGTTCTAATGGCTAATAAATCTTACTCAGAGGCTGAAACAGTATTGCTTCAAGCAATTGCGTTGGATGACACGAATCCTGAGTTTTATGAGTACCTTGGAGATGTTCAACAGCAATTAGGAAAGAAAACAGAGGCTCAGGAAAAATGGCAAAAAGCATTTGAAATGGGCTTACAGTCGCCTAATATTTACCTTAAAATCAATCCAGCAAATGGTCGTTAAACTTAAATATTTATTTTACCTACTTCCATTCGTGACCTTGGTTTTTTCATGTGCTAAAGTGATGCATGATGAGGTGCCCAAAGAAAAATTACATCGACGTAAAACGGTTCAATTGTTAGATGTGCTAGATTCCATAGCTTCACGTAAACCGGAACGCTTATTCACACGTATTTCAACGGATTATCAAGATACCAATCGAAACATTTCTTTCAAAACAACCTTGAGAATGAAAACGGATTCTGCAATGAATATGACCATTACTTTTTTGAAGATTCCAATTGTAAATGCCTTAATCAATCAAGACTCCATTTTTATCGTTAATAAAAAGGATAAATGTTACATCAAAAACAGTTTGGGATACATTAAAGAAAATTTCGGACTCGATTTTGCCTATAAAAATTTGGAGGAGTTGTTCTTGGGACTTCCGCTTGCCTATGATACTGCTCAAAAATATTTTCAAATTCACGATCCATATCGCTATACGATTTCTTCGCATCGGAAATGGGAAATGAAAAGAATTGATAAAAAGCACAAAGAAGAGGTGGTGATCAAATATTTTTTAAATGATTCCGTTACCGAATTAGAAGGAATGGAAATTGAAAGTCCTTCCGATTCAACTTTAATTAAGGTGAATTATCGTGCTAAAGAATTAGTGGGGACTTTTTTATTACCCAAAGAAATTTCAGTAGATATTACTTCGCCAAAAAATCACATTAAACTTTTTATGAATTATGAAAAAGTGGACATTGAAGAGCAACATGAAATTTTCATCGTAATCCCTGAAAGTTATGAAGCATGTGAATAAAATCGGAGTTTTATTTTTTTGCTTTTTGACGAGTTTAGTGTTTAGTCAAAATAGTGAGAAACTTAAAAAGGAACAGGAGCGTTTAGATAAAAAAATTTCAAACACGAAGTCGCTATTAGATAAAACGCAAAATCAATCCAAGAATTCGTTAAGTCAATTGCAATTGGTAGAAAAGCAAATTGAATACCGGGAATCGCTTTTGAGTAATTTTAATCATCAAATTCGAGGTTCAGAATTAAAATTACAAGAGCGAAGTCAGCAGGTCGTTGTCCTAAATCAGCGCATTGAAAAGATGAAGCAACAATATAAGCGCATGCTGATTTACGCTTATAAAAAAAGAAATAGGGTAGGAAAAGTCATGTATATTTTTTCTGCCACGAATTATTTTGAAGCCGTTCGGAGAAAAAGGTATCTGGAAAAAATTGCAGAATTACAGCAAAAACAATTTTTAATCATTCGTCAAAATGAGCGATTACTTAAACATGAAATGCAATTGATTGAACAAGATAAAAGACAAAAAATTGTTTTAGTTACCGAGAAAGAGAAAGAGAAGGAGAAAATTGAGGTAGACAAACGCGAAAAAGAACTTTTGTATCAAAAATTAAAAAAAGAAGAGCAGTATTTAGCTACACAATTAAGCAATGACGAAAAGAAGAAAGCAGTTTTAAAACAAAAAATTGCCAACGCGATTCAAAAGGAAATTGCAGCAGCTGAGGTAAAGCGGAAAAAGGCTGAAGAGGCCGCTCGTCTGAAAGCAGAAAAAAATAAAACAACGACTACAGCTTCGAATACCAGCACCAATACGAGTAAGGAGGTGAAAGCACCCGCCAAAAAAGAATTATCCTTTGAAGAAGCGAAAGATTATAAATTGAATGCGAATTTTGAAACCAATAAAGGTAAATTGCCTTGGCCTGTCGCTAGTGGCGCAATTACAGAGAATTTTGGTAAAAATCCCCACCCGACCTTAGAAAATGTATTTACCAATAACAATGGTGTTGACATTACGACTCAAAAAAATGGGGATGTTCGCGCCATCTTCGACGGGGAGGTGACCAGTATTGTGAACATACCTGGTGCAGGAAAATTGGTGATTATCAAACACGGGAATTACCGAAGCGTTTATTGTAATTTACAAGAAACCAGTGTTTCCATCGGTTCCAAGGTAAGTACCAAACAAAAAATTGGTTCGTTATTGGTTAAAGAAGGAGAATCCTTATCAACGGTGCATTTTGAGTTACACGTAGTCAACGGAAGTTCGGTTCAAGTGTTAAATCCAAATGGGTGGATAGCGCGTTAAGATGAGACAGATTCTGGTATTCATCTTGATATTTCCAATTTTCGTATTTGGGCAGGATACCCTGCAAATGGTCTCCTTTAATATTAAATGGTTAGGACATTACAAGGACAAAGAAAATGTTCAATTGGCTCAATTTTTAGCGCCTTATGATTTAATTGCGGTACAAGAATTAGTAGATCCTCCATTTGATGGGATGTATGAGGATGGAATCGCTTACAAGCAAGACCAAGAATCGTTGCAATTTTTTAAAGCAATGGAACAAGTGGGGTTTTCGTATTGGATTTCAAATGGAGATTCCGGAAAAGAAAAAAATCATCTTGTTGGACCTACGGATGAGTGGTCGGTTGTTTTTTACAAGGCAGCCAAAGTACTGCCCGATTCTTCTCGATTTTATGGATTTGTTGATATGCCTTTGGTATTAAATCCTGTATTTGATCGCGTACCGTTCGTTTTCCCATTTTGTTCGGTCGATCGAAAAAGTACGTTTAGTGTGGTCAACTTACATTTAACACAAGGAGCAGTAGCTACAGCTGTCCAACAGCGCCAACAGCAATTTCAATACTTAATGACTTGGGTTAAAAGTCAAAAGGAAAAGAATCAAGATTTTTTATTGATGGGAGATTGCAATGTATACCGTTCAGATGAATTGGTCGTCATACATCAACATGGGTATAAGTCTTTAAATAGCACTTTAAAACCGACCACAACAACGCAATATAGCACCGGAAAAGGAAATCCTTTTGATCATTGTTTCTATGGCGATTCCAGTCAATACGAAATTATAGACAACAGTTTTCAAGTTCTTGATTTGAGGGCATGGCTTTTGAATCAGAAAGCGATCAATATGACGGGTATCGCGCCCTTTAAAAATGGTTTGTTTTCCTATCGTTATTCAGATCATCTTCCTATTCAATTCCTTTATATCTTAGGAATAGATACCGATTGATGTTTCACTTGTTTCAACGCCACAAAGGCAATTGCAAAACTAAAAATCGGAAAGGCAGCTTTATCAGTATCGAGGTAGTTATTCAAAAAGGCATGAACAAAATAAGTGACTAATGCCATGATCATCGCCAATAAGAGGACTCTCATTTCATGATCTTCAGATGGCCATTTCAAATAAAGGGTGATTCCTTGATGAAAAATAGTCGCCACAATTGCTAAAAAAAGCAGCAAGCCTAGCAAGCCCATTTCAGCGAGCGCTCCCAAGTATTCGCTATGCGCATTTCCCATGTCTCCAAAATTGGTGGAAATGATGGTTAAATTTTCAGGTTCTTGAAAGCGTGCATATTCGAAAGCATAAGTTCCAGGTCCAAAGCCAAATACAGGTCTTTCTTTAAACATTTCCCAAGCACAAGACCAACGATTGATGCGCTCTAAGTTCGATGCGTCCGTTGTTACATTTATTGCACTTTGCAGTCGTTCTCCGAACTCTTCCGTGGTATGTTCGTATTTATTTTTTGCCAGGGCCATTTGAATCGCATCCCAACTGATGATTAAAGTACCTATTAAGGTTAGGGTGGACAGTGCTATCCATTTGAATTTGATGTTGAAATAAATCAATCCTAAAACTCCAACCGCAGCCATGACACTTAACCATGCGGCTCTGGTATAAGAAAAATACAAAGCGACTAAATTGATGAGGATAAAGAGTAAGAGAATTGCTTGCAGAATAGGGCTGTGTTTTTTCGATCGGTAAAGGCCTACGATGATGGGCAAGACGAAGGCGACTAATGCGCCGTAAATGGTGTGATCCTTAAAGAAGGGGAACATTACCCAATGTCCTTCCTTTTCTCCAAAACCATAAGAAGCATGAACAAATAATGTATAGCTCATCACCAGCGTCATTCCTATGACAAATAACCAGAGAAAACGAATGATATTTTTGCGATCTTGAAACAAGGGAATGCCGAAAAACAAGATGGGAACTAGAAACCACAGTTTTGCAATGAGAAATTTGAACGATACGAAAGGGCTAGAACTGGGAATAATCGTAATGGCAATCCAGGCGATAAAAGACAGCAATGCAATTATAATGGGATTATTCCAAGCACCAAAATCATACCCTTCTTTGAGCATTCTAAATAATGCAAGCAATAGAAATCCAAATAAGATAGGTTCTGTGGGGAGAAAAAGCCCAACGCCTTGCGTCCATTCTTCAATATTAACCGATAAAGGCACAAAGAACGCCAAAGCGATGAAAGTAACCTTGGAGTAAAAAAACGCAAAATATACACCCAATAATCCGATAGGAAAAAGGGTAAAATAGGATTGATTCGTTTGTAAGAAGTAGACCGACAAAGCGGCGTAACACAATCCTAAGAGGAAAAATATTCTATTCGAAGTTAAAAAACTCACTTAGGCAATTTTACGCAATGCTTTCAAACGATCACGAACAAGTAGACTAAATACCGCAAAAACAAATCCACCAATGGTCGACATGAGTGTAATGATGAGCCTTTTAGGTTGATCTTTTTTATCCGCAACTACGGCATGCTCCACGACAAACTTATGGTTGAATTGGGTGTTGGCATCTGATTCCGCTTGTTCGTAAGAATCTAAGAATTTCTCGAGTTTGGTAATCTTTTCATCTCGGATAGCTTCTAGACCGTCAAATAAAGCACCATTTTTAAGGTTCACATCAATTTGATCTTTTAAAAACTTGCGGTCTTCTGCAGATTTAGCATCGATATAAGCGGTCACTAAATTGGTTCTTCCTTCAATTGAAACGACACCAAGATCACCCAGACTATCTAATTTATGCAACACTTGTTGACGATCAAGTTCAAGTAATTCTTTTTTACGTCTATTGATTTCAAAAGCAGGGATGGTTCTTTCAGCTACCATTGCATTTTTCACCGTATCAATTAAGTCGACAATTTTATTGGCCATTTCAGCAGCTTTTTCAGGGCTCTTATCCAATACTGAAATCTCAATCGATCCATAGCGTGTGCGCGTAAAAGAAAAATGATTTTCGTATGCTTTCATCAATTTATAGTTTCGGTTTGCATCATCTGCATCAATTTCATAATTGTTATACAAATCAAATTGATTGACAATTTTATTTCTGATTTGGGAAGAATTTAAAATTTGCACCAATTGTTCTGCCTGCTCTTCTTCACCAAAGTCCATGGCAGCTGCTTTTGCATTACGCTGTTCAGAAAACGAAACCGTACTAGTTGCTGCCGGGAAAACTATGGCCGTAGATTTATACAGTGGCGTAAGCAAAAAGGATACGATTAGCGCGGTAATCATCGCTATTCCTGTAATTACAGAGATGGGCTTTCTGTGTTTCCAAATAAAAATCAATAAATTTTGATTTTCTTGCTCTATTTCGTTCATGTTATGTTGCATAATTGTCTAATCTTGAATGCGAATTTACTTAAATTATTTTTTTGGTTCTTTTTTTTCAATCGTAAACTTTAACGAATTGGTTTTATTCATCAATGATTTTAAAAATTGGGGTTGAATCATGCCTAATGAAAGCAACATGATACCAGCGATTCCTATTTCAATCCCAAGGTATACAGTAGATTTGGGCAAAAGGTACATAGCGCATGCAAGCGTTCCATACATGCCTATAAATTTTAAAGCATATTTTCCACTGGGAAGTAATTGGAAAAGTGATTGTGCATAATAATAATTCATTAATCCAACGAACCATTGCGTGCAAAAGAAGGCAAGGGCTGCTCCAATTGCTCCATATAAGGGGTCTAAAATCAAGTTAAATGCTAAATTAATCAGAATCGCAAAGAAAGAAATCCATTGCAATTGTTTTAAGTTGCCATTTGCTGTTAATAGCGTTCCGAAAATTAACGTGAAGCCCATCGCAATGAATCCATTCAGCAAAAGTAAATTGACTTCATTCGTACGTTCAATATTAGTGGTATAGATCCAACTTAAGTACATTTCACCATAAAAAATACTGAACAGGAAGAGCATCACGGATGCATTGAGTAAAATCCGAAAAGCCACTGCAATCAATGGTTTTAAATCGGATTTGTCATTTTTCAATAACTTTGAAAATATCGGGAATAACAAATTGGCGAAGAGCATCCCAAACATAAAGAAAGCGTCAATTAAGCGATAAGCTTGTGCATAGACCCCTACTTCAAAATCTCCATTTCTATTCAAAATGGCGAGTAAGAAACCATCTTGCCGATTGTAAATCATCATCAACAAGACAAGCAAGGCAAAAGGAAAACTCTTTTTTAAGACCACGATGAAAAATCGAAAATTCCATTTTGGGATGGTAACACCTAATTTTTGTCGAAGACTTAACCAAGCAAAAAGGAAACTGAAGGCATAGGCAAACGTTTGGCAATACACGAAATCGATGATAGTGAAATCTTGCTTAATGAACAGGAGGTAAGCTCCAAATAAAATTAATAAAAAACGATCCAGCGCTGAGAAAATGGCATCCGTTTTGAACAGGTGTAATCCTTGAAAATGACTTCTGAAATAGGCAATATTGGTCACGAAAAATTGATTGACAATCAACCAAAGGAGGATGTTCCATTCGCTGGCATCAAGTTGCATGAACAGTCCTAAAGAGAAGGTAATGCCTGCATACAGTAAAAACAAAATCCAACGATAGCCTATGATGTGACTGAAATATTTTTTAGTGGTTTTAGGATACTGAGCTACTTTTTTGGTCGTGAAATTATTGATTCCTAAATCTAACACCATGTTGAACATGAAACTGAGGTTCAAAAGGGCGAAGTAGATTCCATAGGCTTGTTCACCTACATAATTTTGAACGTTAGCATCGATGACAAATAAAGAAACGGGTTTGATGATGAGGTTTAGTCCCACCAATAGTAATAGATTTGATAAAAATTTCTTTTGCATCTCGCGTATCTAACGCAGTTTTTTAATTTAAATTGGATTGAAAGATGAAATTTTGTGTTCGATGCAATCCTTCTTGGTAAGGTATAAGTTGATTTCCTTCTACTACCATGGCTTGGTACCCCATTCCCAACAAAAATTCAAAACATTGTTTTCTGTTTTCATTTTCCCACAATTCAATATATATCAGGGGTTTTTGCGTCGAAATTAATTGAGTTCCTCCTTTCAGTACAAAATATTCAAAATTCTCCACATCTAATTTGATACCTTGAATTTGATTTTCAAACTGGATTTGGTCTAACGATTGAATCGGAACCGTAAAGCTTGTGCCTTGATTCCATTCGGTAATCGATTCGTGTTTCACATGACTTAATCCCTGCATTTTTGTCCCTTCATTCAAAGGAACAATCATCTCAATTTCTCCCTCTTCTTCTCCCAAGGCTATTGGGTAGGTAAGGATGTTGGTCAATTGAAAATGAGCAATGATTTTTTGAAGCGTACGGTAATTGTCTGGAATCGGCTCAAATGCATGAACGGTTTGCTGGCTTAATTTTTTAGAAAGGTGGTACGACATCAATCCTAAGTTTGCTCCGATATCTAAAACATCTCCTTTGCCATCTTCTAATAGATTTAAAAAGATGAAAAAATCCTTTTCGTGGGGGTCATGTTCAAGCCGTTTGATTTTGAATTTAGAAAACACAAACAAATACCTTTCGTAGCCGAGCAGTTTTTGCAATATGTATTTAATCCAATTTTTCACTTTTCTTCAAAAGGCAAAAGTAATTAAAAGGAATTGTTTCGCAAGTTTAATTTTTTATTAAAAATTTAAAGCCTTTTCCGTGTACATTCATGATTTCAATCTGTTCGTCTTCTTTCAATAGTTTACGCAGTTTAGCAATGTACACATCCATACTTCGTCCATTAAAATAATTGTCATCTCCCCAAATGGCTCGAAGCGTTGCTTGACGATCTAAAATTTCCCCTTCATTCTTCACCAATAACTGGAGAAGTTCATTTTCTTTGGTGGTTAATTTTTTCTCTCCGTCTTTTAAATGAAGAATTCTCAACTCCGGTTCAAAGCGGATGGAACCAATCATTTGGGTGCTGTCTCCATTCTGGGCGCTAGTTTCCGTGCGTCTGGCAATCGCCTCAAGTCGCGCAAGTAATTCCTCCATGATGAAAGGCTTGGTCATGTAATCATCTGCACCAAGTGAAAAACCTTCTAATTTATCTTCTTTTAGTCCCTTTGCCGTTAAAAATAATATGGGAACTTTTCGGTCAATACTTCTTAATTCTTTCGCTACTGAAAAACCATCCAATTCTGGCATCATGACATCGAGTATACAGAAATTGGGTTTTACTTCTTGAAATTTTTCCAAGGCAAGTTTTCCATTTCTGACTAAATGCACCTGATGTCCTTTAGACTTTAAAAACGTTTCTAATAATAATCCCAAATTTAGATCATCTTCAGCTAATAAAATATTCAAGTTCATTTTTTCAGTTTTAAAATTCAATTTTAAATGTAGTGCCTTCATTAAGCTTACTGCGAACAGTAATTTTCCAACCGTGTAATTTCACGATTTCTTTCACATAACTTAATCCCAATCCAAATCCTTTCACATTGTGTACATTTCCCGTTGGAACTCGGTACAATTTATCGAAAATTTTCGAGATATCTTCCTTTTTTATCCCAATTCCTTGGTCACTGATTTCTACAAAAGCATGCGTTTCAAAGCCTTTTGCTAAAATGGTGATTTCAGGTTTTGCACCGCTGTATTTAATGGCATTGTCTAGGATATTCGATACGGTATGTGTCAAATGCAATTTGTCGGCTTGGATATAAATGGGGTTTTCTGGTAATTCTAGGTGTACGTGTCCGTTCTCTTTTTCAATTCGAAACCTTGTTTTTTCGCATAATTCAATTAAAATTTCTGACAGATTAACCTTTTCGAGTTGTAATTTGATTTCCTTTCGATCGATGGTAGCACTTTGTAAAATCTCTTCCACCAGTTTTTCAAGGCGTTTATTTTCTTGTTCAATCATCCCAATGAATGGCTTTGATTGGTCATTCTTTTCGCCAAAAATATCGGGGTCTTTCATGGCTTGGACGGCCAACGAAATGGTCGAAATGGGAGTTTTGAATTCGTGCGTCATATTGGAAATGAAATCCGTTTTTGCTTCCGACAATTTCTTTTGCATCAAAATGGTTCTAAACATAATGATGAGTGTCAAAATGATCAATACAACCAAAATTAGGGTAAAGGTAAAAGAGGTCCACATTTCTTTTACGATGAAACTTTTTTTGTTTGGAAATTCAATGCGAATGAATAAATCGTCATCTAAAATATTTCCAGGAAACAATAAGGTTTCTGCACCTAAATAATCATTGACCTTAGTTAGATAATGTTTAGGTTTACTTCGAAAAGGAACAATTTGATCGACGGAATCTAAGATACAAAACGCATACTTCTGCGGTAAATCGTCATCGGCTAATTCATGGGCGATGATGGAATCCAAGAAAGCGAGATTGATGCGGTCTTGTGCTTTTGCAAATTCATTGTTGCGAAAGGCTTGCAACATCATTTCGTTGACAAATTTTGCTTTTTTAAAGATTTGCTCAAGAACGCGTTGATCCAATTGAATCGCAATTTCCGACTTGGAGTTGGACAAGCGTTTGTTCCCTCCGTGCATTAAATCTTGTATTTTACGGATGTCCTTCGCGATGATGCGCTGTTCAGCCGTCACTCCAGTGGTTTGATCAATGGTTTTCCCTTTGATAATCAAATAGCTTTTTGGGCTTCCTTGCTCGTAGATGATTGTATCTTTAATGGAAATCGATTCTTGTGAGGATAATATATGTTTAAATTCCTTTTTCAAGATATCCTTGTACTGAATGCTGAAATCTTCATTGACAATTTGCATATACCTGCGGATATCTTCTGCTTTTTCATGTTGAATGGCAATTCGCTCTAAGGCAGTATGAAGATTGACATCAAATTGTCGGGCTTTACGATCGTATAACTGCAAGGTTTGGAAAATTTGAATGACCAACAAAGCCATCAAGGCTAGGATTACTAGCACCACAATTAAATTGACACGTATTTTCTTTAAACCCATATCAAACGAATTTAGAATGAAAAAAGCACTTTCTTTTCAGCTTAACTTTTTTTAACAAGCGTAAATTACGTTTTTTTCTTGCTACTTAACAAGATGTAACTGAATTTTCCGTTGTATATTCGTGTTGATGAGCCGTAATCGTATTCTTATTCTATTTTTTGGAATGATGTTGTTCTCTTACGTAAGCGCGCAATCAAGTTTTAGAGAACGATCTTATACTAATTTAAAAGATACCCTTCTTTTGGATAGTCTAAGTATTTATCCCAATTCGCTCAGTGTTTTTTGCGGTGATACCCCTTTAACCCTCGAAGATTATTACATCGACCATGGAAGTAGTAAATTTGTATTAACCAAACCTTGTGCGGGTGAAATTCGAATTCGCTATCGAGTGCTTCCGTTTAACTTCTCAAAAATTTACGCGAAACGAGATACCTCCTTGATGTATGTTCAAAATAAGGGAGATATGGATCCTTTTCGAATTACGACGTTTAACCAAGTGGAGGATGTGTTCGGAGGTTCTTCCCTTACCAAATCGGGTAGTATTTCCAGAGGGGTTTCTTTCGGAAATAACCAAGATTTAGGAGTGAATTCTACCTTAAACCTTGAATTGTCGGGAAATATTACCCCAAACCTCAAAGTTTTGGCAACCTTGTCTGATGACAATCTTCCTATTCAAGCAGATGGTAATACCAATAAACTGCAAGAATTTGATAAGATATTTATTCAAATTTACAACGATCGCTTGAAAGTTATTGCGGGGGATTTTTGGTTATATAGACCGAAAGGCTATTTCATGAATTATAAAAAGCGTGCTCAGGGTTTGAACATTGAGTATTTATGGGGTACAGACACCACCAAATATTGGAAAACGCAGGTCAGTGGCGCTTTTTCTAAGGGTAAGTTTGCACGACAAATCATAACGGGAATTGAAGGGAATCAGGGGCCTTACCGTCTTCGAGGAAATGAAAATGAACCTTTTATTATTGTTTTGTCAGGGACAGAGCGCGTTTACATCGATGGAAAATTATTGGAGCGGGGACAAGAATTTGATTACACCATCAATTACAACTCGGCGGAGGTGATTTTTACTGCTCGAAATCAAATCACGAAAGACTCTCGGATCGTGGTTGAATTTCAATACTCGGATCAAAATTATGCACGTTCTCTCTTTCAAGCTAGTCAAACGTATACCTCTGAGAAATTCAACTTTTGGTTAAATGCCTACTCAGAACAGGATGCTAAAAACCAAAGTTTACAGCAAAGTTTATCTGCTGCCCAAAAAACGAAGTTGGCTGAAATTGGCGACAGTCTTTATTTAGCACAAATTTCTTCGATTGATTCCATTGGGTTTGTCGACAATCAAAACATGTACAAGATGATTGATTCCTTGGGTTACGATTCCGTTTTGGTGTTTTCGGTAAGTCAGGATTCGGCCTTTTTTAAAGCAACGTTTCAATATGTAGGTCCAAACAAAGGGAATTATGTTTTGGCGAATTACAATGCCTTAGGTCGCGTTTTTAAATGGGTGGTGCCAGTTGGAGGAGTGCCACAGGGAGATTATCAACCTTCAAGACTATTAATTACCCCTAAAAAACGTCAAATGTTGACCATGGGAGCGAATTATAAAATCAATCGGTACTTAGAATTGGAAAATGAAGTCGCCTACACTAAAAATGATATCAATACCTTTTCTCGAAAAGATCAAAAAGACGATCAGAGTTTTGCGAATAAAACGAAAATGATCGCCACCATTCCCCTGTCCAAAGATAGTTTACCTATCTGGTCTTTGAAAACTAAATTGGAGTTAGAAGCCTTGGAAAAAAACTTTGTGCCTATTGAACAATATCGTGCCGTCGAGTTTGATCGCGATTGGAACACACGAAACAAGGGTTATACAGGGAACCAACTCGCTTCGAGTATTGGGACGAATTTCATCCATCGAAATTATGGGAATTTGAACCTTGAGGGACAACAGTTTTTGGTGGGAGAAGATTACCAAGGATATCGAATGGCTGCCGATGGAAGATGGAATCAAAAAGGATTTCGCGCCGATTGGAACGCCAGTTATTTAAGCAGTCAGACAGAACAAAGAAATGATTTTTTACGACACAAAATTGAAGTTTCAAAGGATTTTAAATTCATCAAATTGGGTTATAAAGACGACCATGAACGCAATAATTATGAAGGGATAGGAATCCCCCTTGCGACGAACAGTTATCAATTTTTCGATTACCAATTTTACTTGGCCAATGGCGATTCGATTAAAAACAATTGGAAATTATTTTACCGAGAGCGCTACGATCAACGATCCGATTCAACCCGTTTAGTTAAGGGGGCAAAAGCCACAACCGTTGGGGGAGAATTGCGCCTGACACAACTTCAAAATCAGACCTTAGGTCTTATGGGTTCTTACCGAGAATTAAAAATTCACAATTCCATTTTAATGAATCAAGCTCCAGAAAATAGTGTGTTGGGTAGAATTGAATACGAATTTCGGTTTTTTAAGCAGGCACTGACCTGGAACTCTTTTTATGAAGTAGGTTCTGGTCTTGAATTACGTAGAGAATTCCAATATTTAAAGGTGAATGATGGCCAAGGAATTTATACTTGGATCGATTACAATGGGGATGGTATTAAAGATTTGAATGAATTTGAAATTGCTCAATTTGTCGATCAAGCCAGTTATATCCGCGTTTTCACCCCGAGTAACGAATACACCAAGACTTATTCGAATGAATTTAATCAATCCTTTTTTTGGAAGCCAGAGCGATTATGGGCTAGTAAAAAGGGTGTATTAAAAGTTTTGAGTTTATTCTCCAATCAAACGCGATTGCGTTTATATCGAAAAACAAGTGATTTTGCCGGTGCCAGCTCTTTTAATCCATTTGTTACCACGATCAGTGATACCAGTTTGATTGCTTCCACCTTAAGTTTCCGAAACACCCTATATTTTAATCGAATTTCCAGTGTATTTTCTGCGGAATATTCCATTCAGAACAATCAAAATAAGTCGCTATTGGCCAGTGGTTTTGACGCTAAAGAGGTCAAGTACCAAGAATTAAATATGCGTTGGAATATCATCAAATGGTTCACCGTGGAGTGCAAAAATCAATACGGTTTCAAATTGGCCAATGCTGATTACACGACCAATCGAAATTACCATATCGCGTATTATTTTATTCAACCCAGTTTCATCTTGCAGCCCAATACACTATTTCGCATATCGTTAGATGGCAAAATTTCCGAAAAGAAAAATGAGGCTAATTTGGGGGGTGAATTATCTAAAATTCTTGAATTGGGCACCCAAATGAAATGGAATCAAGCTGAAAATGGTTCCTTACAAGGTGGGTTTAAGATGATTCGCATCGAATATGATGGCATTCAAAATTCAGCTTTAGGATTCGAAATGTTGGAAGCGTTAAAACCTGGTATTAACTATACTTGGAACATCGGTTACCAACGCTCTTTATCCAAAAACCTTCAACTTTCCTTTCAATACAATGGGAGAAAATCTGAAAATAATCGCGTGATACATTCAGCCGGAATGGAAGTCCGTGCTTTTTTCTAAATCATAGGTTGAGCAGACTTTCTTAGCCCTTAAATTGGGTCATGATGATTTTATCGAATAACCAATCGCCAAAGCATTTACGGATGAATATAGCCGGTTTCGCCATAAATCCTTTTGCATAGCGGATTTTAGGTCTTTTAACCGATGCTGCCTTTGCAATTACTTTTCCTAAAACATCCACATCGGTAAGCATTTTTCCACTGTACATTTTATTCATGGCCTCGGCGGTTTTGGTTGCAAAATAGGCATAAGCTCCTTTACCAGATGTTTTTACTAAATTTTCAGCAGCAATGATCCCCCAAGGTGTTTTAATACCTCCTGGTTCCACAATGACTACGTCAATGCCAAACGGTTTAAGTTCTAAACGCAAACAATCGCTCCAACCTTCCAAGGCATGTTTGGTCGCATGATACCAAGATCCTAGTGGCGTGTAAACTTTTCCGCCCATGGAAGTAATGTTTACAATTCGACCTGATTGTTGTTTGCGCATACTTGGTAAAACGAGTTGTGTAATGCGTGCCAAACCAAATAAATTTACCTCAAATTGGCGTTTTGCCTCTTCCAAAGGCACGTCTTCCACAGATCCATATGATCCATAGCCTGCATTGTTGATCAACACATCTATTTTTCCTTCTTTTTCTAAAATTTCCTGCACACAACGAACAATGGAAGCATCTTCGGTTAAATCTAAGGCAATGCGATGCATTCCGGCTGCTTCTAAATCTTTCATTTCTTCAATTCTTCGAGCTGCACCGTATACCGTATAACCTTTTTGCTGAAGGTGAAACGCAGTGGATTTTCCCATTCCTGATGAGGCTCCTGTGATTAAGGCAATTTTTTTCATGTATTTTTTCTATTGGAGGTCATGCAAATGTGCGTTTTTTGATTTAAAGATACAAAGGATTTGACAAATGATATCAATAATGGTAAAGGTATAAAAGCATAAGTCAAAACATTCAGTTGTTTTTAGTATATTTGTTTATGTTGACCATGAAAGCGAGATCTTTTGCCTCATTTTTTTTAATCAGTTTTGTTTTTCAAGCAATCTTATTTTTTCATGTCTCTTTGTCAACGACGAAACAGTTTCATACTAAGGCTCCTTTTAGCATAGGCAAGTCAGAGGATGTTTCAGTAAGCTATCAAGAATCTTGTACTGAAAAAGTACTGCTCGAAGAATTAGAATGGGAAGAAGAAATTGAAATGGTTTCTCCATTACATTATCAGTGGAAATGGGGCAAGCAAAATGTGGTTACATGTAAAAACTCAAAATTTAAAATTTGTGATCTTTCAACGGTTTATTCGCCGCCTGATTTGATGGGATAATCTAGTTATTCCATTAAATTAAAAAAATCATGAAACAAAGTTTGAAAAATTGGCAGGCTGATTTGTCTGCAAGTATCGTAGTATATTTAGTTGCATTACCTTTATGTTTAGGAATTGGCCTAGCAGCTACCCATGTGAAAGGCGTGGAGGGACTTCCGAACCTTTACGCAGGTATTATCGCCGGAGTTGTAGGTGGTATTGTGGTTGGGTTTATCAGTAAGTCTCGTTTAGGTGTTTCAGGTCCAGCTGCAGGTTTGATCACTATTATTTTGAGTGCGATTGCCACCTTAGGTAGTTTTGAAGCCTTTCTTGTTGCGGTAATCTTGTCGGGTGTCATTCAAATTTTAGCAGGATTCTTAAAGTTTGGTATCATTGGAAATTATTTCCCAACCGCTGTCATCAAGGGAATGTTGGCGGCCATCGGTTTGACCTTAATTTTAAAAGAAATTCCTCACGCCTTTGGTTATGATGCTGATTTTTTCGGCGATGAATCATTTTTTCAAGCGGATGGACATAACACCATTAGTGAATTGTATTTCATGATGCGTTCCTTGCATCCTGGAGCGATATTGATCAGCATTTTATCGCTTGTATTATTGCTGTTGTTTGAATCTAAAAAATTGAAGAAATGGTCTGTTTTTAGAGTGTTGCCTGGGGCTGTCATCGCTGTAATTTTTGGAATAGCTGCGAATGCGGTTTTACTTCAATTTTTCCCTGAATTAGCTATTGGTAAAAAACACTTGGTCCAATTGCCAGTCTTAGAAGGGATGCAAGAGTTAAGCTCATTTATTCATTTTCCTGATTTTTCGTTTTTGATGCAACCGGATGTTTACGTCATTGCATTCACCTTGGCCTTGGTCGGGAGTTTAGAAACCTTGTTGAGTGTTGAAGCAACCGACAAATTAGATCCGATTAAGCCAAGGACTCCCACAAATCGAGAATTAATCGCTCAAGGAACAGGAAACGTGGTGTCAGGGTTAATTGGTGGTTTACCGATTACGCAAGTGATTGTAAGAAGTTCCGCAAACATTACTGCAGGAGGACAATCGAAAAAATCGACGATTATTCACGGATTTTTATTGGCAATCAGTGTTTTGTTTTTTCCAGTTTTTTTAAATCTAATTCCCTTGGCCTCTCTAGCCGCGATTTTAATTTTAGTGGGTTATAAATTATCTGCTTTTAAACTTTATAAGTCTCAATATCAACTAGGTCATGAGCAATTTATTCCATTTGTAGCCACCATTATTGGGGTGCTTTTCAGTGATTTATTGATCGGAATCTCTATCGGGATTGCAGTGTCGATATTTTTCATCTTAAGAAAAAATTATCGGAATAATTTCACCATTCAAACGGAAGAGGTAAACGGCCGCTTCCAACTCGTTTATACCCTTTCAGAAGAGGTGACTTTTTTGAATAAAGCTGGGATATTAAGCTCCTTGGACAAAGTTCCGGCGAATGCAAAGGTCATCTTTGATGGAAGAAAATGTCGAGAAATTGATTTCGACGTCCTTCGTGCCATCAATGATTTTAAAGACTTTCGCGCGCAATCAAAAAATATTGACATTGAATTGATCCATATAGAGGCTGTACAAAGTCCGATTTGAAGACTTGTTTTTCGCCTATTAATTTTCGTCACCGGCGAAAGTATCGGTATACCCCATAACCCCAAAATCCGCTTAAGAGGATAAAAACAACCCCCAAGAACCATTCTAAAGTGGAGGCTTTCGACGGATTAAATTCCATCCAGTAGATGATCATGAAAAATGGCCAAAGGATAAATAAAACGGCTATTTTCCCTTTCCAAGTGTCAGCAGGCTCCATGTCGTACATAGGTGGTGTAGAGTAATGGTTTTCTTGTTACTTTTTAATCAATCCAATTTACTTTATTGATTGTATATTACGTTTCACAACTATTAAAAGCGTGCTTCTCGTAAATGGTTGTTCAGCCTGTGCTTTTAGTTGATGTTACCCGCATTCCGTTCTAATTATTGTTGCGCTAAAAGACAACAAATACATTATAAAAGTTGTTTTAAAATGCAACAAAAAAATAAACCAAAAACTGGGAAATCTCACAGTTTTGCGCTTAATCTAGGTCATGGAAGAGGAATTTAATGCCTGCATTGAATTTGGGCAATTCTGTATAGCTTCCTAAAACGAAAGATAGTGGTCTGTACTCTGCGAAAACTTGAACATGACTCGTTCCAACATTCACATAAGCGCGTACATCTGTAAATTGGTGCAGGTAGCCTTTTACCAATTTGGTTTTGGCGTCAAAGCGGGTAATTTCTCGGAAGTAAATAGGCAATTGGTATTTTAAACCAATATCAAAAAATAAATGGGATGCAGAAAGATCAACGAGTTGTTGATTTTTGCTGGAAAAACGCAATTTAAGATCTAAATTTCCCGAAAAATAATGGTAATGTTTAAATTTAATATGGTCCGGGTAAATCGAATCTTGTTGGATACGAATGGGAGCATAGGCATAGTGATACCCCCCGCCGATTAAAAAACCGACGTGCTTCGAAAACGCATTCCAATAGTAAATTGATTGTTCTAAACTGAAAGCATATTTGGTGGTGTTTTTTTCCGGACTCCACTTTTCATCAAAATAACCTATGGCAAATTGACTTTCCATGCGATCTTTTTGTTCGATGGCCTCTCCCGATTCGTCCAAATCATTTTGCTCAAACCCGAGGGGTACAGTTAATGTGGTTAATGCTTGATCTTGAATCCAAACCGTTTGAAAATAACGGTATTGAAACTCATTTTCGTTGTTTTCACAGGCCTCTACTTCAATGAAATACGTTCCTTTTGCTAAGGCTTCGAGTTGAATGGCTTCGAAATCGCTTTTTTGACTGGCAAACAAGGTGTCCTGCTTGGAATAAATAAAAACATCGTAGCATGTTGGCGCATCTTCCGTTTCTGGTGCGGTAAATTCAACAGTTAACTTACTGGTTTGTGCAATTCCAGAACCCATCATCAGGATCGTGAAGCCTATTCCTAAAAACGTTTTCATAAGCATTAGATTATAACATTTCGATCACGCCTGCTGCGCCTTGTCCCGTGCCGACGCACATGGTCACAATGCCGTATTTTTGTTGGCGTTTTTTCAATTCATTCATGATTTGTACCGATAACTTTGCACCTGTGCAACCCAATGGATGCCCCATGGCAATAGCACCTCCGTTTACATTCACGATATCAGGATTTAGTCCTGTTTCTCGAATAACGGCCAAGGATTGCGAAGCAAAAGCTTCGTTCAACTCTACCAAATGGATATCGTTTTGGGTCAATCCGGCTAATTTCAAGGCTTTTGGAATAGCATCTACCGGACCAATTCCCATAATTCTCGGTTCCACACCCACCACTCCGTAAGATGCCAAACGTGCAATCGGCTCAATGTTCAATTCTTTTACCATTTTTTCAGACATCACCAATACAAATGCAGCGCCATCCGAAGTTTGCGATGAATTTCCTGCGGTTACTGAACCCCCATTTGCAAAAACGGGTTTTAACTTCGCTAATCCTTCAAGGGTGGATGCTCTTGGCCCTTCATCGGTGTCGACTATATATTGCTCTTTTTGCTTTTTTTCTTGGGCATCTAAAAAGATACGTTCCACGGTTATCGGAGCGATGTCGTCTTTAAATCTACCCGATGAAATGGCAGCCAATGCTTTTTCATGGGAATGTAAGGCAAATGCATCTTGGTCTTCTCGACTTACTTTATATTGTTCAGCTACCGCTTCGGCTGTTAACCCCATTCCCCAATACCAATTTGGATTTTCCTTGCCCACTTTGGCATTCGGTACAATTCGCCATCCACCCATGGCCATCACAGACATGGATTCAACACCTCCTGCGATGATGCAATCGGCCATTCCGCTTTCAATTTTCGCCGTGGCAATGGCAATGGTTTCCAAACCCGAAGAACAATAGCGATTAACAGTCATTCCAGGAACTTTATCGGTGTTTAAACCCATTAGGGAAATCATTCTACCTACATTTAATCCTTGCTCAGCCTCGGGCG
>JACCDK011762035.1_pt1 | contig 43017 bp, 39 predicted proteins | sample 7445871 | NCBI WGS metagenome assembly JACCDK01 (sample SAMN15323436, study PRJNA562643) | freshwater metagenome | isolation source: river surface water | place: USA:Blue River Watershed | collected 2017-08-15 | reverse complement strand
TTAACTATTTTATCAAATTATTTAGGTTTTTCTTCCTATTCCAATTATATCCATAATAAGTTAAATTATGATGAATGGTATTTTCAACAAAAATTATTAAAGATTCAATTAACCAATAAAATAGATGCGCCTGCTATTGAATTTATAGAGATTGGTTTAACGAATAAAAACAATATTGTAGCAGTAGCTAATTTAATTTCTCATTTAATTACAGTTGGAGATGAAGACGGATTAAAACTTATTTTTACCACATTAACTTTTAATGATTTAACAGATAGTGAGTGTTTGAAATTTTCTACGATTATTACCTTTCGTTTATTGACTCTTGATCGAGAGAAAGCACTTGCATTTTATAGATTATTAATACCGATAGATACTTTTAAAAATCTAGTGCCATTATATTATATTGATTATACTCATTTAACAGCCATTTATACTGACATATTAGAACTAATTTTAGAATTTACATCAAATCCCTCCGATATTTTTTTTGTGAACTTAATGTTTTTTTATAGGTCTTATTATTCGTTATCCGATGTGAGTAACTATAATTCAATTGCCATTCCGAATAATTTTGACCACCTCCATGTCGTATTAAAGGGCAGGTATTTAAGCTATTTAATATTGAATGCTGAAAGAGTTGATAAGCAATTAGAGTTCAATATTTTGAAGGAATTTAAGAAAAATAACGTTAGTTTAATAGCTCAAGAAGTATTAACGAGCTTAATAATTAAAGAAGAATATAAGTTGTTATCTTTCATTTTTGAAAAATACTACGAAGACATTTTTGAATCGACTTCATGGTCTTACAAAACAAGTAATTCTATTAATTTGATTGGATTAGCAAACGTTAATTGGTACCAAAAGAAATATGTTTCAGCACGACGCAACTTAGAATTGGTTGAATTAGACAAAGTAGAATTGGGCTATTTTGATTATATTTCAATGTTTTATTATCTGACCCAGTTAAAAATTAGTTCAGCTGAAAACGATATTTTATTGAATAATTCGGCCCGTCAATCGCTCAAAGCGACCCTATTGAAAACTAATTTTTTACGCTTTGAAATTGAGATGAAAAAGTATTTGTTGTAGCGTAGTTTGCTTAATTTTTGTTAGCAAATCGTATGCATAAATGGGAGTTTAATACAATAAGTAATTCTTTTCTTTATTGCGCCATCCGGCTTGGTTTTCATAGGGCACAAAATAGATCGTAATATCGGCTTGGTTTTCGTAATCTACAAAATAGATTTTCGTTTTGGCTTGATTAGAGTAGGGAGTGAAAAACCATTTACCATTGTTATCGCCCGCTTGATTTTCATACTTCACTTTGTAAACTTTTAAATCAGCTTGGTTTTCATATTTAACAACATAAACCTTCACATCTGCTTGGTTGGCATACTGGGTGCTGAATACTTTTTGAGCGTTTATTGCTTGTCCAAGTCCTAGTAAAAGTAGTGTTAAAATAATTCTCATAGCGAACAAATTGAATTCAAATATACTAATTTTAAGGAAACGCTTTTTAATAATTCGAAAAGATATGTACATAAAAAAACCGATTAGTTTCCTAATCGGTTTTAGTTGCGGAGAAAGAGGGATTCGAACCCCCGGACCTGTTACAGTCAACAGTTTTCAAGACTGCCGCATTCGACCACTCTGCCATTTCTCCAATAGGTCGCGCTCTCATTTGCTGATTGCGAGTGCAAATATAGGATGTTTTTTTATTTAAGCAAACCTTTTCAAAATAAAAAAGTAAAAAAAAGTGACATTTTTTTTAACTCTTTCAAAACGAAATCATTATCGCCAAACTATTTTAATAGTTTACATACTCGGTGATCTCTAATCCATAGCCAATCATCCCCACACGCTTGGTTTGCGCTGTGCTGTTGGATAATAAGCGAATCTTACTGATGTCGATATCGTGTAAGATTTGAGCGCCAATTCCAAAATCTTTGCTGTCCATTTTAATTTGAGGCGCTTTCAAAGTTCCCACTTCTTGTAAGGCTTTTAATTCTACCAAACGATCTAACAATTCAATGGATTGTACTTCTTGATTGATAAAAATTATAGCTCCTTTTTCAGCAGCATTGATTTTACGAAACATATCGTCGAGTTTTTGATCGGCGTTATGGGTTAATGTGCCTAAAATATCGTTGTTAATTTGCGTCGAATTGATTTTAGTTAGTACCGATTCTCCTGCGTTCCACGTTCCTTTGGTTAAAGCCAAATGTACCTGACGGTTGGTAGTTTGTAAATAGGCACGCAAACGATAGGTGCCAAAGCGGGTTTGGATTTCAAAGTCTTCTTTCTTTTGAATCAAACTGTCGTGTTGCATGCGATAGGCCACCAATGCCTCTATAGAAACCAATTTCAAATCAAATTTTTTAGCTACTTCGACCAATTGGGGTAGGCGAGCCATGGTTCCGTCTTCGTTCATGATTTCAACAATCACTCCAGCGGGTTTGCAACCGGCCAATCGAGCAAAGTCAATGGCTGCTTCGGTGTGCCCTGTTCGACGTAAAACACCACCCTGTTTGGCAATCAAAGGAAAAATGTGTCCGGGTCGCGCTAAATCAAAAGGTTTGGTCGTTGGATCAATTAAGGCTTGTATGGTTTTGGCTCTGTCGGATGCAGAAATTCCAGTACTCACGCCGTGTCCTTTTAAATCTACCGAAACGGTAAAAGCTGTTTCCATATGATCGGTGTTGTTGCGCACCATAGCATGTAGATCAAGTTCTTTACAACGCGATTCGGTCAAAGGAGCGCAAATAAGCCCCCTACCGTGAGTGGCCATGAAATTGATCATCTCTGGGGTTACTTTTTCGGCAGCAGCCAAAAAATCGCCTTCATTTTCTCGATCTTCATCGTCTACTACAATGATAACTTTTCCTTGTCGGATGTCTTCTATCGCTTCTTCAATGGTATTTAACTGGATATTGTGTGACATAATAGGCTTAGTTGTTGTCGCTTTGGGTTATTTTTTTAACTATGTTTTGGAACGGTACCGTTAGCCAATCAAAATTAATCATGATACCGATATCATTGGTCGCACGATACGTCAAGAATATTGCTAGTGGTGTCATCAATAACGATGACATCCAGGCACCAAAAAATGGGGGAATAGTAGCTTCTTGTGCTAATTTTCTTCCAAAAGTATTGATGAAGTAAAACGAGATAAAGACCAACATTGCAAAAACAATCGGCAATCCTAATCCACCTTTACGAATGATCGCACCCAAGGGAGCTCCAATAAAAAACATAAGCAAACAGGAATAGGCCATTACAAATTTTTCATGAACGGCTAACCAATGCGAATTGATGGTTTTGGATTTTATATCTAAATCCAATTTTGAATTTTGAATGCTAAAGTCGGTACTGGTAATGTTGTTTTTTGCCATAGCAAGAAGTTGTATGCGCTCACTTTTGGAAAACAGGGATAGAATATCTTTTGGAGTGCTTCCTTTTTTTTGGACAATCAATAAATTTTCGACGGGTTTTTTATTGAATAAGTTGTCGTTTCTAAGGGTTAAATTATCGGCAAATGACACTACATCTTTATCGTAATTTTTCTGCAAAGAATCAAGAGTATAGGTTAGTTCGGGTACGGTTAACATTTTTTCGGATGTAATATCTCCTTGATCCATTTCCGCCTGATTGAGTTGGCCCAAATCAATAGTCAGTATGTATTTTTTAAAACTACTTTTCGCGAAAGGTAATTTATTGCGTTCTTCAAATTTTGTGGGTTGAATGTCTTCATAATAATAGCCATCATACAACTCAAGTTGCAACGAATTGGTATCGTCTTCCCCATTTAGAACACCTCTTTTTGCTTTGATGATGGTATTGGCTCCAAACCCATAGTTGATATTTTTAATATGCATGGTAATTCCTTCTAAAAATTCACCATTGTCGCCCGATTTTTTATCGACTTTAATGTTTGAATTTCCGATAGCATTGAATTGACCTTCTGTAATAGCCATGGCTGGTTTCTGCTGTATGATCGTTTTTCGCAGGTTGATGAATTTGTATTGCGCATCCGGGATGACGTTATTGGCAAAAAAGAATGAAACTAACGATAAAATTCCAATCGTGATGGTTAGCATTTTCATGGCGCGTTGTAATGAAATACCCGATGACTTCATTGCTGCAAATTCATAGTTTTCTGCAAAGCTGCCAAACGTCATTATGCCTGCTAATAAGATTGACAAAGGCAAAACCAAAGGTACAATAGTAGGTGCGTAGAAGGATAGAAATTTGATGATGGTCCACAAGTCCAAATCTTTACCCGCTAAATCGGAAATAAAAAGCCAAACACCTTGTAATATGAATATAAAAAATAAGATTACAAATACCGTGGTAAATGTAATCATATACGATTTAATAATGTATTTGTCTAATAGTTTCACCCGATCGTTGTTAGTCTAATTTATTGATGTAATAATTAGGGTATTTTGATTTGGTAAAGGTAAAATGATTTTTTGACAATGGTTGATTTGTTTTAAAAGAATTAACAGTCAATGTCGTCCTTGTACCGTTTTTTCCTATTTCAATCACGGTATAGATGTGTTTGGTTTGAGTGTCTATTCCGACTAAGATTTCTTTGCGAGAGTCTTTTGGAGTTGTAGGTGTTAATTTTACAAATTGAATTTTTCGACCTTTAACGTTTTGCGGGATATCCCATGCATATTTGTATCCGTTTGTAAAAAAGCTGAGCATTTTATTTGGAGTAACTGCTTTTTCATCGTTAGCATCAAAATTTTCTTGAGTCACTTCTTCATCTTCCGGAACAATAGTAAATACTTTTTTTCCGTCAAAAATTTTAGTAACCCCCATGAAATTCAAATGATATAAATTGCCTTGAAGGGCCACATTGCCATTGCTTTCTTGATTGATGCGTTCTTTTGGGTTATTTAAGGAATACTTGAAGTCGATGACGATATTATCATACGATTTAACTTTAGCAGAAACTTGGTCTAACAATTCTTTTGCTTTTTTGGCGTCCTGAGCCTGTAGTGAAAATCCGATAAATGAGATCAAGAAAATACTAAACAGTTGTTTCATGATTTTTAGTTTTGTTCATTATTTAAAAAGTGTTCTAAAGCCACTAGATCTGAAATTAATACGGAACGCGCTTTACTTCCTTCAAAAGGTCCAACAATACCCGCTGCTTCCAATTGATCAATCAATCGACCAGCACGGTTGTAACCTAATTTAAGTTTTCTTTGAATTAACGAAGCACTGCCTTGTTGTGCTGTTACAATAACTTCTGCGGCTTCTCGAAACAACGAATCGCGTTCGGAGATGTCTATATCAAGTTTTATGCCATTTTCTTCTCCTATATATTCAGGTAATAAATAGGCTTCTGGATATGCTTTTTGCGATCCGATAAAGTCACATATTTTGTCTACCTCTGGGGTATCAACAAAGGCACATTGTACCCGAACAATTTCGTTACCTTGTGTATACAGTAAGTCACCACGCCCAATCAACTGATCGGCTCCACCCGAATCTAAAATGGTTCGAGAATCAATTTTTGAGGTTACTCTAAAAGCAATTCGCGCCGGGAAATTGGCCTTGATCATTCCAGTAATTACGTTTACAGAAGGGCGTTGGGTAGCAATAATCAAATGAATTCCAATGGCACGCGCCAATTGTGCCAAACGTGCTATCGGTGTTTCTACTTCTTTGCCTGCCGTCATGATTAAGTCGGCAAATTCGTCTACTACTAATACAATATATGGTAAATAGCGGTGCCCATTTTGGGGGTTCAATTTACGCAACTTGAATTTTTCATTGTATTCTTTAATGTTTCGAACCATGGCATCCTTCAACAAGGAATACCGGTTGTCCATTTCTATACATAGCGAATTTAAGGTATTGATAACCTTGGTATTGTCGGTAATAATAGCATCACCACCATCCGGTAGCTTGGCCAAATAATGACGTTCAATTTTATTGAAAAGGGTCAATTCAACTTTCTTAGGATCCACCAATACAAATTTGACTTCAGCAGGGTGTTTTTTATAAAGTAGGGAAGTCAATACAGCATTTAATCCTACCGATTTACCTTGTCCTGTAGCTCCAGCCATCAACAAGTGCGGCATTTTGGCTAAATCTACTACAAAGGTTTCATTGGATATGGTTTTCCCTAAAGCGATAGGTAATTCCATTTCGGCTGTTTGAAATTTTGGCGAAGAGATGACGCTTTTCATGGAAACCATCGTCGGATTGTTGTTCGGTACTTCTATACCAATGGTACCTTTCCCTGGAATAGGGGCAATAATACGAATTCCAAGAGCTGAAAGCGAAAGGGCAATATCGTCTTCTAAATTTTTTATTTTTGAAATACGTACTCCTGCATCGGGAACGATTTCATATAAAGTAACCGTTGGGCCTACTGTAGCTTTGATTTGGGAAATACCAATACTGTAGTTTTTCAACGTATCTACAATTCTATTTTTATTTTCTTCTAATTCAGCTTGATTGATGGTTATGCCTCCAGATGAATATTCTTTTAATAAATCGATGGGAGGAAATTGATAATGCGATAATTCTAAAGTTGGATCAAACTCACCAAAATCTTGTACCAAACGGGCAGCTAAATTTTCTTCTATTAAAACTTCTTCTTCCACTTTTTCAATAACGAAAGCATCTTCATTTACAAAAGGTTCGTTGGGTATGCTGCGGTCTTCAATTGAAAAATGGGTTACATCTGCGGATTCTTCTTTGAGTTTGGGTTCTAAATGCAATTCAGATGCACTTGAAATAGTTGGTTTCAAAGCAGCCTTGTCGATTTCAAAGGAATTGGGATGCGTTTTCAATTCAAAGTTTCCCATTTCTTCTTCATCTTCAGTCAATAAAAAATCGTCTGGTTTAGAAGGAATTGGAACAATTGGTAATTCGTCTTCGTTTTTTTCTTCCTCTTCTTTTGCAAGTGAATCTGGTACTGGAGTAGGAATTGTTTCGGCCACTAAATCTTCATTGAAGGATTTGTTGGACTTTTCAAACAATGAAGTAAAAGTTTCGGGTGATACATTGACTTTAAAAACCAAGAAGATCAAAACGCCAAATAGTAAAACTAATAGAGTGCCCGTTTTACCAATGTAATCTTGTATAAATAGGTTCATTTCATAGCCTATTACTCCCCCTAATTGTGGAACAATATCCCACAAAAAACCAAAAAGTATCGATCCTACAATAATAATGAAAGCATCCCAAAATAAGTTTTTTCTTAATTTGGCAAGGCTCATGTTTAAAATCATGTAGGCGCCCAATAAGAACAGGATGCGAACAAATAAAAATGAGGTTATCCCAAATCCCTGGTATAGAAAAAAGTCGGCCAAATAGGCTCCAATTTTACCCAGCCAATTTTCAGTAGAAAGGCTGCGATTGGCCAAATGGATTACGGCACTTTGATCGGCATTCCCAGTAATGAAATAGGATATAAATGAAAGCAATAAGGCTATAGAAAACAGAATGAATAGTATGCCTACAATAAATTTATGTCGGCGACTCATTTGTAATGAAAACTTTTTAGTAACTGCGTCAGCTGCTTTATTTGCAACCCCTTTTGAATTTTGTTTGGCCATTGAAACGGATCAATTTTTACAAAAGTAGCTAAATTAAAACAAATATGGAAAATAAATAATACATCCGATGGCAATGGCGGTTAAGGCAGCAAAAAATACAGCTCCAGCTGCGATATCTTTAATAAAACCAATGCGTTCGTGGTATTCTGGATGAATGAAATCGGCCACTTTTTCAACGGCAGTATTGAGTCCTTCAATGCTGAGTACCAAACCAAAAACCAAAATTTGCATCATCCATTCTACTCGCGTGATTTCAAAATAAAATCCCGCAAGTGTCATCAATACCGCTAACGATGATTGCACCATTACACTGTGTTCTGTAGTAATAAGTTTGAATGCGCCTTTAAGGGCAAACACCATGCTTTTTAAGCGTCCTGTGAATAGGGTTTCGTCTTTTTGAAATTTCATAAGCTATAGTACAGATAAGGCGGCTTCATAATTGGGTTCATTGGCAATTTCACTTACTTGTTCCGTGTGTAAAATGGTGCCGTTTTCATCGATAACAACGATCGCACGAGAATGTAGTCCAGCCAAAGGTCCATCAGTAATTTCTAATCCATAATTTTTACCGAAACTACCGTCTTTGAAATCCGATAAATTGATTACTTGCTCTAATCCTTCAGCACCACAAAATCGTTTTTGTGCAAAAGGTAAATCTCTAGAAATACAAAGTACTTTAGTATTGTTTAAGCCACTTGCTTTTTCGTTAAATTTTCGCACAGAAGTTGCACAAGTGCCTGTGTCAATGCTTGGGAAAATATTTAATACGATGCGTGAGCCTTCAAAATCGGATAAAGATGTGCTGCTTAAATCTGTTTTTACTAGATTAAAATCAATTGCTTTTGAACCTATTTGTGGTAATTCACCGTTGGTGTTTATTGGATTTCCTCCTAATGTTATTGAAGCCATAGTTTTAGTTTATTTGTGTGTAAAGATATTTTATTTGCGGATAGGTTGTTCATTTTGTACCAACCAATTCTTAAAATCAAAGAAATTTTTAGGAGCTACTCCGTGACCTACGGGGTATTCGTGATAGGAAACTTCTAGTCCTAGATTTTCCAAAGCTGGTTTTGCTTTTCGTGCCCAATCCACCGGAATTACTTGGTCTACTGTGCCGTGAGAAATAAAGAATTTCAAGTGGGCAATCTCATCAGTATTGGGTTTTTGGACAAGTATATCAGCATTGAAATAACCACTTAATGCCACAATGTTGTTGATTTTATCGGGAAAGGATAGTGCAATAGCATAACTCAAAATTGCGCCTTGGCTGAATCCAATTAGGTTAACTTTTTGCACATCAATTGGATATTTTTGTACCATTTCTTCAATAAAATGCGCAATCAATTGTACCGATTCCTTTGCTTGTTCATTGTCTGAAAATTTATTTTCATCGGCATCAAAATGTATTGCATACCATGCATGACCATAAGGTTGTAAGTCATAAGGAGCACGCACCGAAATCACATAATGATCTTGTGGCAATTCGTTGGCAAAAGAAAACAAGTCTTCTTCATTGCTTCCGTATCCGTGCAGTAATACTAAAAGTGGATTTTTATCCAAAATTTCTTTAGGCTCGCGAATTAAATAGTGTAATTGCATCTTAGAAATTTTTAAATAAATTCTGATAGAAAGCACCTAAAAGGGGTACCGATTTTTGTTCGCCATTCAAACAATTCATAAACCCATACAGCCATAAAATAAAAATGAAAACCCAAAACGAAGCCGAAACCATCCAACTGTCAAAATAACCGATAGGATAACCCAATATGAAAAAGGTGCTAAAAATACCTAAGGCTTGACGAATATGAAAACTAGCGAATGCATTGCGATTTTCATCTTGGTTCATAAATAGTGCAATTACAGTACCCACAAGTGTTAAATAACTGACTATTGCAGTTTGCTTTCCTTTACTAGATGTGTTCATGCTATATGTTTAAAATCAATTGTCCGTTGTTGTAAATTCCAACTGCTTTTCCTCTCATGTTTAGTCCTAAGAATGCTGAATTTTTTGATTTTGAAGCGATATGTTCTTTTTCAAACACCCATTCATTGTGGGGGGTAAAAAGGGATAAATCGGCAGTAGAATTTATATTTATTGTGTTTGTTTTTGTTTTGAAAATCAATTTACTAGCTGTAAGTTTTTCAATTATTACTTCAAGTGGTAAAATAGTGTTTAAAGCACCAAAAGCACTTTCTAAACCGATGCTTCCGTCGTGTGCTAAATCAAACTCTAGTTTTTTGTGTTCAATATCTAATGGGTTGTGATCGGATGTAATGCAGTCGATCGTTCCATCCAATACAGCAGCTACAAGAGCTGCCCGAGTTGCTTCTTCTCGTAAAGGAGGCAATACTTTATATCTGGAATCAAAGCCCGCGAGTTTTTCATCGGTTAGGAGTAAATTAGCAATCGCTACACTACACGTTACGGCTATCCCTTTTGCTTTGGCGTCTTTAACCAATTGAAGACTTCCTTGTGTGGAAAGGGTAGGAATGTGTATGCTTCCACCGGTATAGGATGCTAAAAATAAGTTGCGCGCCACATGCAATTCTTCGGCTAATGCAGGGATACCTTTCATGCCCAAACGAGTGCTCATTTCGCCTTCGTTGGCTATTCCGATTCCTTTGATGCTGCTATCTTGACAGAAAGCAACTAAAGAGCCTCCAAAATCTTGTACATATTGCAAGGCAATTTTTTGAAGATTGGCATTTTGAAGGGCTTTTTTATAATCACCGAAGGCGATCGCTCCGGCGTTTTGCATATCGTACAATTCAGCCAATTCATGGCCTTCGCTGCCTTTTGTTACTGCCCCAATTGGGTAGAGTGTAGTAGCGTGCCCTTTAGCTTTGTCGATGACAAATCGGATTTGGGATTGGTTGTCGATTACCGGATTGGAATTGGGCTGCAGCATAACGGCAGTAAACCCACTTTTTGCGGCAACTTGTAGTCCGTTTTCAATGGTTTCACGGTCTTCGTAGCCGGGTTCGCCAAAAGAAACCGAACTGTCCATCCACCCTTGTGAAATATGTAAATTTTCAATGGCAATAACTTCAAAACCAGCGGGAGTTGCGATTTGTTTTTCAATCTGCGTAATCGTTCCGTTTTCAATCTTTACGTCCATTATTTGTTGGTGGTACGGACTCGAAGGATCAATAATTTTGGTTTGTTTTAGAATCACTGACGTCATTTTATCATTTTTTGGATTAGTAGTTCTATACTTAATAATAGTAGTGTGCCTATTATAAACCATTTCCAAATTTCGCTATTGCTTTGTGCAGATGCAAGATCATTCAAAACGGTTGATAGGTTGTTTACTTTGGTAAAAGTATCAAATTTTCTGGAATTTAATGCAGTAATATCGCTTTCGGTTCTCGCATAATTGAAACTGATACTTTTTAGGGATTCGTTATTTTTAAGTATTTCATAATTTCCTGCTTTTTCTGGATAATCACCAAAGGTAAGTTTGCATTTTGCATTCAATAGTTGTTGCAAAGGAATAAAGCTGTATTCTTTGTTTTGTATTACAACTGCTTCATCTTTTGATAAGATGGTTTCAAGAAGGAGGCTTTGATTCTCTCCAATAGTATAGGCAATGCGCCCTATTTTACTTTGATTTTGTCCCATGTTATAAAGCGTAGGAACAATGAGTGGTGCTTTTTGAAAATTGCTATTTTGGTTGTTTATTGGAGCAGAAAAAGCATAAAAATTACCCAATTGATTCGTGCTTGATCCCAAAAAAACGGATTGGTCTTCAAATTGTAATACCGCAGTATTCCCTGTTAGTCCAAAACTCGATTTTACTTTTGGATATTGAAAATTTGTTACTTTTTTTTCAAAAACAGCTTGAAATAGAGGATGGTTATAATTTAGCGTAGTAATTAGTTTTTCGGAGGATGTAAGCGCTGTATATTTAGTAGCTCCAAAATTGGCCGTAAAAGTATTCAAGTTATTTACCGTGTTTTGCTCATTCGGAATCAATACCACATTGCCTCCTTTTTCATAAAAAGCTTTTAATGTAGTTCCTAAGGCCGGGGGTAAATCCTCCAACTCGTTTAAAAATATGGCCTCTTGGTTTTCGATTTGATTATAGTCTAAGGTCTTTATTTCGGTACTGTTGTAGTTGAATTCATCCGCTGTAAATATGCGACCCAAGAAATTGTTTTGTACCGAAGAACCTATAGCAAGAACCGCTGCTTTTTTAGGGGCTGAAATACTTAAATAGTAATCGTTATCATAGGTTAAACTTTGATCTTCAATGTGAACGGTTCCTTGGAATTCTTTTTTAGGAATGGTGATTTTAATTGCCTTTGTTGGTGTATCCAATTGAACTACTGTGTTGGCAATGGCTTTGTTAGAACTGATTACCGACAAGGGTACTTCTTTTTGTTTCAAGCCAAAAGACTGCACCGTAATGGTTAATTCATAAAATTGATCCATCACTTGCGAAATCGCAACATTTTGTATGCTAACATTCGCAACATATTCGGCTTGTGGCTGTATAAAATATACCGAATGTTTTTGGGCTAAAGTTGCCGCTTTTTTACTCTCGGTTTGAAGGGCATCGGTGATGATAACGAAATCTTTAGGTACTTGCTTCTTTTTGATTTCGACTTGATTGAGTAAGTAATCCAATTGAAAGGGTAAGGCAGAATAGGATAAATTTTGCAATTCTTTCTGTATGGATTTGATGTCGGTATCCCAAAATATTTCGGAGTTGGTCAGTAACGAGAAAGTTTGGTTTTCAGGAAGTTCTTCTAATAATTCTTGGATGCTCCGTTTGAGCAATTCACCTTTTGGGCCTTTGGCTTGCATGGAAAACGAATTATCTAAAAGGATAATTAATTCATTATTTTTCTTCGTAGCCTTATCCTTTTCAAAATATGGTTGTGCAAAGGCAAGGATCAAACAACTTAGCAACAACAAGCGCGTGGCTAATAACAACCATTTTTTTATTTTCGAGCTTTTTCGAGTTTGTGTTTGAAGCTCTTTGAGTAGTTTTACGTTGGTGAAATATTCTTTTTTGAAACGACGTAATTGAAATAAATGCACTAAAATTGGTATAACCAACAGAAAAAGGAAGTAAAGAATTTCTGGATGTTTAAATTGCATTTATTGGTAAGAATTTGTCAAAAGTACAAAATTCAAATTAGAATTTAGAATTTAGAATTCAGAAAATGCTGAATAGTTGTTTTTTTTGGAACCCGGATGAAGTGGATATTAAGAAGCTACACGGTTTTTTTCTGTCAACTCAATACGGATCACTAAACACTATTTTTTCTTTCGTTTCTCATCTCTTTTACGTTCGATGTTTCTATTTCTGGATTCGGTTTTTCGGGGTTTGCGTTTTCCTGGCCCACCAAGGTTTACTTTAGCATTTTTATCTTTTTTCTTATGAAAAGCTTCGCCACCTTCTTTTTTTGGTGTTTTCAATAAAAACTTCATTTTTTTCTTTTCCTTTTCGAAATCTAAATAGCGTTCTTCTATTTTCAAATCTCCAGGAATTGGGAATTCTTTGATTTCAGTATCCATCAACAATTCGACCTCAATTTTTGCTTCAATTTCACTTGGTGAAACCAAACTGATGGCGATACCTGTTTTATCGGCACGACCTGTTCGGCCAATGCGGTGCATGTATTTTTCAGGTTCTTCTGTAAATTGCAAGTTAATAACGTGGGTGATATCTGAAATATCTAATCCACGTGCCATGATATCAGTGGTTACTAATCCACGCAATTCGCCTGCTTGAAAAGCAGCCATAGTATTCAATCGGTAGTTTTGTGATTTATTCGAATGGATGACCCCAAATTGATCTGGAAATTCACTCTCTAACGTTTCAGAAACCAATTCAACAATACGTTTATTGTTGACAAAAATCAATACCCGATCCATACCCTCAGTTTCGCGAACTAAATGTTTTAACAGGTTTAATTTGGTTAAAAAATTTGGAACTTGATAAACGATTTGTTCGATTTGTTCTAAAGGTGTGCCGCTTTGAGCCAACGACACTTCTTCTGGAAACTCAAAATATTCGTCTAGCATGGCATCTACTTCTTCGGTCATGGTTGCCGAGAATAAGATGTTTTGTTTTTTTCCGCGCATCATCGATAATATGGATGTTAATTGCGCTCTAAATCCTAAGTTTAAGATTTCGTCAAACTCGTCGATGACTAATTTTTGCAACACATCAAAACGCAATACGCCGTCGAGTCCTAAATCCATCACACGTCCAGGTGTGCCTACCAAAATATCGACTCCTTCAGCTAATGCTTTTCTTTGGGTATTTATGTTAACACCTCCATAAATCCCTAGAGTTCTTACACTCATGTATTTGGTTAATTTTTCAACTTCTTCCGCTACTTGTACCACTAGTTCACGAGTGGGAACTAATATAACGACTCTAGGCGACTCGTTATTTTGAAATTTCCAATGTTTTAAAATTGGCAATAAATAAGCAAACGTTTTACCTGTACCGGTTTGTGCGATGCCCATCATGTCTCTTCCAGAAAGAATTACCGAATGCGATTTTTCTTGAATGGGAGTAGGATGTACAAATCCCAATTCGTCTAACGCTTTTTGGAGCGATTTTGGTAAATCAAATTCTAGAAAAGTTTTCATGGTCTACATAAGGTGTTAATCGGTTTTAAAGAAGCACTCGTAGCAGATTAGTTGCTTAGTGACGTTTTAAACCGTTTATATTTTGCGCAAAGGTACATAAACTTTTTGTAATGATTTTTCATACGATATAACATAGTTTGTTGCATTTTTACTTACTTTACACTTTAAATTTTGGAAGTATCTCCGCAGCTTATACGGAATAGATTATGAACTATATTAACTATCGATTTTTTACGATTTGTTGTTGTTTTTTTGCCTTTAGTGCTTTCGCGCAGGTAAAAGAGCAAGTAAAAGATAGTGCTAAAATTTATCAAGATATTCATGATTTGTCGCAGCGAAGTAAATTCAATAAACTCGTTTATAAATTACTTTTTCGTCCAGCAGCTTTATCCAATTCAGCGCCAACTCCCACTAAAAGTAATAAAGAAAAGGCTCAAAATAGCTACAAAGCGTCTGGAAGAATTATTCGTAATATTAGTGTCGAAACCCTCGATCCCTTTGGATATTCGATTAAAAACGAATCCAAAGTTCCTAAAAATGGTGTGGATCGTTTTGGAAATGCAATTCATATTAAAACCAAAGAGTTCACGATTCGTAATTTATTATTATTCAAAAAATACGATCGGTGTGATTCGTTATTGTTGAAAGAAACCGAGCGTTTGATTAGAAGTCAGCGTTATGTGAGGGAAGTATCCGTAGTACCTGTTTTAGTGGAAACTACTTCTGATTAGGTCGATGTGAAAATTCGCGTGTTGGATTCTTGGACGTTAATTCCGAATGGAAGTATGTCTGGAAGTCAAAACAGTGTTAAAGTTACGGAACGGAATATTATGGGTTTTGGGCATCAAATTTCGGGAGAATTAGCCAATAGAATAGCCACCAATGAAAATGCACGATATGCTCAGTATAGCGTGAGTAATATTAAGAATAGCTTTATTCGTTTGGAACTTGCTTATGCCAATGAATATAATAATGACAGTAAGCGAAGTGTAGCCTTAACCAGGCCATTTTATTCTGTAGTTGCAAAAAACGCAGGAGGTATAGCATTTGAAAATCGTCGCTTTACCGAGTTTTTTCCTGTTGCCGATTCGCTACTGGGCGTTCCTACTAAATATGAATTTGTTGAGTATTGGTACGGTAGGGCTTTTAAAATCAATGGAGAACGTACTTTTGCACAAAAAACGACCAATTTAATTATTGCTTTATCATACAACCGCAAAGCCTTTTCATTACAACCTGATTCACTTTATGATGTGACGGATTTTTTTACAACTGAAAAGAACAGTATTGGTTATCTTGGAATTTCGCGCCAACGTTTTTACCAAGATAAATTCATTTTCAATTATGACATTACCGAGGATATTCCGTACGGCGAAAATGCAGCCTTAGTTATGGGATATCAAAATAAAGGCGATCGTTCGCGATGGTATTCCGGCATAATGCTATCTCAAGGAAAAAAATATGCATTTGGATATCTTAGTAGTTTTGTGGAGTGGGGGAGTTTTTACTTCCAGGGCAAAACAGAACAAACCGCCTTTAAAATTGGAAGCAATTACATTAGTCCCTTGTGGTATCTTGGAAAATGGAAATTGCGTCAGTTTATAAAACCTACTTATATATGGGGAAACAATCGAGATGCTTCGTTTAAGGATCAACTTACCTTAAACAATTACTATGGTATTGAAGGTTTTAATAATCGTTTAACGGGTACTCAAAAATGGTTGGTTTCATTACAAACTCAAACCTATATGCCGGGCCTTTGGAACGGTTTTAGATTTAGTCCTTACATCAATGTATCCATGGGTTCTTTGGCCAATAAAAACGCACTTTTTGATAGTAAAGTGTATTCGAAATTCAGTGTAGGCGTTCAAATAAATAACGACTATTTGGTGTTCAATAGTTTTCAAATTTCGTTTTCCTATTATCCTTCCATTCCATTTGAAGGAACAAATCTATTGAAAACCAATTCGTTTGAGAATACCGATTTAACCATATCTGATTTTCAATTGGGCAAGCCAGCTTACATTCGTTATGAATGATTAAATGGTCATAGAGAAGAGTTTTGTTTCGGGTGCTTTTCGAAGCAAATGCAAATCGAAAGCCATGCAAATATTACGCACAAAAGGTTTTCCTTTTTCGGTAACGGTTATTGTATTTTTCTTAAGATGTAGTAAACCATCTTGTTCCAATTCATTCAATTGTTCTAATACGATTGGTAATTCTGAAAATTGCAAGCTTGGGTCTTCCCAAGAGGTTTTGAATTGGCACATCAAATTTACGATGTGTTTTCTAATAATAATGTCTTCGTTGGTGAGTATGTGTCCGCGATACACCGGAATTGGGTTTTCTTCCAAACGGGCATAATAGGCTTCTATCGATTTTTCATTTTGTGCAAAGGCATACCAACTATCACTTATGGAAGATACGCCAAGACCAATCATTAATTGTGTTTTTGAGGCGGTATATCCCATAAAATTGCGGTGTAGTTTTCCTTGTTTTGCCGAAACAAACAAACCGTCATCCTTTAAAGCAAAATGGTCCATGCCAATTTCGTGATAGCCATTTTTTGCTAATAATTTTTTTCCTTCTTCATAGAGTTCCCATTTTTCATTGTCTTGAGGCAAATCGGAATCATGAAAACCACGTTGGCCATTTCCTTTCATCCAGGGCACGTGTGCATAACTATAAAATGCCAATCGATCGGGTTGTAAAGAATTGGTTTTGTTGATGGTATCTAAAACATTTGCTAAGGTTTGAAACGGTAAACCAAAAATTAAATCATGGCTAATAGAAGTATAACCAATTTCTTTGGCCCAATAGGTAACTTTTGCAACGTTATGAAAAGGTTGTAGGCGATGTATGGCTTCTTGTACCTTTTTTGCATAATCTTGTACCCCAAAACTTACACGTCTAAATCCCAAATCATATAAAGTTTGTAAATGTTGTTTGCTCGTATTATTGGGATGGCCTTCAAAACTATACTCATAATCTGCGGCAGGTGTAGCCCGTTCAAAAATGCCATGTATTAACGTTTTTAAATTTTCGGGTGAGAAAAAAGTAGGCGTACCTCCACCCAAATGGATTTCTTTGATGATGGGTGTGCTCGTAAATACATCACAATAGCCTTTCCATTCTTTCAATACCGCTTGAATATAGGGATGCTCTACTTCATGCCGTTTCGTAATGCGTTTGTTGCAACCACAAAACGTACACAAACTTTCGCAAAATGGAAGGTGAATATAAAGACTGATGCCTTCCGTTGCATTGGATTCGTCAAATGATCGAATGACACTGGCTTTCCATGCTTCCTCATGAAAAAATTCTTCTTGCCAATAAGGCACTGTAGGATAACTCGTGTAGCGAGGACCCGGAATGTTGTATTTTTGAAGTAACGATAGTGGCATAAGTATTACAGTTATTCTGCAAACGAAATTAGCCTACTGTGACTAGCAAAAAAATGACATTTATCATCTGTAACAAATATTACAGTATATCGCAATTTTGTGATGTATTTTTGGGGTACTAAAAATAACGACAATGAACGTAAAATTTAATGAAATAATTCAGTCCAATGATTTGGTATTGATTGACTTTTATGCCGATTGGTGCGGTCCATGTAAAATGATGTCTCCTATATTGCAGGAGGTGAAAACAACCTTAAAAGAAGCTGTAAAAATAATTAAGGTAAATGTAGATCAACATCAAGATCTCGCCAGTCATTTTATGGTGCGAGGTGTGCCCACATTGATGTTGTTTCAGCAGGGTAAAATGGTATGGCGACAATCGGGTGTATTGTCTGCTCAAGATTTGGTAAAAATAGTAAGCACGCATACAAAATAGCATCTTGTTATTATAAGTAATGACTATTGTATAAAAAAAATCCCGCTTTAGCGGGATTTTTTATTAAATATCGTCAAAATCAATATTGGTAAAACTTTCGGCCGATTTTACTTCGTCTGAAGTTTCTGTATAGTTTTCTCTTTTGAAATCTTTTTGATGTCTTTCTGAAATAACTTCTTCTCCTTTTTGATCCAATACAAAATCTACCATTTCGTCTAATATTTCTCTAAACGCTGCAAAATCTTCCTTATACAGGTATATTTTATGTTTTTTGAAATGAAAAGAACCGTCTTCTTCGGTGAATTTTTTACTTTCTGTAATTGTAATGTAGTAATCGTCTGCTTTAGTTGCTCTTACATCAAAGAAATATGTTCTTCTTCCTGCTCGCAATACTTTAGAAAAAATATCTTCTTTTTCTATCATTTCATTTTCTCTCATAATCCTACTTTCAAATTAATTAGTTATAGCGAATCAAAAATCTAAAAAAAAATCGGATAAAACAATAGTTTAGTTAATTTCTTTTTCCGAAAGTTGTTTCACATACAATTCTTTATAATATCCATTCATAGCTATCAATTGATTATGAGTTCCTTTTTCTATTATTTTGCCGTCTGCTAAAATTAGGATTTCATCGGCATTTTTTGCCGAAGATACGCGGTGACTAACAATAAGTGTGGTCTTGTCTTTGCAATAGTCTAAGAGATTGTGGAGTATGGTTTCTTCCGTTTCTGTATCAACAGCACTCAAACAATCATCTAAGAGTAATATAGGGGCATTTTTTATCAGTGCACGCGCTATGGATACACGCTGTTTTTGTCCGCCCGAAAGGGTTATGCCGCGCTCCCCTAAAACAGTTTCGTATTGATCATTAAATAACATAATGTTGTCATGAACCACCGCTTTTTTGGCAGCAGCAATTACGGCATCATCCGTTGCCTGTTCGTTTCCAAATTTGATGTTATTTTTAATGCTGTCTGAAAACAAAAAAGCATCTTGAGGCACTACACTTATTTGATTGCGCAAATCATATAGATTTACTGAAGTAATGGGTTGGCCATCTATGGTTATTTGTCCTGTATTGACGTCATAAAGTCTACTAATCAGCGATAAAATAGTCGATTTGCCCGATCCTGTTTTTCCCAAAATAGCCAATGTTTTTCCTTTTTCTAGTGTAAACGAAATGTCTGATAAAGCTTTAATGTGGGTGTCTTCGTATTCAAAACTTACATTTTCAAAAACAATAGTTCCATTAATTTTTGTGGGCTCTTGTGTAGGGTTGGTGATTTCGGGCGCTTCATTTAAAAACTCATTAATTCTTTTTTGAGAGGCTTCTGCTTCTTGTACTAAAGATGAAACCCAACCTAAAGAAGCCACGGGCCAAGTGAGCATATTAATGTATAGAATAAATTGGGCAATAACACCGATGCTTTTAATTTCGGGATCGTGATTAATATACATGGAACCGCCCACATAGACCACTACGAGATTACTCAATCCAATAAGTAAAATCATTAAGGGACCAAACAGCGAATTAATTTTAGCAAGGTCCATGGCTTTGCGATTGCTTTCTTGTGTAAGTTCTATAAAATCATTTTGTTTCTTACCTTCGATAGCATAGGCTTTGATGACTCGAATGCCAGAAAAAATTTCTTGAGTAAACGAAAATAAATTGGATAAGTTTTTCTGAAATGCACCGCTTCTTTTGTGAATTTCTGAGCTAATTTTAAAAATACTATACGAAAGTAGCGGTAAGGGTAGTAACGAATACAAAGTCAGTTTAGGTGAAATATTGTACATGTAAATGATTACAATAGTAAAGCGCATGATGGTATTTAGCGAATACATCACAGCGGGTCCTACATACATTCTTACCTTTCCCACATCTTCACTGATCCGATTCATTAAATCGCCGGTTCGGTTTCTTTTGTAGAAATGTTGTGATAAATTTTGATAGTGATTGAAAATTTCATTTTTAAGATCAAATTCTACATAGCGCGACATTACGATAAGCGTTTGCCGCATTAAGAACGTAAAAAAACCGGCAATGATCGTAGTTGCCAGTATGTAAAGAATGTTTTTGAGTAATTCATATTGTAAGGCACCAACGTCTTTGTGTGTTGTTTTTACATAGTCTTCAATGACCTTGATAGAATTGCCAATTAGTTCTGGAGTGAATAATGAAAAAATTTGAGCTACAATAGTAATCAGCAACCCCAACAGGAAGCGATATTTATATTTGATAAAATATTTGTTTAAATATTGTAATTCTTTCATTGTATTCTTTATTGTGGTATTTTTTTCGTATCATATCCAATAATTTGTTAGTGTATTGGTAATGAGGTATTATTTAATTTTATAACATTTTATTGCTAAATTATTAAAATACGGATAAAATTTTAATTCAATTTAAAATTATTCGTAATATTGTAATCAAATTTTGAATACTTTTCAATTTAAAACACAAGCATGACAGCAGATGTAATTAAAGCAAATGAGCTTCATAAAGTTGACCCTGTTTTTGGTCAAGTATCTTTTGATGGTCACGAACAAGTTGTATTTTGTAACGACAAAGATACAGGATTAAAAGCAATTATTGGAATTCATAATACAGTTTTAGGACCTGCTTTGGGTGGAACACGTATGTGGAACTATGCTAACGAATGGGAAGCACTTAACGATGTGTTGCGATTGTCGCGCGGAATGTCTTTTAAGTCTTCGATTTCAGGTTTGAATTTAGGAGGTGGTAAGGCTGTTATTATTGGGGATGCTAAGACCTTAAAGACACCTGAATTGATGCGAAAATTTGGCGAATATGTTCATTCATTATCCGGTAAATATATCACCGCAGAAGATGTGGGTATGGAAACCAAAGATATGGATACGGTTCGTGAAGTAACCCCTTATGTTACCGGAATTTCGGAAGAAAAAGGAGGGTCGGGGAATCCATCACCTGTTACAGCTTATGGCGTTTTTATGGGTTTAAAAGCAGCTACAAAATACCGTTTTGGTTCGGATAATTTAGAAGGAAAAAAAGTATTGGTGCAAGGCATTGGTCATGTGGGTGAAGTGTTGGTTCAGCATTTAACGGAAAGTGGTGCAGTGGTAACCATTGCCGATATCAATGAAGAACGTTTGAATCAAGTGGGTTCAAAATTTGGTGCAAAAATTTTTACCGGAGCTGATTTATACAGTGCTGATGTCGATATTTATGCACCATGTGCTTTAGGAGCTACTATTAATGACGACACCATTCATAAAATCAAAGCCAAGGTAATTGCTGGTGCGGCAAATAATCAGTTGGCTAACGAAGTGGTTCATGGAGCGCTTCTTAAAGAAAAAGGAATTTTGTATGCTCCCGATTTCTTAATTAATGCTGGTGGTGTAATCAATGTATATTCGGAGTTGGCTAATTTAACCCGTGCGCAAGTGATGGAAAAAACCGAAAACATTTACAATACTTCGATGGAAATTTTTAAGTTTGCGGAGCAGCAGAATATTACGACGCACCAAGCGGCAATGTCTATGGCACAAAAACGAATTGACGATCGAAAAAATGAATTACGCAAGTAAAAGTTTTTAAATAATATTGTATTTTTGCAGAGCGAAAGGGAAACTACTTTCGCTCTCTTAATTTTATAAAGTTCTTAATTAGTATGTTAAATAGAAGACATATCCGAATCAAAGTCATGCAAAGCATTTATGCCATGCACCAACACCAGTCGGATCAATTGGATAAAGAAGAAAAGTTTTTATTCCAAAGTATAGAAAATACCCAAGATTTGTACCTTTTATTGCTTTCTGCCTTGGTGGAAATCAAAAAGAAAGAAGAATTGTACATCGATATTGCTTCAAAAAAACATTTGGCTACTAAGGAAGAACGCAATCCCAGCTTGAAATTTGTTCACAATAAAGTCTTGATGGCTTTGGCCAATTCTGAAGCTTTAGAAAAGGCATTGGAAGAGCGTAAAATAAAGAATTGGCAACAAAACGATGACATTATTTTATATTTGATTGAATCGATTAAAGCCAGTAATTTATACCGAGATTACATAAAAAAATCGGGCTCTAGTTTTGAAGAAGATCGTAATTTTATAGCTGAGTTATATACTGAAGTCATCGCGCCCAGCGAAAAATTATACGATTACTTAGAAGATCACAAACTCACTTGGTTGGATGACTTACCCGGAATAAATACCTTACTTTTAAAACAAATCAAACAATTGAAGTCGGAAACCGATCCGATTATCATTCCAAAGGTATACAAAGACGAGGACGATAAAGAATTTGTGAAAAATTTGTTCCGAAAAACAGTTTTGAACGAGGTGGAATTATCGAAAGAATATATCGATAAAACGCCCAACTGGGATGTGGATCGTATTGCAGAAATTGACACTATTATTTTAAAAATGGCTATTTGCGAATTGTTGAAATTTCCTTCTATTCCTACCAAAGTGACCATTAACGAATATTTAGAAATTGCAAAAGAGTATTCTACACCAAAAAGTAGTATTTTTATCAACGGAATTTTAGACAACTTGGTAAAAGAGTTTGAGAAAGATAAAAGACTCACAAAATCGGGTAGAGGTTTATTATAAAATTGAAATAGTATGATTAAAAAATCAATGGGGTTGTTGGCCCTCTCAGTAGTTTTAATGACTACTTCGTGTAAAAAAGAAAGTGCCGCCGATAAAATTTCGGATGATGACGAAGCTGCAATAGCTATTCAAAATGCGTTGCGAACCGAATTTCCAGAAATTAAATTTGACAAATTAGTGCATGATTTTGGAGTTATTAACGAAGGCGATGTCGTTAAAACAAAATTTATAGTTACTAATGAAGGTACTGTAGATTTAATTATTAGCGATGCAAAAGGAAGTTGTGGCTGTACCGTTCCTGAACCACCAAACGAACCTATAAAACCAGGTGCTTCTGCACCTATACTTGTTTCTTTTGATTCCAATGGAAAACCGGGTGCTCAAAAGAAAACGGTTACCCTGGTTACCAATACGAAAACAGGTATGGAAACCCTCGAAATTAAAGCAAATGTAACCCCAAAAGCTGGGATTTTAACCACTAAAAAATAAACTTATGAATGCAACTTTAATAATGCAATTGGTACTGATGATTGCGGTTTTTTATTTCTTATTGATACGACCACAACAACAAAGAGCCAAAAAGGAAAAAGCGTTTGAAAATGGATTAAAAGCTGGGGATCGCATCATTACTAAATCGGGGATTCATGGCAAAATTGCTGAGATGACCGACGATACAGTAGTCGTAGAAACTATGGCTGGAAAAATCAAAATGGAAAAATCAGCGATTTCTTCAGAATTGAGTGCAAAATTAGCCGCTAAATAATTCTTAGCTTACAAATAAAAAAGCCGAACTTCCATTGGAGTTCGGCTTTTTTTTTGCACGATTTAATAAAATGTCACTATAGTAATTTTAAAGCTGTATTATTATGTTGGCTGTTTTTTTTAAGTGCTCAGTGGGCACGGATTGTACATCCGCGCTAGCGCAGTAGTTATTTATTCAATTTAAATAGATTCTCTAAAAAAATTATCTTTTCTTCTTCTTTCCAATTAGTAGTATAAACTAAAAGATTTAGAAAATTATTTTTAGAAGAGCCGAATAGAAAGACATTATCGAGTTTCTTATCATTATATTTCCAAATTATATATTCTAATTCAGTATTTTCTTTAATCTTATCTGTTTTGAATTTATTTTCTTTATAGTAATCAGAATCCCAAGTGTAAAACAATATTACATTTTCAAAATCTGAAACATTGTTTTTATAAAAAGGATATGCTTTTTTAGGATTTTGAGCGATTGCAATAATTACTCCCTCTTTATTTCTAAGATAAGTTTGTCCAGAGTCATCCATTTTATTTAATTGCTCCCATTTTCCAGGGATTTTTACTTCTCCAGTATTCGTTTTTACCTTGGAATACTCAGTAGTGTCTTGGCAAAAAATTAAATTAGGCAAGAAAATTAGTAGAACAAATAGTAGTTTTAGATTTTTCATATTTTGTTTTTTAATTTGTTAGTTACCACATGAAAGGATTAGCTTCGCTGAATTTCATTTCGCGCGGGAGTGGTGCAGTTATTTATTCGAGTGCAAATCTCACAATAACTTGAGTTTCAAATTTTAGTTTTTGAAAATCTATAAGAATTGGTTCGTTTGCTCTGTATCCATAAAGACTAGCTGCACCTCTAATTTGTACACCTGCAACTTGTCCTTGAAGACTGGAAAGTACTGTTGCAGAATTATCGGATATAAATATTGCTTTACCAACTTTTTGTCCGATTGGATTAGCCAATTTATTAGCCGATCTTTTCGCTTTTAATATTGTAATTGATTTTAAACTTTCTACTAATTCTTGGGCTTTTGAGTATTCTGTTTTCGCTATTTCCACATTTGAAATACCCACGTTTTCAAGTTCAGTCAAAACCTTTCCAGCAGTAATTGCATCATGTACTAATAATGAATAGTTTTTAACTTTTAATACGTTTTGTCCTTTTAGAAAATATTTTTTAAAATCACTACTGTAATCAAGCAAACTAAGGTCTTTCTGTGTATTTATATTTATTTTTTTAAGAGTTTGCTCTAATAGTATTTCTAATTCTTCTGTTGATTTTTTATTTTTACTATCGCTTTCATTGAGTATAATTGTGATATAGATATTATCGGGAATAACTAAAGTATCTGTTTTGGCTGTTGTTTCAATGTATGGATAATCAATAAAGTTTTTTTCTTGGCCTAATACGTTAAGGCTAATTAGTAAAAAAAAAGTGGTTAAGGAAAGTGTTTTCATATATTTTTTTATTTAGTTGATTAATATGTTATTTTTCTCAATAAAGTTGGGACGTGTTGTGTAATTTTTTAACTACAACATGTTTTAAGCAGATTGGATCCAAGTTAAGCCAATTATACTGATTTGCAAAATAATCTAAATACAAAACTAACTTTTCATTAAGCTAAATGCCCAAATCCGTTGTAGTGGTTGTTAGTCGTTCTGTAGTTTATTTAATTTCTGTTTCCGCTTTCTTATTTTCTCAGTATTCAATGTTTTCTATTCTGTATTTTTTAAAGAAGTAATAAATCACAAATCCAATTAATAAACTAAGACTAAATTCAAAATAAGTTTCAATTTTATATCTATTATAGCCATAAAATAATAACTCTTTTAAACCATATATTATCATAAATATTGGAAATATTATTTGTTTAAAAATTATGTAAATCTTAATTATTGACAATGAATGTTTTGTAGTTATGAAAAATGAAATAAAAGTAACTAGAGTTAAAAGTATATTAAAATACCGCAAAATTATTGTTGAGGCGAAGTCATTATTGTTAGAAATTCTTGAAATTGTAATTATCAAATCAATTCCAACATATAAGATTAATAATATTCTAAAAATTTTGTTAGTAAATAATTTATCGCTCATCGTTTTTAAATTTGTTATTTTCAACTACTTTTCTTGTCAATTGACGCCTAATTCTTAATACCAAACTTTTCCGATAGCTAAGCTCTCCCTTTAGTGCGATAGGCCCAAGTTAATCTTGTTTCTCGGTGTATAAAAATAGAAAAAAAATTCATGAATTCTAATTATTTCAAAGAATTGCTCAAGCACAAAAAAATCCCCAATACTATTGGGGATGTTTTTAAGGGGGTCGTTCGAACAACTTTGTAGGTCTAAACTTAGAATTTCACCGTAAAGGTCATCGGTTTACCTTCTCTCAATACTTTTACTTCTTTGACATCACCTACCGTTAATTTCGCCAAGCAATCCATGTAACTGTATACTTCTTTGATCTCGCAATCGCCAATTTTTACCAACACGTCTCCGGCTAGAATACCAGCCGCATGTGCCGGTCTATTATCGGTAACCCCATCAATGTGCAAGCCGTCTCCGTGGTCGCTGTAATCGGGCATGATGCCTAAGGTTACTTTGTATTTGGGTACTACTTTTTCAGAGTTCATAGCGGTTTTAGTGAATGTTATGGTGTCTAGTGTCGCTACTTCATTGGCCACTCTAAATACATAATCTACTATATTACGAACACCATAATAGTTGATTTTATCTTCGTCGTCACTTGGTTTGTGGTAATCGTTGTGTGTGCCAGTGAAGAAATACAATACCGGAATGTCTTTCAAATAAAATGACGTATGGTCTGAAGGTCCTTGCCCTGTATTGTCTAGTGTTACATTAAACCCAGCCGGTTTGTTTTTATTTACAATGGCAGTGAAATCAGCTGCAGTTCCCACACCACCTACGACTAAACTTTTGTCTTTGTCTAAACGACCAATCATGTCCATGTTTATCATAGTCACTACATTTGGATGGTATGTTTTTAACGATTCGGCCATGTGTTTTGAACCGATTAAACCGTCTTCTTCTCCTGAAAATAAGGCAAAAATATAGTTTACAGGTTCTTTAGTAGCATTTTGCGAATACATGCGTGCCAATTCTAACACACCGGCTACACCCGAAGCATTGTCATCGGCACCGTTGTGAATTTCACCTTGCGAATTCGGTTTTGTTGAATGGTTGTGTTCATTTAACCCCAAATGGTCATAATGAGCTCCAATGACAATGGTTTTTGCCGCTTTATTGTCTAAAAAGGCAATGACATTGGTACCGTTGTTGGCTTTATCACCTGATCCATCGGTGGCATGCGGGTTCAATTTTACTTTGTAGTTGAACGTTTGAAAATAGCTGTTGTTGGCATAGGGTTTTAATCCCATAGATTTGAATTCTTTGGCAATATAATCGGCTGCTCTTTTTTCACCCGAAGAACCGGTTAAACGCCCTTGTAATTCGTCTGAAGCGAGGTAGGTGATATGTTGTTTTAAGGTTTTGGGTTGAGCCAGTTCTGCGGCATTTCCCTCAATCCAATCGGCTATGAATACATTGGTTTCTCTTGGTTTGCTTTGCATTCTGTTGCTCGAAAATACTAATTTTTTTCCGTCAGGTGAAAACATAGGAAAGGCATTGAATTCACTCTGATAAGTAATTTGCTCTAAGTTTTCGCCATTAAGATCAATCATAAACAACTGAAAATCATAGCCTCGTGTTGAATGATGATTGGATGAAAAGATGATTTTTTGATCCGATGGATGAAAAAACGGCGCCCAGTTAGCTTTTCCTAAATGGGTAATTTGCTTTAAATTGGAACCGTCTATGTTACACGTATAAATTTCCATTTCGGAAGGCGCCACCAAGTTTTGAGCTAATAAATCTTTGTATTCTTTAATGGCTTCTGCTGTTTTTGGACGAGACGAACGGAATACTAATTTTTTACTATCGTGCGAGAAAAAACAACCACCATCATACCCTAAGCCCGAAGTAATTTGTTTTAAATTGCTGCCGTCGATATCCATGGTATACAATTCTAAATCCCCGCTTCTGATACTGGTGAAGGCAATTTTTTTACCGTCTGGAGAAACTACTGCTTCGGCATCATAGCCTGGGGAATTGGTTAGCTGTTTGGTAATGTTTCCTTTTAAGTCGGCGATGTAAATGTCAAATTCTGGATATATGGCCCACAAATATTTACCGTCAATCGGTTTTGGTGGAGCAGGGCAGGCGTGATCGGCTGCATGGGTTGAAGCATATAAAATATGTTTGCCATCGGGCATATAATACGAACAAGTGGTTCTTCCTTTTCCGGTGGAAACCAGTTGCAAGCTTTTTTCGTTAAATTCTTGCGCTTGTAAGTCCAGCATGAAAATTTGGTCACACGAAACACCAAATGCTTTATTGGTTACTTGAAGCGTTAATTTGTCGCCTTTCGGGCTAAAATAGGCCTCAGCATTATCACCACCAAAGGTAAGTTGTTTGATGTTTTTTAAATGTTTCTCTTGCCCAAAACTAACGATTGAAACCATTAGCAATAGGAGCGTGCTACTTTTTTTAACAGTTGATAAAAACATATTGTTTTTGAAATTATGGAGTTATACGTATTATTTTTTTGCGGTAAGTTCGGCAATTTTAACTATGACTTCTGTGGCTTTCATCATGCTTTCCACGGGAACATATTCGTATTTTCCGTGAAAGTTATGTCCGCCTGCAAAAATATTAGGGCAAGGCAATCCTTTGTAAGATAATTGGCACCCATCGGTTCCACCGCGAATGGGTTTAATTAAGGGTTTAATACCCAATTCTTTCATCGCTTTTTCGGCAATGTCTACGATATGAAAAACAGGTTTTACTTTTTCTTTCATGTTGTAGTATTGGTCTTTTACTTCAGCAATGACTATTTCGTCACCAAATTGTTTTTTCCATTTTTTATTGAATTTGAGGGCCAAATCCTGCACAAATTCTTTTCGGTCTTTGAATTTTTTCGCACTGTGATCTCTAATAATCAGTTCGACCACTGTTTCTTCAATACTTCCTGTAATGCCTACCACATGATAAAAACCTTCGTATCCTCTGGTTTTTTCTGGAATTTCGTTTTTAGGTAATTTTGAAATGAATTGATTGGCCAGTAGCATCGAATTGATCATTTTGCCTTTTGCATAACCCGGGTGCACACTTTTACCTTTGAAGGTAATTTTAGCTCCAGCCGCATTGAAGTTCTCGTATTCTAATTCACCAATCTGACTTCCATCCATGGTATAAGCCCATTCACAACCAAATTTTTCGACATCAAAATGATGCGCACCCCGACCAATTTCTTCGTCGGGTGTAAAACCTACTCGAATTTTTCCGTGTTTGATTTCGGGATGTTGAATCAAATATTCCATAGCCGAAACGATTTCGGTTATACCGGCCTTGTCGTCGGCGCCTAATAGGGTAGTGCCATCAGTGGTGATGAGCGTTTGCCCTTTGTATTGCAATAAATCTTTAAAATAGGTTGGTGACAGTATAATGTTTTGCTTTTTATTGAGGATAATATCACCACCGTCATAATTGGTTACAATTTGGGGTTTTACATTGGCACCTGTAAAATCGGGTGTGGTGTCATAATGTGAAATAAAACCAATGGTGGGCACTTTATGTTTTACATTACTTTCCAATGTTGCCATCACGTATCCATTATCATCTATGGTTACATCCGACATGCCTATTTTTTTTAACTCTTTTACCAAAAGGTTGGCTAAAACCAATTGTTTTTTTGTGCTTGGGGTCGTGTTCGAACTTGCATCCGACTCGGTATCAATTGTTACGTAGCTTACAAAGCGATCGATTAGGTGTTGCATGGTATAAATTTTATACAAATATAGGAAATTTGAGATGTAATTCACTAGTTGATTGCATAAGTATGCGATAAAATAAAATACAGAATTGATTTGTTTTACTAAAGTTAGAAGGGGTTGAAGCAGATTTAAGCCCTAAATGTATAGTGCGGTGTTAATATGTGAATTATGTAACTATTAATTAAAATTTACAACCCATAAGTTAAAAAAAAGCATCACCTTTGAATAGAGTTGGATTGGCCCTTAACAACAGAACCACTCTACTAAAACAATGAAAAAACTAAATGAAGTTGTAGAAATTGATAAAGGAAAAATTCACATTATTGTAGAGCTAATTGAGTACATTCCGAACGCCGTGGTACTAAGTAAGTTAATATTACCTCTTATTAAAAAACCAATAAATTAAAAAATAATATCATTAATTAAAAATAAATGTTATTTTTGTTTATGGCATTCAATAAATAGTATTGTTTTGTTCTTTTGTTTTTATTGAATAGTTATTGTAATACCAAATCCCCTATGCAAAATTTTGAACGTATAATTGAACAAATTGAGTCGAATTATGATTTATATGCAGTTACTAAATTTAGTATATCCTATGTAGATCATGGGTTTTTTAAATACTTCCTACCCAAAAAATGCTATCGAAAATATTATTTGGTGATTTATTTTGTGACAGCTATAATTGAAAAAAGAGTGATTCCTTTTTACGAAAAAGACAATTACAAACGAGCAATTTTTAGATTAAACTATTTATTGGACACAAAGTATAGATAATCATATGATGACGAACATTCAGCTAAGCTATAAATCCGATTGTTATAAATTAGTTGCGTTTGATCAGCAAGCTACATTTTGTTTAAATCAAATCAATTTTTTAAAAGTAATTACGAAGTTCAATTATTATAGTATAGGCGTTTATGTGTTATTCTTACTGTTTTTCTTTCTACTACTAACACAAATTTATTCCACACCCTTTTTGCTTTTTTTGCTTCTATTTTTTTTTACGTTGTTTTGGTTTTTGGAGTTCATTTACGTGCCAATTTATGCCATTGAATTAAGTCTCGATTCGGAACTTTTTTTATTTGAAACTAAAAATAAAGATTTGTATCAAGATTTTATAATACTCCAATATTTTTACAATATGACCAAATAGCATTTGAGCTATAAATTTACTTTTCCATAGAGCTACTTTTTAATAGGTTTTTGTGTACTATGAAATGGTTACTTCTAACTTATTCAGTCATTAGATAGACCCACCCTGTTTTGATTTCAATAGTAGAATTTTTTACGATATAATAATAAACACCAGCCGGTAATGTATTGTTATTATAATCTTTACCATCCCATTCGTTACTATAATTTGATTTGCTATAAATTTCCACGCCATAACGGTTGAAAATTTGTAGTGCTACACCATTTAGAAAAGACAAATCAAAGGTGTCGTTTTTTCCATCACCATTTGGAGAAATGCCTTTTGGAATTTCACAATTAGTGAACACTCTAACTTCAATACGATCTAGACTTTCACAAGGATCTATAAATCGACTTGCAAAATAGATTTGATTATTTTCTAATGGATCTGAAGTGTCCAAGTGCAAACTTGAATTTAAGGAGTCATACCAAAAGATGTCAATTCCCTGTGGTAATAAATCTCCAACTGTACCGCCTTGGCAAAAATATTGTATCGCAGCTATTTGATTTATTTCAGGTGTGATAATAGTAATTTGCACTGAAGCACGTTCGCTTTCACAGCCCAAAGCACTTTGTGAAGCATAATAGGTGCTTCCCGTTTCCAAAGGGGTAGTATTTGCTAATGGAATTGTACTCGTTAAACTTTGATACCAACTTATATTTTGTCCAGCTATTGTAATATCTTGTAGTGTTGCACCTATGCAAAATGATTGTTCTGGAAGAGCCGCTGGAGCCAATGGACAACATCCGCTAGGAGCTACTCCTGGTTGGCACGGGCAAAGATCTAATAAATCGGAGATACCATCATTATCTGTGTCAGCATTACTACTTTGGGATGCATCTGCTACAAGAAGCAATCCAAAAGGATTGCGTTCACCGGGGTAATTTTCGACTACGATATCGATAAAGTTTACACCTGAATTCCAAGGACCATTTAATTGAAAATTTATCTGTTGGCCGGACCTATAACTACCACCTGAAATGTCTTTAGGAATACCATTTACATAGACATTTGAAATCTCATTATCAACATAACCTGAAAAGTAAAGTATGTAATTGTTCATGCTTGCAATTGGATTGCCATTACAATCTGAAGGCAAATTCAAAGGGAGCCTAAATACTCTATAGCCACTTATAATATTCCAACAGTTAGCATCTGCAGCAGTTATCCAATTTCCATTATTTACCGGTGGAGGTAATAGTGTTGGATTTACCCATGCTCCTGGTGCACAATTGTTATTAATGTAGGCAGCATTATAGTTTAAAAGCATAGTATTTGTTGGTTCCGCCGTTAACCATTGGTCATTCACTTTCCAAGTGGAATCAAATGTGTGAATATCTCCTTGCCCTGTAGAAAGAGAAGCAAGACTTGGGAAATTTTGTGCTGCTAAGCACAGCGGAAAAATCAATAAGATGTAGATTGCTTTCATATAAAATTGTAAATTATTGGTAAATTTAATGTAATTATCAATACAAAATTATTTTTTTTCAATTTAAATGAGCAAATGTTTTGCGTATAAATAAGTTCCAATTATCCGAAAATCCAAGTAAAATTACCCGTTAGAACCTCACCATAAAAAGGAAGTGAAGCGTGAAAAATTCTTCGTTTCAAAAGAAGCAACTATTATAATGAATTAGATTAGCTTCTGTTGAATGAAGTGCAACCTTCAAAGCTTGGATCCGATGAATCTAAAAAGTTGAACAACTGCATCTTTCTCTTTTCCAGTAATCGGCTATTCGGTAGTTTAAAAAAGCAGAATGTATTCCGCCGCTATAATTTGAAAAATTATTTATAGAGGTGTCGTAAGAATAACCTACCATAATATTTTCCATGAATCTAAACCCTGAAAAAAAACCTATTGAATTATCGAAATCAAAATTTAGGCTTCCATAAAACGTTTCGTTATATTCAAGATTTATGGCATACAATGTGCTTAAAGGAGCTCCTTTAACAATTCGAGACATTAGTGTAGGTTTTAGAATAACTTCATCATTCAGTTCAATTACATAACCCGACGTGATGAAATAATTTTGACTACTGTTGGCAAGTGTATTGTTGTAGCTGTCAATATATTTGTTGGTTAATAAGTTGGGAACAGCTAGGCCTAAAAAATATTTTTTTGTATAAATGTAAAAGCCAGAACCTACATTAAAATTGATTGTAGTTACCATGTTTGATCCTCCTTGAAATTCGCCAGGGTTTTCAATATTTAACAGCCTATAATCAATGGAATAATTTGAAAATCCAGATTTTATCCCTAAAGATAAATGCCATTGGTCATTTAGTTCAATATGATAAGCAAAATTTAACATTGTTTTTGTTTCAGTGGTAGCACCAATGTTATCGTTAATAACATCTAATCCTAAACCTGTATTAGAATTAAAAAAAGTACCATGAGCACTTAAAAAAAAAGTTTTTGGTGCCCCATCAAAACCCACCCATTGCGAACTATAAGCACTAGAAAAACTCAGGCCTTCATAACTACCAGCATAGGCGGGGTTATAGGTTAAAGGTGTAAAGAAGTAGGCCGATAATTTTGGGTCTGATTGCGCGGTCAACTTTACATAGGTTAGCATAAGAAATAAGAAAAACAGAGGTTGTAACTTTACATTTTTCATATTAATTACTGTTGTCGATTTGAAAAAATCCTTTTAATTCCTTCTGATCACAAGGGTTGGGATAAATAAACACAAAATAATAAGTTCCAGTAGGTAAATAATTGTCTTTCATATAGACACCACTGACATTGGCTTTTCCAATAAAATAATTGGAGGTATTGTTATAATTTATTGAATTCCAAACGATTTCGCCATATCTATTATATATTTGAATTTCATTTTTTGGAAAATGTTCAATACCTGTAATGGTTAATTTGTTGTTTGAATTATTATTATTGACTGTAATTAAATTGTAATAAGTTAATTCAGAATTTATAATATTAATTTCTACTTGAAATCTAGAAATACTAGCGCAATTATTTAAGATGTCATAACTTTCTGCATACACTACTTCTCCATTACTTAATTGATAATTCGGCGGCAATACATTTCCATTTACAGGAGCGTCATACCAAATTAATTGATTTGTGTCCATCACTAAACTACTAATTGTCGGTAAGGTTTCAATACAAAATTGCTGTATTTGAATACCTGAAGGTATTGGGGGATTTGTTAATGAAACAACAATTGGAAGTCTAATAGCACTTTCACAGCCGCCAATTGTCTGGGAAGCATAATAGGTAGTTCCATTAATCAATGGCGTGTTTGGTGGTAGTGGCGTTCCTCCTGTTGGGGTTAAATACCATTGAATAGCAGTTCCTGTAGTTACTAAATCACTCACTACGGCCGAATTGCAAAAGCTTTGTGGGGAAACGCCTGTTGGTGCAGTGGTCGTACTTGAATTAACAACTATAATGGGAAGTCTAACAGCACTAACACAACCGCTAATTGTCTGAGAGGCATAATAGGTAGTCCCGTTAATCAATGGCGTGTTTGGTGGTAGTGGTGTTCCTCCTGTTGGGGTTAAATACCATTGAATAGCAGTTCCTGTGGCTACTAAATCACTCACTACGGCTGAGTTACAAAAAGTTTGTGGAGATACCCCTGTGGGTGATGCAATGGAATTGATTGTTACAGAAATTGGCGCTGATTGAGTTGTTTCTCCACAGGCGAGTATTGCCGTAACATAATAATTACCCGAAATAGAAGCATTATAGGTGGCAGCATTGGCATCAGGAATTAAAACACCATTTAGATACCATTGATAACTAGTTGCACTCGAGCTGGTGGTTAAGGTAGCTGATGTATTTGGACAAGATGGACCTGAGACATATAATACGGATGGGGTATCTGGCTGTTCTATGAAGCTGGAAAACACAGCTGACATAGAAAATCCATCGCCTAGTTGGATTAAAGAAATATTTAATTTTGCTAAACTGGAAATTGAAATAATCGAAGGATTTGCTATTTGATCACTAGTAAAAGTAATTAAAAACCAACCCGATGTTCCCAGTTGTATTCTTGGGGAAGATAATGTTTCTACGTTAACACCATTGACATTTACGATTTCGGTCGCATGTTGCAATATAACATACCCATAATACGGAAGGTCACTATTGTCATAAGCGATGAATTTTTTAGTTTCAACAAAATTTGAACCTCTACATACCGAAGCAACAGGGATACTTGTGGAGACATCTACTTCACATGAATTTCCTGAACCCACGAAAACTGCAATTTTTTTATTGGAAATGATATCTACGATTGAGTTTGGATCAACACCATCGCCATTTTCAATAGTAGTGAAGTTTCCTGCAAGGGGGAGCGTAAATGTGGTTGTTGAAAAAAGCGCACCACCAGCGTTATACCTTGTTAATGTGATTGTAGTATTGTTTTCAGTGGCGACTATAGTCGATTGTTCGACCATAGGACTACCGAGAGTTCTTACGACAATATAATGATTTTCTAAAACTTGAATGGGCGGAATTTGGTCAAAAGTAGCATCTCCACAACCTCCTGGATAATCGGCAAAAGTGGAAGTATTCATTACACAAGATTTCAAACCTTCAACCAGGGAGCCCATTGGGGCATTGAACAAATAACTTTGACCCGAATTCAAAGTAGTGATTAAAGTGCCATTAAGTCGGATTTGATTGTTATCATATAATGACAGTATGCTGTAAATAGTATTAGGATCGGCTCCATCTCTATAATATCCCACTCTAAAACTGGTTCCAATACCCGGGTTACCAAAACTTGTCAAGGAAGCATTTCCTACAACTGTGCCATCACCACCATTTGGTATTTGGTCGGAAGCAATATTTCTTAAATTGACAGATATTGGTATAGTACTTGTAAAAATTAAACCAGCATCATTTAATACTGTATCTAGTGCATATCTTGGACAAATGCTTGCGTCAATTGTTGGTCTGTAACTAGTAGGGGAGCCTTGTGATGTCGTTAAATTTGTAATAACAGTTCCATCACTTTTTTTAACAACAACATTAGCAATTCCAGTCGTATTGGTTGCGATTACAAATTCAAAGGCATCGTTGACATATTGCCAAGGGGCAGGGGCTACGTAATGTGTTCTATAAAATTGTCCATATCCATGGGTAAAAGCTAAAAGTAGAATAATTGAAAATAGTCTCATACTCAAATGTTTACAAATCAAATGTAAATTTATTTTTTTTGAACACAAAGCCCTTAGAACCTCATCAGCGGATAGCGGCTCATGTCAAGGGAATAAAAAACGATTAATTAATTGATTGTGAGTATTTTATGTAAAAGGTATTAGTCGTTTGTAAACGTTTAAACGTAATACACAGACTTTGTATATGGGAAAATTAAGGGTCAAAAGTGAAATTTACATAAAAGTCGATTTGGAAAACGGGACAAAATAATAGTCTAAAACCTGATAAAAAACATAAGTTTTTACGGAGCCTTTCTTACAGTTATAGGAGCAGTTTAGTTTGTAGGGTACTACTGGAATGATTCCTCTAGCTTGAATATGTTTTTTTTATTGAAAAATGTAAAGTTCTTTTTGCTTCGAAATTATAGGGATGTAAACAGCAATATGTTTTCAATAGCGCTAGAATTTGCAAATAACCCATTTTTTGTCACTGTTAAGTTGGAAGGTTCCTAAGTACTCTCGGGAACACTCTTGGGGTGCAATTAATGATAAAAAATTTGTGCCATCAGCGCTACGGTATAGATGGTAATATTCTCCAATAACAGGCTCAAATGAAAATTTTGCATTGTAAACTAATTCGTTGTACTCAAACTCTTTCATTAAATTTTCATATTGTAGCTTGAGTTCGTTGAACTTGTTTTCAAATTCTTTATTCACACTTCTAATACCTCTACTCTTAAACGCTGCTACATCATCTATCTGAATTACGGGTGCTCCCACATTAGTGGCATAGGTCATTAATTTAGCATTATAGCCTTCAGTTTCAGAATATACTACATTATCAGGTTTTTTAGTTTCCATCTGCTTATCTTTTTGAGATTTTATTATTAGAGATGCTACGTTGTCGGCTGCATTTAAATCGGTCAATTGCAGCAATACGTTTAGCCGTGTGTTTGGTTTTGCAATTTTCAACACGGGTGCGCCATAATTTGTAACTGCTCCATTTGAGTTCCTTTTTCATCAATGCTTTCACATCAGCTTCGGCTAAACCAAACTGAAAAGTAATGGCGTCAAAAGGGGTACGGTCTTCCCATGCCATTTCAATAATGCGATCAATTTGACTCTCGGTTAGGGGCTCGTGAATGTTAGGTGCACTAATGGGATTCATTTTGTTTATTGTTTTTAATTAAAAATTAAACAAAAGTAATTAATATTTGGTTAATAAAGTAATCAAGTTATTAATATTTTTAATCTAAAATGGATAAAATTTATATAATACGTTGATCAAATTTCTTGTAACTGCCCCATCAATAAATAGTTTTTGCAGAAAATTTGTTTTTTAAATTCTATTTTTTTTAAAATGATACTTAAATAATTTGGACTGATTTTTTGAATAAATTATTTAATTCACTAAGTTTGAATAAACTAACTTAATACCAACTGTTTATGAATCTAAAAAAATACTTTATAGCATGCTTCTGTTTTTGTACCGCTTTTGGTTTTGCACAACCACCGGCTTATGTTCCTACTTCAGGTTTGCTTGCTTGGTGGGGAATGTCAAATACAACGGATGCAACAACAAATGGAAATTCTTTAACTTCATTTAGTGTAACTCCAACTACCGATCGATTTGGAAATGCAAATTCGGCGTATTCCTTTGACGGTACTTCGAGTTATTTGACGCGAGCCAGTTTCGGACACACCTTTTCGCAATCGGGAAGTTTTTCGGTGTCCATTTGGGTAAAAAAAACAAATACTACCTCAGGTGTTTCCATTATGAGTGGAACTACAACTAGTTTAAATTTCATTTGGCTGGTTCAATCTGATGCAACAAAAGCTATTTTTGGAACGAACAAGCAACAGTCATCTTGGTTTTGGACTAATGCTACAACCAATTATGTGCTCAATGAATGGGAACATTACGTAGGTGTTTATTCGGGGAACACCATGACGTTTTACAGAAATGGAGTTTTACAAGGAACCACTACAAATACGCATACGAATGTATCTCAAGCGGTTCTTCCAATTTGGATTGGTCGCGGAGTTTCTGGAAATTATTTTGCGGGTAGTATAGATGATATTGGTATTTGGAGCCGTGCATTAACTCCCAATGAAGTGACCGCTTTATACCAAAGTACATTAGGATTGAATGCTATTTCCGCTACTAAAGTAAACGTATTTCCCAACCCAGCAACCAGTATGCTTCAATTGGAAGTTGATCTACAGCATATAGGTAAAACCTATCAAATTATGGATGAATTGGGTAGAACGGTGTGTACAGAAACGATTACAGCTACGATTTCTGAGGTTTCGGTTGCTGTATTGAAAACCGGCCTATATGTCTTAAAAATTGAAGGGATGACTCCTGTAAAATTTATAAAAAAATAATTTTGAATTGAATCGCGTTAGTGTATTATTCAAAAACAATTTAGCATACACATCTAAATTGGTATAAACCGAAAGACCTCTTATGAAAATAAGAGGTCTTTTGTATCGCTTAGCAATTGTAATGTTGTCTTCGGACACTTACATTCCTTAAATGGTTAAAAACTAACTTGTCTTAATATGGTTTTGCCGAAGGGTATCAATGTAATTTTTTCCAATTGATTGGTTGTTTTATTTTTTGCTTTGATTTTGATTTGACCATTACTAAAAGTCGCTTCGTTATCTTCTATAAATTGGAAGCGATTGGAGTCTATTGGTTTATAAGTTAAATCATTAAAATTTATAAAATAGGATTTTCCTCTTTGTTCAATGGCTTCGATGGGTTTCGCATAAAACAAAGCACCATAACTGAAATATTTTTCCTTATTAATATCTTCTTTAATTTGAACTTCAGCACTAAATTCCATTACAATACTATCTTGTTGTCCTATTTTTCTATCAATAACAATTAAATCATTTTCCAAAACATAGCTTTCATTAGTTATAACTTTTGTAGCCCATGTTGGTTTTCTAATTTTGATTATAAAGGATACATTATTGGGATTCGAAATCTTGAAATTAAATGTATGCCCGTAAGGATATTCTGTAACGGTTTCTATTTTTATGAATTGATTTTGAATTTTTACTGCTACACTATTCGGCATTAAAAGCATATTAACAAGCGTATTTTTATTTTCTTTTAACCAAGATTTTTCAATGAAGTAGGGCGTAATTCTGCCAGCATTAGGATTGCAACAAACCGCAACATCTTGATGCGCTGGCGAATATTTGTATCTCGTTTGATTGCGGTTGGGCTCCACTTCACCATTTTTGGTCCCCATCATTTCATACGAATTATCGGTCTTTAAATAAGCAATACAAGAATGATTTGGGTTTCTTGAGCCTTGAGCGGCATTATAAAAAATAGTTTCTATAGTTTCGGCTGTTTTTAAATTGCCTTGTTTTTGTAATAAGACCGTGTAGCTGTCTAACAGTTCATGTAACGAACAATATTCATATCCTATATGGGTTGCGTCTGCAGATCTTCCGGCAATCCATTCATCACCAATGGCACCTCCTGTTACTGTAGTCGCTTGTTCAATTCTACGAATGTATATTTCTAAAGCTTTTTTTAATTCAGAATTATTACCAGCATAAGTGGCAACTAATAAAGGACGTAAATGCTCGTAGGTATGCACACCATGCGATTGGAGCTTGTAGTCTGGATTTAGGATATTGCTAAGTTGCACATCTTTCTCTGTCTGGAAGGTTTTGCTGAAATCCTGAAATAAAAATAGGGCATAGTCGACATATTTGATATCACCCGTAATTTGATACATTTTATCCAAAACATCAGTAAAAGTTAATCCGTGGGAAACACCACCATTAAAGGCTTTACCAGATGCAAACGGACTGGATTTATGAATGGGATAATTGGTCATTACATTATCAACGGCTTTAACTAAGGCTTGCCATACTTTGTTGTCATTTGAATATTCATAATAAGCAAGTAGACCTCGGAACATAGTGGCTTTTGACCATAACTCGCCATTCTCAGAATTGAAATTATAGCGCAACTCTTTATCGTAAATTCCAATATAGCCATCTTCATCCTGCGACTTCAAAACGCGCTGCACATATTGTTCAACTTTTAGGAGTCCAGCTTTGTCGTTGAGTAAAATTACATTTCGAATGTAACCGTCCCACCAATTGGATTGGGTTTCACTGTTCCACCATTTGTATTGATCACTTCCTTCAGCATCACCTTCTTTATTATTTCCCAAGTCTTTAATTGTACTGTTTTTGTGCAATCTACCAGAACTATAGATGGGGTCATTTATTAAATCAGGTACTAATTTGTCTAAATTTCCAACAAAACCAGCCACATCTTTTTGCATTTGTGACTTTAACCACCCCGTTGGTTTTATACTGCCAAAGGGGAGTATTTGATATTTTTCATCCACTTTATTTTGCCCTTGTAAAGTCAAAGTAAATAAAGTCAATATAAAGAGTAACTGTTTCGTTTTTTTCATGGTCTTATTGATTTGTCATTTGAAAATTAAGCACACCACCTTTCATGATATCTTTATAATTAATGATAGGTTTGCTTAGTACTTTGTGGTTTAGTTTTTGAGTTGCAGTGTAGTAATTAACAGCAGAAAAATGAGTGGCATTGATGGTAAATTTTTTATGGTTATTCAAACGAATTGTAGCTTTTCTTACTTGAGGCGCTCCCAATACAAACTCACCATTTGCTGGATTTACAGGATAAAATCCTAAGGTAGATAAGATGTACCAAGCACTCATTTGACCACAATCGTCATTGCCAATCATTCCATCGGGTGTATTGTTGTGAAATTCATGTATGATTTTATGAATGTATTTTTGGCCTACTTTAGGTGTTTCCGAAAAGGCATACAAGTAAACGATATGATGGCTGGGTTCGTTACCATGCGCATATTGTCCAATCATCGCTTCCTGTCCTAAAAATTTATTTGGATTGACGCTTTCTAGCGTAAAAAAATCATTTAGTTTTTGTGTGAAGGCTGTGTTTCCCCCTAAAAGATTTTTCATACCTTCGATATCATATTGCGCCGGTGTCCAAAAATATTGCCACGCATTGGCTTCGGTGTAATCCCCTGGATTATTCATAGGTGATGTTGCTGTAAAGGGGTCAAAAGGGGTTCGCCATTGGCCTTTCGAATCTCTACCACGGAATAATTTCGTTTGGAAATCAAATAGATTTTTATAATACTGAGCTCTCTTATTAAAATCAATGCTATTTTCTAAATCCTGCATATTGTATGCCATTTGTGCAATACACCAATCATCGTAACCCGACTCCAATGTTCTAGAAACGGCCTCATTATCTAAAACATCAAATGGATAATAACCATACTGATTGTATACTTCCCAGTCGGAGTTGAAATGACTTTTGGTAGCTGTTTCTAACATAGCTTTAAAAGCTGCCTTTTCATCAAATCCATTAAACCCGTTGGTGTAAGCCGATAAAATCATGGGTATAGCATGGTTGCAAATCATGCAGTAGTTATCTTGTCCCCAGGCGGTCCAAATGGGTAAAAATCCAGCGGCATTATGGTGCATTAGCAATGTATTTATGATGCCATCAATTTTTTCAGGCGCAATAATTTGTAACAATGGAAAAGCACCTCTGTAAATATCCCAAATGGATAACGTAGAGTAGTATGCCTTATTTGGAGAGCTTTGTATTCGATCGTCTGCCCCTCGGTATTTTCCATCTACATCGGCAATATTTGAGGGTTGTAATAGTAAATGATATAACGAAGTGTAGAAAATTTCTTTTTGTTTTTTTGGCGCATCAATATCTATACGGTTCAAATAAACATTCCAAACTTTTTCGGCGTTTCGTTTGACTTGATCAAAGTTCCAATGCGGTATTTCAGCTTGTAAGTTCAATTTTGCACCTTCAATACTAACAGTTGATAAGGCAATCTTTGTATTTAGAATTTTTGTATCCGCTAAATTAAAAGCAACTTTAAATATTGGAGCATTTTGCTTTTTTCCTTTCGGTAGCTCCACTATTTTTGAAAAAGGGGTGTCAAATTGAAGGGTAAAAAAATATTTTTTGGTTACCCAACCCTTGGTCTTGCAATACCCAGAAATCGTTGTGTTGTTTTCAATTTTTATGTCATTTTCCAACACCAAGCTGTCATTTAGAAATTGGATTCCGTGTTGAAAATCCAATACCAATTGTGCCGCTTTATCTGGATAAGTATATTTATGAAATGCAACGCGTTCGGAACAGCTTAATTCTACTTTGATGCCGTCTTTTTTTGTTAAGGTGTAATAGCCCACACTCGCTTTCTCAGATTTTTTAACATAGCTGTTTTTATACTGGATCATTTTATCGGTATAGGGTAATACTAAAATATTTCCCATTTCTCCAATTCCTGTGCCACTGAAACGCATTTGTGAAAAACCCAAAAGCAGGGTGTCTTTGTATTGATAGCCGCTGGTATGATTCCAACCTTCAATTGAATTATCAGGTCCTGGCTGCACCATTCCAAAAGGCATAGAAGGACCTGGAAACGTATGGCCTGTGCCATCGGTTCCTATAAAAGTATTGACAAATTTAGCATTGTTTTGAGCATTTACACTTAATATAGTAAGCAAAAACAATACACAATAAACGGTTCGTATTATTCCCATAAAGTATCCATTTGTTCGAGGCTTTTATTTTTGGTTTCCGGTACTTTTTTCCACACAAAAAGTAATGAAAATAAGCAAATACCAGAAAACAAATAGAAAGGAAATGCGCCGTTAAAGTGATCGTTTAACCATTTGTTTTCTACCAAACTCGGAAAAACTTGTGTTACTACAAAATTAGCAACCCATTGGATGAATACACTAATTGCTAATGCTAAACTTCTAATATTATTTGGGAAAATTTCGGATAATAATACCCAAACAATAGGGCCCCAAGAAATACTGAATGCTGCCATAAACAAAAGCAAGAATGGCAATACCCAATTCCCTAAGGCATCAAAATAAATGAATAAACCTACTGCGGCTAATGCAATGGTCATGCCTATTGAACCTATATATAATAAGGGTTTTCTACCCATTTTGTCCACTAATTTAATGGCCAATACCGTAAAAATTAAATTTACGACGCCTAAAATACTAGTTTCTAAAAGTGATACATCAGTCGAACTTCCTAAACTTTTGAAAATTTCAGGGGCATAATACAATATGGCGTTAATTCCGGTTAATTGCTGCAAAACAGAAAGGCCAATACCCACAAAAAGGGCTTTTTTATAGATTGGATTGCCTAAATGTTTCCATTGATTGATATTTTCTTGGTGCAATGAATTTTCAATTTCCGATTGCACTCGAACAACCTCATCTTCAGAATTTAATTTTTGGAGTACAGCAACGGCTTTATTCGTTTCTCCTTTTTGGAACAACCATCTCGGACTTTCTGGTATAAGAAAGATAAAGAATAGAAATAGGAGAGAGGGAATTAGTTCTGAACCAAAC
>JACCDK010567556.1_pt1 | contig 43200 bp, 42 predicted proteins | sample 7445871 | NCBI WGS metagenome assembly JACCDK01 (sample SAMN15323436, study PRJNA562643) | freshwater metagenome | isolation source: river surface water | place: USA:Blue River Watershed | collected 2017-08-15 | reverse complement strand
CACGGTGGTCGATGCGGCCACCGCCATCGCCACCCACATGAACAAGGTGCTGCGTGACAACGCCGCCGAACTGCTCTCGCACGACGAAACGCAAAAGCTCCTGGACAAGCTGGCCGCACGCCACCCCAAGCTGGTGGAGGAACTGGTGCCGGGCAAGCTGCCGTTGGGCGTGGTCACCCGCACGCTGCAGAACCTCCTGACCGACGGCGTCCCGATCCGCGACATGCGCACCGTGGCCGAGGCCCTGCTGGAAGCCAGCGCGCGCACGCAGGACCCCGACATCCTCACCACCATGGTCCGCCCCAAGCTGGGCCGCATGATCGTGCAGTCCCTCCTGGAAAACAGCGACACGCTGCAGGTCATGACCCTGGCCCCGCAGGTCGAGCAGCTGCTGCACAACGTGCTGCAGCAAAGCGCCCCCGGCGTGCCGCCGGTGCTCGAGCCGAACATGTCCGAGAGCCTGTTCAACGCGCTGCGTGACAGCGCCCGCCAGGTGGAAGACACCGGCGTGGCCGCCGTGCTGGTGGTCTCGCCGTCCATCCGCCCGTGGTTGTCGCAGGCGGTGCGCCATCGCATTGCCGACCTCACCGTGCTGTCCTACAGCGAGATCCCGGACGACCAGGCGGTCAAGGTGGTCTACACCGTGGACGCCGAGCTCAAGCCCCAACGACAAGCCGTTTCCTGAAAGCCCTGAGCCATGCAACTCAAACGCATCCTCGCCAAAGACAACCGCTCCGCCATGGACATCGCCATGGCGCGTTACGGGAAGGACGTGCTCGTCGTCTCCAGCCAGAACGTGGCCGGCCAGGTCGAACTGGTGGTGGCCCTGGATGTGGCCCCCGCGCCGGCGCCCGCGCCGCTGACCTCGGGCGAACCCAGTGCCTTCACGCAGGCCTTCCGCCGTGCGTTAGGGCCCATGCCTGAGCCCGAGCTCGAATTCGAGGTGCAGGAGGAGGCGCCGGTGAAGACCGCCGCCGAAGTCCTGGCCGCACGCAAGCTGGCCGCCGCTCAGGCTGCGGCTGCCGCCGATGCGGCGCAAGCCGCCCGCGCTGCCGTGTCGGCGCCGGCCCCTGCGCCGGTTGCCGCTGCACCGGTTGCCGCGCCCGTCGCTGCGCCCGCTGCGCCCGCTGCCCCCGTTGCCGATGATCGCGGCCGCGAAGTGGTGGACCTGGTGCGCCGCGAGATCGCGGCCCTGCGCAAGGAATTTGCCCTGGGCCGCCAGGTCCAGGCCTGGCAGGACGGCCGTGCCTGGCCGCCCGGCGTGCGCCCCGTGGTCGACGCCTTGCAGGAGGCCGGCATGCCGGCGGGCCTGCGCGCGCTGCTCTCGGACGGCCTGCAGGCATCGGAGGATGCGACCGGTGCGCTGGCCAGCATGCGTGAGGTGATGGAAGGCGCCCTGACTGGCCAGCCCACCGCCACCATCGGCCGTGGCCTGCACGCCATCTGCGGCCCCTCGGGCGCCGGCAAGACCTTGATGGTCGCGCGCCTGGCGCGCGTGGCCGCTGCGCACCTGTCGCCCCAACGCGTCGCCATCATCGCCTTCAACGACGCCCGCAGCGGCGCCTGGAGCCAGACCCGCGTGCTCGCGGCGCAGGCGGGCGTGCAATGCTGGCGCGCCGGTGACCTGGCCACGCTGGGTCTGCTGGTGGAAGAACTGCGTGACCGTACCGTGATCCTGATTGACACCGCCGGCGCTGATCCCCAGGCGCAGGCTGCGATGCTGCGCTCGGCGCAACTGGGTATCGAGACCCACCTGCTGCTGCCGGCCGACGCCTCGATCGGCAGCGTCAAGCGCCTGCTGGCCGAGAGCGAGCCCTGGCGCAGCCTGATGGTGGGCAAGGTCGACGAGAGCCACTCTCCCTGGCCGCTGCTGCAGGCCCTGTGCGACCAGCGCGTGCCCGTGTCCTGCATGGCCGCATCGGGTGACGTGCAGACGCAGGCCCGTCCCTTCCAGGCACGCAGCCTGCTCGACGCCGCCTTCAGCCGCCTTCGCAGTGACCTGGCACTGCAAGGGGCCGCTGCCGCATCGGGTACGCTTGCTGCTGTTCCCGTTGTACGCCCCGCAGTCCACGCCTCCTCCGAAAGCTTCGTATGACCCCACCCCTGCGCACTCCCCAGGTGATCGGCGTTGCCAGCGGCAAGGGCGGTGTCGGCAAGACCACTGTCGCCGTGAACCTGGCTGCGGCCCTGGGCCAACGCGGCCACCGCGTGCTGCTGCTCGATGCCGACCTGGGCATGGCCAACGCACAGGTAGCCCTGGGCGTGCGCAGTCCCCTCAACATCAGCCACCTGCTCTCGGGCGAGAAGACCCTGCAGGAACTGCTGGTGCCCGCCGCACCTGGCGTGCAGCTGGTGCCCGGCGCCTCCGGTCTGCGTGACATGGCGGCCCTGGACATGAGCCAGGTGGCCACCATCATTCATGCCTTCGACGACCTGCAGGAGTCGGTGGACTACCTGATCGTCGACGTGGCGGCAGGCATCTCGCCTTCGGTCCTCACCTTCATGGCGGCTTGTCAGCGTCGCATCGTGGTGCTGCAGGATCAGCCGGCCGCCATCGCCGACGCCTACGGCCTGATCAAGGTCATGACGCAGGACCAGGACCTGGAGGAAATCCATCTCGTGGCCAACGCGGTCCAGGGTGAGGCGCACGGCCAGCAGCTGGCGCAGTTCGTCAACGACGTGACCCTCAAGTTTCTGGGCCGCACCGTGAAGTACCTCGGCTGCCTTGGCGCCGACGAATCCGTGCAGCAGGCGCAGCGCAAATACCGCAGCGTCATCGACTACGCCCCCAGCAGCCGCGCCGCCGCCGACCTGCGTCGTCTGGCACAGGCCCTGGAGAAGTTGCCGCCCCTGCAAGAGCCGGGCGGCCAGATGCAGTTCTTCATGGGGCGCATGCTGCAGGCGCAGCAGGCCGCGACCTGAGGCCGCACGTAACCGGAGCCACCATGGAAGCCGCACTCGAACTGTACGAAAGCAGCAAGGGCCGCCACGAGCAGCTCGTGCTCTCGCACATGCCCATGGTCAAGCGCGTGGCCTTTCACCTGCGCGGGCGGATCCCGCCGCTGCTGGATCTGGACGAACTGGTGCAGGTGGGCATGCTGGGCCTGATCGAAGCCGCTCGCGGCTACGACCCGCGCCGCGGCATTCCCTTCGAGCACTTCGCCCTGAGCCGCGTGCGCGGTGCCATGCTGGACGAAGTGCGCCGCGTGTCCGACCTCACGCGTTCCTCGGTGGCCTTCAACAAGAGCGAGAACGCCGCGGCCCACAAGCTCGTGGCCGAACTCGGTCGCAAGCCCACCCAGGGCGAGCTCGCGCAGTCCATGGGCAAGGACATCGGTTCCTTTCACCGCGAGCAGGGCCAGGCCTGGCGCAGCGAGACCTTCTCCATCGAGGAAGTGAGCGAGGAGGTGATGAACATCGCCGCCGAACGCACCACGCAGCCCGAGGCCCAGGTCGAACGTGCACAGATGCTCGACGCCCTCGCGGGCGCCATCCAGGAATTGCCCGAACGCGACCAGTTAATCATTTCTCTCTACTACGTCGAAGAGCTCAATCTCAAGGAGATCGGTGAGATACTTGGTGTGAGTGAGTCGCGGATCAGTCAGTTGCTCACCGCAATCGCCAAGAAGTTGCGGTCGCTGCTCCAGCCGGCGGTCCAGGGCTCTTCGCCCGAGTAAGCATTGCCCCGTGGATCACGGGGCTCCCGAGACGACATGTTCAAGATTTTCAAGAAGCCCGAGGATGACGAGCGAGCGCGCGCCGTTGCCGCCTATGAAAAAGCGGTGTCACTGACCAGTGACGGCCACGAAGCGCGCAGCCTGCGCCTTCGTATGAGCATGTTGTGTCGCGCGCATCTGGACAAGACCTTTGTCGCCGGGGCGCAGGCCATGGAAGCCTATGAGGCGGCCTGCATGGTGGCCATCCAGCAGGCCAAGCCCCAGCCCGATCCGCCCCAGGCGGCCCTGTTCCAGAGTGTCAAGTCCACTGCGGGCGAGGTGCAGGTCTATCTGCCCCAGGAATACGCCGACGAGGCCTTCGCCATCGGCATGCTGTATCAGAAGACCGAACTCTCCGCCGAACAGGCGATCGAGGCCGCTCAGCGCCTGGCCGACCGCATCGCCTACGACGCCCTGAAGCTCACCGCACCCTTCACCGCCTTGCAGTTTCTGCGCGACGAACTCGCCGCCGAAGCCGAGGCCCAGGCGGAGGCCGAGGACGGTGAAGCGCAAGAGGGCGGCGACGCCCCGGCTGAACCCAAGCCCTGAGCCGGGGGCGGCCCCACGTGTCCATCGGCATGCTCACCCTCACGCTCTTGATCCTGATGGCGGTGGCCATCGCGGTGCTGGTGGTGTTGGTGATCTACCTGGTGGACCGCTTCAACGGGCTGGAACGAGACACCAAGCAGATGCTGCAGAACCTGCAGCAACCCCAGCAGGCCAAGGCTGCGGGCCCTTACGCCGGCCTCTCGGGCAAGGCGCTGTGGGATGCGGTGGCAGGCGATCCGCCCGATGGCATGGACGAACTCGTCCTCGATGGTTTGCGCAAGCGCTATCGCCTGCTCCTGGGTGAACACATAAGTTTCATCTTCAGCGAGGGCGTGTCCGATCAGGCCAAGGGCTACGACGCGGTTCCCGCCAACACGCGCATGGTGCGCACGCCCCGCACCCAGGTCGAATCCTGGCTGCCGCCCGAAGCGGTGGAGGCCATCTACCGCTGCGGCCAGGGCTATGGCCGCTACGACCCGGCCGAGGTGCCCACCCTGCGCCAGAACCTGGATCAGGTCTGCGGCCAGCTGCATATGCAAACGGGCCTGGAGATGCTGCAGCAGCCTTCCAGCCTGCTGATGCCGCCCCGTGCCGAGGCCGCGCCCGCTGGCGCCGTCGCCGGCGGCGAAACTTCCGCGCCCGGGCCCTAAAGTCCGGGCCGCCGCGTCCGATTCTTCGTGGGAGCGAATGCAAACCACGGAGAACGAGACACCATGCGCCTTCACAAACTTGCTTTCGACGGCTACGGCGCCGTCCAGGTCGCCACCGGCGTGGCCACGGCCGACAATGTGAAGCTGATCCTGATGCTGTTTGACGGCCTGCTGGAAAGCCTGGCTGCCGCCCGGGGTCACATGACCCATGGCAACGTCGCCGAGAAAAGCAAGGCCATCGCGCGCAGCTCCCGCATCATCATGGGCCTGCAGAACTCGCTGGACTTCGAGCGCGGAGGCGAGCTCGCGCAGAACCTCGACGAGCTGTATGGCTACGTCACCCGCCGCCTGGTGCGCGCCAATGCCCACAACGACCTGGAAATCCTGGACGAAGTGCGCAGCCTGATGGCCGAGATCCGTGACGCCTGGTCCTCCCTGCCGGGCCTGATGCCGGGTCGCACCCTGGCCCCGGCCCTCAATTGAGCGCCTGGGCGCACCACTGGGATACCGTCATGAAGACTCCGCTTTACGCCGCCGCGTTGCTCGGCCCCTTCCTGGCCGGCTGCATGACCCTGGGCCTGCCGCCCTCGGCCGAGGCCACCGCGCCGGCGCCGGCTGCTGCGGCCAGCGCCCCGGCGCCTGCTGCCGCCAGCATGATCGCCCCGATGGTGGAAAAGCGCGAGACGCTCATGGCCACCGGCTACGCCGTCATCAGCGTTCAGAACCACAAGCTGGCCGCGCAGCAGCGTCTGATGGCGATCCGCGCTTCCAAGCTGGACGCCTACCGCGCCCTGACCGAGCAGGTCTATGGCCAGCACCTGGATGCTTCCACCACCGTGGCCGACATGGTGGTGATGAACGACACCTTCCGCACCCGCGTCGAGGGCGTGGTGTACGGCGCAGTGCTTGTGAGCATCACGCCTGTGGGTGACGACACCTACGAGACCACGCTGTCCCTGGACCGCCAGGTGGTCAACGACCTGCGCGCCCTGTATCTGGGCCAGCTGGCGGCGAGGCGCAAATGATCCGCCGGGGCTGGCTGCTGGCCGGCTGCCTGGCTGCCGCCTTCAGCGCCCAGGCCCAGACCGCGCCCGCTGGGGCCGCTGCGGCCGACCCCGAGCGCCAGCTGCAGGCGATCCGCGACGCGCTGGTCGAAAAAACCCTGGCGGCGCCGGTGCGGGTGCAGTCCTTCGGCTGGATCGACACCGAGGGCCGGCTGCACGAAAGCACCCAGTTCACCTCCGACACCCGCGTGCGCGGCGTGCGCGTGCAGGCCTACCTGGACGACCCCGCCGCGCCAGTGCGCGTGCAGGTGGATACCAGTGTGCTGCCGTCGGGCCTGGGGCAGTCGCCCGAGGCCGATCCCCAGCGTTGCCTGGCCACTGCCCGCCGCTGGCGCCAGGCCCTGCATGTGGAGGCGTCCGGCACGGGGTCGACCGCGCCGGAACTGCTCCAGCAACTGCAACAGGCTTTCGTGGACGCGGCGCGTGATTCGCGCCGCTGGGTCGCGCAGGCGCGTCCCTTCCAGCCCGAGACGCCCTACGAACGGGCGGTGTACGGGCGCGAAGCCGACCGCACCGAGTGGCTGGCCCGCATCGAGGTGGTCGCTGCCGCCGGCGTGCTGGAGGCGCGCATCGCTGTCGCGCCGCTGCTGCAACCGGCGCAGGCGCGGCGCGTGCGGGTGCCGCTGTCCCATGTGGAAGTGCTCACGGGCACGGGTTCGTCCTTTGCCGTGGCACCGCGCGCCGTGGAGGCTGCGATGGCCGGTGCGCTCGCGGCCTTGGAGCGCCAAAGTGCCTGCGACCCCCTGTGGTATTCCGTGGCCGGCAGCGGCGAGCGGTTGCATCTGCGCGAGGGCCTGGCCCACGGCCTGCAGCCAGGCGACCGCTTGCTGTTGGTCGAGCGCCAGCATTTGCCGGGACGCCTGCTGGAGCCGGGCGCCGCCCGCGCCCTGGCCCTGGTGCAGGTGGGTGCGCCCTCGGCTCACGGCACCCCCTTGCGCTGGCTGGCTGGCCCGCGTCCCGCCGGATCGGGCGACTGGGTGGCGTTACCCCTGTAGCGCGCCGCCCTCGCCACCAGGAGACTGATGTCATGACCCGTATGCCGATTTCGCTGTCCAAGGGCCTCGCCACCGCCGCAATGGCGGGCCTGGCCTTCGCGGCCCTGGCCGCCGACCCGCCCCCTGCAGCCGCCCCCCGAGCCGCTGCGGCCGCCCCTCAGGGCGCCGCGAGTACGCCTGCGGCCGCGGCCCCGCGCGCAGCCAGTGCCGATGCGGCGCCGACCCGCCAGGCCCTGGAGACCCTGCTCGGGTCGCTGCCTGCGCGCACCCAGGCCGAGGGCCCGCCGCGCCAGCGCACCACCGCCCGGCGCGGCGAGACGATCGACGCAGCGATCCGCCGCACCATGGGCGACATGCCCTTCAAGGAAAGCTTTCTGCGCGGCGTGTTCCTCGAGATCAATGCCGGTGCCGTGCAGCCCGGTACCACTCGCCTGATCGCGGGCGCGCAGTTGCAGGTGCCGCACCTGGAAGACCTGCGCAGCCACCTGCAGCGGGTGCTGGGACCGCAGCAGCCGGCGGCGCCGCAGACCGCCTCGGCCGACAAGCGCCACTGGGTCCGTTTCCCCTGACCCGGCGCGGGCGCGCATGATCAGCAGCGCCGACTTCACACCGCAGACCGGTCGCTTGCCGCCGATCTATCTCGAGGGTCGCCTGCCGATCTTCGAGGCACCTGCGGTCGCTGCACTGGGGCTGCGTGATGGCCAGGTGGTGCGACCCCTGATCGAAGTGCGCGATGGCCAGTTGCAGCTCTTGCTGCAAGGCGTCCTGATTCCCGTGCCACCGCAGATGCGCCTGCTCGCGGGTGAGCGGCCGGCATGGCAGGTCCGCCTGGACGCACAGGGCCGCGCGACGCTGGTCCCGATGGGCGATGTCGCGCAGGCGGCGGACGCGGCCGCCCCGGCGACGCAGAACGCCGGTCGGTTGGCGCAGCTGGCCCTGCGTCCACCGGCCCTGAGCGGGCTGGCCGCGCTGATGCAGCCGGGTGCACTGGCCACGTTGTTGCAGGCCGCGCCGCAGCCGGAGGTGGGCGCCCAGATCGCCCAGCTGCTGCGGCAGTGGCCCCACACCAGCCAGATCACGCCCGAGGGCCTGCGCCGAGCGCTGCGCCAGGGGGGCTGGACGCAGGAGTCGGCCCTGGCGCGCGGCGAGCGATCCGCCACCGCCGTGGGCCCGGACACCAAGTCGATGCTGCGCACCCTCCTGACCGAGTGGACCCAGGCACCCGCTTCCACCCGAGGGCTGCTGCAGGATGCGCTGGACGACATCGAGTCGCGCCAGCTGCAGTCCGTGGTCGATCCTTCCGCCGGCCGTGAGTTGACGCTGGCCATGCTCCTGCCGTTCTCGGACGCCGAGCCGGTGCATGTGCGCTGGTCGCGGGCGCGCCAAGGTCAGGAAGGCCAGCCGGGCGGGCAGGGCGGTCCCTCGCCCTGGGTGGTGGACCTGCACACACGCAGCAGCGCGATGGGCCAGGTCTGGCTGCGCACGCGCATCAGCCAGGGCGCGCGGGTCGATCTGGTGATGTGGGCCGAGCGACCCGAGTTGGCCGCTCAGGCCCGCGCCGCCACGCCCAGCCTGGTGGCCTGGTTGAACGAGGCGGGCCTGCGCATGACCAGCCTTCAGGTGATCCACGGCTCACCGCCGCCTGCGATGGCACCCGACGCGCCCGATGCCGGCGGCCCGGGACGTCTGGTGGACTTGCAGGCATGAACTCCCGCGCGTCGTCCCGGGGTGTGCGCGAGGCCGTGGCCCTGGCCTATGGTGAGCGCCCCGCGCCGGTGGTGACCGCACGCGGTCACGGCGAGGTGGCCGACCGCATCGTGCAGGAGGCGCAGCGCCAAGGGGTGCATGTCGCGCAGGATCCGGCCCTCCTGGCCATGCTTTCGAAGGTGGAGATCGACCAGGAGATTCCGATCGAGGTCTATACCGCGGTGGCTGTAGTGCTGTCGTGGGTGTATTGGCTGCGAGGCATGCAGCCGGGGGACGAGAAAAAGAATCAGGCTTCGCTGTAGGCGCGTCGGCCGCCGCGGCGTGCGACCTGGCCCATGCGGTCGTACAGGTCGACGGAATCGGCGGGCTCGCTCAATTGAAGCGAGCGCAGGGTCGCGCCGACCACCTCGATCTGGCGGGTGATCAGCAATTCGTTGCGGCGGTGGCTGGCGCGGCAGCGGGCCAGCGTGTCCAGCACCTCATGCCAGGCGGCCGGGGTCTCGGACAGGGCGTCGACCTGGCGGGCGGTGGCCTGCAGGGACTCGAGCAGGGCGACCTTGTCGGCCTGCAGGGCTTCGATGCGGTCGAAGGACTGGGTGCGCAGGGCCTCGAACTCGTCCTGCAGCAGCGCGTCCAGCGTCTGCACGCGCGCCTGTGCGGCCTGCAGATCAGGCATCGCGGGGTCGCAGGAGGTTACGGTGGCTTGCACGGGAAGAAGGCGTGTCAGATCGGGATCACTCGCGGATCATTTGCTCGAGCGCCATGAAGTTCTCGGCGATGCGGCGCGGATCCAGCGGGTACTGGCCCTCTTCGATCTGGCGCTTGATCGCGTCGACCCGGGCGCGGTCGAACTCGGGCTCGGAGGCCGCAAGGCGGGCTGCCGGGCTCAGTTCCAGCGTGTCGTCCGGGGCCGGTGCGGCTGCACGGGCCGCGGTGGCGGCCGCCGGGTCGGCCGCCTTGTCGGCTTTCTCGGCGCGGTCCGCAGCTTGGCGCTCCACCGAGTTGGGGGCCGCCATGCGGTTCCATTGCGTGATCGGGTTGGTCATACGGGCTCTTTCTTCGGCTCGGAACACAGGTCCGGGCTTGACGTGTCTGAGGAATCGGTCCCCCGTCGGAAAACTTGAGGGCTTTTCATCAATTATCCGTTTCAGACCCCTGGATCAACGCAAATTGCTCAATTCGTATTACTGCAGCAGCTTCAGGACGGTCTGTTGGTCCATGTTCGCCTGCGCCAGAACCGCAGTGGCGGCCTGCTGCATGATCTGCGTGCGGGCCAGGTCGGTGCTGGCCTTGGCGTAGTCGGCGTCCTCGATCTGGCTGCGGGAGGCTTCGGTGTTCAGGGACACATCGGACAGGTTGTCCATGATGTAGTCCAGGCGGTTCATCACCGCACCCATCACGGCGCGGTTGCCGTTGACCTTGTCCAGGGCCACGTCCAGCTTGGCCAGCACGGACTGGGCCTCGGCGACGGTATCGATACGGTTCACGCGCTGGGCGGTGTTGGACAGTTCCACGTCACCGGTAATGGAGCTGGTGATCGGTCCCTTGCTGCCGTAGTCGGCAAAGTCGATGTGGATGGTCTGCGTGGCGCTGGCGCCCACGTGGAAGGAGAGGCGACCGGTGCGCGGGGGCGACATCTTGCTGGTGGACTCGTCCACCAGGCCGCCGTAGGTACCTTGCTGGAAGCCCAGGGTGGCGAAGTCGCCGTCGCTGTTGAAGCCGTTGGCGCCGGGGGTCAGGGTGAAGGCGTCATCCGACTGCAGCAGGACGGAGCCGTAGACGGTCTTGGCGGTCGTGGATGCGGCAGTGGCGTTGCTGATGCCCAGGGCGGCGGTGCCGGTCAGGCCCAGTTCCGCGGCCGTGACGCCCGTGGCAGCGGAATCAAACCACACCGACATGTTGCGGCCATCCGGCGTGGACAGGTTCAGGCGTCCATCGGACGTTGCCTCGGCCAGCACGCCGTGCTGACCGCGCTGCGTGTTGATCGCGTCGATGATGTTGTTCAGGCGCGTGGTCGACGACTCGCTGGCCGTGAGGGTGACAGCGACGGCCACACCGTTCAAGTAGATGTTGGTGCTGGCGCTGTTCGCGGTGGTGGGCACGGCGCTGGCGACCGTGCTGGCGGGGGCCACGCTGGCGGTCACGCCGGTCTGCGAGGTGCTCGCGTTGATCGCGGCCACGATGGCGATGGCACTGCCCGAGCGCGAGCTGCTGGCGGCGACCGTGGAGCTGACCGTGTCGTCCGACGCCGCGGCACCACGAATGGCGACGCCGTTGATCTTCAGGTCGCCGTCGCCCAGGGTCTCGATGCCGGCGGCATTGGTCACCACCTCGCGCACACCCGAGGTGTACACGGAGGTGTTGCGCGAGTAGTCGCCCGGGCGGATGCCGGCGCGGGTCCAGTCGGTGGTGGAGGTGGTGGTGACCTCGATCTCACCCTCGACCGAGCTTTCCAGCGAGTAGGAGCCGATCTGCAGGCCTTGCTGCAATCCGGTGCGGGCGGAGAAATCCGCTGCGGTGCTCTCGGTGTTAAAGGCGACTTCGATGTTGCGGCCGTCCAGGGCCTCCAGGCGAATGCCCTCGGCGTCGCTGTTGGTGTTGATCGCCACCACACCCGTCTGGGCGCTGATCGCGTTGATGGCAGCCACCGTGGTGGCGCGGCTCTCGCGCAGGTTGTTCAGCGTGGATGTGATCTGCGGGGTGGTGTAGCCGTTGATGCTCACCGTGCCGGTGACTACCGCCGAACCGCTCATCGCGGCACCGGCCATCACGTTGGTCTTGACCACCGCAACGACGCCGGTCTGTGCGGTCATCTCATTGACTGCGGCGGCGCGGGCGATGGCGCTGGCGCCGATCGAGTTGCCGGTCGACAGCTCGTCGTTCTCGGCGTAAGAGGCCGGAATCGTGACGCCGTTGATGATGATGTCGTTGGCCTGCATGCGCTCGACGGTCGGCATCGCGCGTTCCAGGTTCAGGGAGACCGACTGGCTGGTGAAGGCCTGGGCCGTCGTGACCGGGCTGGCGGTGGTCGTCGAGGTGATGATGAAGGTGCCCGTGCCGCCCGTGAGGAGGGAGTTGGTGAACGTGATCGTCTTGCCCGATGCGCTCGACGTGCCGCCAGTCACGGTGACCACATTGCCATCGGGCAGGGTCAGGGTGGCGGTGACGTCGTCCGAGCTGTCGACGTCGATCTCCAGCACACCGGATTTCGCCAGCGTTCCGGTGCCCGTGTAGGTCAGGGTACCGGTGTTGGCCGTGGTTGCGGAGTCGACGCTGTAGGTCAGGTCGGTGTCGGTCACGCCTGCCGAGGCCACCTTGTAGACCGGTCGATCGCCCACGCGCTCACCGGCCGTGCCGTTGAGGATGGAGAAGCCGTTCCACTGGGTGAACTCGGAGATGCTCTGGATCTGTTGCTTGAGCTGCTGGAACTCGATGTCCAGGTAGCCGCGCTGGTCCACGGCGTTGGTGTCGTTGATCGCCTGCACCGCCAACTCGCGCATGCGTTGCAGCATGTCGGTGATGGAGGCGGTGGCGCCTTCGGCGGTCTGGATCAGGGCCACTGCGTCACCGGCGTTGCGGATCGCCATGTCCAGGCTGCGAATCTGCTGCGACATCCGGTTGGCAATGGCCAGGCCGGCGGCATCGTCGCGTGCGGAGTTGATGCGCTTGCCAGTCGAAAGCTGCTGCATGGCTGCACTTTGTTCGCGGCCTGAGACCTTCAGGGCGTTCTGGGTGTACAGCGCTTTGACGTTGGTGTTAATCACGGACATGTGGGACCCCACTCAAAAATTGTTCTGTCGAATCGTTGGCACGATGTGGCAAGGACTTGCCGGGGAATGCGGACTGGCCTTGCCGCTGGACATTTATTGCCGCTGCTGGATGGGGCCGACAAACGCCGACACTTCGCCCAGCAGGTCTTGCAATTCGGACCGCTCGCGCTGCAGGTCAGCGCTGTGCGGGTGGTAGATCAACCCGGTCTTGGCCACGCTCAGGGCCTCCAGGGGCTCGCACTGGCAACGCATGACGCGCGTAAGCAGATTCCAGGTGAACTCGGTCACGTGGGCATCGCCTTGGATCGCGATCAGCTCGCGCAGGTATTCCTCTGCGCGCTCCCAGTCCTGGTGGAGGTTGGCCATGAGGCCCGCCATGGAGAGGATGTGCGGGTCGCCCGGGTGCAGGGCCAGGCCCGATTCACACAGGGCGTCGGCCAGACCGATCTTGTCGTTGGCGACCAGCGCCGCGATCGCTTCACGGAAATCCGATGCACTGAATTCCGACAGGTCGCGGTCACTGAGCATCCGGCCCCGGGAGGCCTGGGACACGAGAGATTGGGCCAAAGCGTTCATGCAGCACTCTCCAAAACAGGTGTCGAAAATCCGTCTCCAACCGTTGAAGCGGATCGACTCGGGGGCTTTGCTGCAAATGGTGTGCCAGGCTTGAAAACGACTGTGCCACCCGCTTGCCGGGGTGGAGCCTCGGGAAAAATGAGTTCAAAGGAACTACGTGGTGGCCGACGCGATATCCCGGCCTGGCGCATGACTCAGGGCCAGAGGGTGGCATGGAATGTGCGCTGCTCATTGCAATGTCGGGCCATGTCGGTTCGCAGGCGCTGCACGGGTCGTGAACCCACTTTAAATGTCAGCGCTGATGTTGCTGTTGAAGATTCGTTCATCGCCATTTCTTCGCTGCCGTAGGCGCCGGTTTTATGATTGAATCAGGTCAGTCTTTTCACCAGATGGACATATCTCTGAAAATTTTAATAACTCTAAAGTGAAAAAAGAATTTAAGGAGTATGAAAAAGCATTGAGTCACCTGTCTAAGGGTGACAAGCTTGCCGCGCTGGAGATCTTCAGGGCGGTGCATTCGGCGGGCGGTGAACTCGCCCCGAAAGCACTGCTTTATTTGCTGGACACCCTGGGTGCCCTGGGCAAAGAGTCGGAATGTGTTCCCCTGCTGGAGCAGGCGTGCAGTCAATACCCGGGCATCGATGTGTGGCCGGCGCGGCTCTCCCGAATCCTGATGCATCAGGGCGAGTTCGAGCGGGCCATCGCGTGGGCCGACAAGACGCTCGCCATCAATCCCGGCCACCCGGTCGCTTTCATCAACCGAGCCTCGTGGCTCGCCGCCCGCAGTCCGGATCCCGACCAGGTCAGGCGCCTGTTCGAATCGTGGGGCCAGCGCTTCATGGACCCCCTGACTGAGCGTGCCAGCCCGCTGCCCAAGCGAAGCCTGGCGCGCGATCGAAAACTGAAGGTGGGCTATGTCTCTGGCGACCTGAAGAATCACTCGGTGCGGTATTTCATCGAACCGTTTCTGCGCGGGCATGACCGTGAGCAGTTCGAGGTCCACGCCTTCATGACGATGGCGCACGACAAGATCACGCCGGTTCTTCAGTCCCTGGTCGATCACTGGTTCGACGTCGAGCACCTGGATGACGCGGCGCTGCTGGACCTGATTCGCCAGCAGGAGATCGACATCCTGGTCGATCTGTCTGGCCACACCCAGGGTCAGCGCCTGGCCGTGTTCGCCCTGCGCGCCGCACCCGTGCAGGTCACCTGGTTCGGCTTCATGCAGACCTTGGGCATGAAGGCCATGGACTGGCGTTTGACCGACGCGGGCATGTGCCCGCCCGGGGCGGAGTCGCACTTCACGGAAAAGCTGTATCGGCTCGAGTGCATGGCCGCCTACACCCCGCCGCTCAATAGCGACGCGCAGTACCCCAGCCCCTATCACCAGAACGGCTTCGTGACCATGATTTCCATGAATCACAGTCGCAAGTTCAGTGACGAGATCCTGGCCGTCTGGCGCGACATCCTGTTGGCGCACCCGATGTCGGCCCTGGTGGTGATCGGCATGGACACGGACCCTGACCTGGCGCAGGCCACGCTGGCGCCGCGCCTGCAGGCCGTCGGCTTGCCGATGGACCGCGTATCGATCGCGCCCCGGCTGTCGATCATCCAGTTCATGAACATGGCCTCCATCGCTGATTTCGCGCTGGACTCCTACCCGACCTCGGGTGGCACGACCACCCTCCACACCTTGTGGATGGGGCTGCCCATCGTCGCGGTGGACGACCCCCAGCATGGCAGTGCGGGGTCCTCGACCGCCGCCACCCTGCGTGGCGTGCAACTGGGTGAATGCGTCGCAGACAGTCTGGACGGGTACCGCCAGTTGGCCAGCCGGTGGATTTCCGATCCTTCCATGATCGACCGCCTTCGCGAACGCTGCCGACCGGCCCTGGCAGGCAGTGCGCTCATGAATCACACGGCCCGCGTGGCCGAAGTCGAGCGTGCCTACCGGTTCATGTGGAACGCCCATGTGGACGCGGCCCAGGTCTATGAATCAAAAGCGGAGACGGTGTGAAGCGCGCGAGCGTCCATGAAACAGCGGCGGGCAGCATCCCCCTGATGCGCCCCTTGCTGCCAGACGCTCAAGCGCTGCTGCCGTACCTTCGTCGAATCGATGAACGCCGGCACTACACCAACTTCGGCCCCCTTGTCGAAGAACTGCGCGATCGCTTGGAGCGCGCCCAGGGCCAACTCGATGGCCAGACCGTCCATGGCGTCCTGACCGGGAACGCGACGCAAGGGCTTGAACTGGCCCTGGCGGCCATGGACTTGCCGCCAGGCAGCAAGGTGGTGATTCCTGCCCTGACATTTCCCGCCTCGGCCACGGCCGTCCAGCGTTGCGGGCATTTCCCGGTGGCGGCCGATGTCGACACGCACACCTGGCTGCTCACGCCGAGCCAGCTACCCGATCAACCGAAGCGCCAGGGCATTGCCGCCGTGATGCCGGTCAGCGCCTTCGGCATGCCCCAGGACGCCCAGGCGTGGTCCGAGTGGTCGGCGCGCACCGGCGTGCCGGTGCTGATGGATGCCGCTGCCGCTTTCGGCGCGCAGAAAACTGCACCTGGCGTCATGGCCGTCTTCAGCCTGCACGCCACCAAAGCGCTCAGCTGCGGCGAGGGCGGGCTGGTGGTGACCCGAGATGCCAAGCAAGCGCAGAGGCTGCGGGCCATGACCAACTTCGGGATTGGCCTGGGCCATACCAGCCTGGCGAGCAACGCCAAGATGTCTGAATACCACGCCGCGATCGGCCTGGCCCACCTCGAGATGTGGTCTGAGCAGGTTCAGGCGAGGCGGCGCGTACTGCATCGTTATCACCAAGCCTTGGGTCCTGCGGGGGGGCGGCTGCTGACCCTGCAACAGGACACTGGGCTGCATGCACCCAGTGTCTTGCCGGTACGCCTGGAATCTGGCGCGCTGCGCGACCGCGTGGAACACCGTTGCAGCGCACACGGCGTACAGACACGTCGCTGGTACCAGCCGCTGATTCACCAGCACCCGGCCTTGGGGCCTGTCGATCTGTTGGACACTCTGACGGTTGCAGAGAGCCTGGCCGACACCCTGCTGGGCCTCCCCTTCTTTCCGGACCTGTGCGACGCCGACATGGATCGTGTCGTTGCGCTGGTGCGTGAGGTCGTTAACGGTCCGATGCGGACCTGAGAAACACAAGGCAGGACATGAGCACGATTCAAGACTTCATCGAACAATTTCTTGTGGCCGTCGATTTTCAGGAGGCCGTGGAGGTCAAGCCGGAGACGGTGCTGACCGATCTGCCGGAATGGGATTCACTGGCCGCCTTGGGCGTCATCGTGATGTTCGACATCGAATACCAGAAGACCATCACCGGCGACCACCTCAAGCAGTGCGTCACCGTGCAAGACCTGTACGCCCTGCTGGAGCAGTGACATGGGATTGAGCACGCTGCGCAACGTCCGATATGCCGGCATGGCCAGCTGCGTGCCCCGGCGCGTGCTGTCCAATATGGACGATTGTCCCCCCTCGCTGCGGGCGGAGCGCGAACGCCTGGTGCGCAATATCGGGATCGAGACGCGGCGGATTTGCCCCGAATGGCAATGCTTCTCGGATTTGGCCCTCGTGGCCGCAGAAAAGCTGTTGGACGACCTGAAGTGGTCGCGTGATGAGATCGATGCCCTGATCGTGGTGACCCAGTCGCCGGATTACCTGATTCCTTCGACCGCCATCATCTTGCAAGACCGCCTGGGACTGAGTCACGCCACCATTGCGTATGACGTGAACCTGGGGTGTTCGGCCTATCCCTTTGGCTTGCACCTTCTGGGCAGCATGATTGCCAGCGGCGCGATTCGCAAGGCCTTGCTGCTGGTGGGCGACAAGTGCGCCACGGTGCGTGACCCGCTGTTCTCGGATGCGGGCACGGCTACGGCGCTGGAGTATCAGGAAGGTGCGCCCCCAATGTACTTCGACCTGAATTCAGACGGTGCCGGGTACAAGGCCATCATGCTGCCGGTGGGCGGACACCGCGAGCCTTTCAACCTGCATCATGGCATTCCCTCGCGTGACGAACATGGCCAATTGCATCGGCCGACGGATTTGATGCTCGATGGTCCCGCGGTGTTGAGCTTCTCGACGCAGAGAGTGCCGCCAGCGGTCGAGCGCACCCTGGCCTACGCGGGGATGGCAATGGACCAGGTGGACTACTTTGTCTTCCACCAGGCCAACCGGATGATCAACGAGACGATTCGCAAGAAGCTGCGGCTGGAGCCTGAGCGGGTGCCCAGCACGCTGCGTGACTTCGGCAACACGAGCGGCGCGTCTATCCCGGTCACCCTGACCGCTTGCCTGAGAGATGCACTGAACACCCAGGGCCGCCGTCTGATCCTGGGTGGTTTTGGCATTGGCCTGTCCTGGGGCACTGCCATCGTCGACATCGAAGGCGCCTGCCTGCCGGAGTTGATCGAGGCATGAGCGCCAGCCCCTACAGCCTGGAAGGTCGCACCATCCTGGTCACGGGGGCCAGCTCGGGTATCGGACGGGCGTGTGCGGTCATGACCGCTCAGATGGGAGCTCGCCTGATCTTGACGGGGCGTGACGAGGTGCGGCTTCAGGAGACGCTCACCGCCCTGGAGGGGACCGGCCACGTCGCGCGTACGTTGGACCTGAACGATCCCGCAGCTTGTTCGGAGTGGGTGCGGACCGTGGACCCGATCGATGGACTGGTCTATGCCGCAGGCATCGCTCAGGTCGCGCCGTTTCGCATGATGTCCGAGCGACATATCCAGTCTCAGATGGATATCAACTTCAAGGCGCCGATACTGCTCACGCAGGCCTTGCTCAAGTCAAAAAAGATCAATGCCGGGGCATCGCTGGTCTATGTGGCGGCCGTGGCGGACCGCACAGCGCCGGTGGGCTCCGCCACCTACGCGGCGAGCAAGGCCGCCCTGATCACTGCCGTGCGTTCGCTCGCGCTGGAGGTCGCCCGCCAGCGTATCCGTGCCAACTGCGTGTCCCCCGGCTATGTCAGGACGCCCATGTTCGACCAGATGAAGGCGACCGCTTCGGTGGACGAACTCGTGAAGCTGGCGCCCCTGGGCATGATCGAGCCGGAGGAGGTCGCCCAGTCCGCCGTTTACCTGCTGTCCGAGGCCTCTCGCTGGGTGACCCGCAGCAACCTGGTCGTCGACAGCGGCCTGACCATTCCCATGCGCTGAGGCTCGCGAGTTAACCGATGCATGTATCCGACGTGTACACCCTGAGGGACAAGCCCGTCCTGGTCACAGGTGCCTCCAGCGGTATCGGCCAGGCCGTGGCCCTGGCTTGCGCGCAGGCCGGCGCCCGGGTGGTCCTGCATGGTCGCGACCCGGACCGGCTTCAGGCTTCGTGGCAGGCCTTGCCGGGAGATGGTCACCAGGTCTTGCAGGGCGATCTCCAGAACCAGGACGCCGTGATGGCCCTGGCCGACCAATGCCCGACGCTGCACGGCGTGGTCCACTGCGCTGGCATCGATGGCGTGGCGCCAATGCGCCTGGTGCAAAGCGAGATGCTTCTGCGGGTGTTTCAAGTGAACTACATCGCGCCGATGACGCTGACCCAGCGATTGCTCCTGAAAAAGAAGGTGCAATCCGGCGGGTCGATCCTGTTCATGTCGTCGATCGCAGCCAACACGGGCCGGGCAGGGGTCGGCCCCTATTCCGGTAGCAAGGCGGCGTTGCTCGGGTCCATGCGGCCCCTGGCGCTGGAGGTGGCCAAACACGGGATACGGGTCAACGCCTTGTGTCCTGGCATCGTGCGTACGCCGATCTTCAGCGGTCAGGAGCAGTGGCTGACCGATGAAGTCGAAAAGAGCTACCCGCTAGGTCTGGGTGAACCGGAAGACGTGGCGCATGCCTCGGTCTTTTTTCTCTCGGACGCCAGCCGCAAGATCACCGGCACCGCCTTCAGCATCGATGGCGGCGTGCCCTTGACCTGAGACCTGCTCCGATGAAAGAGGTCTACATCATCAACGCCGGTGGCTTCGGCCGCACCGTCGGCTCGCTGGCGGAGTCAGACGCAGCCTACGGCGTCGAGTGGACCATCAAGGGCCTGCTGGACGACCGCGACCTGCCGGCCCGTGCGGGCGACCCGTGGCCCATTGTGGGCAACCCCATGACCCACCGTTACCAGCCGGGTCAGATCATCGTGTGCGCTCTGGGTGACCCGATGCTGCGCGAGAAGTACTCCCGCCCCTTGGATGCTCAGGGCGCGGACTTCATGAACCTCACACCCGATCTGCACCGCGCCCAGGGCGTAACGATCGCAGGCGGTGGCATCTTCGAGCGCAACACCGTCATCGGCGCCGACAGCCACTTGGGCCGCTTTGTCCTGATGCACGCTTTCAGCGTGATCGGCCACGACGTGCAGGTGGGCGACTTCACCACCATTGGCAGCTTTGTCTTCATCGGCGGCGGCGCGCAGGTGGGCTCCCACGTCACGATCTTTCCGCACGCGAGCATCCTGCCTGGCATCAAGATCGGACGCGGCGCGCGCATCGGCGCCGGCAGCGTGGTGATTCGCGATGTCCCGGAAGGCACCACCGTCATGGGCAACCCCGCGCGGCCCTTCGATTTCCGCTAGACCATGCAAGCGGCTCTGCCCACCTCGCACTACTTCAGCCCGGACATCTACGCGCTGGAGCAGCAGCGCCTGTTCGGTCGGCTCTGGATCTTCGCCTGCCTGAAAACGGCCCTGGGCGCAGACCAGGCCTATGCCACGCGTAGCATCGGCGGGCGGCCCGTGTTGATCCAGAACACAGGCGGGCGGATACGCGCCTTCGAGAACGCCTGCGCCCACCGCCTCATGCCCCTGCACAGCGAGGCCTTTGGCCAGGGGCGTCTGGTGTGCCCCTATCACGGCTGGGTGTTCGATGAGGCGGGTGCCGTCAAGACCATCCCCAAGGCCGACACCCTCTACCAGTTTCGCGAGGCGCAGCGACAAGAACTGCGCCTGAAGGAATACGCAGTGCAGGTGCTGGGTAATCTGGTCTTCGTGAACCTGGACCCCGCGCCCCTGCCCATCGAGCAGCAGTTCTCGCCAGACCTCATCGCGCAATTGCAGGCCATCTCCTCCCACTTTGGCGAGGTGTCCGTGCATGTGGAGATCCCCACCCGCTACAACTGGAAACTCAACTTCGAGAACGTGCTGGATCACCAGCATGTTCCCTACGTGCACCCCAAGAGTTTTCAGCCCCTGATTCGCGCGGCCCAGGTCGAGCCGGCTGCCACGAAGGCTCCCCCTGTGCCCGATCACCCGACCCCCTCAGACCGCTTGCTCGATCAGAGCTGGGCCAGCACAACGCCGATGCAGATTGCACACTGGCCCTGGCATGACCAGGTGGAACGCTACGGCCCGACCGACACGTACCACAACCACTTTCTGTTTCCCAACGTGAACTTCATTTCCGTAGGGGGGCTGGTCTTTCTGGTGCAGCAGTTCGATCCGGTGTCGCCGACGCAGACGCAGGTGCGCTTCACTCTGTGCACCGCACGACCCACAGGCCGGCTGCCCGCGCTGCCGGCCATCCTGCGGGGGCACCTCAAGAGCGAAGTCGAGGTGCTGATGGAGGATGTGGCCCACCTGGAGCAATTGCAGGCTGGCCTGCACGCAGGCTCGCCGCCGGTTCATCACGGCCGCTACGAGCACGCGCTGGTGGGCTTCGGGCGGGTGTACCGCCGCTGGCTCGAGGAGGCCCGGCCATGCTGAAGGACGCGTCGATGCGCCTGTGCCTGGTGGGTTGCGGCGAGGTGTTTGACCTCCTGGACAAGGACCTGTCAACCTATGGCTGGGACGATGCCCGTGTACACCGTCACCGCTTCGCGCAGGTGGCCGACATCGCCGCGCAGGCTGATGCGGTGCTTGCGAGCTGGGACCCTGCAGTGGACACCCTGTTCATTGCGGTGGATGCCAACGCCTTGAACCACGCCCGGTTGGAACTCTATGGCCGGGCCCGGCTACGCGGTTTTCGCTTGCAGGCGTTGGTGCACCCCAGCGTGATCGCGGCCCCGGGCACGCGGTGGGCCGACAACGTCTGGATCGGTCCGGGCACCCTGCTGGGTTCGGACTGCCGGATCGACAGCGACAGCTTCATCGGTGCTGGCTCGCGGCTGGATGCGCGGGTGCATGTCGGTTCCCACGTTTGGGTGGGGCAGGGCGCGCGCATCGGCACCGGCTGCCAGATCGCCACCCACGCTGTGCTCGGGCCGGACGTCATGCTCAAACCCGGTACGCAGCTCGGGCGCCATGTCTTGATCGACAAACCCGGCCCTTGGGAGGGTGCCTGGGCCGCTGGTACCTTCCTGGAATCCACCTGGGCGCAGCCCGCCCGAATGATGGGGCCGGGCTATTCCTTTCAGCGTCAGACCCCGCCATGAAATCCTTGTTGCCCCCCGAGGCCTACACCTGTGACGCGTGGTTCGAGCGCGAACAGGCGAGGGTGTTTCGCCCCCTGTGGCAGTTCGTCGCGCCGCGCATGCTGCTGGCCAAGCCGGACGCCTTCGTGCGCCGGCGGTTGGCCGGCGTGGACGTGGTGGTGCAGAACATCGAGGGTCGCATCTGCGCTTTCGAGAACGTGTGCGCGCATCGCCAGAGCCCGCTCCAGACCGAGGACCAGGGTGTTCGGCCTCTGGTCTGCCCCTATCACGCCTGGCGCTACGGCAGCCAGGGCGAGGTGGTCAACATCCCCTGGGAGCACGCGTGCTATCGCTTCAGCGAGAGCGAGCGCCAGGCGCTGCGGATCCGCCAGTTCGAGGTCCATGAGTTCGGGCAGCTGGTCTTCGTCAAGCTTGGTGACGAACCCCTGGACTTCGGGTCGCAGTTCAATGCCGATGCTGTGAGCGACTTGCAGCGTGCCAGCGAGGTGTTTGACGACGAGGTGCTGGTCACGCGCTTTGAGGGCCGCTTCAACTGGAAGCTGGCCTACGAGAACCTGCGTGACAGCTTGCATCCGCGCTTTCTACACACTGGCACGGTGTACCAGCAGGTCAAGTTCGAGGCTCGGATCGATGAGGCGGCTCTGGCCCGGACCCACGCCTACCGCGAATCTGGCAGCCGCGACCGCGCGGAGCACCTGGCCTGGCTGCGCACCTTCAGCGGTGGCGGCCCCAATGAGCCCATGCCGGACCTGCCTCGTTATGCCTGGCACGACTACGTGCAGCGGCACGGGCAGGACGACTGGTACCTCAATTGGCTGATGTACCCGAACCTGCACATCGCGTCGGGATCGGCGGGTTACTCCTTCATCATCGAACATCACGTGCCCGTCTCGGCGCAGCGCACCGATCTGTGGGTCTACTACGTCACCGGGCGCAAAAAGCGCAAGTACCCGACGTCCGCGGCCGTCTTGATGGCCCACCTGGAAGGCGCAGAGAAGGTGCTGGCCGAAGACATCGCCATCATGGAAAAGGTGCAGGGCAGTTTGCACCCAGGCACCCCGCGCGCTACCACCGGCGACTTCGAGCACGCCAACATGGCCATCGAGCGGTGGTATGTCGACACCCTGGAGGGCCGGCATGCACACGCATAAAGTGATCCTGGGGCAGAGCCCCTGGTTGGAGATGGCTGTCGAAGATTGGCTGCAAGTGCAGCCCGGTTTGTCGATCCGGTCGGTGGAGGTGGTGCTCGATCGCAGCCACGGCTTTGACCTGTCGTCCGTTCTGGATGGTTTGGATCCCGCGACCACGACCGGCTTTGTGGCCTGGGGGCCGAAGTTCCTGAACTTTCAGCGCCTCGAGTTGATGGGCGAGCTCAAGAAACGCGGCTTCAAGATGCCGGCCCTGGTGCATCCCTCTGCGCAGGTCAGTCCCTCCGCGACCTGCCAGGAGAACGCCTGGATCCAGGCGCAGGCCGTGGTGGGGCCGCAGGTCACGATCGGGATGAATGCCCATGTGGGGCCGGGCGCCCGGCTCGGCGCACACAGTGCCCTGGGCAACCACGCCTGGCTGGGGCAGGACGCTCGTGTTGGGGTGCGCGCCCGCGTGGAGGCCAACGCCGTGGTGGGCGAGGGTGTCGAGGTGGCCGAGGGCGTGCGCATCGGCCGCCAGGCATGCATCGAGACCGCGGGTCGGATCGCCGCCGACTGGCCTGACAAAGCCTTCCGCCTGCGCCGCAGCGGGCTGGTGGGACACATCATCGAACACCGTATGAGTAGCCCGCCATGAACGCCCCGACCTCCATACCGCCCCTGACCGTCATCATTCAGGCCGGCGGGCGCGGGAGCCGCCTGCGCCATCACACCTGGAACAAGCCCAAATGCCTCGTCTCCATCCGGGGCAAGCCCTTGCTCTATCACGCGTTCGAGCATTTCAAGGATGCTGAATTCGTTGTCATCGGCGATTACCTGTTCGACCAGATCACTCGCTACATGGAGGTGAACCCGGTCCCCCGGCCCTGCCGCCTGGTGAAGGCGACAGGTAAGGGCACCTTGTCGGGGTTGAGCGAGGCGCTGGCCGGGATCGGCGATGACAGTCCAGTCCTGTTGATGTGGGGTGACATCATCGTACGGGATCTGCCAGCGTTGAATTCGCTGCGTGAGCCCACCGTGTTCACGACTTCCGCCTTCGCCTGCCGCTGGTCGGTTGGTGCCGATGGCGTCATGCGCGAGAAGCCGTCGGCGCAGGCGGGTATCCCGGGGATTTTCTATTTCCCTCGGGCGATCTGGATCAAGGACCTGCCCGAGCAGGGGGAGTTCGTCAAATGGTTCGCTGCGAACAAGTCGGGGTATGGCTTCTGCGCGGCGAACGAGATCGAGGAACTTGGTGACTTCAGCCGCGTCGAGTCCGAGAACGAGCGAGCTGGCTTCTGCCGCTTCTTTAACCAGGTCGAGATCGGCGAGGAAACCGTCATCAAGACGGTCATCGATCCGCAATTCGCCGATGTCCATAACAATGAAAGGGCGTGGTATCGCCAGGTCGCGGACATCGGTTTTCGACGCATACCCCGCGTGCTGGACTACAGTCCATTGACCCTGGAGCGTCTGCCGGGCCAGCACCTGTTCGAGATCCAAGACCTGACGCCTCGCGAACAGCGGGCCGTGCTGTCGGATTACCTGGATGCGCTCACCGACCTGCATGACAAGGGGAGCCAACCGGCCGATCCGCAGCAAGTGCGGGCGGTCTACATGGACAAGACTCTGGCCCGCATTCAGTCGGTCGAGCACCTCATTCCGTATGCGTCTCAGAGGCACATGGCTATCAACGGCCTCAAGTGCCGCAATTTTTTCCATGAGGACTTTCGCGGGATCTTTGCAGATCTCCTTCCCAGGCTGATGCCGCAGCGCTTCACGCCGATCCACGGTGACCCGACGTTTTCGAATGCCATCATCGACAGGAATCTCCGGGTGAAGTTCATCGACCCGCGTGGCGCCTTTGACCGCCCGGGCATCTGGGGTGATCCGACCTACGACTTCGCCAAGGTTTATTACTCCGCCGTCGGGGGCTACGACGCATTCAATCGGCGCAGGTTCAAGCTGTTTGTTGATGCCGAGACCGTCGAGGTGCTGCAGGAGGATCCAGCCTATGCCAGTACGGCGCGGGTACTGTTTGACGAGTATTTCGGGGCGGACATCGGCCAGATCCGACTCGTTCACGCCTTGATCTGGTTCTCGCTGGCCGGCTACGTGCGCGATGACATCGACTCGATCATCGGCGCTTATTCACTGGGGAATTTCTGGCTGGAAAAAGCATTGAAGGATCTGGAGGGCGATTGAATGAAGGGCCTGGAGCATCTGGGGCGGACGTGGCTCATTGACCTTGATGGCACTGTCACCGCCCATAACACCTACTTGACCACAGGCGACGCGCTGCTGCCGGGAGTCAAGGACCTCTGGTCCCGTTTCAGTTCCGAGGACCGCGTCATCCTTCTCACGGCTCGTGAAGAACGTTACCGCGATGCGACCCTGTCATTCCTGGTGGCGCAGGGCCTGAGGCACGATGTCCTGTTGATGGGGCTGCCCCATGGGGCGCGCATCCTGGTCAATGACTGCAAGCCCGATGGGACGCCTACGGCGTACAGCGTGAACCTCGCACGGGACCAGGGGCTTGCGCCAGTGGTCGACCTGATTGGAGCGGCTGCATGACCCAGGCCGCCAGCACACCGTCTTCCTCTCGCCTGCTGGATCAAATCCGTGACGGGAAAATTACCCCGATTGGATGGGGGTGCGGGCAACTGTTTCAGCTGCGCCGCTTTATTCACGACTTCGAGGTGCAATTCACCCTTCATACTCGGCCGCCAGCACCGGAGGTCGATTCGGTGAAGGTGTATGAGCCCTCTGTTCTCGCGTCAATCGATCCCGCTCGGCATGTCCTGGTGGTCTACACGATCGATTTCATGGACGAAGTCCTGCGCCACTGCAAGCCCTATCCGGCGCTGAGATGGCTGCCTTTCAATGCGGCCGAACTTGGCGTTGTTCCTCGGCTGCGTCAGCTACGGGCGGCAGCTGACACCTTCTGCTCGCAGGGTGTTTCCTATGGGTCGGTGGGCCTGTTGCTCGACGAGCTCGGATATTGACAGCGCCCCATGCAGTTGCAGTCGTATGTCCACCGATTGATGGGGATGTCCCGGACCGGCCCCGATGACGCGCTGGTGATCGAACCGTACTCCATCGGCGACGTGTTCCAGACCCTCACCCTGATGGACCATGTCAGGCGCGTGCACGGTGTCCGCCGCCTGCACTTCATGTGCCGAAGGCGCGCTGCACGCGTCATCAGCCTGTTCCAGAACGTTGACGGCGTGTTGCTTTGCGAGGATATCGACGAGGAGAAGCTCGCGCTACTGGCCCAGACGGGTTGGTACGCCGCGCAGCGAAACCTGTTCATCGTACCGCCCGAGATGCACATGGACGGCATCACCCGTCATGCTGCGCTCGACGGGTTAGGCGTCATGCCGTTGAAGCAGAAGATCCTTGGATTACCGCCAGATGTCCAACCCGTGCTTCCCCCCGCCCGTGAAGCGGTTGTTCGTGCGGCGCATGAATCGGCCTGGTGCCAAGGTGTGCGCCCGGGATCCGTGATTATTTTCAACCATGCGCACACCATGAAGCCGATGGACCCAGAGGTATACCGGCCTCTGCAAACGATTTTCCCGAGCGGCGTGTTCTTCGACGGCTGGTCGGGCGCGCCTGAGGGCTGGGGCCGTCGCCTGCGCATGCCCCTGGAGCAGGTCCCATATTTCTGTGATCTTGCAGGCCAAGCCATCTGTATTCGCTCGGGCATCACCGAATTACTGTCGCTCTCCAGCGCTCGGATCCATACCCTTTACCCGGGCGGCCGCTGGATGGCCGACTGGTTCAAGGACAAGGCGGCGGCGGCTTCCTTGTTTCGCACCTGGGGTATCCGTGACCTGGGTCTGAACCCCCGCAGTCTTGAAAAAAAGCTCTTCATCGAAGACCACGATTCGCCACAAGCCATAGCGACCAAGATTCTGCACGCTGTGCAGGACGCCGGATCACACTGATCCGTCCCCGCAAGCCGGCGTTTAGGGCCAGCCGTTCATGCGCAGCGCATGGCATAGAAAATGCGGTGCATTGCTCTGGTACCCGCCTAGCCCTTTGCTTCCATGTCCCGTCCCCCCCGACTGCCTGCCCGACACCCGACCCGCGGCAAATCGTTGCCGCGGCCCGCACTGTTCGACCAGGCCTTCGCCCTGCACCAACAAGGAAAGCTGGACGAAGCCCGCGCCCTCTACGAACAGGTGCTGCAACACAACCCCCGCGACTTCGACGCCCTGCACTTGCTCGGCGTCATCGCTGCACGCACCCGCGACCCTGCGCGGGCCGTGGAATTGATCGGCCGGGCCATCGAGGTCAATCCCGGGGTGGCTGCCGCCCACTCCAACCGGGGCGCAGCGCTCAAGGAACTCAAGCGCCTGGATGAAGCTGTCGCCAGCTACGAGCGCGCGATCGCGCTGCAGCCCGACACCCCCGAAGCCCACTCCAATCTCGGCAACGCCCTGCGCGAGCTGCGCCGACCGCAGGAGGCCCTGGCGTGCTACGACCGGGCGATCGCGCTCAAACCCGACTACGCCGACGCCCACTACAACCGGGGCCATGCGCTCAAGGACCTGCGGCGCCTGGACGCGTCGGCGACCAGTTATGCCCGGGCGCTCGAACTGAACCCGAGCCAGCCCTTTCTGGTGGGCACCCTGATCCATGCCTTCCACCAGGTCTGCGCGTGGACCGACTTCGAGACGAACAACCAGTTTCTCGCGGCCCAGGTGGCCAACCGGCAGCCCGCCGCGCCGCCCTTTGCCGTGTTTTCCGCGCTGGACGACGCTGCGCTGCAGAAGGTCGCCTCGGAGGTCTGGGTGCAGGCCAAGTGCCCGCCTCAGGACACCCTGGGGCCGATCCTCCCGAGGCCCCGAGGGGACAAGATCCGTCTGGGCTATTACTCGGCGGACTTCTACGACCACGCTACCTGCTACCTCATGGCCGAACTATTCGAGGCGCATGACCGCGACCGCTTCGAGCTGTTTGCGTTCTCCTTCGGGCCAGACGTGAACGATGGCATGCGCCAGCGGGTATCTGCCGCCTTCGACCACTTCATCGACATCCGGTCCTTGAGCGACCTGGAGGCGGCCCGCCTGTCCCGCGAGCTGGGGATCGATATCGCGATTGACCTGAAAGGGCACACGCAGGACTCTCGCCCCGGCATCTTTGCCTGCCGCTGTGCGCCGGTGCAGGTCAATTACCTGGGCTACCCCGGCACGATGGGGGCGTTGTACATGGACTACCTGATCGCCGACCGGGTGCTGGTGCCCGAAGGCCGGGAGGTTCACTACACCGAGAAGGTGGTCTACCTGCCTCACTCCTATCAGGTGAACGACACCCAGCGCACGATCGCGCCCACGGCCTATACCCGGGAGGCCCTGGGCCTGCCCCGTGACGGTTTCGTGTTCTGCTGCTTCAACAACAGCTTCAAGATCACGCCCCAGACCTTCGCCGCGTGGATGCGGATTCTGCAAGCGGTGCCCGCGAGCGTGCTCTGGCTGCTGGACGACAACCCGGATGCGACGCGCCACCTGCAGCAGGCGGCGCAGGCGCTGGGCGTGCAAGCCAGTCGACTGGTGTTTGCGCCGCGGATGCCCTTGCCCGAGCACCTGGCCCGTCACCGCTGTGCCGACCTATTTCTCGACACGCTGCCGTGCAACGCCCACACCACCACCAGTGACGCCCTGTGGGCCGGCTTGCCCGTGTTGACCTTGCCGGGTGAATCGTTTGCGGCGCGGGTGTCGGCCAGCCTGCTGCACGCCATCGGCTTGCCAGATCTGATTGCGCAATCGCCCGCGCACTACGAGCAACAAGCCATCGCGCTGGCCACCGATCCCGCGATGCTGCAGTCCCTTCGAGACAGGATTCAGGCCAACCGGCTCAGCGCACCGCTGTATGACACGCCAAGGTTTGCCCGCCATATCGAGCACGCCTATGTGCTGATGCATGAGCGTCAGAGCAATGGGCTGGCGCCGCACGCGCTCCATCTTCAGCCTTGAGTTCCCAAACCTTTTCCATGAATCCCAAGTACACCGTCTCCGCCCTGGTGCCCGCGGTCAACACGAGCTTCAAATGTTTAGGCAGCGAGTGCCCAGACAATTGCTGCACAGGGTGGCGCGTGCCGATCGACCAAACCAGTTACCTGGCCTACAAGAAAAGCGTGCATCCCGAGCTACAGCCCCTGTTCGAGACCCGGCTGCATCCCGAGAAGACACCTACCCCGCAGCACTACGGCACGATCGAGCTGAAGAAACAGGACCATGCCTGCTCCTTCATCGAGGGCGGCTGGTGCAAGATCCAGAGGCATCTCGGAGAGGATGCACTGTCCGATACCTGCACTGTCTATCCGCGTATCACCGTGCAGCACGGCGACTTGTTCCAGCAGGGGTTGACGCTGTCCTGCCCCGATGCGGCTCACCGTATCCTCCTGCAGGACGAGATGACCGAGTTCGTCCAGGCCCCGGTCGCCACCCGGGAACACCAGATCCACCGAGTCAACGATCCCAGCCCGGCGGCGGAGCTGGCGACACGGGATGTACGGTTTTTTACGCTGCGGGTCCTGCGCCAGGCGCACCTCCCGCTATGGCAGCGGATGGCTGTCCTGGGATTCTTCTGTGAAGAAGCCGCACTACTGCAGGCCCGATCGGATTTCGCATCCTTTGCGGGCTTGATGGCGCGTTACGAGGAGATGCTTGCGAGCGAGAGCCTGCCACAGACCCTGGCCGGCATCGCTTCGTACCCGCAGCTGCATGTGCAGGTCTTCGCCGGCATCCTGGTGTCCAAGCTCCTGAAGGCTACGACCCCTCACCAGCGAGCCGTGCTGGGTGAGCTCGCGGACGGTATCGCCGGGCTCACCCCGTCCGCTGCCCCGCAAGTGTTCCAGGCTGGCATGCTGGAAAAGTATGTCGCCGGCACGCGCAACCTCGAGCGCGCTCTGGCTGGCAAGCCGCATTTCATGACCAATTTCCTCGTGAACCAGATGTTCAACGAGGCGTTCCCTTTTAACGAGCCGCGGATCTTCGAGTCCTACATCCGGCTGGTGTCACGTTTTGGCTCGTTGCGCATGCTGCTGGCGCTGCGATGCTCAGACGAGAAAAAGCTGCCGACGCCCCAGCAGCTGGCGGATCTGGCCCAGGTCTATGCCCGTCTGTTCGAGCACGACCCCTTGTTTCAAGATGCCATCAACCAGGCCTTGCAGACCGCCGGGTTTGAATCCATGAAGTACATCGCCGGGGTCCTGCGCGACTAGAAAAGAAAAAAGCCCAGGCGCATGGCCTGGGCTTTTTCATGGCTGCGATGTTTACTGCAGCAGGGACAGCACCACCTGGGGTTGCTGGTTGGCCTGGGCCAGCATGGCCGTGGCCGCCTGGTTGATGATCTGCGTGCGAGCCAGTTCCGCGCTCGCCTTCGCGTAGTCGGTGTCCTGCACGCGGCTGCGGGAGGCGGCCAGGTTGGCGGCCACATTGTTGAGGTTGTCCACCATGTAGCCCAGGCGGTTGATCTGTGCGCCGGCTTCACCGCGCTGCGAGGCGATGGTTTCGATGAAGGTTTCGATCGCGGATGCTGCAGACGCGCTGGTCGGCACCGTGCCGATCGAAGTGGTCTTGGCGAAAGTGGCCGTGGTGCCGTCTGCCGCCACCGTGGTGGTGATCGAATAGTCGGCGGTGGCGGTAGCGTTCCACTTGGTGTTGGTCTTCACGCTGGTGATGGCCGTGCTCAGCTCGTTCATCTCCGACTTGATGTCCGTCTGCTGGTCGGAAGACAGGGTGCCGTCGGCGTACTGGATGGCCAGTTCGTACATGCGCTGCGCCATGTTGGCGATCTCGCCCAGAGCGCCTTCCGCGGTCTGCAGGAAGGAGATGGCGTCGTTCATGTTGCGCACGGCCATCTGGCTGCCGCGGATCTGGCTGGTCAGCTTTTCGCTGAGGGACAGGCCGGCAGCGTCGACGGCGGCGGAATAGGTCCGCTTGCCGGTGGACAGCTGGTTCATGGCGGTGGTCATGGAGCGCTCGTTGGTCTGCAGCGCAGCCTGAGCGAACATGGACTTCACGTTGGTGTTGATCACTGACATGGTGGTACTCCTTTAAGGCAGATCACAAATGGATGGCAGGTGTGTCTCGACCTGCCTTAACTTTCACAACAAACCGGCGGCTTGCTGTTGATGGATGAATCGGGTGGCGGAGCCGGAGCTTTAGTGTTGAGCGGCAAAAAACGGCAAATTTTTTCCGCCTACCGGCAAACCGGTGCCGTCCATGGCGCTCACAGCGTCTGATTGAAGAGCAAGCCCTTCATGTCTTCGATGCTATGGGCCAGGCGCACCACTTCCTCGGTCGGAATCTGGCGCACCACTTCCCCCGTCTGCAGGTTCTTGACGGTGATGATGGGGCGGTCGATCTTTTCGTCGAGGCTGAAGCTCAGGTCGCGGCCGTTGCGCTGCATCTGTTCATTCAGGCGGCCGACGGCCTGTTTCAGGTTCTCGCGCATTTCATCAGCGCGAAAGCCCAGGTCGACCTTCTCCGTGGGGTGCAGCTGGACCCGCTCCAGATGGGGCGGCGGGGCCGTCGGGGCGCCTGCGGGGGCCGACCGGGCCGCAGCGGCGCTGGCCTCTGCGGCGGCAGGGGCCTGGGCAACTGGCGGCAGGGCCGTCGCACGCGTGGTGGCTTGAATGCTCATGCTGACTCTCCTTGACGGGCAGGGCCCGTAACGTCAGAGCCGCCCAGGCCCAAAACGGCCCAGACAGATCTGTGGGAGAGGAATCGGAGCGGTGGCGGCAAACTTTAGCCGCCGGCAAGAAATTGCCAAGAAGAGTACTTAACCCTTATAGGCGTTGGCCAGGCCCTCGAAAGTGCCCTTGAGGCTCTCGCGCAGGCTGTTGCTGTTGCCCACGATGGATTCCATCGAGGCGAACTGCTGCAGATAACGCTCCAGCAGTTTCTTCATCTGGTCTTCGAGTTTTTCCAGGTCGCCCTGGTGGCGCTTGATCTGGTCTTTCGCGCTGGTGGTTTGCAGGGCGATCGCACCGGTGCTGCGCATCATGGCGTCCAGCTTCTTGACCGCATCGCCTGCTACGCCGCCGTCGGCGGTGCTGTAGACACTCTGGTTGTTGGCGTTGGCCGTGAACATCTGGGCCACTTCCGCAAAGTTGTCGTTCAGCCGGCTGGTCAGCTTGTCCTTGTCCAACTGGAGCACGCCCGCGCGGTCGAAGCTCAGGCCGAGATCGCGGGCCGCCTTCACCACCGTGCCGGGCGAGCTCGATGTGCTGGTCAGGAGGCTGCGCACCTGGCTGCGGACACTGCGCAAGAAGCTGTCGTTGGCCAGCGAGCCGCCGAATTCCTCGACCTCGCTCTCGCGGTCGCCCAGGATCTTCAGGTTTTCTTCGAAGTCGTTGTAGGCCTTGACCAGGGCTTCCACCTTGCTGGTGATACCGCTGGTGTCGCGGGTCAGGTCCACCCGGCCCGGGGTGTAAGTCGTCGTTGAAACACCATTGACGGTGCTGGTGCTGCCGGTGGTGGCGTACAGGTTGAAGGTGATGCCGTCCACCGCGTCCGAAATCGCGTTGGTGCTGCGGGTGATCGCCACGCCGTTGATTTCCAGCGCTGCGTCTTGTGCGGACTGCAGCCAGTTGCTGCTGGTGTTGTCCGCCGGCAGACCCAGGCTGACCGAGCTGGCACTGGTGAGAGAGAAGTCTTGCTCGGCGCCGGTGGTGCCGGTGATCACGATCTTCCAGGGGGTGGCGCCGCTGGTCTGGATCAACTGGGCGGTCAGGCCCTTGCCGGCCGCGTTGATGGCGCTGACCACGCCCGCCGGCGTGTCGGTGGTGACGGAGATGGTCTCGGCGGTGCCGCCGTTGACGGAGAGCGAGAGGTCAAAGGCCGAGCCGCCGTTGAGAGACGTGCTGCTCAGAGCAAACCCGTCCGAGGCAACGCGCTGGCCTTGGGCGACCGCGGTCACGTTCACGCTGTAGCTGCCCGCCACCGCGCTGGCGCCGGCGACCACACCGAAGGCGCTGGGCTGGGAATTGCTCGCCTGCAGGGAAGAGAAGTCGCTCAGGTCGTTGAGCGCCGCGTAGGCGGTCTTGAGCTCGTTGAGGTTGTACTTGATGACGCCATAGCCGGAGATGCGCGCCTCGGTCTTGGCGATCTTGTCGTCGATCAGGGCCTTGGCCGGTGCCCGCGTGGCTTCCACCAGGTCCTTGGCCAGGGCCTGGGAGTCGATGCCCGAGCCGGCGCCGAGCGCATTCACGAAGTTAGTGGCCATGGGTGTGCTTCAACGGTCAAAAGTGGGTATCGGCAGCCGTCGCCAGAACTTAACGCAGGTAATCAAACAAATTGAGCTGCGACACCTTGGAGAAGCTGCTCATGGCGGCTTCCAGCGACAGCAGCTGCTTGTTCATGCGGGTCATGGCTTCGGTGTAGTCCAGATCCTCGACCTCCGACAGCGTGGTTTTCAGGCGCAGGATGGTCTGGTCCAGCAGGTCCAGCTGCGACTGCACGTTGTTCTGGTCCGCGCCAGTTTCGGCCAGGGCCAGGGAGACGCCCTGCTGCAGGGTGTCCATCTCGGCGATGCCGCGCTGCAGGTCGGGCTGCGAGCCCGATTCGACCGCCGCGATCAGGTCGTCCATCGCGTCGAAAAAGCCCACGCCCTGCGGGCCGTCGGGCGTTTCGCGCACCACGCGGGCGAACACATCAGTGCCCGAGCGGTTGTATTGCTGCAGGCGCTGGTCGCCCGAGGTGATGCGCACCGGGGTCTGGTCGCCTGTGTAGACCACGCGGCCGTCCACCTCGGTAAAGGCCGGGGCGCGGGCGCGCGTGCCGGAGAACAAGGACTGGCCCTGATCGTCCTGGGCATTGACCACACCCAGCATCTGCTCACGCAAGGACTTGAGTTCGACCGCAATGACCGCCTGGTCCGACGCACCGATGGTGCCGTTGGCCGCCTGGATGCTCAGCTCTTTCATCCGCATCAGGATGTCGCTGCTGCTGCGCAAGGCGGACTCTTCGGCCTGGTAGCGGCGTTGCACCGTCTGCAGGTTGCCCGCAAGGGTTTCCTGCCGGTCCAGCGCGGTACGCAGGCGCTCGATGACCATGGCCTGCTGCGGGTTGTCGCTGGGGGAGGCCAGCTGTTTGCCGGTGGCCAGCTGGGCCTGCGTTGCGGCCGCCCGGTTCTGGGCGCCCGTCACCTGCTGCGCGGCGCGGTCAAAGAAGTAGGAGGTGGAGACTTTCATGGTGGTTCCCAGGCTCAACGGACGTTGAGCAGCGCCTCGAACAAGGTGGTGGCGGTCTGCATCACGCGGGCATTGGCCTGGTAGGCCTGCTGGTAGCGGACCAGGTTGGCGGCTTCTTCATCCAGACTCACACCGCCCACCGCGTCGCGCGCCTCGATGGCCTGCGTGTGCACCACGGTCAGGGCCTCTTGGGCGACAGCGGCCTGCTGGGCCATCTTGCCCACGCCGCTGGTTTGTTCCATGTAGGCGTCGGTCAGGGAGTAGCCATTGGGCAGGGTCTTGAACTCCAGCTCGGCCATCAGCACGATGTTGCGGTTGTCGCCGGTGCCGTCCTGGTTGCCGTTGAGGTCAAAGCGGTCGCCAGACCTGGGCGTGGCGTTGAACGAAAGCCGCAGGCCCTGGTAGCGGATGCTGCCCTGGGCCGGGTCGTAGGTGCGCTCGGCCAGCACGGTGCCGGTGGCGATGTCGGTGAGCGTGTAGCGGTTGTCCGCGGCGAAGGTGATGCGCAGGGGCTGGGCCCGCTGGGCCTGCACCGCATCGAACGGCAGGGGCGGTACGCGCGCAGAAAGTTCGGCCTGGCCATCGCCGGTGGCAAAGAGGACCAGGTCTTCCGGCGTGGTGCCGTCGAAGTACAGATGGGTCTTGAACCCGAGCTGAGCCAGGTCGGCCGGGGTGCCGTTTGGGCCGAAGGTGAGCTCGACGTTGCGTGTGGTGTCGTTGGCGGTGAGCACCAGGCTGGCTTCGTCGCCCTGAAAGGTGACCGAGGCGGTGACACCGGTCTGCGCCGATTGGGTGTTGAGCCAGTCAGCGATGGCTTGCGGGTCGCGGCTGCCGCTGTAGGCGGTCAGGGCCACGCCGTTGAGTGACAGGGCGCCTGCCGCAATCGGCTGGGCCGCGGGGCCATCGGCATTGAAGTTGTACTGGCTCTGGATCTGGGCCGCCACAGCGGTCTCGCCCATCAAGCGGTGCGGGTTCTCGCCGTCGATGTCGTAGGCGGGCGCCGTCAGCGGGCGCGCGCGCACCCCGATGTGGTAGTCGGCGCCGAGGTAGGCGTCTTCGGGTTGGGCATTGAGGTAGTCGGCGCTGTAAGTGGCCCCCTGGACCAGGCTGCCCGAGCCGAGCAACAGGTCCTGCTGGTCGACAGACAGCGGCGATCCCAGCAGGTGACGGCCGTCGCGCGTGAGCAGCTGTGGCCATTGGCCGTCGGCGGTGTCCAGGGTGAGCACCACGTCCTGGCTGCCTGCGGGCAGCGTGGCCAGCGAGCGAAAGCCGGTGACGTTGAAGGTCAAGGGATCGCCCGGCGCCCGGTTCGGGAAGGACGCGGTGGGCGCGTAGAGCGCCTCCAGGGTGGGCGGCTGCGCGAAGGTCTGCGGCTCCAGGCTCCATTGGGCCTGGGCGGTGCCCACATTGAGGTCACTGGCGACGATACGGAAGGGGCCCGCTGCCGCAACCCGCTGGGGGTCTTCCAGCAGCGCGCTGATCCCGCGCGCGGCCGACACCCCGGCAGGTTGCAGGCCGAACAGGGCCTGACCCGGACGGCCCAGGGCGTCGATACCTGTGGCATGGATCGCGTTGGCTTCGGTGATGAGGGCTTGCGCCAGTTCATCCAGCTTGGTCTGGGCGGGGCGCAGGACCTGGTCGCGCACGAGCATCAGTCCGCCCAGCTCGCCACCGGCCACCCCGGTGATGACGCGAGCATTCGGGCTGTTCAGGTTCAGGCTCAGCGAAGCGCGACCGGCATCGTCCACGGTGTAGCCCAGGCGGTAGGTGGCGTCGCCATCGACCACCACGGCGCCCACCTTGTTACCGCTCTGGTTGTCCATCGAGTCGTTCAGGCTGATCTTGACCTGGCCATTGGCCGCGAATTCGGTCTTGATGCGTACCAGGGCCGAGAGCTCGCGCAGCAGGCGGTCGCGCTGGTCCAGGATTTCCGGCGGCTGGCGGTCCAGGGAACCGTTCTTGAACAGCTGCTTGTTCACCAGCGCGATCTGCTCGGCGTAGGTGTTGATGGTGTCGGTGGCGGAGCGCAGTCCGTCGCGGGTCTCGGTGTCGATCAGGTCCAGCTGGGTGGTCAGCTGACGAAAGCCGGAGGCGGCGCCGTCGGCCTGGCGCAGAAAGCTGCTGCGCGCAATGACCGAGGCGGGTTCGACCGCCAGGTCGCGTGCCGCCGCGAAAAAGGCGGTGAGCGAACCCGACAGGCCGACATTCTTGTCGGCCATGAGGTCCATGATGCGGTTGGCGTATTCGACCAGCGGACCCTGCGCCTCGAGGTTGCTGTTGCTGCTGCGCAGGTTGCCTTCGATGAAGGCGTCGTACTGGCGGCGTACCGCTTCCAGACGCACGCCGGTGCCGATGAAGCTGTTGCCCATCTGCCGTGGCTGGTTGGAGGCCAGCCCGACTTCCTGCCGGGTGTAGCCGTCGGTGCCGACGTTGGCGATGTTGTTGGAGACCGTGGACAGCGCCCGCTGGTAGGCGGAGACGCCGGTGCTGCCCAGGGAAAGCAGGTCACTCACGGCTTAGCTCCCGGTCGGCCCGGCAGGGGCAGGGCGGGCCCCGTCAAGGGCAGGGCGTAGCCGGCGGCAGCGCGCGGCAGGGGCAGGGCGGCCGGGGCCGGCGTGGCCACTGGCAGGGACTGCGCGGCCGGGTTCAGCGGCAGGGCGCGGGCCTTCAGGGCCGCCTCGGTGCTGGTCTCGGGCGGGGCATAGCGCTGCGTGAACTGCTGCTCGAGCATGTTGGCCATGCCGACGCCGCCACGGCGAGCCATCTGCTGCGCGACTTCCTTGTCCATCAGGTCTTCGTACAGGTCGGCCGAGGCGTTTTCGCTCAGCTCGCTCTTGACGATGGTCTGGCGCATGGCCTTGAGCGTTTCCTGCAGGAAATGAGCCTCGAACTGCTCGGCCGCCTTGCGCAGCGCCTTGCGCTCGTCATGGACCGCCTGGCCGCGCAGGGCGGTGAGGCTGCCGAAGTCGAGGTAACCGGTGCTGGGCGCGAGGTCGCTCATGGTGGGTCGGGGGTGTCGGGGATCGGCGCGGACGTCAGATGATGACCAGGTCGGCGCGCAAGCTGCCGGAGCTCTTGAGGGCTTCCAGGATCGCGATCAGTGCCGAGGGCGTGGCGCCCACCTGGTTCACCGCGTCGACGATCTGGCGCAGGTCCACGCCGGGCTGGAACAGGAACATGGGGCGCTTTTGCTCCTGCACCGAGATGTTGGCGTTCTGCACCGGGGTGGTCTGGCCCTGCGCCAGCGCATTGGGCTGGGACACTTCGTTGGTGGCGGTGATGGCCACCGAGATCGTGCCGTGGGTCACGGCGGCGGCGCTCACCTTCACGTTGCGGCTGATCACGACGGTGCCGGTGCGGGCATTGACCACCACCCGGGCGGGCGGATCGCCGGGGGTGACGTCGATGTTCTCGACCATGCTCAGGAAGGCCACGCGCTGGGACAGGTCCTCCGGCGCACGGATGGCGAGCGACATGCCGTCGATGGCTCGCGCCACACCGTCGCCAAAGCGCTGGTTGACGGCGTTCACGATGGCGGTCGTGGTGGTGAAGTCTGACTCGCGCACGTTCAGCACGATGTGGTCGGACTTGTCGAACGGGGTGTTGACGATGCGCTCGACCAGCGCGCCGCCCGGGATGCGCGCCGAGGTGGGCACGCCGATGGTGACCTTGGAGCCGGCTGCGCTTTCGTCTACGCCGGTGGCGGTGAGGGCGCCCTGGGCCAGGGCGTAGATCTCGCCATCCACGCCGCGCAGGCTGGTCAGGAGTAGGTTGCCACCGCGCAGGTTGGTGGCCTTGCCGATGGCCGAGACGTTGACGTCAATGCGCTGCCCCGGCTTGGCGAAACCGGGCAGCTCGGCGGTCAGCATCACGGCGGCGACGTTCTTGATGTCCATCTTGCCGGCGCTGGCGGACTGCTCGAAGTCCGACAGTGGGCCGTCCATGCTGATGCCCATGCGACTGAGCATGGCGCGCATGCTCTGCGCGGTAAAGGACACATCGGCGCCGTCGCCGGTGCCTTGCAGACCGACCACCAGGCCGTAGCCGATCAGCTGGTTGGGGCGGATGGCCGCAACGGTGGTCAGGTCCTTGACCCGGTCAGCCCAGGCGCTGGATGCTGCGCCCAGCAGCAGTGCGAGGGACAGAAAGACGTGTTTCATGGCGGGGGTCATGGGGTCAGAACGGCCAGAACTTGAGCAGGGCGCGCGTGCCCCAGCCGGCGCGGCTGGCGTTGGCAATGTCGCCGGTGCCCCGGTAGGTGAACTGGGCGTTGGTCAGGCGGCGCGAGCGCACGGTGTTGTTGGGGGAGACGTCATCGGGGCGGATCGTTCCGCTGACCTGGATCACTTCGGTGCCCTCGGTCAGGGCCATCTGCTTTTCGCCGCGCAGGACCAGGTTGCCGTTGGCGAGTACCTCGACCACGGTGACCGAGATCTCGCCCTTGAGCGTGGCGCCCTGGCCGATGTCGCCCGAGCCGCTGCTGGTGATCTCGGCGTCGTTCAGGTTGATGCCGCCGAACACACTGCTGCGGCCGATCAGTTTCTGGGTCAGGCCGGTGGTGACGACGTCGTTGGTGGCCTTGCGGCTGACGTTGGCGCTCTGCTTGCGCTCGCCCTGGGTGGCTTCGTCCAGGATGACGGTGACGATGTCACCCACCCGGAAATGGCGGCCACGGCCGAACCACTGGTCGCTCTGGCGGCCGTTGTAGATGCCGCCGGTGGCAACGCGCTGCTGCTCGGCCACCACCGGGGCGACCGGGGCGAAGTCGGGCGAATGGGCCAGCGGTGCGGGCGGCGCGGAGGCACAACCGGTGAGCTGGGCCAGCGCGGCAACCGCCAGGGCCAGCGCCGCCAGGCGCAGGGCGGGCCGTGCAGCCAGAGAGAGGGGCAGGGGAAGCAGGTGCATGGCAGCCCTTACATGTTGTTGTTCAAGTAGCGCAACATGCCGTCCACCGCGGAGATGGCCTTGGAATTGATCTCGTAGGCGCGCTGGGTTTCGATCATGTTGACCATTTCCTCGACCACGTTCACGTTCGAGGCTTCGAGCGCGCCCTGCTGGATCTGACCGGTGCCGCCCAGGCCGGGCGCCTGGACCTGCGGCGCGCCGCTGGCCTGGGTTTCCTTCAGCAGGTTCTGGCCCATGGACTGCAGGCCCGCCGGGTTGACGAAGCGCGCGACCTGCAGCTGGCCGATCTGCTGGGAGCCACCTGCAACGACCTCGGCCGTGACGATGCCGTCGCGGCCGATGCTGATGTTGGACACGTTGGCCGGCAGCGTGATGGGCGGCTGCAGCAAGGCGCCGTTGGTGGTCACCACCTGGCCGGTCGCCGAGATCTTGAAGTTGCCGTCCCGGGTGTAGGCCAGGGTGCCGTCGGCCTGCGCGATCTGGAAGAAGCCGTCACCCTGGATGGCCAGGTCCAGCGCGTTGTTGGTCGTGACCAGGCTGCCCTGGGTATGGGTTTTTTCGGTGGACACCAGGCGCACACCGGTCCCCAGCATCAGGCCGGTGGGCGATTGCGCATCGGCCGCCACCTGGGCGCCGGGCTGGCGCAGGTTCTGGTAGAGCGCGTCCTCGAAGGCGGCGCGGTCCCGCTTGAAGGCGGTGGTGTTGACGTTGGCCAGGTTGTTGGAGATGACCGACATGCGCTTTTGCTGCGCGTCGAGGCCGGTCTTGGCAATCCACATGGAAGCGTCCATCGTGTGCTCCTGTCAAATACGTAAAGGGGGTTCAGGGCCCTGGCGGGTTTCAGGTGGCGCGCATCATGGATGCGCCGGATTCGTCGATGCCCTTGGTTTCCTTGATCATCCGGATCTGCATCTCGAAGCTGCGCGAGTGGTCGATTAGGCGGGTCATGGCTTCCATGGCGTTCACGTTGCTGCCCTCGAGCGCCTGGGGGGTCACCACGGGCAGTTCAGGCCCGTTGGCGAAGTCGGCGCCATCGGGTTGGCCCAGAACCTTGAAGAGACCGTCTTCACGGCGCGCGAGGTCCACGCGGGAGGCATCCTTGAGGTTCAGCCGATCGATGAAGACCGGCGCCTGGTTGCCAGCCTGTGCCGGGTCCAGCGCGTAGATCGAACCATCGGTGTTGACGCGCACTTCGAAGCCAGGCGGAATGGTGATGGGGCCGTTCTGGCCGAGGACCAGGTGTCGGGCACCCGTCTCGAGCTGGCCCTGCACGTTCACGCGCAGGTCGCCGCGACGGGTATAGGCCTGCGTACCGCCTTCGGACTGAACGGCCAGGACGGCGCGACCCCCGATGGCGATGTCCAGGGGACGGCCGGTGGTCATCACCGGGCCCGGTGTCATCTGGATCACGTCGCGCGTGACCGGCTGCAGCTGGTAGCGGGTGTCGAAGCCCGGACCTTCCACCTTCACGGTTTGCAGCGCCGCTTCGAAGCTGCGCTTGAAGCCGACCGTGGACACGTTGGCCACTTCGTTGACCAGCGCGGTGCGCACCATCGCTTGCGCGTTGATGGTGCCGTTGGCGGTAAAGACGAGTCTGTCCATGGCGCGGTGTTTCTAGAGGAAGGCGTTCAGGTCCGGTCCGCCATCACGAACGGATGTTGATGATGGCCTGGGTCAAGGTGTTGTTCGTCTCGATCGCCTTGGCGTTGGCCTGGAAGTTACGCTGGGCGGTGATCAGTTCGATCAGCTCCTGCGTCAGGTCCACGTTGGCGCGTTCGGTGGCACCGGCGCGCACCGTACCGAAGCCTGCGGCGCCGGCTTCACCCAGTGTCACCTTGCCGGACTGGCTGGTGGCCAGGTAGCTCGAGTCACCCAACTGGCGCAGGCCGGTCGGGGCGGTGAAGTTGGCCAGAATGATCTTGGCCAGGTTCTTTTGCGTGCCGTTAGAGTAATTGGCAGACACGAGACCGTCGTCGCCGATGTTCAGACCGATCAGGTCACCCTCGGGTCGGCCGTTCTGGCTCTGGGCCAGCACCGAGAAGGGCGAGGAGTACTGGGTCGATCCGTCGTAGTTGATCGCGAATTGCAGCGTCGCACCGGTCTCGCCGATGGTCGAAGCCTTGAACTGGATGGACTCGACCGGCGACTTCAGGTTGCCGTCGGTGGAGAAGGTCAGTTCGCCCTTGTCCAGAAAGATCGCGGACCACAGGTCGGCGGTTTCCAGTTCGGAGAAGTCACCCGGGTCGGAGGTTTCCAGGCCCTCACGGTTCACGTACAGGGGGAAGCCGGCGGCGTTACGGGCCTGCGGCGGTTCCACCCAGCGGCGGGTGCTGCTACGGGCGCTTTGCAGGTCGGCCATGCCCCAGATGCTGTTGGCGGAGATCTGCAGGAAGGCGTCGTTGCCGGCGTTGCCGGTGGTGAACTGGAAGAAGCTCTGGCCCAGGGCGTTCTTGCCCAGCTCGACCTGCACACCACTGACTGTGCGGCCGAAGGAGTCGGCCAGGGAGTTGATGCGGAACTCGAGTTCCTTGCGGAATTCCTCGATGGTGTAGTCGGCTTTCTCGGGCATGGTCACGATGCCGGTCACGTTGTTGACCGTCACCACGAACTGGTTGTTGCTGCCGTCCACCCGGAACTTGTTGTTCACGTTGATACCGATGGTGTTGCCTTGCAGCACCGCCGGCTTGGAGGTGATGCCGCGCAGGGGCGTGCTGGAGGTGTCCGCCAGCGCGGCGTTCTCGGTGGACAGGGGCAGGCCGAACAGCAGCTTGGCACCGGCCGAGGCGTCGGAGATGGACACGCTGGAGGTGTCGCCCGTGGTGCCCGAGGCAATGTGGAACAGGCGCGAGGTGTCGTCAAAGCTCACCGAGATGCCAAAGCGCTGGTTCTCGGTGGCGCGGATGGTGTCGCCACGCGCGAACATGTCGGCGTCATAGGCGCCCGTGTCCGGGTCCAGGCGCGTCTCGCTGGTGGTGAGCTTGAAGACGTCGTTGTTGTTGGTGGTGGCCGACGTCAGCACGAATTCCTTGCCGACGGCGCTGGTCTTGAACGTGAAGCTCTTGAGCACCGGGTCGTAGGCGACGCGGATCGAAGCGTCGCTCAATTCGGTGCGCAGCTTGGACTGCAGCAGGGCGGCGGCCTCGTCCGAGGTCAGGCTGGCCATGGTCTTGCCCGCGCCGAAGGCGGTCGCGATCTCGGCATCGGTCACGTTGATGGTCTTGTAGCCATCGGCGTCGCTGGGCGTGGTCGAGGGGGCCGCACCGGTGTTGACGATGGCGATCTTGAACAGGTCGGCGTTCGTCGCCGTGGTGGTGGACTTGAGCGAGCTGAAGTCGAAGTAGCGCTCGTCGCCGTAGGCCTTCGCGATGGCGTTGGTGATCTCGCGGGCGATCTCCACGCCGGTGTACTTCTTGGTGATGTCGGCGTCGGAGTCGATCAGGTGGTTCAGGTTGACCGTGACCGAGTCGGCGGTACCGTCCACATTCAGGGTGAACTCCAGCGGGTTGGCCTTGAGCGTGAGGTCGATGGTGTCGCCGGCGGCCAGTGCGGCCGAGGCCGTCACCGAAAAGGTCTTGCCGGTCTCGGCCAGGGGCGAGCCGTTGAAGGTGATGGTCGTGCCGTCGCTCGACAGGGTGCCCGTGACCGCGCTGGCGCTGCCACCCGTGGGGGTGAAGCTGGCCGTCACCGTGGTGCCACCCGAATCCACCTCGATGGCCAGGTCGCCAGCGGTCGGTACGACGCCACGGGTGGAGACGGTCAGCGAGCTGGGCGACAGGGTGGAGTCGGTCACCGGGTTGACGCCGGTGTAGTTCATGGGCACGAAGCCGCTTTTCCAGTCGCTGATCAACTGGGTGGACAGCACCGAGCCGGATGCAGCCGCCGGCACCGACTGCTGCGGGTTGCTCAGGTCGTCCAGGTTGAACAGCTTGCTCACGCCGCCGTTGATCAGGGAGGGGTTGATCTCGCTTTCCGGGCGGATCTCGCCGTACTTGTTCACGAACAGCTTTGCCTCGCCCTCGGTGGCCTGGATCAGCATTTCTTCCAGCTTGGTGTCCCCGATGTAGACGTGCGTCTGCCACTTGTTGAAGGGGTCTTCCGGCGTGGCGACCTGGGTCTTCACGTAGTAGACCTTGGCCAGGTATTCGTTGCCCCCCTGGTCGAACACGGTCACGGCGGTGGTCAGGTTGTAGCTGTTGGGGTCGTTGGGGCTGAAGGCGCCGGTGATCACCCGGGCGTCGGCCGGCAGGTTCAGGCCCAGCTCGATGTTGCTGGTCTGCTGGGCGTCACCCACGGTGGAGCGGGGGATGATCAGCTTCTTGAGGTTGCTCAGGTCGGCCTTGCCGCTCGAGTCCACCGTCGCCGCCATCAGGGCCTGGCCGGCGGAGTTCACCACCGCGTAGGAGTCGTTGAGCAGGAAGGTGCCGTTGCGGGTGTAGATGTCCTGCAGGCTGTCGGCCGATTTCAGGGGGAAGAAGCCGTCGCCCGTGATCGCGATGTCCAGCGAGTTGGCCGAGAACTGGATGTTGCCCTGGCTGAATTCCTGCGACACGCGCT